>WNGN01000130.1_pt1 | contig 72598 bp, 52 predicted proteins | sample 5400561 | NCBI WGS metagenome assembly WNGN01 (sample SAMN13153379, study PRJNA577476) | soil metagenome | isolation source: 115 cm soil or saprolite under Garry oak tree replicate 2 | place: USA:California | collected 2016-06-15 | reverse complement strand
TACATCGACACCGCCCGCAAGCACGGCCACAACGTCATGACCGTCCTGCGCAGCGTCATGACTGGCGCGCCGTGGCACCCGCCGGCCCCGGCACCCACCTGATCACAACCGGCGCGCGTCAAACGGGGTGAATGTTTACGCCGGATTGGCTGTGCGGATTCATGGTGCCGACACTGGCTATTCCGGTCGGAGACGGCGGGCTGGCCAGAAAGACCTCAATTAGTCCGACGAGCTCGATAATACCCTCGAACGGCCTGCTCGCACGCGAACCCGCCATCCGGAGGTCCCCCGCCAGGCGCCCATCGGCGGTTTGCCGCACGTCGAGGACGATGCGCAATACGCGTGCTCCTTATTGAGGTCTTCTGGCCAACCTCACTAAGCGTATGCCGCGCCGTTACGGTCGCGCGTCAGGGCAGACCCCCTAAATTTCACCCCGCTACCCCTGATACGGTGCACATGCATCCCGCGGCGGCGCTATTCCGCGGCGTCGAGGAGCCCTTTCAGGTCGCCGCGCGCGGAGACATTGAGTTTGGCGAACACGCGGGTGAGGTGGGTCTCCACCGTCTTGGGGGACAGGTACAGCCGCTCGGCGATCTGCCTGTTCGACAGCCCCTGGCAGACCAGCAGCGCGATGTCCTGCTCCCGCTGGGTCAGTCCCTTGAACGGGTCCGGGCGGTCCTCCACCATGATCCCGAGTTCCGTGGCGCACTGGTCGGCGAGCTGGCGGTAGGCGTTCGCGCCGGTCATCATGAACCGCTTGCGGGCGGCGCGGAGCGCGCGTTCCGCCGCGGCCCGCCGCCCGGCCAGGTGGTGGCAGCGGGCGGCCACCAGGCCGATCCGCCCCGCCTCCAGCGGCAGGCCGATCACCAGGGCCAGGCTGCTCGCCCGTTCGCAGTCGGCCTGGGCGCGGTCGTAGTCGCCGCGGGCCATCGCGATCTGCGCCGCGACCCGGGCCGCGCTCATCAGGGCGGACCTGCGGCCGGTGCGCGCCGTGGTGGCGAGGAACCGGTCCAGGCCTTCGGCCGCCTCGTCGGCCCGGCCGAGCTGTGCCAGGGCGTCCGCCCGGACCGGGCCGAACAGGTGGGTGCCCGGCTCCAGCGAGTCGTAGTGCGCCTCGAGCTGGACGGCCGCCGCGAGGAGCCGCTGCGCGTCCCCCCTGGCCTGGGCGATCGCGGCCTTGGCACCCGCGGCGAAGGCGAGGCCGGCCGGGGCGCCGAAGGCGCGCGCCCAGGTCGCGGACTGGGCGGCGTGGTGCTCGGCCTCGGCCCATTCCGCGCGGGCGGCGTGCGGGAACGTGGCCAGCGCGTGCAGCACGGAGAAGTCCCAGAAGCGGTCGTTGTCCTCGGCGTTGCCCGCGGCCAGGTCGGTGAACAGGACGGCCTCGCCGAGCATGCCGCGCCGGTATTCGACCTCACCGAGGAAACCCAGCGCCTGGCTGACGCGCAGCGCCTCGCCGCGGGTGGCCCGGTGCACCGCGGCACGCAGGTCCTGGGCGGCGCCGTCGAGGTCGTCGGTCCACAGCCGGATCAGGCCCCGGGCGACCAGCCCCTCCAGGCCGGGCCCGTCACCGGGCTCGCCGACGTCGGCCAGCAGGGCGAGCGCGGCCGCGCCGTCGCCGGCCAGCGTCATCCCCACCGTCCTGGCGAACCAGGCGAACCCGCTCACCCACGGCTCCGCGGAGCCGGCCGCCACGGCGGCGGAGCCATATTCGATCATTTCCGGATAGGACAGCGTGAGAATGCCGATGATGGCAAGCTGTGAGGCGATCCGGGCCCGCAGATCGGGCGGGCCGGCGAGCGCCTGCTCGGGGGAGCCCTTGTCGAGCGCGGCGAGGGCATGATGGAACAGCGCCGCCGCCTCGTCGATGTGGCCGTTCAGCAGGGTCTGGTAGGCCAGCACGTAGTCGCGCCACGGCCCGCGCGGCGCGGCGGCCAGTTCGCCCTCATACTCGTGGGCGGCGACGGCGTCCCCGGCCACCAGCAGGGACTCGACCGTCGCCAGCATCAGGCTGAGCCTGGCCGGGCCCGGCGGGCTGCAGTCCAGCGCCTGGCGCAGGTAGGCGGCCGCGCGGGGGATGTCCTGCGCGGCCATCCGCTCCCGTGCGGCCAGCTGCAGGTCCGCGGCGAGCCGCTCGTCGGGGCCGTCGGCGGCGGCGATCCGGTGCTGCAGCGCCGCCGGGCCGCCCAGCTGGGCACAGCGCTCGTGCAGCCGCACCCGGACGCCGCGGCCGAGGTCGGCGTAGATCACCTCGCGGGTGAGGACCTGGGCGAAGGCAAGTTCCCGCCCGCCCGTTCCGGGCACCTCGGCGAGCAGCCCGGCGTCGATCGCCTCCGCGAGCGGCGCGGCCATGGTCTCCAGGCCGGTGACGTCCCGCAAGGCGGCGACGCTGAGCCGCTGGCCGAGGACCGCCGCGGCGGCGACCAGGTCCCGGGTCTGCCGCGAGCAGGACGCCAGCCGCGCGGTGATGGTGTGCGCCAGGCCGCGCGGCGCCGGGAGCGGGCCGCTGCCGGTGACGATCGAGTGCATCGGCATCAGGCCGAGCAGTTCCAGGACGTGGCCGGGGTTCCCGCCGGTGGCCTCGTGCAGGCGGCCCGCCCCCTCGGGGGACAGCCCGGGGTAGCCGTTGGCGGCGGCCAGGCGCAGCATGTCCTCGGGCGGCAGGCCGTCCAGCGCCAGGTGCACCCCCTGCTCGCCATCGAAGATCTGCCGCCATGCCTTGGACAATCCCGGGCTGACGGTCTGGTACTCCGGCAGCGAGTCGTCGCCGTGCCGCCGGTAGGCGACGATCAGCAGGATCGGGTCGTCACGCAGGCGCCGGACCGCGTACTGCAGCGCCGCCATCGACACCCGGTCGGCCCACTGTGCGTCGTCGATCAGTAAGGCCATATCCCCGGCGGCCTGCAGGGCTTCGGTCAGGCCCTGCCCGAGAAAGCTCGGGCTGGCCTGCGGATCCTTGCGCATGGGGAAGGCCGCGTCCCCCGCCGCGTCGCCGTGGGCGGGGTCCGGCAGCCGCGTCGTGACCTGCTCCAGGACCCGCCACGGCCGCAGCGAGTCGGCCTCGACGCCGGTCACCCGGACCACCGGCGCGTGCACCTCGGCGAGCAGCGTCTCGATCAGGGCGGTCTTGCCGATGCCCGGGTCGCCCTCGATCGCGATGACCCGCGCCGAACCGCTGGTGACCGAATGCCAGGCCGCACGCAGGGCAGCGACTTCGTTCTCGCGTCCCACGAAGACGCGCCTGGCGGGACGGCTGGCGGAACCGTGCGACACCGCTCCCTCCTGGGATTCACGGAATGTGAGTCAACCTTTGGGTAGGTAACGATCCTAACCGTTGACTTAGCCGCGTTTCGCCCGCAGAAGTAGGTTGTGACCGCCTCGTTGACCGGGGCCGAGCCGGGCTTGGTGCGCCGGGCCGGCTCAGCCTGGCCGGTTGCGGCTAACCCTTGGTGGCGAGGGCCCTCAGCCGGCTGTGGTCGCCGTTGAAGACATCCTGGTCACCGGGCATGTTGCCCGAGTCGGCGTACTGCCAGAACGTGTAGAAACTCCAGCCCCGTGGCAGCGGGCCGCCGCCGCTCGCCCCGTAGTTGGCGATCCACAGCGGGTCCCACTTGCCGAACCGGGAGGCGTTCCCGGTGCACGTGGTCCACCAGTCGGTGGTGCTGTAGATCACCGGGTAGACGCCCTCCTTGTAGGCGTACTCGGTCACGAAGTCCTGGATCCATGACTTCATCTGGGAGGCGTTGAACCCGTAGCACTCGCTGCCGTAGGGGTTGTACTCGATGTCGAGCGCGCCGGGCAGGGTCTGGCCGTCGGCGGACCAGCCGCCGCCGTGGTGGATGAAGTACCGGGCCTGGGACTGCCCGGAAGAGTTGTTCGGAATGGCGAAGTGGTAGGCCCCGCGGATAAGCCCGCTGTTGTAGGGGCCCTCATACTGGTTATAAAAATACGGGTTTGTGTAGTACGTTCCCTCGGTCGCCTTCGCATACGAGAAATCGATATAGGGCGATACGGAGCCCCAGTTGATGTTCCCCTGATAGGCGCTGATGTCTATTCCGGGAAGCTGCGTCACGGTGATCGCCGGCCGCATGCGCACCGAGTGCCGCCACTTACCGTGGGCGGCGGTGACGATCTGCATGGTGTCGGCGCCCGGATGGGTGATTTTCTCTGGATGGACCGGGGTCGGGATGAACTTCGGCGGGGGCACCCTGACCTTCCGGCCGGACGCGGTGACCGCCCACACCGTTTTCGAAGCGGACTGCTGACTGGCTGGCGGTCTAGCTCCGCTGGCCACCTGGCCGCCACCGGAATTGATCATGCTCGGCAACACGATCCCGGCCGCGAACACCGTAGTGACAGCGGCCAGGCGTTGCGGGCCGAGGAGCGTTGCGGGGTGTCGGGGCACTTCATCTCCTCCTGAGAGTTCGACAGCGGGTTTAAGTTGCCCGGCAAACGCGCAGCAGTCTGGCGCACACATATGCGCCGACGTGGCGATTGTCAGGAAATTCTCAGGAAATCTGGTATCACTGATACCGGGGGGTAACCAGTGAACTTCCGTGACAAAAAGTGGTGTTTGACCGGTTCTGGGCCGGATGTGACGCGGCTAATTCGGGAACCGAGGCAGGCCCTTGGGGCACCAAGTCCGCGGCAAATCCAGGGGCATTTGAAAAGTCATGGCCGGACGTGTGAAATCCATTTGCGTCGCTCTTGCCAATGTGGGCCGCCAGGCCCGCGGGCCGGGCGGGCCCATCGTCTGGTGGCCGCCCGTAGCGGGAGTCGCAATGACGCCGATCGGTTGCAGGCGAGCCACCGGAGGAGCCCGGGGCCCGCGCCTGGGGCGGTCAAAAGGCTCAAGCCGGGCGCGGTAGCATCGCGGCATGTCGTGGGCCGCTGCCACCAGCGAGGGCCAGGAAATTACGGCCGCTGTGGAAGCAGTCCTGCGCCGCCGCAGGGGTCCTGAGGAGCTTTTCTGGCGCCTCCGGCGGCCCCGGGCCCACGTATACGCGCGCGAGGCCGTCCGGGTTCTCATCTACCGGGTGGCCGCGGCCGCCGCCGCAGTTGTCGCGATCACGCTGTGCGCTTTCCTGGGCATGGTCGCGGGCAACATTGGCACCCCCCGGTGGCCCCCTCTTGCTCTCATCGGGACCCGGACGGTCACCCTGGCCGCGGTGCACGCGGTCACGCAGTTTGCCGCCTGGATGCCCGCCTTCACCGCGCTCGGAGTGATCCTGGTGATCATTCCCCGCCCGCAGCGGTGGGTCTTCAGGCTCACCGTGCTTGCCGGCGGTGCACTTGGCTACTGCCAGCGGCACCTTCCGTCGTTCCCGCGGTCATCCCTTGCCTCGGCCATCACCGAGCGGTCAGCCTCGGTGGCAGCCCATCTGCCGTTACGGCCGTCCGCGCCATCGGAGGGAGTCGCATCGGTCGTGCTGGTCGGCGCCGTGGTGGCCGGGTACGCCGCGTACCGCTACTCCTATGATCTTGCCGTGCGAAGCACCGACCTCTTCCCGCGGCGGCCGGTGACCCACTATCGCTCCACCTTCACCGGGGTGAGCTTGCCGCGACGCCTGGCCGCGGTGCCCATAGCGGCTGCCCTGCTCGCGACGGGCGTCTGGATCGCGGAGAGTATTCGCGCGCCGCTGCCGGGCGTGCGTTACTGGGCCTTTTTCTTCGGGTACAGCCAGCCTTCGATCATGGCCTGGGTGCTTGCCGCGCTGATCGTCGCCTGGGTGATCTGCATGCCCTCTCCCCAGGGGTTTCAGTGGCTGCTGATATTGCTGATCTTCGGCCTGACCGCTTACGCCTTCGCGCCGCACGTCTACCTGATCCGGATACCCGCCGTCATTCCCGCGGCCGGCCCGGGGAGTTTCTGGGCTCTCGTCGTCGCCTACCTATGCGTGATCGGAGTTGGCTGCAACCTGGTGGCGACGCTGCTCGATTGGCGGTGACAGCCCCCGCCGCAGCGGCCGGCCAGCGCCTGAAGCCAGCGGTGCCTCCAGGCCTGCCGCTGGAGGCACCGCCGGTCAATCTGCTGTCCGGGCCGGCACCGGGTGGAACTGGAAGGCGGCAAGGCCATTGGGAGTGGATAGCACGACGCTGTCGGCGCTCCCGGCGCAGAGGCCGGTGATCGTCACTTCGGTCTCGATGTCGATCAGCGGGCGAACTCCGCTGGCACCCTCGCCGGTGGCTGCCAGGACGGCGTCCAGGTCCCATGCGCGCAGGCGCCCATCGCGCCCGCCGGTCATCGCCAGGGTGCGCCCGTCCGTCAGTGGCATCACCGCGAGGCTGGACGCACCGCTCGCATCCAATGAACGGCGCTGGTATCCAGGCTGCCGCCTTCTCTTCTGGAGGATCCTCAGCTTCTCGTCCTCGCACAGGACAAGAACGACGGTCTGCGGCCCGCTCAGGACCAGCCTCACCGCTGCCGGGTGCCCGCAGTCACGATGGCGGAGATAGGTCATTCGCCCGGCAATTCTGAAGTGGCCGATCCGCCGCCCGCGCATCGCGTCCCAGATGTTGACCGTGTTGTCATGGCCGCCCGTGACGGCCACATGGGCTCCTCTTGCGGTGACCCCGCAGGCCAGGGCGCTGGTCCGGCCGGAGTGCCTGCCGAGCACCGCGTGTATCCTCCGGCCGGCCAGGTCCCAGATGACCGCCTTGTTGTCATGCCCGTGCGTGATGGCCAGCGGCCGCCCGGGCACTGGCACGAACCCCGCCTCCAGCGGCTGCTGGTTCGTTGTGCCCCCGTAGGCGAAGGTACGAAACCAGCCGGCATGCCCACCGTCCGAAAGCCGCCAGAGGCGTGCGAAACCAGACATGAAGATCACGGCGGCATGGCCCACCCCGGGCACCCATCCGCACGTGGCGGCGTCGACCGCACGGCTTGGCAGCCGGTCCAGCCGGACGACTTGTTCACCCGTTCCCAGGTCGAGGATGGCTACCGCACCGGTCGGCTCCGCCGTGACGGTTACGCCAAGGATCCGCTCCTGGTGGGTCATTGTCGCCAGCACCATGGCCGGCGGCTCGCTTGCCTTCGCGCTCGGGGCGGCACGGACGTCGGAGCCGATGTCCCACGCCCGGACGGTGCCGTCGATGCTGCTGCTCACCAGGCCGGCCGGTGCGCCAGGCAACTCCACCACATCCGCGTCTGTCACATCGGCACCGTGCCCGGTGAGCATGACCTCCTCGCGGCGTCCCGCCGCGGGCCGGGCCGGCGCAAGCCTGATGACCCGGCCGTCGAGAGTGACCACGAACGGGAACCCGTTACCGGGCCTGGCGTGTTTCGGGTTGACGCCGCGTGCTGGGCTGCTGTCGGCCCGATTGTGGGCGGTGCTGGACATCGGGACGAGGTCCTCGGCTCCCGGGGGATCCACGGTGGCCCGCCAGACGTGTTCGTCGTGGTCGTAGAACGTCTCGACGGCACGGCCGTCCCTGAGCGGGATCGGGGTGCGCCCTCTCACCTTAGAATCCCCGCCTTGGCTCGTCGGCCGGGCCGGTCAGATCGAAGAGCGTGCTCCCGCCGCCCCTGCCGAATATGCCAAAGCCATCCTCGCTGAGCAGGCCTATCACCGGCGTTCCGTCAGGCCGGCAAAAGTAGCTGAACTCGGAGGTGACGAGCGTATGCCGGACGTTCGGCACGTGCTGGCCGGTAGCAAGGTCAAAGACGTGCTCGGCGCCCATTCTCGGATCGATGCTGACGACGACGGGGACGCCCGAGGCGAGCTTCCTGAACTCGAGCCTGCTGGGCCGGAGACCTACCCGCAACCTGACGATCGGCGTTCCCGAGCGGATGTCCCAGATGGTTGTCACCATGCCCGGACCGCCGGTCACGGCTGCCCACCTGCCATCGGGGAGCTGGACGCAGCGCATCTCCGGCCCGGTCAATTGCAGCGAGCGCAAGCCGCCCCGCAGACCCGAACGGACCGCGATGACCTGCTCCACGGACATGGACGGGAGTTCATGCGCGGTCAGGTAGCCACCGCCGCTCAACACGACGGCGAGTTGCTCGTGCCCGGGGAACTCGACCACATCGACGGCGGCCAGCGCCGCCTGGCTTACCACGTGCGCGACAATCTGCTGAGCCGCACCGATATCCCAGAGCCGCAGGGTGCCGTCGTCTCCGACCGAGGCGGCCCGGGCGGTGCGGTCCTTGACCCCGAGCCCGACGACTTCGCGTACCGGGCCTTGGTGGCCGGTCAGGACCCGGTGCGGATGATCGGGGGGCCAGTGGATCCAGCGAACAGACCAGCGCCGCCGCAGCGGGTAGTTCGCGATGCGATCCGCCAGGGATCCGGCACGAGCGCGCCGCGCGGCCAGTTCCAGGTAGGACAGCCGGTCGGCCAGATCATTGCCGCGCAGCCGGTGCATCGCGCGCTCATAGGCGACGGCGGTGAGCCGTGTGACCGGATCTCGTTCCCCGGTGAACGCGGCGCGCAGCCCGAGCGGGGCGGCGTAGGCCAGGTAGCCGGGGTCGGCAACGAGTTCTCCCAGCTTGCCAGCTGTGGCCGCATGCGTTGCCAGGTGCGCAAGAACGTACGGATGGGCCTGCGGCCAGGCGCGCACACCGGTCTCGGCCCGCGGCACATGACCCAGCAGCAATGCCACGAACTCGCCGTGCAGCCGTTTCTCGTCCTGGTCCTGCCTGAGGTACTCCGACAGCGCGGCGTGGTAGAGGCGGTAGACCGATCTGCCCGCCTCGACCGCCTCTACCACGTAGGACCCGGCGTTCCGCCGTAGCCAGATCAGGTCCTCATCGCGGTACTCCCGGCCCGCGAGCCGCCCCGCCAGCGGAGCCCAGATGTCCTCCCAGGGCAGCCCGTTGCCGCCCGCGTAGGCCAGCGGCCGGAGCAGATCGCAGGCCCGGACCGCGTCGGCGCCCAGCCGGGACTCCAGATCCTGTTGCATGGCCTCGGCCGCGGTACCGGGAAGGCCATCCCGCCACGACGGATCCGCCGGATCGGGGATTCGTGGCTGCGCGGCCAGCGTCCGGCTCGTGATGAGGGCCACCAGGAATGACCGGCCGGCCGCCTGCGCCACCGCCTCAGCCACCGCCCGGACCTGCGCGGGATCGGCGCCCTGCGCATATGGCGAGCCAGCCACGGCGCACAGTCGCTTCGCCACGTAGACGCGCAGGGATGCGGGGTCCGCGTACCGCTCATCGTCCAGGTCGATGCGGTGCGCCGCCGCGCTCAGCCGGTCGAGGAGATAGGACCGGGTGCCCAGCAGCAGCCGGAATCCCGCCTGCGGCCCGGCATCGATCAACGGGTTCAGAATCGCTGAGACGAGACGATCGGGGTCCACCGCCTCGTCGATCGCATCGATCGCCGCCAGCATGGGCTTGCCCGCGAGCCGCCGCAGGAGCTCCGCTGGCGTCGCCGCCTCGACGTCAGCCGCGTGGCAGAGCCCGCGGAGAACCTCGTCGCTGGTCCTGTTGCGGGCGAGGATGGCCACGTCGATCGAATCCTCCGGGGGGACGGTGTCGTCCGGAAGTCCCTGCGGAGGCACCGTCCGGCGCCAGTCACGATCGCTGAGCAGGCACAACCGTCCGATGACCGCCGACTTTCCTGAACCCGGGTCCCCGGTCACCACGATGTTCCGCGCGTCCCTCCGGTCAGTGAGCCACGCGGCCAGGTCCCGCAGTGCGGCATGGCGTCCTTCGAAATACCAGCCGACCTCCTGGGGAATGTCGACTCCACGGGCCCGCGGGCCGAAGAACCTCTCCAGGTCCTCGCGCCGCTGCTGGTCCTGGCCCTCCTCCAGCTGAAGCTGGGTGGCCACATCCAGCCCACGGAGCGCGGCATTGTGACGCGGGTTCGGGAGAAAAGGCTCCTCGCCCGTGCCGAATACCGTGCTGTAGGAGACGGTCTGCCATTTCTTGCGCTCGTCATCACTGTTGATGCGGCGCACGATGGCCGATGGCGACAGGTAGAGCGGCTCGTAGCCGCCCGTAGCGGGATGATTCACCGACCTGGAGAAGAGGCCCGCGAAGTCGCCGGCCCGGACTCGTTCCTTGGGATGTGCCGATGTGATCGCCAGCACGGTCTTGCCGGCGAAGTCTCCCAGGGACCTGACCGCCGCCTGAAGTGCCTCCGTGCCTCCGCGGCCGGCATAGCACGTGTCGAGGATGAGCAGCAGGCTGCTGACGGGGCTCTCGGCCAGCAGTCGCTCGGCGATTTCATCGGTCGGGAGCGAGTTGAGCGGGTCGTCGCCGGTGTCGCCCATCCAGAGCCGGTGCTTGCCGGCCACCATGTCCGCGTGTCCCGTGTGGTAGAGCACGACGACGTCGTTGGGCCCGCATTTCGGCGCGAAATGCCGCAGCTCGTCCCGCATCTGCTGGGCCGTCGGGTTCAGATCCAGCGACGTGACGCGCTCGTAGCCAAACGCGCCTTGAAATATCTCGGCCATCCGCGCGACGGATGCCCGGAGGCGGCCGCCGCTCAGCGGCAGGTCCACGGTGACCCCGGTGGCGATGAGGAATCGCCGCCGCTGGGCTTCCTCAGGCATCAAGCCCAGCCAAGATCAGCTGGCCGGTGCCCCGATCGGTCAGGTACGAGGTCATGTCATGAGCCTTGGCCCCGTTGTGCACGCGGAGCTGGCGGATCTCGGCACCGAAAAGCGGGCGCAGGTTCTCTACCGCGGCGACGATATCTCCGGTGTCCGCCACGTTGCCCCACATATTGACCGGCGGCCCGGCGCCCAGAAGCTGCTTGCTTCCCGCTACGGCGGCCGGGGCGGGCCTGAGCCTGTCGAACACGATGTGGCGCAGGCCGAGTGGTGAGCCTAGCGTGATCAGGGCCCTGACCTGCGGATGCGGGTACGCGAAGAGGACCTCGTAGGCCACCACCGAGCCGAGCGAATGCCCGACGATGACCCGGGTGTCATCGGCAATGGCCTTGGCTACCTTTTCCTGGACGGCCGCCCGCATACTTTCATCTTCGAAGTACGTGCTGACCTGCTTCAGGTCGCCGATGAATGCCGATTCCGCGATTCCGGCCAGGAATTTCGACCGGCTCAGCGCGGCCAGGGCGCGACGGGCCACAGACGGCGTGCGGCTGAGCACTTCCTCGTCGGGGGGGATCACCGATTCGTCGCAGCTTGCCGCACGCTCCCACAGGGCCATGAGAAGATCTTCCTCATAGCCTGGCCGCACATCTGAGGCATCGTAATGAGGGGCCGGCGCAAGAAACTCTGATTCCGGGCGGAAGAGCTCGCCATAGCTGGCGAAAGAAACACCTGACGGGCCCATGTCGGCGCCGGCTCTCAATATCCCATCACGCAACGCAGGAAAGAGCCGCGCCTGCAGGGTGCTGGGGCCTTCCAGTTCCTGGCCTATGCCATGAACTACCAGGATGCTAGCCATAGACGCCCCCTCCCGGCTTTACCGGGCGATTGTACAGTGTAACGGTACTTGCGGCAGGGCGGCCTTCCGGGCGCGGCGCCCGGCCTGACCCGGCCCCGCCGAGGGGGAGTGCCGCCGCGACGGCATGACACGAAGCGCTGGATGCGGCATGATGCAGAGCACGGCGTAGCCTCCCAAATGGTGACAGGAAGGAGCCGGCGGCCGATGAGCCTGGCGAAACTTTCCGACCCGCTGGGCCTGTCACGACTGACCGTGGGCGGTCCCGAGTCGATTGGCAAGTACCTGCTGCCGTGGGAACAGCAGCTCATCACCGTCAGGCAGCACCCGGCCGCGCTCATTGAGTCGGCCCTCCAGGCCGCGGCTGGGCTCGTTGCCGCGGTTGTGCTCACCGTGTTTGTGATCCCCGGCAAGGGTGCCATCGATTGGCTTGTGTGGATCGCATGGGCGCTGCTCTTTTTTCGTGCGCTCCAGCGGGCCGTCAACTGGGTTGGCGATTTCTTCGTGGTCACCTCCCAACGGCTGCTTATGGCGACGGGCACGTTCAGCAGGAGGGTTGCGATAATTCCGTTCGGGCTGGTGTACGACCTCAGCTTCCAGCAGTCGGCCGGTGGCCGAGTTTTTGGTTATGGCGAGTTCCTCGTCCAGTACGGCCTCCGCGACCAGGTGCTGCAGAGAATTCAGTACATCCCCTACCCTGAGCGGCTCTACCTGGAGATCTGCCGCGTGATCTTTTCGTCCGACGAGGCGTCCGATGAGGAGTCCGCCGAGGACGAGCAGGAGACCTGAGGCGGCATCGGGCTCAGCTCGGACGGTTCCACGGGTGGCGCCACGCAGGCCGTACCCGGCGCGCCCTCTCAAAATGCCCTCGACCCTGGCGGGATCCGGATGCCCCGGCCGGCTGGGCCGGTCCGGCATGGCAGGAGGCCCGGGGAACGGGGGCTCCTATGCTGCTGCGCATGTCACGGACCCACCGCCTGATCGTCGTCCTGGTGCTCAACCTGGGGCTCGTGGCCGCCCTCGTCGCGGTGGGCGTGGCCGCTCACTCCATCGCCGTCCTCGCGGAGGGCGGTGACTACCTCCTCGATGCCGCTGGCGTCGGTGTGGCATTGCTGGCCATCCGGCTCGCGGCCCGCCCGCCGACCCGCGCACGGCCAGCGGGATACCCGCACGCGACCAGCATTGCCGCGCTGATCAATGCCGGCTGGCTGCTGGTTCTCGAGCTGCTCGTCGCGGGCGCGGCCGTGGACCGGCTCGCCACCCGGAGCATTCCGGTCGACGGTCTCGCGGTGCTCGTCGTGAGCGGCGTCGCCGCCGTGGTGATGCTCGCCGGTGCCATGGTCCTGCGGGGAGCCGAGGATGACGAGGAAGACGGGGAGCAGGACCTGTCCATCGCCGCGGTCCTGCTCGACACGGTCGCGGACGCGGCCGCCGCGGCGGGCGTTGCCGTGGCCGGCGCGATCATCCTGGCTACCGGCGGCTGGTACTGGCTGGATCCCGCCGTGGCGCTGACGATCGCCATTGTCATCGCCTATCACGCCCTGGCACTGATCAGGAAGGTCCTCACGCGGCTGCGTCCCGCGGCAGGCTAAGGAGGGGTCATGTGGGATCGCGTCGAGCGGCTGCACGAGCACCACGGCGAGGTGCCGGTGGAGGTGCGCATCCTCAAGCTGACCGAGCGGCCCGCGCCCCGCACGCGTTGGTATGGAAGCCCGGGAGGTCACCCGCAGTTGCCCGGTCGTCGCGGTGACCGTCGTCCCCTGAACCCACCGGCTCCCGAGCCGGTCCCCCCGGGGCCGGTGCGCGGGCCGGCACTCGGGCTCGCGGGCGCCGGTCACCGGTAGGCCTTCGCCTGGATCCGGTACAGCTCGGCGTACCGGCCGCCCCGGGCCATCAGTTCGCCGTGGCTGCCGACCTCGGCCACGCGCGCGCCGTCGAGCACCACGATGAGGTCGGCCATCCGGACGGTGCTGAACCGGTGCGACACCAGGATGGTCATGCTCCCGCTCTGCCGCGCCTGCCGCGCCCGGCTCGCGTAGCGCTCGAACAACTGGTGCTCGGTCTCGGCGTCGAGCGCGGCGGTCGGCTCGTCCAGCACTGCGACCAGCGGCTCGTCCCGCATGAACCCGCGGGCCAGGGCGAGCTTCTGCCATTGCCCGTAGGAGATGTCGACGCCCTCGTGCCAGGTCGGCCCGAGTTGCGTGGCCAGGCCCGCGGGCAGGGCCTCGACGACGTCCCGCGCGCCGGCCCGGTCCAGGGCGGCCGCGAGCGCCGGCTCTGCGTCCATGCGCGGCAGGTCGCCCAGGCCGATCGTCTGCCCGGCCTGGAACTCGAACCGGAAGAAGTCCTGGAACGCACCGGCCAGGCGGTCCCGCCATTGCGCCGCGTCGATGCGGGCCAGGTCCACCGCGTCGATCAGGATGCGGCCCGAGGCCGGGGCGTACAGCTTCGCCAGCAGCTTCACCAGCGTGGTCTTGCCTGCCCCGTTCTCGCCGACGATGGCCACCACGGACCCGGCGGGGAGGAACAGGTCGACGTCCTGGAGGGCCGCCCGGTCAGACCCCGGATAGCGGAACGTGACGTGCTCCAGCCGGATCCCCTCGGCGATGGCGGCCGGGGCCGGCCGGTCCGCGGCCTGGGCCGTGGCGCTGGCGTAGTCCTCCAGCCAGGCCAGCCGCTGGGATCCGTCCATCCAGATGCCGCGCAGGAAGCCGATCTCGCTCACCGTGGCGCCGACGTAGGCCGACAGCCGGGCACCGGCGGTCAGCACGAGGATGGCCGACGCCGCCGAGGCGTGCGGCCCGGCGGCGACGAGCACGATCGCGCCGACGTAACCGAGCGCGAACACCGCCCAGCCGGCCGCGTACCAGGCGGAGGATTGCGTCCTGGCCACGGCCACCGGCCGGTACCAGCGCTCCCAAGAGGCCCGGCGCCGCCCGGCGAGCGCCGGGCCGATGCCGAGCACCCGCAGTTCCTTGCCCGGCGAGGCGCCGGTGGACAGCGCGAACAGGTGCCTCGCCAGCCGGTCCGCCTGCGCGCCGCGCTCCTGGGCGACGCGCTCGACGACCGGGCGCCACGACGTGGCCGCGACCGTCGGGATCGCGAACAGGACCAGGGTCACCAGCACCGGGTTCACCGAGGCCAGCAGCACCACGGTGACACCAAGCCGGAGGATCCAGCCCGCGGTGGAGAACACCGACATGTACATGTGGTCGAGGGTGAAGATCTGCTCCCGGAGCACGGACAGCCGGTCCAGGTACTCCGGCCGCTCCTGGTGCGCGATCGTGGAGATGCTGGCCTGGAGCCGCGCCACGTGGGACTCCAGGGCGATCGTGACCTTGTCCCTGAACCGCCGCTGGATCCGGGTGGACACGGTCGCCAGCAGCCAGGTCGCCACGACGGAGACCGCCAGCGCCGCGGCCGCGAACCGCAGCAGGCCGGGCTTGTCCTCGATCAGCCCCTCGCCGAGCAGCTTGAACCAGACCGCGAGCAGCGCGTCCGGCAGCGCCGCGACCAGGGCCAGGACGAAGGCCACGCCCATCAGCGCCGGTTCGTAGCGGAACCCGAGCCGGCACAGCCGCCACATCGAGGAGAGCGCCGGCGGCAGCCGGTCGGGAGGTTCGCCGGGCGCCCGGGCCGCGTCCTGGCCGCGCGGCTCGCCGGACGGCGGCTCGCCGGACGGCGGCTCGCCGGACGGCGGCGCACCGTCCTGGCCGGGGGAGCCGCCGGGCGGCGGCGCCGTGTCAGGTGAGGACATCGAAGGTGACCTCCTCCTCGCCTTCCTCGGGCGTGCCCTCGGCGAACCGCTGCGCTTGCAGCGAGAACATCGTCCAGTACCGGCCGCGCAGTGCCATCAGCTCCTCGTGGCTGCCGAGTTCGACCACGGCCCCGTGCTCCACGACCGCGATCCGGTCCACGTGCCGGACCGTGGAGAACCGGTGCGAGATCAGGATCGTCGTGCAGGATCTGGTGGCGGCGAGGACCCGCTCGAAGATCTCCGCCTCGTCCCGCACGTCGAGCTGGGCGGTCGGCTCGTCGAGCAGCACGAGCCCGGCGCCGAGCCGTACCGCCGCCAGCGCCCGCGCCAGGGCGACGCGCTGCCACTGCCCGCCGGACAGCTCCGTGCCGCCGGAGTAGCCCTTGGCCAGGACCGTGTCCAGGCCGGCCAGCCCGTCCGCCCCGGCCTCGGCGAGCGCGGCCCTGACCGTGTCGTCCAGCGCGGCATCGCCCGGGGCGCCGCCCTCGGTTTCCCGGGGAGCCACGTTCTCCCTGAGGGTCAGCTCGAACCGGACGAAGTCCTGGAACACCGCCGTGACCCGGGCCCGCCAGGACTCCAGGTCCAGATCCCTCAGGTCGGTGCCGTCGACCTCGATGGCCCCGGACTGCGGGTCGTACAGGCGGCACAGCAGCTTGGCCAGCGTGGTCTTGCCGGCCCCGTTCTGGCCGACGATGGCCAGCGAGCCCCCGGCCGGGATCTCCAGGTCCAGCGCCTTGAGCACCGGGCGGTCCGGGGCGGCCGGGTAGGCGAAGGTCACCTCCCGGAAGCTGATCTGGTGCGCCGGCATCCCGTCGGCCGGCCGGGTTCCCGGCGTGATCGTGCCGGCCCGGCCCATCGCGGCCTTGAGCCTGGCGACGGCCGCCACCGGCGCGGCGGCGCTGTCCAGCGCCCAGTTGAGACCGCCGAACGCGATCATCGACGTGCCGACCGCCGCCGAGGCGTACACGACCAGCCCGCTCAGCGCGAGCCGGTGATCGAGCGCGGCGGACGCCAGCGCCCACAGCACCAGCGCGTTGGCGGCCAGGACCAGCGCGAGGCTGGCGAGCACCGACCGCTCCCGCATCCGGGTCGCCTCGTACTGGAGCCGGTGCAGCCGCCGCCGGCTGACCAGGAACCGGTCCAGCACCCAGTCCGGCAGCCCGAAGATCCGCAGCTCCTTGGCCGCCGGCGGGTCCACGGCCAGCCGGTAGGCGTAGTCCGCGTCCCGCTGGGCCTGCCGCACCTCCTCGGTGTTGCGGTCCTTCCACACCCCGCTCTCGCGCAGCAGCCAGTGCGTCCCGAGCCAGGCGCCGGCCAGCACCGGCGGCGCCCACCAGGCGAAACCGAACAGCACGCACGCCTGGGCCAGGCCGGCCACCATGTCCACCAGCCCGCCGGCGATGAAGTCCATCGACACCGACAGCGGCGGCCCGGTCATGCCGCGGTCGAAGTCCCTGGCCACCTGAAGGTCGGCGGCCAGGTCCGGATCCTCCAGGTGCCCGATCCCGGGAACCGCCACGCACGCGCTGGTCAGCTCGTCGTACAGCCAGGCCGAGGTCCGGTCGCCGAGGTTCGCGGACAGCGCGGTATGCAGCGGGCCGAGGACCTGCAGGCCGATGAACAGGACGCCGACCACGGTCAGCGCCACCGCCAGGTCACCATGGTGCTGGATGGCCCCGACCAGCACGCCGGTGGCGATGGAGAACGCGGCGGGCAGCAGGCCGCGCACGGCAAGCAGCGACCACCAGCCCGCCGCCATCGGCCGGTCGGCGCGCGACAACGCGGCCGCAAGCCGCAGTTCCTGCCGCTCCCGTGTCCGGCGCCACCGCGAGCGCGCCGGCTGTGCTGCTCCGGTCATGTCTCCAAGACTGCCAAGCGGCGCCGACAGCACGCACTCTAGTTACATGCAATACGCCACCGCGGGGCCGGCCGGATCGCCGCTACGGCCGCCGTCCGGGGCGGGTCATCCCCGGAACCCGGCGCCGCCGCGAAGCCGGCCGATGCGCTCCGGCGTTATTACGCGATAGCAAACCAGGCGGTCCGGGCCGGGCCTTATCATCGGGCCATGCGGTCGCCCCAGTTTCTGGCGCTGCGACCTGCGGCCGGGGCATTTGATAGCACGTCAGCCGGGCCCGCGATGACCGTCCTGGGCACCCTCGTCGCCCGCATCGCGGTGATCCTGCGCGCGATGGCCCTTGCCGAGATGGTCGTGCAAGTGATCCTCTGGCGCTCGTTCTACCTGGCGAGCCCACGGCTGCTCTGGGGGCCCGCGGTGGCGCTGGCCTGGGGCGGCACCGCGATGGCCTGCCTGTGGCGGCACCACCGCCCGCGATGGCAACTGCTCTGCGCGGACACCGCGGTGTACGCCGGGCTCGCGCTCGGGGCAAGCTGGTGCGTGCCAGCCGCGCTGCGCGGCGAAGCGGGCAGCTGGCTGTTCATCCTGATAACCAGCCAGATCGTGACGCCCGTCTGGCTTGCCCCGCGGGCGCTGTCCATGCCGCTGGCGGTCACGCCGGCCGCCGCCTTCGCCGTCGGCGCCGCGCTGGCGTCGCCCGGCCATCTCGCCGCGAGCCCGCGGCGAGCCTCGATGGCCCTGTTGCTCGTCGTGGTGGCCGTGCACTGGCTGGTCCGGCGGATGCTCTGCGCCCGGGCCGCCAAGGCGGACGCCGTGCTCGCCGCGGCGCACCGGGAGGCGCGGGACCAGTACGTCGTCCTGTCGGAGAACATCGAGCGGCGCGAGCAGGACCGGCTTATGCACGACACGATCCTGAACACCATGACCGCCATTGCGCGTTCCGGCGGCACCGCGACGGCGATCAGCCAGTGCCGCCGGGACATCGCCCTGCTGGAGAGCGCCCTCGGTGAGTCCGGCAGCGCGGGGGAGGCCGGCCAGCCCGGCCTGGTCGCCGCCATCGAAGCGGTCGTCGGCGAGCTGCGTGCCCGCGGGCTGACGGTGGACCTGGCGGTCACCGGCGGCGCCGCGGCCCAGGGCGCCGCAGCAGAGTGCGCCCCGGAGCCGGCGCCGGTACCGGGCCCGGTGACGGCGGCGATGGCGCACGCCACCCGGGAGGCGCTGGCGAACGTGGCCGCGCACGCCGGCACCGGCCGGGCGCAGGTGACGGTCGGCATGACGCCGCCGGGCGGCCCCGCCGCGACCGGCCGGATCCAGGTGACCATCCGGGACGCCGGTGCCGGGTTCGACCCCGGCAAGGTGGATCCGGCCCGGCTGGGCGTCCGGCGATCCATCACCGAGCGCGTCGAGGACTGGGGCGGTTCGGCATCGGTGGAGTCGGCCCCGGGCGAAGGCACCACGGTGCGCCTGTGCTGGCCAGCGGCCGGGCCCGGCGGGCCGCCGCCGGGCCTGCTGGCCGCCGGCGCGGCCGCCGCGGAGGTGCCAGCCCAGTGGTGAGCCGGACATGGCCCCGGGCCTTCGTATTTCACAAAAGGCCGGTCACCGGGGGAGAGGTGACTCCGCAGCGGGCGGTGGCGGAGGCGGCCGAATCGGCGGCGCCGCGGTTCGTGGGCGCGTTCGCGATCGTCTTGCCGGCCGGCCTGCTGCTCCAGGCCCTGACCGACCATGCTAACTACCGCCAGCCGGCGGTCCCGGTCGTGGTGTGGCTCGGCATGCTGGCGGTCGCGGCGTGGCTGGTGCCCCGGGCGCGCGCAGGCGACCTGGGCATCGCGCACGCGGCCGCCGCGGTCGCGGCCGCGACGGTGGCGGTGACCGCGATCGACCTGGACCGCCGGATGCACGGCGCCGCCGGGACCGTGGACTGGACCATCCTCGGGGTGGCCTGCCTGCTCGCCCTGATCACATTGACCAGCCCGGCCTGGTTGTGGATCCCTGGATCGGCACTGGTCACGGGCATCCACACGGTGTTCCTCGTGCGCGGGCTGGGGGTAGGCCCGCTCGGGCTGTCGCGGCTGTCCGCGAGTTCCTACGCCGTGGTGAGCATCCTGGCCGTGTTCGCCGCGCTGCGGCCGACCCTGCGCACGCATGCCGAGATCGCGGTGCGCCGCGCCGCGCTGGCCAGCCGGTCGGCGGCGGAACGCGCCGCGGTGGCCGCGATCGGCGAGGTCCGGCGCGGCCGGCTGGGCCTGCTGGAGATGCACGCGCTTCCGCTGCTGCGCGGGATCGCCGACGGCACCCTCGATCCCGCGGACCGCGCGGTCCGGGAGCGGTGCGCCGAGCATGCCGCGACGCTGCGGCGTGCCCTGGTGGACCGGGCGCATTCCGGATTGCTGGCCGGCCTGGAGCCGGCGGTCCGTGCCGCCCGGGCGCGGGGCGTGATTGCCGAGGTCCAGGCGATTGGTGACCCGTGCGGCCCCGCCGAGGACGTGGTGCGGGCGACCGTGGCCGTCGTTGAGGCCGTGTTGCGGGCCCTGCCGCCGCAGCCGGTGACGCTCACCGTCATGGTGTCCGGGGACGAGGCCGAACTGTACCTGCCTTTCGGCCGGCCGCCCGCCTGTGACGTGGCCGGCCTGGGGCGCGAGGTGGCCGGCCTGGGGCGTGCGGTGCCGCTGGAGGTGGCCTGGCGGGCAACGCTGGACACCGGGGACGCCGGGCCGGGATGCCTGGAGGTCCACTGGCGGACGGCGGTGCCGGCATGACCGGTGCCGACCGCGAACGGGGTGCCGGGGCTGGCGTGGGAGCCGGGCGCGAAGGGGGTGCCGGGGGCGAAGGGGGTGCCGGGGGCGAAGGGGGTGCCGGGGCCGAGGGGGGTGCCGGGCGGATCGACGTGGCCGTCGTGGACGACCATCCGATCGTGCGGGACGGCCTGGCCGGCTGGGTCACCGTGCCGGGCAGCGGCATCAGGGTGGTCGCCACCGCGACGACGGTGGACGAGGTCCTGGCCGGGCCGGGGCGCCGCGCGCATGTGGTCCTGCTCGACCTGGATCTCGGTGACGGGACCACCCCGGCGCGGAACGTGGCCGCGATCCTGGCCGCGGGCCCGGCGGTCCTGGTGCTGTCCGCCTCGGGCCGGCCGGCCGCGGTGCGGGACGCGATGCGCGCGGGCGCGGGTGGCTACGTGCTCAAGCACGAAGAAGCCGCCGAACTGCGCGCGGCCATTCGGGCGGTGGCGGCCGGAACGGACTGGATTTCGCCGCGCCTCGCCTACATCCTTGCCACGGACGACGCGCCGGACCGGCCCGCGCTGAGCGCCCAGGAGACCCGTACGCTGCGGCTATATGCCACCGGGATGCCCATCAAGTCGGTGGCGCGGCGCCTGGGCATCAGCGAGGAGACGGCCAGGCAATATGTCCGGCGAGTTAGGGAGAAATACGCAGCGGCAAACCGCGCGGCGCCCACCAAAGTGGACCTGTACCATCGAGCCGTCGAGGACGGGCATCTCCCTTCTCCGCCCTAGCCACGGAACCCCCCCTCCGGGCAGGGGCCACAGGAGATACCCGTCCTCGGCCTACTCGCTCTGCGGAGAGCCTAAGCGGGCCGGCCCCGGGCCGTCATGACCCCAACTCGGGGGTCACGGCGCCGCCCGGAGCATTCAGCCGGTGAATGGCTCGAGAATGTGGCTGAAGTCCCAGGTGTTCTGGGTGATGCCCGAGCAGGTGTTGCTGTCGACGGTGCCGGGGCAGCCGCCGTTGTCGCGCTGGATCGCCCAGATGGACAGGAAGTTCATGTTGTTGGCCTGGGCGAAGCCGAGCATGGTCGTCGCGTCCGGCTCGTAGGTGACCTCGGTCTTCTTCCGCAGGTCGTCGATGCCGGGCAGCAACGTCATGCCTTCCATATGCCAGAGCTGCACCGGGGTCAGGCCGGGGTAGATGGATTGCAGCTGGGTGTTTGTGTTGGTGGCCGCGTTCTCCGCAGCCGTGCCCATCTCCACCACGCCCTCTTTGGCGATGTAGTAGTCGAAGACCATGATGTTGACCGAGGTCACGGTGGCGCCGTTGGCCACGGCGTTCTGCAGCACGGCCTCGCCGTTCGGGTCGAGCCCGTACTGCTCGACCGGGAGCGTGTACTGGATCTGCAGCGGGATGTTGTTCTGGGCCGCCCACGCCTCGGTCAGCGCGATCGCCTGGTTCCGGCGGGTGATTCCGGCGGTGTTGTTCAGCGAGCTGGACTCGACGTCCATGTCGAGCCTGGTGACCCCGAGCGTGGTGATCACCTGCTCGTAGTCGGCCGCGATCGACTGCACGCTGGTGCACGAGTCGGCGATCTCGGTGCCGCCGTGGTCGGCGCTGTATCCGCCGAACGACGGGATCACGTCGCCGCCCATCGCGCGGAGCGAGGCGATGTCGGCGGCGTAGTAGGTCAGTGGCTGGGCGGAGTTGCCGTTCCAGTCCAGGGAGCAGGAGTTCTTCCCGGTGGACTGGAGGAAGGCGAGGGTGAAGTACCTGGCGCCGGATGCCTGGGCGGTCGCGGTGATGCTCGCGGTGTTCGGGGCCAGGTAGGTCTCGTAGTACGGGGCGTAGACGTGCGCGGGCAAGGACGTGTACGTGGCCGCGGTGGCCGTGACGGTTCCGGCCAGCGGCCAGAGCATGGCCGCGGTGATGGTCAAACCGAGAGTGGCGCGGTGGCGGAGTCTCATGAGGTCTCCCATCTGCTGTGCAGGGATTTGGGCATTTACGGCAGCGCGGGGCTGGCCGCCCGGCCACGGAGCTTCGTTATGCCAAAATGTCGATCTTGGGGACGTTCCACCCGGACACGCTGACTACAGCGGTGGCGCCTTGCAGGTCAGCGGAGTTCCAGGTGACGGTGACCGTCTGGGATTCGCCGGGGAACAGCGTGATGTCGTTGCTGCGCCAGAGCGAGGACTGCAGTTCGTTGTCGCCGGCCAGTTCCTGGCCGCTGGCGGTGCCGCGGCGGATGTCGGCCCGCAGCAGGAAGGCGACCGTCGAGCCCGAGGTGTTGGTGATCGTGACCGTGGTGGCGCGGTCGGCTCCGTCGGGCCCGGCCTGGCTGACCGTGCTGGAGGTGGCCGTGACCGACGAGGCCGGCAGCGTCTGCAGCCCGGTGAGGTTCGCGTACTGGGTGAGGGTCCCCTGCGGCTGGCCCAGCGTCTTGTTCCAGTTCACCACGTCCGGCTGGGTGGACAGCCAGTAGACGTTGCGGTCGGCGAGGGTGCCGTTCTGCCTGAGCTGGAGTTCTACGAAGTAGGCCTGGGCCGGGGTCGTGGGGACCTTGGGAGTCAGCACGCCGGTGCGTACCTGTTGGCCGGTCAGGGTGATGTTGCTGGCGGTCTGGTCGTCGAGCACGGTCCCGGCCAGGTTGTACACCTTCGACTCCACCGACAGGCCGGCCTGGGTGGTGTTGCCGAGGTTGTCCAGGGTGACCGTGCCGTTGTCCAGGGCGTAGATGGCGTGCAGGCCGCGGTTCGCCTCCTGCGCGCCGAAGTAGCTGCCGGCCTGGTCGCCGTCGTTGTTGTACAGGGTCCACAGCAGGCTCGGCCAGCCCTTGTTCATCTGCCAGTAGATGGTGCCGGTGGACGGGAGCGGCGTGTTGTTCGCGTGGTCGATGAACGACTCGAACTGGGCCCTGGTGTTCTCGTAGTCCTGCGCCTGAGCTTCCTGCACGTACTGGGCCAGGCTCGACCACTGGCCGTACCGGCTGGACAGGGCGGTGTCGAAGTGGCACAGCGTGCCGAACGAGTAGCCGCTCTTGCAGCGGGGCTCGTAGTTCAGGTGGTACTGGTTGAACTTCGGGCTCTGCCAGAGATTGCTCAGGTCGCTGACCGACATGAACTGGTTGAGCGAGTCGAGGGTGGGGACGGTGTCGCCCGCGCTCTCCTCGCTGTCGTAGCCCCAGGCGGCGCCGGCGTTGGTCACGGTTGAGTCGCTGCCGAGGTGGGTCGTGTCATACCAGTAGTCCGGCGGCACCCAGTCGTAGGGGCCCTCCTTTTCGCCGGACTGGCCGAGCGTCATCGTGCTCTTGTACTCGGCGGAGGCGATCAACGGGGTCTGCGGGTAGAAGTCCGCCGCGGTGAACCCGGCGATCGAGACCGATTCCTGCTGGCTGCTCGGCTGGTTGTCGGACCACTGGAAGCTGAACACGCTCGGGTGGTTGCGCAGGTTCGTGCCGATGGTCTGGGCCGAGTTCTGCAGGACGCTCTGCTGCGCCGTGGTGAGGCTGCCGCCGACCTCCCAGGCGTCGCAGCACTGGAACCCGCCGTTGACCAGGATGCCGGCCGCGTCCATCTGCTGGGACCAGTCGCCGGGCATGATGTGGCCCTCGAGCCGGATCGTGTTGACGCCCATGTTCTTCATCAGCGCGATCTGCTTGGCGGTGTCGGCGGCCGAGTAGTGCAGGAACAGGTTCGGGTCGTAGCCGCCGCCCCTGATGACGATCGGGACGCCGTTGATCTTGAAGGCTCTTGCGCCGGCGGGCTCGATGGCGTTCGAGCCGGTCAGGTAGGACGTGACGGTCCTGATGCCGAAGGTCTCGCTGGTCGAGTTGTACTGGGTGGTGCCCTGGGCGACGGTGACGCCGAGCGTGTAGAGGGGCTGCGGGCCGAGCTGGTACGGCCACCAGGCCTGCGGGCCGGCGATGGTCAGGGACGGGAAGCTGGCCGGGGTGAACGACACGGTCTGGGTGGTGTTGGCGGGGACGGTGACTGGCTGGGTCACGGTGATCGGGGTGCCGTTGTTCGGCGGCGTGATGGTCGCGGTGACCGTCGCGTTCTGGGACGTCGCGGTGTTGTTCGTGACGTCGGTCTTGACGGTGAGCGCCGCGCTGGAGAGGTCGGCGGCGTCGGCCTGGTTGACGTGCGAGTTGCCGACCGCGAGCGCGCCGTCGACCTGGAGCTGGACCGGGAACTGGATGCCGGTGTTGTTGTCCGGCGGGATCTGGGTCCAGTCGACGTTGTCCAGCGTGAACATGCTGGTCGGGTCGTTCGGGTTGACCTCGACGGCCATGGAGTTGGTGCCCGCCCGGATCAGGCTGGAGATGTTGAAGGTGAACCTGGTGTAGGCGCCGGTGACGGTGGCGGACGTGGCTACCTCGGTGCCGTTCACCCAGACGTTGGCCGAGCCGACGACGCCGTTGACGATCAGGGTGGCGGTCTGGCCAGATGCCAAGTTCGGCGTGAAGTCGGTGCGCCACCACCAGGGAACGCTGAACCGGCTGACCGTGTCCGGGCCGATCTTCGTCATGTTCCCGTAGCAGAGCTGCAGGTTGTTCGAGAAGAAGACGCTGTTCGGGCTGCTGGTGGACTGGTTGACCGGCTGGAGCGCGGTGTCACCGGGGCACTGGCCGTTCTGCGCCAGGGCCTCGATCTCGGTGCCCGGCGCACCGGCGTCGTCGTTGGCGACGGTGAGCCACGTGGTCGTGTTGAAGCCGGGGGCAGAGATCTGCGCGCCGGTCTGGGTGGCGACGGCGCTGCTCTGCACGGTCCAGCCGCTGCTGCCCAGGTTGGAGATGTCGCTGGCCCCGGTGCCGGCCAGGGCGGCGGCGGGATGAACCGGCGCCGCTCGGGTGGGTTGCCGGGCGGCCGGCCGGGTGTGTGGTGCGGCGGCCGGCCGGGCGTGTGGCAGGGCGGCCGGCCGGGCATGTGGCGGGGCGGCCGCTGCGGCGCTTGGCACCAGCCAGGCCAGTGTCGTGGCCGCTATCGTGGCAGCGGCCCAGGGGACTGAACGAGCACGAAGGATCCGTCGCATAGCTGGCCACTCCTGTCTCGCAGCAGTTACCACGAACGGCGGCCGGCCCGGCTTGACAGTCAATTAGTTCGTAACCTTTCCAAACAAACTTGTCAAGAGCCTCGTCGTGCGCCGCATGCCTGGATCGTGGCGCGCCCCGGCCCGGATCGTGGGCGCGCCGCGGCCCCGCCGGCGGTCCGTGCCGGCGGGGCCGCGGCTTGGCGGCTCGGGCGTCACGCGCCTGGGCCGGCTCCGAGTTGCGCCATCAGCGTGGCGTTGTCCCAGTAGATGCGGTGCGCCACGATCTTGCCGTCACGAGCCTGGAAGAGGTCCACGTAGGGCAGTGAGAAGGACCGGCCGCTTGCCGGGACCGTGCCGCCCGGCCCGACGAGATCGCCGGTCTGGGTGCCCGAGTACACACCCTCCACGATGATGGTGTCCCCGTCCTCGAAGGTGCGCAGCGCCTCCAGCCGGTTGTCCGGCACCGCGGCCTGGAAAGCCTCGCCGAGGGCACGCTGCGCCGCTGCCCCGCGCATGGGGCCCTGGGGCGTGACGATCTCGCAGTCCGGATCGAACACCGACAGCGCCTTGTCCAGGTCACCGCCGTTGATGCCCTCATAGTGGGTGCGCACCAGTTCTTGCAGGTCACTCATGTCATCCCTCCCTGTGCAGGTCGATGACATGAGTCTCGCGGCGGGACCGGGCAGGCACTACGGGGAGTTCTCCCCGTTTTCCCCGGCCGGCAGCAAGTCATGGGACAGGGCGAACAGGGTTGCCCCTGCCCGGGTGGAGACGCCGATCTTGGCATAGATCCGCTGGATGTGGCCGTCCACCGTCTTGGGCGCTATCGACAGCTCGCGGGCAATCTGCTTGATCGACAGTCCCCGTGCCACCTGCCGCACGATGTCGGTCTCCCGGGCGGTGAGCCCGGCCGCACCTTGCTGCCTGCGCCGGGAAACGGGCTGGCCCGCCGCGCCGAGCACCGCCTCGGCGGCGGTCCCGTCCAGCCGCCCGGCGTCGACGTCGGCCCGCAGGTCCCGCGCCGCGGCCTGCGGGGCCATCGCGGGCCGGTGCGGGCGCGGCTCGCTCATCGCCTGGTAGGCGTCGGCGGCGGCGAGCACCCGGCAGGCCATGTTCAGCTGGCTGGCCTTGGCGGCACGGAAGTACCCGCTGCCGTCAAGCCGCTCGTGATGCGCCGATGCCACCGCGGCGAGCCGGGACAGGAACGGGGTACGGTCCAGCACCCGGCTGGTGTAGTAGGGATGCAGCCGGACCTGCTCCCACTGGTGCGCGCTCAGCGGGCCGGGCTCGTTCCAGATGCCGGCGCTGATCCCGATCCGGCCGATGTCGTGCAGCCAGCCTGCCCGGCGGACAACGGTCACCTCCCCGGCGCGCAGGCCGATCTCCGCGGCCGCCGCCGCGGCGAGATTGCCCACGCTTGACGAGTGCCCCGCCAGGTAAGGCGACTTCAGGTCGACGAAGTCCGCGGCCGCCAGCAGCACCTGGTCGACCTCTTCCGGGCTGGCCGCGCCGCTGGGCGCGGGTTCCGCGGCGATGACGCCGTCCCACAGCGTCTCTGGTGCCGCCAGCGGCCGCAGCAGGCTGTCCGGATCGTCAAGGAACGCGTCCGCTACCGCGGGCGCCAGGCTGTGCCCGCGCCGCTGGCGGACCAGGTCGGCGGCCCAGCCGGCGCCGGCCGCCCGGTGCCCGGCGACCACCAGCGCCGCAACCTGGACCACCTGGGCTGGCTCGGTGATCTTGTCTCCGGCCGCTGCGCCGGGGAATCCCGAGCCGTCCCAGTACTCGTAGACGCAGCCGAGATCCCCCAGCGCGTCGGAGTCGTACCCGAACCGCTCACCGAGCATCGCCGCCGCCTCACAGACATCGGCGATGGTCCCGGTCATGGTCTTGTTCCCGGCGATCGCCCGGGCCAGCGCGGCCGGCCGTCCCAGCGGCGGGCTCACCCGGGCCACGTGACCGAGCAGGAAGCCCAGCATCTGCCGCCGGTCGGCGAAGTCCAGCGTGGCGGCATGGGCGCGCATGATCAGCTCATCGCCCATCACCGCCGCGACCTGGGAAGCGGCCGCCGTGCAGCCGATGTGCTGCAACAGCGCGAGCTGGTAGCACCGCTGGCGCACCGACAGGCCTATCCCGAGCCGGTCGGCAAGCGACATGGTGACCAGGCAGGTCGCAAGCCCCGTCTCCAGCGGCACGGCCATGCCCATATCGGTGGCCAGCGAGATCGCGGCCATCAGCTCCGAACAGCGCACCTGCGCATCAGATACCAAGGCCATGCCCGGCATCGTAGATCGTGGCTGGTGAGAGGTGGTGGATGGCACACGGCCGGCGGGCGGCGCGTCGCGGTGGCGCCGGCGGCGGCCGAGAACCCGGGCGGCGCGTCGTGGTGGCGCCGGCGGCGGCCGAGAACCCGGGCGGCGGTGGCAGGCGGCGGCGGTCAGGTGCTCGCTGGTTTTCGCTGGGCGGCGCGGTAGAGGTCGATCAGCTCGCTGGTGGTCGTGGCGTCCTCGGCGGACTTGTCGTCGCGCCACCGGCCGGTGAACCGGGGGAACCGCATCGCCAGCCCGGTGTCCTCCTTGATCTGCCCCCAGCCGGCGGTGTAGGTGGGGGAGGGGGTCAGCTCGGCGCTGAGGATCTCCAGCACGAGCCCGGGCTCGAACCAGATGTCGGGCTGCTGGCGTGCGTCGACCCGGGCGGGCCGGGCCGCGCTGGCCAGTGGCGCCAGCCGGGCGGGCAGCGCGGCCAGTTCGGCGTCGGAGAAGCCGGTGCCGCATTTCGTTACCGCACGGAAGACGTCCGCGTCGGCGTCGTAGGCGGCCAGCAGTAGCGCCCCGTAGACGCCGGCGCGGCGGCCACGCCCGGCGAACGCACCGACGATGACCAGGTCGACGGTGTCGGACAGCTCGGTGCGGTAGTCCCGCTTGAGCTTGATCCACAGCCAGCCACGGGCACCAGCCTGGTAGATCGCATCCGGGCCGACCGACTTGCACATCAGCCCTTCGCAGCCATCGGTGACCGCCTGCTCGAACGCCGCGTCCAGGGCGGCCGGGTCGGCGACCTCGGTGGCGGTGGTGAGCCGCAACTGGGGCGAGACGGTGATCGCCTCGGCCAGCCTGGCCCGCCGCTGCGGATAGGGCAGCCTGGTGAGGTCCTGCCCGTCGGCGAACAGCAACTCGAAACAGAACAGGCCCACCGGCACGTCCCGCACCGCCTCGGCGATGCCGTGCTTGCGCCGCCGGGTCATGACCTCGCCGAACGGGCGCAGCTCCCCGGCGGCCGGGTCGAACGCGACGACCTCCCCCTCGATGATCGCCTCGGCCGGGCCTAGCCCCGCGGCAAGGAGCTCCACGACGTCGGGGAACTGGGTGCTGATCCGCTCCAGGCGCCGGGTGAACAGCTCGATCGCTCCGTCCGCGGTCCGGTGTGCCTGAATCCGGACGCCGTCGTACTTGTACTCGGCCGCGCACTGTCCGCCCAGCTTGGCGAGGATCTCCGTGGCGTCGGACAGCCGCTGGGCGAGCATGGCCCGCACCGGGTTCCCCGGGCGGACCTGGATCCGCTCGACCGCCGCTACCCCGCCACTGGCCAGCGCGGCGGCGACCTGGCCCAGGTCACAGCAGATGTTGTAGGCGCGTTCCAGGACCGGCCGGGCCGCCCGGCCGCCGGCGTAGATCTGCGCGAGCGCATCGAGGATGGTGGGCGTCCCGATGCCCAGCCGCAGCCCGCCGGTGACCAGCCGCAGCAGGTAGCGAGCCTCCAGCGGGGTGGCCTGGGCGAGCAGGCCCGCCAGCAGGTCCAGCTTGCGGCCCTGTGACCCTGGTCCCTCCGCCGCGGCGATCTGATGCAGGGTCTCCATAACGGTGCTGACCAGCAAGCTGGCCACCCGGTCGGCGGCGGTGGCGGCCAGCAACTGCTCGGCGGCCAGGCCGAGGTCGCCCGCCGCGCGCACATCGGCGGCCGCCTGCTCGACGCTGGCGCCGGTAGCGGTGGCGACCGCGCGGATGGCGAGCTTCTCGGCCAGGCCGAGGTCCACCCCGGCGAATTGCGGCGCGATCAAGCCCTCGCACAGGTAACAGACCGTGGGCAGCAACTCCACCGGGGTCGCGGCGAGCAGCGCGGTGAGACGGTCGATCAGCGCCAGCCGTGCGCTGGTCTGCTCCAGGTCGTGGTAGGCCTCGGCGACGATCTCGTACTTCACGGTTGCCCCTTTCACCTTGCTCCTACCAAGCACTCCTCGACGCCCCCGCCGTCGCCGATCATCGCTCCCGCCCCGGCCCCACGGTCGGTCCGTCCAGGCGGGCCGGGCCCGCCCATAAATCTGCGCCTGACCCAGTATCCGCAAACTGAAGAGTATTCTTCAAATAGTGGATAGACAGCCGACGCCTGCCCTCTTGCCCATCCTGCGCTCGCAGCAGCAGGGCGAGATCCTCGCGCTGCTGCTGGGAGATCCAAACCTTGAACTTAGCCTCACTGAGATCGCAGCACGGACAGGCGCCCCTCATGCTTCGGTACACCGGGAGATCAAGCGAGCGGAACAGGCCGGCCTGGTCGTAACCCGGAAGGTGGGTACCACGCGGCTCGTGCGGGCCAACGCCGCGAGCCCCTACTACCCGGGGCTTGCGGAGGTCCTGACAAGAGCCTTCGGCGTGCCTGCCGTACTGGCTGAAGCTTTGCAGCCGGTCCACGGAATCGCCGCAGCTTACATCTACGGATCGTGGGCCGCCCGGCATGAAGGGCAGACTGGGCAGCGGCCCGTTGGGGACATAGACGTACTGATCCTGGGCGAACCGGACCGAGACCAGCTCTATGCCGCACTCAGTGATGCTGAGGAGCGCCTTGGCAGGCCCGTCCAGGCCACGATCCGCGAGGCTGACTGGCTGGACGCAGGATCAGGAGCGTTTCACGATACTGTCACCAGCCGACCGCTCCTCAGGCTCTCCTCCAGCGCGGCTAGCTGAATCGCTCCGGCGGTGACGCCGCCAGCAGTGCCTTCACACCCGAAAGCGCCGCGGCCGCCTTCTCAATTGCCCACGAGGCGTCCGATTTAGTAATGGGGGCAGCCGCGGGGTCGAAGTACTGTGCTGCGTGGCGAGTGCGCCGGAGCCGCTCGAATGTCGGCTTGGCGAAGGCCGGGATATCCGCACCAAACTGGGCGGACACGGCATCCTCGACGGCCATGTGCGACCCGTCACCTCCGGTGGCGCGCAGCCCCTGCCGCACCAGCAACGACTCGGCCGCCATCCGGTAGGCATCGTAGGCAGCCACGTACGCGCCATCGACGTCACCAGCCTTGAGAGCGGCTGCGGCAGTGGCCTCAACCCGAAGTGCCGCTCTCCCGATCAGCGCGTCTGCTGATGCGGCGAGGTCCTCGACCTCAACATTCTCCAAGCGACCCCGGCTGATCAGGTACTGAACGGTTTGCTCGCCCTTCTCCCAGCGTGCCACAGCCTTTCGCGCCTGCCTTTGCTCCAACTTCAATCTTGTGACGCTGCCAACGCCTGACTCTGGACCTGAACCAGGCACTGAAAACCCGGCCCACGAGGAGCCGGGTGGTCTATGGGAAGACGTTATCGCGATCCGGATCAGACTGGGCAGTGACGCTCACGTCGAACGTAAGGCAGCCCAGCGTCAAACAAGCCGTCCGCTTGTCGGCGGCCGGGCTTGGCGTTCCTGCCGCTGGGGACGATTGAGGCCGTCAGGTGGCAGCCGGGCGTGCCGAGACGAGGAACGCGAATACGACGGTGGAGCTGAGGTACTGGCTGGTGGCGTAGTCGAAGGCGCCGCCGCACGTTATCAGGCGCAAGGCCGCGAAGCGGGTGGCGCGGTACACGGTTTTCGCCGGGAACTTGGACTTCGGGTACTGACGTACACCGGTGACGCGGAAGACAGCGGTGATCCCGTCGGCGAGCCGCACGTTGACGAGGTCTCCGGGGCGCAGTGCCCCCAGGCGGTAGAAGACGGCAGGCCCCTGATCGTTGTCGACGTGACCTTCAATAACCGACGTCCCGAACTGGCCCGGGGTCACCGAGTACTTGTACCAGGCCGCCGCACCGGACCTTCGTAGCGGCGGCACCTGCATGGTGCCGTCGGGCTTGACGCCAAGGCGCAGGAGTACCGAGTGCACGCCTATGGCCGGAATCTCGACGGAGACTGGTGGTGAGCGGTGCAACGACAGCCACCACGCCTTGGACGGCCCGGTGGCGCCCGCCGCCGTCGCGGAGGGCTGCGGCGCATGCTGCTGGGCAGCGACCGCGACGCCGACGGCGGCGGCCCCGCCCACGATGAGAAGGGCTCCGGCCACTCCGGCAACGCGGGCACGCAGGCCTCCTGGCCCAGGGGGCTTGGGGGGCGGGGGGGTGAACCCGCCCTCCGGCCAGGACATGACCACGCGGAACCCGGCTATGCGCCGCCACTCCGCGTGCCCCAATGCCGTCCCCTTGCCTTCCTCAGGGTGTTCTACCCGCGTAGCCTGATGTCACAGTGATGAGCAAACCATTACGTGTCTGTGGTGCCCGCTGGTCTTACTTTTATGGCCGGCGGCGCCTTCTTGGAACCGTCCTCGGCGGTGCCGCCCTGGCCATGCTTGTGCCCGCGTCAGTGTCGGCCTGCGGAGGAGGTTCGACACCGACGACACCGCCTTCGTTCTCACCGGGCAGAACCGGCTCGGCAACGCCGACCATCCCTGCCAGCGGCACGCCCAGTGCCACTACCTCTAGCGGCACGCCCACCACCACGCCGAGCACCACCGCGCCCAGTGCCACTGCGCCCAGTGCCACTGCGCCCAGTGCCACTACGCCCAGTGCCACTACGCCCAGTGCCTCTACGCCGAGCACTACTACGCCCAGTGCCACTGCGCCGGGCATCATTGCGCCCAGTGCCGCTACGCCCAGTGCCGCTACGCCCAGTCCTAGCCCGTCGCCGTCGCCGAGCCCGTCGGCATCGCCTAGTCCGTCGGCTAGCTCGTTTCCCACCGCGGCCCCGGGCACCGGTGGCGGTGGGACGGCCGGGTTCCAGGACGTCCTGCTGTTCTGCCTCGGCGTGCTGGCGATCCTGGCCGGCGCCGGCGGCATCGCCTACCGGAGAAAGGTCATGCGGAACCGCTGACATCCCGCCGGGCCTGGCGAGCGGGCGGGGTGAAGTTGTTGCCAGCCTGCTCCACCAGCATCGTCATCTCGTACGCGACCGTGTCGAGGTCGGCAGTGGCGGTGGTGAGCACGGCGAGGCTGGATCCTTGATCGATCGCCATGATCACCAGCGTGCCCCGCGCCATGGTTACCAAGGCCTGGGTGACGTCGCCGGCGTCGGCTATCCGGGCCGCCGCACCGGCCAGGCTGATCAAGCCGGCGGTTATCGCGGAGAGTTGCTCGAGCTGATCGGGCTGTGCCCGGTCGGACAGCGCCACCAGGACACCGTCCGAGGCCACCACGGCGGCCCGCAGGACGCCGGGAACGCGCTCGGCGAAATCAGTGATGAGCCGGTCAGGGTGCTGCGGCTCCGGGGCCGGATCGCGTGCTTCGCCCTCAGCCATCCTGTCCCGGCTGCTCCGCGCTGCGGTTCATCTGCGCCACCGACCGCGCCCGGCGGGAGCCGCGCTGGAAGCTGGCCAGCTTGCCCCGCGTGATCTCCGCCGGTTCGGCCACCGCGGCCCGCCGGGTCTCCTGGTCGGCCGCCTCGCCGCGCTCCTGGCGGGGCTGCGGAATGCGTTGCGGCAGCCAGGAGGAGGCCGGGCGGGCTGCCGCCGGGGGCCCGGCCACGGCATCCGCGCTGCCGTCGCCCCAGGATGCCGGCCGCCTGGCAGGCCATCCCGCCAGCGATTGGCCGGCTTGTTGCTCGCCGAACCGGAGCAGGCCCCGGCCGAAGGCATGGGGGTAGCCGGATCGGACGGACTCGAAGATGGGCGGCCCGTCGCCTGGCTCCGCACCCGCAATCTCGCCCTCGGTCACGCCGGTGGGGGTTCCTGTGGCCGATGATGGCACCGGCGCGGTCAGCATCAGCGGGACGGCCTCGGCCGCGTCAGTCTCCGGGCCGAGGGGCGGCTCCGGCCCGGAGGCGAACCGGAGAGCGGAGAAAGGCAGGTCCGCAACCTCGGCGTGGACTTCCTTGCTGGCCCTGGCCAAGGGGGCTTCGCCAGCCCGTCCCTGCCAGCCGCCGGGCTTGGCGTCCAGCGAGATCAGCGCGGTAGGAAGGTACACCTCGGCGGTGGTACCGCCGTCCGGCGGCATGCTCAGCGTCACCGTGATGCCGTGCCGTGCCGCCAGGAGCGCGACGGCGAACAAACCCATGCGCCGGGCGACCGCCATGTCCGCGGGGGCGGGATTGTCCAGTTGCCAGTTGAACAGTGCCAGTTCCTCCTCGGGCATGCCCGCTCCGCCGTCGGTAATGGTGATGAGCGAGCCGCCACCAACCACCGCGTGCCCGGACACGATGACCTGGGTCGTCTCAGGAGAAAACGTGGTGGCGTTCTCCAGTAGTTCGGCGAGCAGGTGCACGGTGTCGGTCGCAGCGCTCCCGCTGACATAAACACCTGGCTGGATGTCCAGAAGGACCCTGCCGTACTCCTCTATCTCGGACGCCGCTGCCCGAAGCACATCCACCAAGGCCAGCGGCTCGGCCAGTCGCGGGGGCTCGTGGCCGGCGAGGACAAGCGCGCTGTCTGAGTTGCGCCAGATCCGGGTGGCCAAATGGTCCATCTCGAACAGGTCGGCCAGCCGTTCCGGGTCGTCCTCGTTGAGTTCCGAGCTGTCGATCAGCCGGAGCAGCCGTTCTAGTAGCGAATGGTTGCGCCAGACGAATCCGGGGGATACGGCGCTGGCGCTGATGGGCTCGGGTGTCTCGGCGTCTTCCAGGGCGGCTGTTTCAGGCCGTCTCGGCCGGCGCACCATGGACCTGGCGGCAAACATGGTGCCCAGCAAGACAAGAGCCAACGCGCCAAGCCCTGCGCCGCCGGTGATCATCGCGGACCGCATCGCGCTCCGCTGCAGAGCCCGGGCGTCGGCTGTGATCCATTCCGCCAGTTGCTGCTCGGCATGGCCCATCCAGCCGACCGTGTAGGACATCCCGGCCGGCCACTGCTGGCTGGCCTGGGGACCGAGGGCCAGGACGCCATTGCCAGCCGCGGTGGCCCGCTGCTCCACCGCCTGCGCCTGCCGGGCCAGTGGGCGAGCCAATGTCTCGGTCAGAGCCCCGCTCTCCTCTGGGGTCGCCGAGTTGCGGAACGAGGCGAGGTCATTGGCTTGCCGGGCCCGCGCGGTGGTCAGCGCGGTGAGCGCCCCCGGGCCGAAGCGGCCCCCGGCAAGCGCCACGCCGAGGATGGCTTGCTGCTGCGAGGCATGGTCGATCATCCTGGACAGTGAGCCGAGCGCCCGCACGCTGGTGATGAGCGTGGAGTTGCCACTCAGGTCAGCGATGCCGTCGTTGACCGGGAACAGGCCAGAAGTCGCCGCGGAGTAGCCGGTTATCACGGCCAGTGCGGAAGCCTGGTTCTGTGCCGCCTGCCTGCGCAGACCAGGCAGCTTGGCGATGCTGGCCAGGACCTCGGCCGCGGCGGCCCGCGTCTGGGCCGGGTACCCGTGGCCAAGCTGGGAAACCAGCCGGCGAACCATGGCCGCCCGGGCATCGGTGATCGCATACTGCCGGCGCAGGGCCGGGAGGCCCGCGGCCGGTCGCCCCGCGGAGATGAACGAGGCCGTGCCGGACCGCTCGTCCGCCATTGCCCGCCCCAGGCCGGCGACCTGCTGGCCCAGCGCCGCGAGCCGCCCGACCTGGCCGTAAGCCTCGGCGCTGCGCGCCGTATCGGTGACCCATAGCCCGGTGAGGGCCAGGGCCAGCACCGCTGGAATGGCCACCAAGACGATCAGCACGTAGGCCACTCGCCGGCTCCGTGGAGCCAGCGCCGGGCCGGCGGTGCGCTGAGCGGCTATGGCCCTAGAAGGGACGAGATCAGTAGAAGGGGACTGGGTCACTGCGTCTCCGCGTTGATTCCGGCAAGTACTTCGAGGCAACGGGCAATTCTCCAGGCCGCCTTGGACAAGTGGCGCGAGTGATCACTTTCCCCCGGTTCTTCTCCAGACAATACCTCCGTACCCGTCTGCGACGATACGGTCTCGCTGGGTCGTCTGTTCCTGGTCAGGATGGTAAGAGTCCTGTTGCGGCACCCCCGATCACCGCCCGCCGCGGGCGATCGGGCCGGGCCTGGGATTTAAGTGGCCCAAGTGGCGCATGATATGAACAAGCTGACGTGCAGGAAGCGGCTCTGGTGAGTCGGTGAGCATTGGCAGCCTGCTGTCAATGGCATGGCTCTAGCGCGATCTCGTAATGCAGAGGCGGAAGTGACAGCCTTTGGCTCGGCTCGTGATGATCCTTGCAGGGACGTCTCGGGGCTCCTGCAGCTTCCTCGTCTATGGTGCCCGCGCCAGCAGGTCCGACGCTGCCTTCTCGATGCCGGCCTCGGATACCAGCACGTGAGCAGCGGCGGTGCCGAGCGGAATGAAGCTGTCTATGGCGGTGACCCGTCCGATCCGGCCGCCATAGCCAGCGTCGGCCAGCGCGGTGATCACGGCTTCCGAGACACCGCCCGAGCGACGGGTCTCGTCGACGACGAGGACCCGCCCGGTCGCGTCAGCTTCGCGCAGCAGGTCCTCGACGGGCAGTGGGGCCAGCCACCGCAGATCCAGGACGCGCGCGCCGATCCCGGTCTCGGCCAGCCGCCTGGCCACCCGCAGTGACATCGGAACCCCGTTACCGAAGGTCACGAGCGTGAGATGGGAACCATCGCCATAGGTGCGGCCGCGGCCGATCGGCACGTGCGCGTCCGCCCATAGATCAGGGGCCGCATACGGGCACAGCCAGCCGCCATCGCCGGGCTCGTGCAGGTCGCGCGTGTGGTACAGGGCGATCGGCTCCAGGAACACGCAGACCGAGCCGTCAATGTCGGCGGCAGCGAGACAGGTCCGCAGCATTGCCGCAGCGTCGTCACCGCGGGCCGGAACGGCGACGACCAGGCCGGGGATGTCGCGCAGCACGGCGACTGCGTTGTCGTTGTGGAAATGCCCGCCGAAGCCCTTCTGGTAGGCCAGGCCCGCCACCCGCACCACCATGGGGTTGCGAAACTGCCCGATAGAGAAGAACTGCAGGCTGGCCGCCTCGCCGCGTAGCTGGTCCTCGGCATTGTGCAGGTAGGCGAGGTACTGGATCTCGGGCACCGGCAGCAGTCCGGAGACTCCGGCGCCGAGGCCAAGTCCGAGGATCGACTGCTCATCGAGCAGCGTGTCGAAGACCCGCCCAGCGCCGAACCGGCGGCCCAGACCGCGGGTGACTCCGTAGACCCCGCCCTTGCGCCCGACGTCCTCGCCGAAGACCAGCAGGTGCGGGTACGACGCCAGGGCGTCGGCGAGAGCGCGGTTGATGCTGTCCGCAAGGGTGAGATGCCCGGCAGCCTCGGGCGGCCGGCCGCCGAAGGCTTGTGTGCGCGCCTTGTCATCGCCGGCCTGGGCCGCGCGCCGTGCGACGTGATCAGGATGGCGCGGCGCGAGCGGTGCCGTGATCTCCGCACTGCTGGTGAGACGCCTATGGGTGATGGCGTCGTCGGCCAGGGCGCGGACTCGCCTGCGCATAGCCACATAGCGATCCACGACCTCGGCCGGAGTGAGCAGCCCGGCGCCGACGAGCAGTCGCGCGGTACCGAGCAGCGGGTCGCGCTCGTAGTCCGCGGTGATCTCACCAGAGCTGCGGTAGCTCACCTCGGCGTCGGAACCGGCGTGCGCCATAAACCGCACGACGCTCAAGTGCAGGAACGCGGGAGCGCGCTTGGTGCGGACGTAATCCGCGGCGGCGAGGGCGGCGTCATAACAGCCGGCGAGGTCGGTGCCATCAGCGGAGAAGTACCGCATCGGCGGCCGACTGGAGTATGTCGCCGCGATCCAGCCCGCTGGCGTCCGGACGCTGATGCCCAGGCCGTTGTCCTCGCAGACGAACAGCACAGGCATCGGCAGGCCCTGGTAGGCGACCTGGCAGGCGGTGTTGATGGCCCCGGTTGCGGTCGAGTGGTTGGCCGAGGCGTCGCCGAAGCTGGTGACGGCGATCGCATCGCGCGGCCACCTCGACGTCACGCCGAGCTTGCGGGCGCGGTCGATGGCGAAGGCGACGCCGACAGCGCGCGGCAAGTGGGACGCGATGGTCGAGGTCTGCGGGATCACTGCGAGCCCAGCGTGGCCGAAGACCTTGTGCCTGCCGCCGGCGATCGGCTCGTCGGCGGCCGTCACCAGGCCGAGCAGGACGTCGCGCAGCGGGTCGGCACCGGGTACCTGCGCGGCGCGTGCGAGGTAGAACGCGCCGGAGCGGTAATGCAGCAACGCTGGGTCCGCCGGGCGCAGGGCGGCCGCCACCGCCGCGTTGGCCTCATGCCCCGACGACCCGATCGTGTAGAAGCCGTGGCCAGCCGCCCGCAGGTAGCGGGCGGCAAGGTCGAGGTGGCGGTTGCCTAGCTGGGCGTCGAACAGCGCCAGCGCCAGGCCGCCGGTGAGCTGACTGCCTGGCAGCACCGGAGCTGCCCGGTCGACGGGTCGGGCCCCCGGCGCAGATGCGGCGGGGGGGAGCGTCCTGGCCCTGTCAAGGAAGTAGTGGTCGAGCGCTTCCTCGGGTGAGTGCTCGCTCATCCGCCTGGATCCCGCCGCCAGGGTCAGTCGGCGAGCCGGAACGACTCGTCGGGGGTCAGCTCGGTGACATCCATCTGCGCCTTCTGCAACCGCCCGGAGTAGTCCCAGTTCATCGACTGCCACCGGGTGAACTGGTCGAGCACCCACATGCCCGACTGGCGCGACCCGTTGCCGGACTTGCCGTTTCCGCCGAACGGCAGGTGCGCTTCCGCGCCCGAGGTGGAGTTGTTGACGCTCACCATGCCGGCCGAGATGCCCCGGCGGAACGCGAAGACCTCGGCAGGCTCGCTCGTGTAGATCGACGATGACAGTCCGTAGCCAGGGATGTTGGCCAGCCGGATCGCCTCGCCCAGGTCACGGTAGGTCGTGACGCCAACGAGCGGGCCGAACGTCTCGTTGAGGAAGATCGCATCGTCCGCGCGCACACCGTCGACGATTGTGGGGTGGTAGAAGATCCCGGCAACCGGGTCGCCTGTGAAACCCTCTCGCGGACTGGTGGCCGTGATCCGGCCAGTTGCGGTGGATCCCAGGACGCTGTGATGGGGCTGGATCCACCCGAGGAAGTCCTCGAACCGCTGGGCGAACTTCTCATCCAGCATCGGGCCGTAAACCACGTCGCCGAACGGGTCGCCGACCGTGGCCTGCCGGGTCGCCTTGTCGAATCGCGCGATGAAATCGTCGTGGACGCTCTCGTGCACGATCACGGTTCCCAGGGACGTGCACCGCTGCCCGGCGGTGCCGAAGCCGGAGAACAGCGCCGCCTCCACCGCGAGGTCGAGATCCGCGCTGGGCGCCACGACCATCGGATTCTTGCCGCCAAGTTCCAGGCAGGCCGACTGCAGATGCCGGCCGGTAAGCTCGCCGATCCGAGACCCGACCGCGCTGGACCCGGTAAAACCGACCTTGTCGACCAATCCCTCGGCCAGTGCCCGCTCCAGCCCGGCGAATGTCGCCTCGCCGCCGGAGAGCACGAGGTTCAGGACGCCGTCGGGCAGCCCGCCGCCGTGCACAAGCAGGTCGAATAGCGCCGCGCCGCAGGCCGGGGAGTAGTCGGCCGGCTTCCACACCACGGTGTTGCCGCACAGCAGGGCCGGGATGAGATACCACGAAGGCACGGCGACCGGGAAGTTGCCGGCGGTGATGACGCTCACCACGCCGACCGGGTTGCGGAACGTGAACAGTTGCTTGTCCGGCATTTCGCTCGGCACCGTCTGGCCGTAGAGCCTGCGTCCCTCGCCCAGGAAGAAGTCACAGGTGTCGACGACCTCGCGCACCTCACCGAGCGCCTCGGCGTACGGTTTGCCGATCTCCCTGGTCACCAGCCTGGCGAGCGACTCGGCGTTAGCCTCGACCACGCGGCCGATATGGGCGATCGCGCGGCCGCGCACCGGCGCCGGCGTATCCGCCCAGGCCTGTTGAGCCTGCCGGGCCGCCCGTGTGGCGGCGACGAACGTGCTCGCATCCCCGGGTGAGACGTCGGCGACAATCTCGCTGGTGTGAGCGGGGTTGGTCGATGCAAACCGGGCGCCGGTCGCCCCGGCCGCCGGGGACCCGGCAATGATCGAAGTGACGTTGCGGCTCATCTCGACCTCATCTCGTCGATGTCATCCGTTGCGGGCCGCGGCGGCTAGCCGGCCGAGCACATCGTCGAGAGCCCGCACGCCAACTTTCAGCTCGTCCGGCGTGACATTCAGGGCGGGACGGAACCGGATGGTGCGCTCACCACAGGGCAGCACCAGCACCTGCATCTCGCGCAGCCTGGTGATGACGTCGTCGCGCAGCGCTCCGTCGGGCAGGTCGATGGCGCACATCAGGCCACGCCCCCGGGCGTTGCTGACGAGCCCGGCGTGCCGGTCAGCCAGGCCATGCAGCTCATTGAGGAGGTAGCCGCCCGCCTTCGCGGCATTGTCGAAAAGGCCCTCGGCCTCGATGATCTCCAAGATCCGGCGCGAGCGCACCATGTCGGTCAGGCCGCCGCCCCAGGTGGAGTTGATCCGGCTGGACACCTGGAACACGTTATCGGCGACCTCGTCGACCCGGCGGCCCGCCATGACGCCGCCAAGCTGCACCTTCTTGCCGAACGCCACGATGTCGGGTTCGAGGCCAAGTTGCTGGTAAGCCCATGCCGTGCCGGTGCTCCCTACACCGGTCTGCACTTCGTCGAGCACGAACAGCGCGTCGTAGGCATGGCATAGCGCCTGCATCGCCTGCAGGAACTCGGGGCGCATATGGTTGTCGCCGCCCTCGGCCTGGATCGGCTCAGCGATGAAGCACGCGATATCGTGCGGGTTCGCCTCGAACGCCGCCCGCGCCTGGGTCAGGGCACGCGCCTCGGCGGCCTCGACGCCGGCCAGGTGCGTCTCGAGCGGGAAGGTGACGGCAGGCACGTCGATGCGCGGCCAGTCGAAGGCCGGGAACCTGTCGGTCTTGGCCGGGTCGGTGTTGGTCAGCGACATCGTGTAACCGGACCGGCCGTGGAACGCCCGCGTCAGGTGCAGCACCTTGGTGCCGAGATCCCGGGACCGGCCCGCTGCCTCGTTGCGGCGGCTCTTCCAGTCGAAAGCCGTCTTGAGCGCGTTCTCGACCGCCAGGGCACCCCCCTCGACGAAGAACAGGTGCGGCAATGCCGGATCGCCGAGCACCCGGGCGAAGGTTTCGACGAACTCCGCGAGGTGGGTCGTGTACATGTCCGGGTTGGCCGGCTTGCTGGCCGCCACGCTGGCGAGCAGTGCCAGGAAGCCGGGATCATCAACGATGCCCGGCGGGTTGGCGCCGAGCGGCGCAGACGCGAAGTGGGTGTAGAGGTCGAGGAACTCCCGGCCATCGCGGGCATCGACCAGCCAGCTACCGTGACTGCGCTCCGCGTCGAGAACCAGCCGGTACCCGTCGACCAGCAGATGCTCAGCGAGCCGCTCGTGCACCTCGGATGGCGGCACCTGCACGCTGCGAAGCTCGCCCATGCCCCTCCTTCACAGAATGGAGACAGCCTACTGCCCAGCCAGCAACCTGCCACGACCTGCGGCTGCGTCCGGTTTCATGCTCAGCGCCCAGACCGTGACCAAGCTTCGTCACCAAGCTGAAGGCGCGGGTGCGGTCTTAACACTTGCGGTCTGAGGGGCTACAGGGTTGCTGGGCAGGCCCGTTCCTTCCCGGCGGGACCCCGTCACCGGTAGCGGTGCGCTCCAGCCGTTACTGCCGCTCGCCTGTGCGGCGAGCACGTGCGGCCATCCCGCCCTGCCGTGACGGCCGGGGCTCACCGTGCTGCGCCATCCGGCCACCTTGGCTCGCTTGGCTCGCACAGATGGGCTCCCATCGCCGCACGGCCCGGGTGGGACAGCGGCTGGCGTGAGCCCACCGCCGGCATCCGGCTCGCGGCCACGTATCCGCGGCCGCGTCACACCGTGAAGCTGCTGGCAGGCTGGGCACACCAGCCGGCCGAAAGCGTCCGCGCACCAGCCCGCGACCAGCGCCCGTGCCCGGTTGTCCGCCTCCCCCAGTGCCGCCGGGTCGGCGAACACCGCCCCACAGCCGACGATGTCACAGCAGGCGGCAGGCACCCGGATCTGATCACCGATGACACAGTGCTCGGTAACCGGCAGAGGATCAAGCAGCGGATCACGGCGGGCATCAGGCCGGGCCGTCTCGGCGCCCGGCGGCGGGCGCGCCAATCCTCGTCCGGCTATTCGGCCTGCCCAGCGCCCCACCGCCAGCGGCCGGGCATGCCTGGGCAACGTCCTCGGGCCCACCTGCCCCTCCCCGCATCCTGTCGCAGGTCAACAGGATGAGCCCTGGGGCGGGGAGCCCCGCCGGATATCTCCAGGAGGCGCTAGGGCTCATCCCGCCTGCAGAACGCTCAACCGCCGCCCCCCGTTACAGCACCGGCCCGGTCGTGAGCGAGCCGACGGACAGCCCGATCGTGAGCAACTCTGCCCGGGTGCGGATCAGGCCCCGGTCTGGCTTGGACCGGGACCGGCGTGTCTCCAGGATCGTTGTCCGTAGCCGCAGTGAGTCGCCCGGGCGCACGGGGGAGGGCCAGCGCAGTTCGTCCACGCCCGGGGAAGCCAAACTGGCAACCCTGGACACGTAATGGTCGACGACCAGGCGCATGGCGAGGCTGGCGGTGTGCCAGCCACTGGCGATCAGGCCACCGAAAGGACCGCTGGCAGCGAACCGGGCGTCAGTGTGGATCGGCTGAGGGTCGAAGCGCTCGGCAAAGGCGACAATCTCCACCTCGGTCACGCTGACATAGCCGTACTCGTACACCGCGCCGGCCGCATAGTCCTCGAAGTAGCGGTCTTCGGTGCCAACCGCGAAGTCGCTGTCGCTCAGCGTGCGCGTCGCGCTGTCTTGCCCGGTGGAGTCTGTCATCGCCGTCCCGGCCTCCTTGCGTTCACCCCAGCCGCTCTGTCGGGCGCTGGGCTCGTTGAGCGGGGTCGTGAAGACAACGGGGGATTGGGTCAGCGAAGCGGCTCGAGGAGCAGGCGTGGTGAGCCGAGGGCGATGCCCACGCGGTCTGTTCTGGAACGCTGGCGCCCAGGCCGGGGCTCAGTCGAGATATCGCCGGGTGCTGGCGTCAGCTGGCAACGAGGGCACGCCCCGTGGTCATCGAGCGCGGTTCCGCAGGCGGCGTGCCGGAAGATGCGGCTGTTCTCCGCGTAATAGCGCGCTCCCCAGACCAGGAGGCTGTGCAGCGCGGGCCACAGGTCACGGCCGCGCCCGGTCAGCCGGTAGAGCTGCCGGCCCGCGTGCTGTGGGTCCGGCGCCCGTTCCATGACTCCTGCCGTGACCAGCGCATTCAGGCGGTCGGAGAGCACGGCTTTGGGGATGTCCAGATGCGCCTGGAAGTCACTGAACCGCTGAACGCCGTAAAAGGCGTCGCGGATGATCAGCAGCGTCCAGCGCTCGCCGACCACCTCCAGTGCGCGGGCCAGCGAGCAGTCCTGCCCCTCGTAGTCCTTGCCAAGCACATGCCCAGCCTAGCACGCTGCGGTTCAATCACCGAACCTTACCGTGATAACTTGAGGTTCAATGACCGAACTCGTCTGAGGAGGTACCGATGTCCCCGTTGACCCGTGACGCCTCTCCGAGCCGGCTGCGCACCCAGATACCCGCACGTCGGCCCTGGATTCCCGCTGCCGGGGTCCTGCTCGGCACAGGCTGGGGCTCGACTCAGATCACTCCTATGCTGCTCGTGTACCACCAGCGACTCGGGTTCTCCACGCCGACGGTGGAGGCGCTGTTCGGCGTCTATGCCATGGGCCTGATCCCTGGGCTGCTGGTCGCGGGCCGGTGGTCAGATACCCACGGCCGCCGCCCAGTGGCGATCGGCTCGGCCGCCCTGTCCCTGGCGGCGAGCATCAGCCTGCTCGCCGGCGCCCAGATACCCGCGTTCCTCTTCGCCGGGCGCCTGCTCGCCGGCATCAGCAGCGGCGCAGCGTTCAGCGCAGGCACTGCCTGGCTGCGGGAGGCATCCCTGCCCCCCTTTGGCGATGCCGCACCACCGGCGGCCGGAAGGCGGGCGGCCGTCGCCATGACCGCCGGCTTCGCGATCGGGCCCCTGTCCGCGGGCATGATCGCGCAGTGGGCGCCGGCTCCCACCTCGGTAGCCTACCTGCCCCATATCGCGCTCATGCTGGCAGTGCTCTTCGCTGTCCGCTACACACCCGAAACCTGGCAGCCCACCCCGCGAAGTATCGTTCACCTGAGCAACTCCGGCATCACCGCCGCAAGCTTCCGCAGCCTGGTGGCGCCGATGGCCCCCTGGGTCTTCGGCGGGCCCGCGGTCGCGTTCGCCCTGTTGCCAAACATCACTGGCACCGCCCGGGCCGCCTACGGCGTCGCTCTCACCGCCGCCGTGGCCGCGCTCACGGCGATTGCAGGCGTGCTGATCCAGCCGATCGCATGGCGGCTCGAGACCAGCGGCCTGAAAACCCACGTGGGCGTGATCGGGCTACTGGTACTTACCACTGGGCTAGTGCTGGCGGCGCTCACCGCCCAGGCCCGCCAGACCTGGCTGCTCATCCCCTGCGCACTCGTGCTCGGTGCCGCCTACGGCTTGTGCCTCATCGCCGGCCTGCTGGAAGTACAGCAACTCGCCGGCCCCGGTTCCCTCGCTGCGCTGACGGCTGTTTACTACGCCCTCACCTACCTCGGTTTCGGCGTGCCCTATCTCCTGGCCCTGGCCTCAGGCCTCGCCACCTACCCTGTCCTGCTGCTCCTCACCGCAGCCCTGGCGCTCGCCACCACGGCCCAGGTGCAGCGAGCATCCCGCGGGGAACGGCACCACTGGCAAGAGCTGAGCCGCGGGTCGTCTTCAGGGAACTGACGGGGTTCCCACCGGCGGGTGTGTTTTAGATCTTCTTCGGAGGGAGCAGAGTCGTGGGGATCTCCCTGGAGTGCTAAGGCGATGGCGGCGGCGAGGTAGTCGCGCTGAGCCCTTCGCGGGTGCGGAGCCGCCGCCGTTGATGTGCAAGGCAGCCGCGCAAGAGTGCCAGTTGTTGTCGGCCTCATCGTCGTGAACAGCTCTACGCGCAGGGTGCTCATAGATAGAAGCAGCGCGAGGTTCCTGCGCTCACTCTCGCGACGGCACTACCTTCGCGCCAGCCGGTGACATGATCTTCGCGCCAGCCGGTGACATGATGACCGGGCAAAGCGGAGGTAATCCACACGTAAGCATTCGGAACGGGAGGACACATGCGTCTATCCAAGGCTGGCCGCATCTTGCTGGGTGCTGGCGCGGCGATCGTGCTGACGCTGGCAGGTACCGGCATCGCGGCCGCCACCAGCCATGGCAGCCCACAGCCACCCGGCCCGGTCGTCCAGGCACCACAGAAGGTCACATCGGCATCCCTGTGCCGTGCCTTGTACGCGGTGGTGAACGCCGACGGAAGCCTCGCCCGCGCGGGCTGCCCCGGCACGACCAGTACGTTGTTGGCCACGGGCGACTACCAGGTCAGCTTCCCGCGCGACATCTCCGCGTGCGGGTTCGTCGCCACCGTTGGGCTCAGCAGTTTCGGCGGCTCGGTGCCGGCGTCGATGATCACCGAGGCGGGGCGGGCTGGCGACAATTCCGCGGCCTTCGTCCAGACGTTCAACTCCGCGGGAACGCTCACCTCGCTGGGGTTCCACCTGTCGGTCCAGTGCCCGCCCGCGCAGCGGGCCGGTAAGGTGAAGATCCTGGCGGGCAATACGACGGCGGTCGTCTCCGTGCCCGGCGGGATCGCCTCGGCCAGCGTGGGGCTGGCCACCGTGCAGACCAACGCCGGCGTCGCCGTCCAGTCCGTCGTTCCGAGCGTCTCGGCCGGGACGATCACCATTCACCTGGACAAGGCCCCTGGCAAAGCCGTGATGGTTGGCTGGAGCGTGGCGAACTAACCGGGAGCCTCCCGGCACTGGATGCCGGGTAACCGGGCCAAATGCGTGGCCCTAGATGCCGCGCATCGTCCTGCGGGGATGGTCACCCACGTTCTGGCGTTGCCCAGAAAGGGGTGGCCATCCCCTTTTTCGTGCCGGAGATGATCCGAGATGCAGTACCTGGTTTCCGTGATCGACGACACGGCCGGCCTCGCCACCCCGGACGAGATGGCGGCCATCAACACGTTCAACGACCAGCTCAAGGCGGAGGGCCAGTGGGTCTTCGCCGGTGGCCTCGCGGCGCCCAACTCGGCCACCGTCATCGACAACCGAGGCGAGGAGGCGATGTTCACCGACGGGCCCTTCCTGGAGTCGAAGGAGTATCTGCTACGCCGGTTGAGAACGATCCGACTCGTCGAAGCCATCGCTGGACACCTGCGCCGGCGTGGCCGTCACTCACCGTTCTGCCTTGGCCTGCCGTCGGCGGTGAGCGGGGCGGTGGCGTCGGCCAGGAGGAAGGCGGCGGCGAGTACGACGGCGGCAACCCAGAGGCTGTGCAGGACGCCGACGCGGTCGCCGAGGAAACCAACCACTGGCGGCCCGGCGAGGAAGGCCACGTAGCCGATTGAGGCCGCCGTGCTCACCCGCGTGGCCGCGTGGGAGGGATCGTCGGCAGCGGAACTCAAGCCGACCGGGAACCCCAGCGAGGTCCCCAACCCCAGCAGCAGGGCGCCGGCCATCGCCACCGGCAACACCTCACCGAACTCGATCAGGAGCAGGCCCGCCAGCGCGGTGACCGCGCACACCCGGAGTACCAGCACCCGCCCGTAGCGGTCGATGAGCCTCGGGCCCCACCAGCGGCCAGCGGTCATGGCGGCGAGGAAGACGGCGAACGTCAGGGTGCCGGCGACCGCCGCGCTGTGGTAGCCGTCGATGACCGCCAATGAGAGCCAATCGTTGCCGGTTCCCTCGGTGAGTGCCATGCAGAGCACGAACAGGCCGATCAGCAGCGTCCGCGGCTCGGTCCACGACGCCAGCTGGCGGCGCCTGGCCGACCGGCCACCCGGGGCCGGTGCGTGGGTACCGGGCAGGAACCTGCGAGCCGCGACCGGCACCACGACCGCGACCACCACGGTCACGGCGAGCAGGTGCGCGGTGACCGGCACGCCAAGGGCGACCATGACCGCGGCGGTGCCTGCCCCGGCCACCGTGCCGATGCTCCAGCCGGCGTGGAACCTGGGCAAGATGGCCCGGCCCAGCACCCGCTCGATGGCAGCGCCCTGCACGTTCATGGCCACATCCCAGGTCCCCGAGCCGAACCCAAAGACAAGCAGCCCGGCCGCTACAGCAGGCGTGCCGAACAGGACGCCGACCGCGGCGACGGCCATCCCCGCGGCCGCGGTCACGGCCATCACGCTCACCGTTCGGATCTCCCCGAGCCTGCCGATGATCAGCCCCGATAGCGGGGTGCCGATCCCCGATCCCACCGCCAGGCACAGCAGGATGAGCCCCAGCACCCCCGGCGTGACGCCCAACTCGGCGCGCACCTGCGGGATCCGGGCTGCCCAGTTCGCGAACAGGAAGCCATTGCCGAAGAAGACGACGTAGACGGCGTTCCTCGCCTCGCGGAACTGTCCGTCATCGACCAGCGCCGACCGCGGCCCGGCCGCCCTCATCAACAGCAAGCCCGGGGAAGCCCAGGCTCACGGCCACCCCAAGATCCCATCCCACAAGTCTGTCACGCCCCGCCCAGCACGCCCGGCCTGCGGCCCGCGGGCTGGACGTCGCGCCAGGAGCCCAGGCCTTGGTGGACTCCTCGCCACCGTGGTGAACGGGAGAATCTACATCGGTGTCGCCTGCCACCGTCATGGGACCACCGTGCGGGGTTTCCGGACAGCGGCGCTCCACCCCGGTCACCGGCCGTCCCGCCAGGGCCGCCCCGCACCGGCCGCAGCAGCCCGGCTCATGCCGCACTTCCCGGTCCGGCCGGGCCACCTGCGCTAACGTCGTGCCCTTGTGCCCGTCCTGCCCGCCCGGCCTGCGGCCGCTCTTCGTCCGCAGCGACCGTGGCGAGGGCTTGGCCAGCCCTTCGCTCGATGGCGGCTTCGAGGAGTTCCGCGGCGTCTGCGCCAGCCGGGCCTCCAGCTCAGCGATCCGCTCCCGCGCCGGCCCCAACTCGGCGCGTGCCTGCGCAAGTTCCCCGCGCAGCGACACCACCAGCGCCGCGAGTCCCTCAATGGGCGGCGGGCCTTGATCAGCGGGCACGCCAGGACACTACAGTCCGGCACACCCGGACGCAGGCGGCAAACCAAGGACCAGCGCACGGCACCAGGCTGATGCCGCCATTCGCCATGATGATCGTATGACGATGCGGATGGACCCCGGGGAGCCCGATGGGCGGCAAAGGAATAGTGGTGGCTGGAATATGGATGTGCTGGTGACCGGTGCCGCGGGCATGGTCGGGCGCGCCGTGGTGCCGGTGCTGCGCTCGGCCGGGCACCGCGTCGTCGCCACCGACCTGCCCGGCGCTGCCTCCGCAGCGGACGTGCACGCTGACTTGGCTGATGCGGGGCAGGCAGGTGCCCTGATCGGCGACGCGGGCTTTCACGCGGTGGTGCACGCGGCCGCCATCCCGTCCCCGGGCCAGCACCCGCCGCATGTGGTGTTCGGGAACAACATGATGGCGACGTTCAACGTCATCGAGGCGTGCGTGCGGTCGGGCGTCCGGCGCCTGGTCAACATATCCAGCGTCGGCGTGCTCGGCCTGCATTACGCGACGCGCCGGTTTCTTCCCGACTACCCGCCCATCGATGAGGGGCACCGGCTGCGCCCGCAAGATCCCTACGGGCTGTCGAAGCTGTTCGGCGAGCAGTTGTGCGATGCCGCCGTCCGGCGATCGGAGCTGCGCTGTATCTCGCTGCGGCCAGCCTGGGTGCAAGCGGAGAACCCCGCTGAACGACCAGCTATTCAGCTCGTCACGGCAAATAGACCTGACCAGTTACCATGAGCCCTGGGACCGGGACCGATAACACAGCGCGATACGCCGACCGCACCGCTCGCGCCGAGCCGGATATTCGTCACAGCAGGCCTTCGAGGAATACGCACCGGTGCTCATGCCGATCCTGCACAAGGCCGGGGATTGGCCCCGGAATGCCAGACGTCATGCCGGTTACAATCTCGCCAGCTGACTGGGGGCCGGCCCTCCGCGGAGGTTGTGGACCGGCCCGGGTAGCGGGCTCATCTCTGTGTCGCGAGTCGGGTTCCCAGGGCGCGCGATAGAACGGTGACGCGGTCGTGGGCGCCAGTCTTGGCGAAAATCGACTTGAGGTGATCCTGGACCGTGTGCTCGGACAGCGACATCTCGCGCGCCATCCGTCGGGTGTCGCTGCCCGTGGCAAGCAGGCCGAGCAGTTCGTATTCGCGGGCACTCAGGCCGAAAGCGCGGCCGAAGAGCTCGATTCGCTCGGAAGCGGACGCCTCTTCGACAGTGACGACGATCGTTGCGGCTCCGCTGGCGGGAGGCTGGTCTGGCGAAAGCCTGGCGGCACGCAGAGCAAGCCAGAAGCCATCAGCCAGATGTGTGCGGGCCAGCGCTGGATGTGCGTCAACGCCTTGCTCAACGGCCAGGAGCTGGGCGGCAACGTTGTAGACGCTCGCCGGGATGGCCCTTTCGTCAGCCTTGGGCGGAAGCAGTGCATCCAGCCATCCGCGCGAAGCTGCCGTGCGGGTCGTGATCCGCAGGTCGTCGTCGAGTGTCAGGACGACCGGTCCGAGGTCCGGCCGATGCTGAGTCGCCGGCTCTACGAACGTTCTTGCCTGGCAGTGACGCAGTGCGGTGGCCAGCGGTGCGGCGGCCGCGGCGAGGAACCCGGCGTCGGCGGCGCTGAACGAGCCGCGGGTGTTATTACGCCACAGGTCGAGGAATCCCCAGTAGCCGAACTGGTCTGCGAATACCACCGAGGCCATGTCGCCGATTCCGTATCTGCACAGCACGTCGCGCCACATCAGGCTGCGATCTAGTTCTCCGCCGGCGGCATCGCTCAGAGTTCCGGCGGGTGACTTCTTCAGTTGCAGGATCGTCCAGCGATTGACCGGGGTTGCGTACTTCGCCTTGATCAGGGCGGGAAGCTCAGGCAGGCAGGGGACATCGGCGACCGGCGCGGCGCCGACCGTCGTGACAGGGTCAGTGAGCAGCCAGACATATGCGTCGAAGTCGATAACCTCGCGGAGTACCGCCAGTACTCGCAGGCGCAGCCTCCTGGCGTCGACGGGTTCCGAGATCACGGCCCCGATGCGCTCGCGGGCGCGGGCCCGCGCCCAGCTGTCGGCCACCCAATGAGCGTATGCCCCGCAGCCCTGGCGCTTGCCACACGCAGGCTGCCCCGTCAGAGAGAGACCCCCAGATAGTCGGGATATCGCACGACCAGCGGGACGGCCTAGCGTGCATCTCAACAGCATCTACTGCAACGCTACGGAGAAACCCGATGACGACGCTCCGGATCGAGCACGCGATCACCGATTATCAGCTCTGGAGGAAGGCATTCGACGGATTCGCGGAAGCACGTGCACAGGCGGGAGTTCGCAGCTTCGCCATTCGCTTGCCGGTGGATGACCCACAGTATCTGATGCTTGACTTGGAGTTCGACTCGGCCGGGCCGGCGCAGACATTCGCCGATTTCCTGATGCAGCACGTCTGGTCATCACCAGCGTCCTCGCCTGGCCTGGCCGGCGCGCCACAGACCCGGATCCTCGACCTCCTGCCCACCGGCGAACGCTAACTACCGGGCGCCCCCGTGCCTGACCCTGCGGGGCCTGCGATCCAGGCCGCCGGAGCATTTCAGTCGGCGGCGAAGGCGCAGAACGGGTTGTTCGGCGTGGTCCTGACGGCGCTCCGGGAGGCGCGCGCTGTCGGCGGCGATGCGCGCCGCACCGGGACGGATGCCGGCCATGAAGTATGAGACGAAGCACGGAGCTGTGGGCGGTTCTTCGTGTGTGGACCTGGACAGGCAGGTAGCGCACTCGGTCGGTGAGCAGTGGAACGACATCTGCCGCGACAAACGCTGCGGCTAGGCGGGGTGTGGCCACGCTCCGGTACAGCTGGGCTGATGTCGGCGGGGCACCCGTGCGAGGGGGCCGCCAGGGTGGCGGATGTCGTCCGGCTCGGTGGCTGGGCTGGCATCCTGTGGCGCTGCGGGCCGGGTTGCACCGCGACGTCGGGTGCGCAGTCGCCCGATTGACTCTGGGCCTGCTCATCAGGAGCCTGAGCCGTCGCATTGTCCATACGTGGGGCAGGCCGTGGTTCCGGGCAGCAGGTAGCGATGGCGCGGACCCGGACGTCATCATGGATCACGGCAGCTGGCCGGAGGGACGGCATGCGGACGTTGTGGCGGGACGAGGAGGGTGCGTGGCGGACTACGCTGCGCGGCCGGCAGGTGCTGGCCGATCCGCGGATCAACAAGGGAACGGCCTTTGCCGACAGCGAGCGCCGCGACCTTGGCCTGACCGGGCTGATCCCTGCCGCTCACTTCACCCTGGACGACCAGGTCGCGCGCGTTTACGCGCAGTACCGGCGCCAGCCTGACGACCTGGCCCGTAACGTCACCCTGAACGCCCTGCACGACCGCAACGAGGTCCTGTATTACCGGTTGCTGACCGGCCACCTGAGCGAGATGCTGCCGATCGTCTACACGCCAACGGTCGGGCAGGCGATCGCGCACTACAGCCATGAGTACCGGCGGCCCCGCGGAATCTACCTGTCCGTGGACCGCCCGGAGCTGATAGAGGCCTCGCTGCTCGCCTCCGATCTCGGGCCGGACGATGTTGACCTGATCGTGGCGACCGACGCGGGCGCCATTCTGGGAATCGGGGACTGGGGGGTCGGCGGCATCGACATCGCGGTGGGGAAGCTCGCCGTCTACACCGCCGCAGGCGGGATCGATCCGGCCCGCACGATCCCGGTCATGCTGGACGTGGGGACCGACCGGCAGAGCCTGCTCGATGATCCGCTCTATATCGGTAACCGTCATCCGCGGGTGCCCGCAGCTGAGTACGACGCCTTCCTCGACGAGTTCGTCCGTGCGGTCGGCAGGCTGTTCCCGCTGGCACTGCTGCACTGGGAGGATCTGGGGGTTGCGAATGCCAGGCGGCTGCTTGAGCGGTACCGGGATGAGCGGCTGACTTTTAATGACGACATCCAGGGCACGGGCGCGGTCAACTTGGCCGCCGTGCTCGCCGCGACCAGGGCGAGCGGGGTGCCGCTGGCCGGCCACCGGATCGTCATCTTCGGAATGGGGACGGCCGGGGCGGGCATCGCCGACCAGCTGACCGCGGCCATGGTGGCCGAGGGAGTGCCGGAGGCAGAGGCCAGGCAGCGGTTCTGGGCGGTCGACCGTCAGGGCCTGCTGACGCGGGACATGCCGGCGCTCAGCGACCTGCACCGCCGGTACGCCCGCGACCTGGCAGAGGTAGCGGACTGGCGGCGCGATGGCCACCTGGGAGAGCACGCGGTTCCAGGAGAGCGCGCGGTGCCAGAAGGCCATAACAGGCCAGGCGGCCCAGGCGCGGCGGACGGCATCGGTCTCGCCGAGGTGGTCGCCCGGGTGCGCCCCACCGTGCTGATCGGGACCTCGACGAGGACAGGGGCCTTCACCGAGGCGGTCGTCCGCGACATGGCGGCCCACGCCGAGCGGCCGGTGATCCTCCCGATGTCCAACCCGACCGCTTTGTCCGAGGCGGCACCGGCCGACCTCATCAGGTGGACCGGCGGCCGTGCGCTGGTCGCCACCGGGAGCCCGTTTGGTGCCGTGGACCACGGCGGCATCCGCTACGAGATCGGCCAGGCCAACAACGCTCTGATCTTCCCGGGCCTGGGCCTTGGCGTGATCGCCGCCCGGGCGCGGCGCGTGACCGATGCGATGCTGCTGGCGGCCGCCCGCGCGGTCGCAGACCTGGTGGACATCTCGGCCCCGGGCGATCCGCTGCTGCCGCGGGTGGCGGACCTGCGGGAAACGTCGGTCGCGGTGGCCGCTGCGGTCGCCCGGACCGCCGAGGCCGAAGGCGTGGCGTCTGCCACGCTGGACGCCGACCTCGCCGGCCAGGTGAGAGCGCTGATCTGGGAGCCCCGCTACCTGCCGGTCAGGTCGGCCTGAAGCCGGCGGGCCCATGCCGCGCTGCACCACTTCGCCCGAGCTGCCTGATCACGGGAGTGGCACCCGCGCAAGACAGTGGCGGGGACAAACGGCCGCCTGCAACACCATGCGGGCCAGCCAGCGCAGCAAGCAGGCCGCAAACTGCAGGAGGGGGCAAAGGGGCACCGGAAGCGGGGCACTGGGCAGACCGCCCTGCTGGCAGGCCGGGCTGGCCGGGTAACTGCGTGCCAGCCCTGGATCTTTCAGCGGCATTATCGTGACTGACTACCAGCCACGTGGCTGGCCAGCCCCAGGAACCCGGGCACAGGGCTTGATCACTCCCCTCTCCCCGTCGGCGCAGAACAACTCGTTCGGGGCGCGGCCTGTACGCCCCCTCAGGCCGGCGGCCCTGTGGTCTCGGAGGGCGCTTCCCGGACGTTCCCTGTGGTCCACGCTGGGGGGAAGCCCAGGCTGCGGTTGTCGAGCTGAGAGAGCGCTGGGCCCGGGGGAGCGCGAACCGGTTGCGGTGGACGAGGCGCCGGAGGCGGGCTTTGCTCGAAGAGGGAGCGTGGGGGCAGGCAAGTCGGACGTAAAGAGCAGGGAGGTTTATGTTAATAGGAGGTTAAGGGGGATCCGGCGCCGGTCGTGCGGTTTCGCGTCGGGCGAATCCGCATTGTGAAGGGGCGGAGGATGCGGCCGGGGCCGCGTAGTCAATCCCCGCAGCCCAAGTGCGTAAGAGCGCCCACGTGCCGGTCCGTCCGGCTTGTGCATTCTGGCGCTATCAAGGCTGCTGGCCGGCCCGCGCGTGCGGCGCCCGGCTGGCGGCACCAGCACCTGAAAGGGGGACCCCAGCGATGCACAGAAGCATCACCACAGCCCTTGTCGCGGCGGGCCTGTCACTGGCCATCCCGGGCGGCACTGCACTGGCCGCCCACACCGCACCGGCCGCCCACACCGCACCGGCCGCCCACCTGGAGCGCAGCACGGCCCTGCCGGTGATCACGGTGAAGATGAACGGGAAGAGCATCTCGGTTGGCGGCGCACTTCAGTCCGGCGGCGTCAGGGTCGTGTCCATTGTCACCGGCGAGCCGACCGGTGGCCCGACGTTCGTCCGTCTCAACCCGGGGGTCACCCTGGCCCAGTTCTTCAAGGCCGCCCAGGGTGACCCGAACAACGTCGCGCTCATCGCCTCGATCGTGTTCAGCCCGCAGGCGAACAAGGGCACCAGCTCGGCCCAGGTCAGCCTGAGGCCGGGGAACTACGTGGCCGTGGACCTGGGGTCGTCGTCCTCGACGCCGCCGTTCACCACGTTCAAGATCACCAAGTCCCCCTCGCCCGCCAGGCTGCCGGCGCCGGAGGCGACGATGTCCTCGATCGAGTTCAGCTTCCGTGGCCCGGGCACCCTGCACAACGGGGACCTGGTCCGCTTCGGCAACCACGGCTTCCTGGTCCACATGATCGTCGCGGCGCGGGGGGCCAGCCTGGCGGGCGCGCAGAAGATCGCCAAGCTGCTGAAGGAGGGCAAGAACGGCCAGGCACAGCATCTGGCCACCGGCTTCACCACCTTCGTCAACATCCTGACCCACGGCGCCTCGGAGCAGCAGGTCGTCAACGTCAGGCCCGGCTTCTGGGTGCTGGCCTGCTTCTTTGACACCCAGGACGGCCGCGAGCACACCACGCTCGGCATGGAACGCGTCATCCACATCACCAACTAGGCGGCCCACCGCCGCAACGCACGGGCAGTGGCCCGCCCCATTCGGGCAGGCCACTGCCGGTGGCTGAGATGGCGGGCCCGGCCACGCTGACTGGCTGGGAGCCCGACCCGCCACTGGCTTGCCGGGGGCCGGCCAGCCCCGCCGCCGATCCCCTGGCGGGTTCGTGATCATGAGATCCGGGGGCCGCCGCCACCAATGTCATGATCACAAATGGAGGATGCCGAGCCGGGCGGGGCGGCCTGCCGCGGTGCCCTTGGCCAGCGTCGCGGCGGAGGGCGAGATACTCCAGCTAGGAGCCCGCCCCGGCCTGCCGATGCATCGTGGTCGGATCCGGGCCGAACGGGCCGGCTGCGGCCGTAACGCTGGCCCAGGGTGGGCCTCACGGTTCAGGTCACCGAGGGGGCGGCCACACCAGGCGGCGGCTGCCGGACCGAAGAGCTGACCCTGCCCGGGTTCCCATCACGACTTGTGCTCCGCGGTCCACCCGCTCGCCGCGGGCCTCATCTTGGATCTGAGGGCCGTCGGCCCCCCGGCCGAACATAAGTGAGATGGTTAGCGATCACTACCGAACGGCATCCATAGCCTGACCGTGCCATCCCGGCAGAGCGCTGCCGATCACAGGCCCGGCTTGGCAACGCTCGGTGCCAACCGCGCCCCCGGCGGTGACTGTCGTCGAGTTGGGCGGTCTCGCCGCTCAAGGATCGGCCTTGGAGATCGCTGAGGCGCGCATCCCTGCCTGAGCGGCAGTCTGATCGCTGGCCTGGTCATCGGTGCCGCGTCGACGCTGCCCAGCGGTTAAGTTCGGGGCTAGCGGCGGTGCTGGGCCGTGTTGCCGGAGAGGGGCACCAGATGAGCGCCTTCATAGCGGAGCTGGAGAACCACCCGGGCGAGTTGGCCCGCCTGTGCGAGGCAATGGCCAGCAGCGGCGTCAACCTGCTGCTGTGCGCGACAACGCAGGGCAACAGCGGCGTCGTCGCGTTCATCGCTGACGACGAGGCGGCCGCCCAGGCGGCGCTGGACGGTGCGGGCATCGAGTACCTGCTGCGGCCCGCGCTGACCGTCAGGATGGAGAACTTGCCCGGCGCTGGCGCGGCGACCTTCCGCAAGCTCGCCGATGCCGGCGTCAACGTGGAGTTGCTCTTGCCGGTCCGCATCTCCGACGAGGAGTTCTTCGCCGTGATCTGTGCTGACGACGCGGCCGCGGCCGAGGCTGCGGTGGGCGGCCAGGTCATCAGCGAGTGAGATGCCCGGCCTCGCCCATCGCCGCCCCAAGGTTGGCGGGACGTGCTTCTATAACCGCTGGTCTATCCGGCCCGGTGCGCGGCCGGCGGGCTGCGGGGCTCGGGCGGCGGGCCGGAGAGTTCTGCCGTCATGATGAGTCAGCACCAGTGGAGACGAGAACCCTCGGAAGGGGGCGGTCATGACCCAGCCGGAGACCCACACCCTGGACGCGCCGGGCGCCGTGCTGCACTACGACGTCCGGCGCAACGACACCAGCACCGGACCGGTCCTGCTGCTCATCGGGTCGCCCATGGGCGCCGAGGGATTCGGCACCCTGGCCGGGCATTTCACCGACCGCACGGTCGTGACCTATGATCCCCGCGGAGCGGGGCGCAGCAAGCGCACCGACGGCGCCTCGGAGACCACGGTCGAGGAGCAGGCCGACGATCTGCACCGGCTGATCGATGCGCTGGGCGCGGGGCCGGTGGACATCTTCGCCAGCAGCGGCGGCGCCGTCAATGCGCTGGCCCTGGTGGCCAAGCACCCCGAGCAGATCCGCACCCTGGTGGCGCACGAGCCGTCGGCCGCCCAGGAACTGCCGGACCGCGAGCCGGTGCTGGCCGCGTGCGAGGGCATCAAGCAGACCTACCTGCGCGAGGGCTTTGGCCCGGCGATGGCGAAGTTCATCGCGCTGGTCAGCTATGAGGGCCCGATCCCGGCCGGGTTTGCTGACCAGCCTGGTCCCGATCCGGCCAATTTCGGGCTGCCGGCCGGGGACGACGGCTCCCGCGATGACGCGCTCCTCTGCCTGAACATGCCTTCGTGCCCTGGCTACCGGCACGATTTCGATGCGCTCCGGGCTGCATCGACCCGCATCATCATCGGCATCGGAGCGGAATCGGCCAACGTGATGCCTGGCCGCACGGCGGCGGCCGTGGCCGAACGGCTCGAGACGAGCCCCGTCACCTTCCCGGGCGGCCACGGCGGATTCGCCCAGAATGAATACGAAAGGACAAGCGATCCGGGCGCCTTCGCCGCTACCTTGGGTAAGGTCCTCACCGATTGACGGCCTCATCGGTGGAGACCCGGCGGTGAACGCGGATGGTGGCGCTGCCGTCGCCTCATGGTCGCCCAGCTCAACATCACTTTCTGTGACTAGCGCAGCCCCTGGGTCACGCGCGCCGACCCGCCGTTAGGGGCGGGCTGACGTGGGTCGATCACGGGTGCGAATGCCGCCGGTGAACGGTCGTTCGGAACGGCCGGCCGGGCCGTCGGCGCACGGGCGGGCGGATGGCTTGCACTGCCATGGTCGTTGAGCGAGCCATCAGCGAGGGCGAACTGGCCGCGTGCTGTAGCGAGGGAGGACCGGGCCCGTCTGGCCGGCTGGGGGCACGGTTGGTCTTTGCCTGCCAGCCCGCCGCGCCCGGCGGTCGGAGTGGTGCGGCATGCTTTGTTCGTGAGCCTGCCATTCCCTGAGCCCGCCATTGCGGTGCCCTCGCGCGCGGAGGTCTTCCTCGGTTACCTCGACTACTTTCGCTCCCGGCTGGTGAGCAAGCTGGAAGCCATGCCCGGCGGCGAGCTGCGCCGCAGCCGGCTGCCGTCCGGCTGGACGCCGATCGAGCTGCTCAAGCATGTTGCCCATGACGAGCTGCGCTGGCTGGAGTGGCGCTTCGAAGGCCGCCCTGTCGCCGACCCGTGGGGCGAGGACCGGGATGGCCGCTGGTACGTGGCTGCCGGCGAGACGCTCGAAGAGCTTGTGGCGGCGCTGCACGCTCAGGCGGCACGCAGCAGGGCCGTCGTGGAATCCCATGACCTTGCTGACATTGGCCAGCCGGGCGATGGGTGGGACACAGCCGGGCCTGCGGCACTTGAGCGGGTCTTGTTCCACCTGGTCGGCGTCATCCCGCGCAGTCCCCCAGCGCATGGCCTGCCCGCCGGACGACGCCAGCGGAGCGGTAAGCGGCTCACGGCCCGATCTGGCACCGATAAGTGCCAGTATCGGGCCGTGGGCTTCCATGCCGGCGGCACCGTGCGTACTGCGAAATCGGAAGTTTCCTGCCGCCAGCCAGATCACGCCGGCGTGGCTGCCCAGGCAAACCCATCGTGAGCGCGCCGACCCCGGCCGATGGGTCATCGGAGCTTGTTCACGGTCGCGCGGGCCATGCGTCAGCCACCGGGGGCGGGGTGCGGTGGTGGCCTGCCGATCAGCTCGATGAGGCCGAGTGCCACCAGCAGCAGGACGGCGATCACGATGGTCACCGCGACGGTCGGGCGGCCCCAGAAAACGAAGACCAAGGCGGCCAGCGCGACCGCCCCGATGCGCAGCCCATGCCGGTGCGCGTAGGTCCAGGCGCCGGCCGGGCCAGCGGATTCGCCGCCGCGGCGCAGCCGGCCGAGACCGGAGGAAAACGCCGAGCGGGTCCCTACCGCTGCGGCGGACGGGCCGGTGAAGAACGCGCCTGCGGCCACGACCAGGCCTGCCACCAGCAGGGTGCGCAGCGCGGTCTTGATGAACCGGACCAGGATGTCGAACGCGGCGGCGGCCGCGTCCGCGGACGCACTGGCGGGCACGCTGTTCAGGTAGAAAGCCCGGGCGATCGCCAGGCCGGCGCCCAGCACCAGCATGGACGCGGCGAACCCGAGCCCGGCGCCGATCAGCGCCCGCCGGTGGCCCCGGGCGGCCAGCACGCCCAGGCCGAGCAACACCAGGGTCAGGATGGGCAGCACGATTTTCAGGTCGTTGATGAGCCGGTACGCTTTCTGCGCCTTGGCCAGGTTTTTGGACGGGAACAGCGCGAACGTGACGTGGATGATGGGGATCTTGCCGGCGATCGTCAGCCCGCGCGCGACGAGGTCCTGCTTGGCGACGGCGATCAGCGGCGCCAGGTCGAGGGTGACCTGGCCGTTGCTGACCCCGACGGTGCCGCTGCCGCTGGTGGCGCGGCCGGACAAGACGGCGATGAGCTGCTGGCTGGCCGCCCGGTTCACCTGCACCCACGCGTTCGCCATCCGCGGCCCGGTGATGATCTTGAGGATGCGGCTGTGCACGAACCCCTGCACCCCGCTGGCCAGCGAGCCAGACACGCCCTGCAGCAGCGAGCCGATCCGGGTGAAGCCCTTCTGCGACAGGCCGGCGGCCGCCTGATCGGTCAGCGCTTTCACATCGATCCGGGTGACGATCTCCTTGGTGATCTTGTTGGTGAGGGCGTTCTGGATCGCCGGATCGTGGATCAGCGGCGTCACGTTGGCGACGTACCGGCTGGTGTCAGACACCTGGTTCGCCGTCCACACCCCCAGCACCGAGAGGGGGGCCAGAATACAGCCGAGGATGATCAGCAGCGCCGCGACCGGCGTCCGCCAGCTGAACCGGCGTCGGCGAGCCCGCCGCGGCCGGCCGCGCGGTTCGGCCAACTCGGCGCTCGGGGCTTCACGTTCGGGGCGCTCGCCGGAGCCGAGACCCTCGCTTGCGGGCGCCTGGCCCTCGCCCCCTCGGGTGCCGGACACGGGTCACCTCCCTTCCCATCGAACCCGGCGGGCGGCCGTGGTGCTGGCCGGCCCGGCCGGCCGCGGCCACGAATGGCCCGGGCAGCGCCGAGCGTTGCCCGGGCGCGGCGGCCACCTCGATGGATCGGCCCCTCAGCGAGCACCCAAGGTCGCAACCCGGGCCGGTGCAGCTTCTTCCGCTTCTCCAGTGTCCGCGGCCTGAAGCGTCACGCCTCTCACCTGGAGCAGATCCTCGTTCCAGGCGGCCCGGGCTCCCTCGCCCGGCGAAGACATCAGGCACCCAGATGGGCGTGCCACGGGATCCCGGAAGGGACTTCACCACAGGCTCCGGGGCCTCCAGCCCGGAGGAGGGGCCCAGGCACCCGGTGGGGCGCGCAGCCAACCGAATGGCCAGGCTCCAGGCCCGGCCTCGCGGATCGCCCCGCCAGGTTGTGCTTGCTAGCGGAAGCCGCGGTCGTCGCGCCGGTCGCCCCGGTCGTCGCGGCGGTCCTCGCGGTCGTCGCCGCGGTCGTGGCGGCGGTCCTCGCGCCGGTCGCCGCGGCGGTTGATGCCGTGGGCGACGACTACGGCACCGCCGACGGCGGCAACGGTCCTCCTGCGGCGTCGGGCTGCAAGTGGCATGTCAGGCTCCTTCCCCGGCGTCGGCCTCGATGGCGGCCAGTACCGCTTGGATGGGAATGCGCCCGCTGGCGGCCAGCTGGCCCCCGGCGTGGCGCACCGCCGCGCCGAACGGCGCGGCCCACAGGTTCTCCCAGACGAGCACGGCGGCTGAGCTGCCCGGCTCGATGGTCTCGGCGAGGTCGGCGACGTCCTGCTCGCTGAGCACCATCGCCAGGTCTTTTTCGTAGCCGCGCAGCTCACCGATCTCGCTGTCGCCCAGATCGGAGGCTTCGAATGCTTCCAGGCTGCCGTCTGCGTCCTTTGTCAGGAACAGCAGGTCCAGCACCTTGATCAGGCCACGGTCGACGTAGTCCTTGAGGATCGGCGCGATCTCGCCGGTCAGCTTCGTGCCGGGGAACTCGACCACGATCCAGTCGACCGGACCGAGTTCATCGATGTTTACTGTCATAGCCGTCCCTTTCCTCCGTGCTCCGGGCGCCCATCGCGCTCACTTCACCGGTGCCGCAGTGCGGCTGTGGCCGGGGTGGCCAGCCGCGGGAGCCCGCTCCCCCCCGTGGCCGTCGATGCGCAGCCACGGGTCAGCGGGATCGTTCCCGCCGCGCGCCGCGGGAACGGAACCCAAACGGCCAGGCCGCCGGAGGCTGGTAGCCATGTTCGCGTCTTTAGCGCTCACCCGTCCCCTCCAGGCCAGCCTGTTCGGTGCTGCCGGGTCTCCTATCTGCTGGTCAGTCCAGGGCCCGGCACACTTGCCCGGTGACTTGAGGGATCGAGACAGCTGTCCCCGCATCTGGTCAAGTGTAAGTAAACAGAACCTCAAAGACATCACCCGTCTGGAGTGATGGCAGGCCGCGAGCACGACAGGTTAACTGACCTGGCACGAGATCTGGCAGGCACCGGAACCGAATGGGGGAGCTGGGTTATCTGGCGCTAGAGGAGTTGGACCCGGGTGCGGCGTTCCCGGGTGTGATCGGCCGGACGACGGATGAGTCGAGCCCGGCGTGGCCGACTGGGCGACGCTGCCCCCGGCGGGTGCCGGGGGTCGGGACGAGGTGGATGCGCGGCTATGGCCGCTGGGGTTCGGGAGATTCTCGTCTGGACGAAGGCGCCGTTTTTGTTCCGGAATGAGCTGGTGGTGGCAGATGCTGCGGCGGGCGCTGCTGGCGCGGCCAAGCTGGGTGAGGTGAGGCGTCTTGGAAAGCATGCCGGGATTGTGGTGCTGGCCGTCGGCGGCGCGGGTCGAGGTTGCTGCTTCGGCAGATGGGTGTGAGCGAGCTTGCGGGCCGTCCGCGGTGGGGGGCCGGTGAGATGAGGGGCGATCTGGCGCGAACGAACCTGCCGATCCCTGACCGGCCGCATACGGGCCTGGTCACCTATGACGCGAAGGACCCCGATACGTCGTTCCCGCCGATCGAGCCGCTGCGTCCTCCGGCGGGTGCGCCGAATGTGCTGATCGTGTTGATCGATGACACTGGGTTCGGCTCGTCGAGCGCGTTCGGGGGGCCGTGTCATACGCCGACCGCTGAGCGGCTGGCTGCGAATGGCCTGAGGTACAACCGTTTCCATACGACCGCGTTGTGTGCCCCGACGCGGCAGGCGCTGCTGACCGGCCGCAACCATCACGCGGCCGGCATGGGCGGGATCCCGGAGGTCGCGACGTCGGCGCCGGGGTATAGCTCGATGCGGCCCAATACGGCCGCGCCGCTGGCGGAGATGCTGAAGCTGAACGGTTACTCCACGGCGCAGTTCGGCAAGTGTCACGAGGTCCCGGTGTGGCAGACCAGCCCGATGGGCCCCTTCGACTCCTGGCCCACGGGCAGTGGGTTTGAGTATTTCTACGGGTTCATCGGAGGTGAGACCAACCAGTACGCCCCGGCGCTTTACAACGGGACGGTTCCGGTCGAACCCGACCGCACGCCGGAGGAGGGCTACCACTTCACCGAGGACATGACCGACCGGGCGATCGAGTGGGTCCGCCAGCAGAAGGCGCTGATGGCGGATAAGCCGTTCTTCGTCTACTTCGCGCCGGGTGCCACGCACGCGCCGCACCACGTGCCGAAGGAGTGGTCGGACAGATACCAGGGCCGGTTCGATCAGGGCTGGGACCGGCTTCGTGAGGAAACCTTCGCCCGGCAGAAACAACTCGGCGTGATCCCGCCTGACGCGGAACTCACCGCCCGCCACGGCGAGATCCCGGCCTGGGACGACATCCCGACGGGCTGAAGCCGGTGCTGGCCCGGCAGATGGAGGTGTTCGCCGGCTTCCTGGAGCACACCGACCATCACGTTGGGCGCCTGGTTCAGGCCCTGGAGGACCTGGGGGTCCTGGACGACACCCTGATCTACTACATCATCGGCGACAACGGCGCCTCCGCCGAGGGGACGATCAACGGCACGTTCAACGAGATGCTCACGATGAACGGGGCGGTGGCGCTGGAGACCGCCGAGTTCATGGCGTCGCGGATCGACAGCTTCGGCACCCCGGCCGCCTACAACCACTACGCGGTCGGGTGGGCGCACGCGATGGACACGCCGTATCAGTGGACCAAGCAGGTCGCCTCGCACTGGGGCGGCACCCGCAACGGCACGATCGTGCACTGGCCTGGCCGCATCCGTTCCAAGGGCGAGACCCGCACGCAGTTTCACCATGTGATCGACGTGGCGCCGACGGTGCTGGAGGCGGCGGCCCTGCCCGAGCCGGTGTTCGTGAACGGCGTGCAGCAGATGCCGCTGCACGGCGTGTCGATGGCGTACTCGTTCGACGATGCCGGTGCTGCGGAGCGGCGCGTAACCCAGTACTTCGAGATGTTCGTGAACCGGGGTATCTACCAAAAGGGGTGGACGGCGGTCACGCGGCACAGCATTCCGTGGGCCTTCGGCGAGCTGCCGGCGTTCGACGATGACGTCTGGGAGCTGTATGGTCCCGGCGACTGGACCCAGGCGCACGACCTGGCGGCGGAGCAGCCCGGTAAGCTGCGCGAGCTTCAACGGCTGTTCCTGATCGAAGCCGTCAAGTACAACGTGCTGCCGCTCGATGACCGCCGGATCGAGCGATTCAACGCCGAGCTGGCCGGGCGGCCGCAGCTGATCCGGGGGAAGTCGCAGCTGCTATTCGGCGGGATGGGGCGCCTGACCGAGAACTCCGTGGTGGTGCTCAAAAACAAGTCGCACGCGGTCTCGGCCCAGATCGTGGTGCCCGAAGGCGGAGCCAACGGCGTGATCGTGGCCCAAGGCGGCGCTTTCGGCGGGTGGAGCCTGTACCTGCACGAGGGCAAGCCTGCCTACTGCTACAACCTGTTCGGCCTGCGCAGGTTCAAGGTCTACGGGCAGGAACCCGTTGCTGCCGGCGAGCACCAGATCCGGATGGAGTTCGGCTACGACGGCGGCGGGCTGGCGAAGGGGGGCTCGGTCTCGCTCTACGTCGATGGGGCCAAGGCCGGCGAGGGGCGGGTCGAGGCGACGCAGCCCATGATCTTCTCGGCCGACGAGACCACCGATGTGGGGACCGACGGCGGGACGCCCGTCAGCGACGACTACGGCCCCAAAGACAGCCGGTTCACCGGCCGCATCAGGTGGGTCCAGCTCGACATCGACGAGGCCGCCGAAGACCTCGACCACCTGATCACACCCGAGGAACGGCTGCGGATCGCGATGGCCCGGCAGTGAACAACCTGCCTACCACCCCGGGAAGCCGGCAGACCCCGATCATCGCCGCTGGCGTTCGGGCTCACCGTCCCACACCCCTGGGTGATCGGCGGGATCGTGCACGGTGTCAGCCAGACCAGCCCATGGGCAGCCGGTGCGTCATCCGCAGCGCCTCGCCGCTGACCCGCTAGGGCGGCCCGGCCGGGCCCGGCGCCGGGCAGCAGTCCTGGTGCAGTTTGCCGGTTGGGCAAAGGCTGTCTGTTTGGATTTCGCGGATGGGAGCGTGGTGCTGCCCAGTGTGCCCGGGTTGGCACCGGCTCCGACCGCGCCGGGATGCTGCTCCTTTCGTGACGCAGGGACTGATGGTGCTGGTCAGGTGGGTGCGGGCAGGGTTCGCAGGCGCTGCCAGCAGGTGAGGAACGCTTCCTTCCACGGCCAGTCCGGGCTGATCTTCAAGACACGCTGCCGGGCGTGGTGGACGAGGCGGGCGGGGATGTGCCAGATCCGGTAGCGGAGTGTGTCCGGGTCGGCTTCTTTTAGGTCCGCGCTGTCGCAGAGGCCGAGAAGGCGGGTCCAGGCGGTCAGGTCGGCGGCGATGTTCGCGGCGATGACCCAGCCTTTGTTGACCTGCCAGGTTTTCGATGGCAGGTTCCGCAGGCCCATGGCCTTGGCGGTGCGGACGCCGCCGGTCTCCACGACGGCGTGCTCGCGGTGGGCCACGTCGATGTACTGGGGGTGGTGGCTGCCGGGAACGCCGCCGATCCCGGTGCCTGGGATGTTCGTGCAGGTAATCGAGTATTTCCAGCCGGTCTTCTTCTCGTAATCGGTGAGGTTCTTCAGGTGCCGGCGGGACGGCTTGACCCGGCGGGTGATCCACCGCAGCCCGTCCGGCCAGTTCCCGGCCCGGCTGAGCAGGTGCGTGATCTCCGCGACGTCCTTGTCCTCCTCGAGGCTGCCGTCTTGGGCGATGCCGGGCTCCCACGCGGCCGCGGGGACCTGCCGGATCGCGTCCTCGTCCGCGGCGGTGATCATCCACCCGCAGGTAAACAGCACCGTGCACCGCGGGGAGGACATGCCCAGCAGGTGCCTGATGAGCTCGTGGCTCGCCCCGGCCCCGTCGACGCGGACCAGGACCTGCTTCCGGAACCGGGCGGGCACCTGCCGGATCGCCGCCGCCAGCACCTCCTTGTGATCGGCGAACGTGTTCGACCCGGCGTTGCCGGGACGCAGCAGCATCGCCAGGCACTCGCGCGTGTTGGCCAGCCAGGCCCCCAAGGGATGGAAGCCGTAGCCCTTCTTCCAAGTGGGAGCCGCCCCTTCCTTATCCGAGTGCGCGGTAATCAAGGTGGCGTCCAGGTCGATCACCAGCCAGCCGGTCAGGGTCTTCCCGGCGATGACCAGCCACGGGAACCCCGCGGCCGTGCTCTCGATCAGTTCCCACACGTGCACCCGGGCCTTCGCCCGGGCCCGGGCGATCCGCTCCAGCGAGACCGCCATCCCGGCCAGGTCCAGGGCCCGCCGCACCGTCGGCCCGCTCGGCGCCGCCCCCAGCACCGGGGAAAGCTGCGCCAGCACCGCGATATCGCTCATGCTTGTCGCGCCCAGCGCGATCGCCGCCGCCAGCGACACCAGCACGCCACCACGGCCGAAAACCGGTGACTGCCCCGCCTTCTGCAGCGCCGCGCTCAGCCAGGCGGTCAGTCCCGCCTGGTCAGCGGCCTTCCGCAGCAGGATCGCGCCGGCATGCCCGACCAGGCCCGACCCGCCGTCCGTCACCGTCAAGGCATGGTCCCACGGCATATGCTGCATGACGAAGAGCGCTCCGGCCTGGAAGTTGCATCGGTGTGGTTACCGCGTAATCTCCCAGAACCAGGGCGCTCTTCGCCGTTGAACCGCCCACCCCGCTCGCTCAGCCCGCAACCGGCCCAGCCCCTCGCACCCATCAGGTGCACCACCACAACGCCCGGCACCAGGCCCACAGCCGCAAAACCCCAGCTCAAGCCCCAGCGGAAACCGGCGGGGAGCCGATTCACCATTCACGCTGAATGCCGGAGGCTAACCGGGCGCGGCCGCCCCAGGCGGCCGCTCGTCCTTGCGAGCGGGGCATGCGCGGCGGTGAGTGCTGCCCGCCACTGCGTCGATGCGGTGACACGGTGAGCGCTTCAGATCTGGCGGTCGTGGCGGCGCTGGTGTTCGCCTGGGGCGCGCTGTCGGCGCGGCTGGAGCGGTTCGATGTGACGGCGCCGATCGTATTCGTTGCTGCCGGGCTGGTGCTGACGCAGGGGCCGCTGGCGGTGCTGGGGATCGCGCCTGACCCTGAGGCGGTCAAGGTGCTGGCGGAGTTCACGCTTGTCTTGGTGCTGTTCTCTGATGCCTCCCGGGTCGGGTTGCGGGACCTGCGAGCCGACCTTGGCTTGTGTGTGCGGCTGCTGGTGGTGGGGCTGCCGCTGACCATCGGCCTGGGAACACTGCTCGCGCTGGCCCTGTTCGGCGGGATGAACATCTGGCTTGCCCTGCTGATAGGTGCTGCGCTGGCACCAACGGATGCGGCCCTCGGCGCGGGCGTGATGGTCAATCCGGCTGTCCCGGTCAGGATCCGCCGGCTGATCAACGTGGAGAGCGGGCTCAACGACGGGATCGCCACCCCGTTCGTGCTGGTCGCGCTGGCGGGCGCGGGGACCGCGGCGCACGAGCCGGGGATCGGGCCGGGCGCGGCCGCCGCGGAGCTGGCGGTGGGCCTGGCCGTGGGCGCGGTCGTGGGTGGTGCGGGCGGCTGGCTGGTTAGGCTGGCGCGCCGCCGCGGCTGGGCCGCCGGGGGGTTCGGCGGGGCCGCCGTGCTGGGCCTGGCGGTGTGCGCGTACGCCTCGGCGGTGGCACTGCACGGCAACGGCTTTATCGCCGCGTTCGTCGGCGGGTTGGCGTTCGGCGCGGCGGCGGGGCGGCGCGGCGAGCCGCTGGTGCCGTTCGTCGAGGAGACCGGGGCGCTGGTGTCGCTGTTGGTGTGGCTCGCGTTCGGCGCGGTCGCCATCGCCCCGGCGCTGGAGGCCCTGACCTGGCAGCTCGTGGTATATGCCGTGCTCAGCTTGACCGTGATCAGGATGGCCCCGGTCGCCCTCGCGCTGGCCGGCGCGGGGCTCGGCAGGCGGGCCGCCGCGTTCATCGGCTGGTTCGGCCCCCGCGGCCTGGCGTCGGTCGTCTTCGCACTGCTGGCATGGAGGATCTCGGCGAGCGGGTAGCCGGGCCCGCGGTAGCGGTCATCGCTGTCACGGTCTTGTTCAGCGTGATCGCCCACGGCGCCACGGCCGAACCGCTGGCCCGGCGCTACGGGCCGCTGCTCGCCCCGGCCGCGAGCCGCGATGAGCCACCCGGCCTGCCCGAGCTGCCGCCACGCCGGCTCATCCGCCGGGCACCGGCCCCGGCCGGCCGATAGGCGAGAGTGACTGGCCGACGCCGCCTTATCCTAAGCGCAGCACATATAGCCGTCTCCACGCCCCTCCCGAACGGGCTGATCTGTGCCCCGTACCAATCCCAGCCTCAAACATCGTCATGCGTACAGAATCGATCTGTAACGGCTGAGATATCCGGAAACGTGGGCGCTCTCGCTCTGAGTAAACGGCACCGTCGGCTGGCGGCTGCGGTCGCGGAGAGGCGCTCCGCTCTGACAGTGTCGCGTTACAGCGTCACGGCCGGACGTAACGGCGGCCTGTTCGACACCGACGGCTGCCGCCTGTTCCCTGCACTTGACCCACGATTTGCGGGCCATCTGACCTGAGTTTATCCTGGGCGGTTGATAGTTGAAATTGAACCAGCCCAATTTATGGTGTCAATCGCGTCAGCAGTCCATTTCGACGTGCGCCTCTTCTTAGGCTACAATGGTGTCCTCGCAGGTCATAGTGTCAGGATAGAACAAAATGTGTCACCGGGTGCCGGGCGGTGCCGGACAGGAAAAGTGACAGGTTGATGACAGGTGATCTTTATTGTTGAAGGATTCTATGGGCTTTTCTCGTAAGCGCACAGGCATCGGTGGTCGGGTTCGCTACGCCGCCATCTACCGGGATCTCCACGGCCGCCAGCGGTCGGCCGGGAGCTTTGCGACTCGGCGGGAGGCGGACCGGGCGTGGCAGCGCGCGGAGGTCATGCTGGGCCTCGGCCGGGTGGGAGACCCGGCACGTGGGCGGCAGACATTCGAGCATTACGTGGTGGAGACCTGGTTCCCGAACCACCAGGTGGAGGTGACCACCCGGCAGGTGTACTGGTACTGCCGGACGCCGACGAGACCGCCCTCGACGCTCTCGCTAGGGTCCGAGGTCGCGCTAATCCCAGCAGTGGTGCGACCGCCTACCGGGACCTGCCTGCCAGGGGATGACGGGCAGTTACACCACTTCTGCATCCCGGCGGGTCGGCATCTGATCGTCGCCACCCAGGTGAGGCGAGGAGAGGCGGCATGCACGGCCTGGATCCGCCTCCCGTTCACGGACAATGCTCCATACGCATGGCTCCCTCAGTGGGCAGGCCACCGCATGGTCATCCAGGGTTCCCCGATAACGCGGCTTTTTAGGCTTGGTAACTCAAGAGGGCACAGATCGAGCGGGCTCATGGTACGGATGGGCGGTCATCACCAGCGAGTGGGCCAGTTCTACGGCGCCTGTCGATTCCTTTGCAGTAGGAACCCGGCCGGCGTGAGCGGCACCGTTGCGAACCTCTGCGAGCTGTGACATGACCCGGCTTCGCGATACCGGGGCATTTCTGAACATGGGGACTTTGCCCAGTGCGATATATTCCATGAAGAGCCCCTCGATCCCATGCGCGCGGAGAACCATCTGATCGATGAATTCGTCGTTCAGGTTCTTGGACTGGAGGACTTCCCTCATAGCCGACCCCAACGCGACCTCGGAGGCCGTGCCGGCATCAATGGCGGCTCGGCGATAGTCGCCCTCGGCCAGCGCCATTATCGCCTGCATCAGGAGGCGATGGTCGGGAGGCAGGTTAACGTTCGGCTTGAAAACCTCCAGTCGGCTTTCCCCAGGCGCTGGTGAGATCCGAGAAGCCTCCTCCACGGCAAGGAATGTTTCAAGCGTCTGTAGCACGTCTCGATCGAGATCGCTATCCAGCAACCGCTGAACCTTGGCATGAGCTGCGCGTAGCTCCTCCAGACGTCCTGCTACTTCGTATGCGTGGTGTGGCCGCTCGTTGCGCACGGGCGAAAGCAGACCGAAGATCAGCTGTACCAGGCCCTCCGGCAGACCTTCACGATGAAGAGCAGGAAGGCGGCCCGCCTGGCGCGCTGACAGAACCTCCTCGCGGCCCCCCGGGAAGGCCGGATGCCCGGCAACCATCTCGTACATTGTCGCGCCCAGCGAGTAGAGGTCGGCACGTCCGTCGGCCGCCTTGCTGTCCAGGAGCTCGGGCGCCATGTAGTTGATGACCGAATGGTGCGACATATCGCTCGGATGCGGATCACCGAGGAGCACTGCGGTATCGAAGTCGACCAAGCGCAGCGTGTCCCACTTGTCGAAGAGTACGTTGCGAGGCTGCAGATCGCGGTACAAGATGCCACATAGATGAATATGCGCCAGCCCGTAGGCAAGCTCAATCGAAAGCCGGAAGACGTCCTCTATCGGTAAACCTCCGCCAGGTTCGCGGTCCGACTTCGCGATCCGGCCGGCCAGGCTGCCGCCAGTGAGATAGGGGGTCGCCATCGCGGCAGCATGCTCGTCTTCCCAGTGATCGAGGACCTTCGCGACATTGGGATGATCGCGAAGCTGGGTCAGCACTTGGGTTTCCCATTCCCGCACGGTCATCCCATTGGGCACGACGAGATTATTGGAGAACACATCGAGGGCCACCTCACCGCCGCCTACGTGATCAAGCGCCCGGTAGATCGTCTTGTTGACCGGGGTCCGAAGCACTTCCACAATCTCGAACCGGCGGTCCCGCAGGAAGGTTCCTCGCTTGAGCACATCGTCCATGACCTGGAAGGCTAGCGGCCCTCTGGAGGCTTGTCCACGGGCGTTGCGATCCTTTCCGTCTCTATACCGAGGTCATACGTCCTAGAGTGTGGAATGTGCCACCTGATGGAAATCGCCCGCCGGGCCCGGAACTGACCGGCTCGGCGCGAGATGCCGCCCTGCACCGGGGAAGCCATGTGCAGATCATTGCCGCAGCCGGTTCCGGAAAGACAGAAGTGGTGTCGCAGAGAGTGGCCCACCTGCTCGCCGGTGGCCAGCCCGCAGATTCGATCGTGGCATTCACCTTTACTGAGCGCGCCGCCGATGAACTGAAGAATCGGATCGCCCACCGGGTAGAGGACAAGCTTGGCACGGCGGCGCTGGACCAGTTGGCCGCACTGTTCGTGGGCACCATCCATGCGTTCTGCTTCCGGCTGCTTCAGCAGCGAGTCCCGCGTTACGAGACCTACGATGTGCTCGACGACAACCAGCTCACCGCTTTTCTGTCCCGGGAAGCCAACCGGCTCAGCGTGCGGCAGTTCGATGCGTCCAACAGGTTGTTTGCCTCGATTGCCACGTTCCTCAAAAGCGTCGACGTGGTGGAGAACGAGCTACTGGACCCAGCGGCGATGCCCGAGCCGTTCAGGTCGGTACTGCTGGCCTACTACCAGGCCCTTGATCATTACCGGCTGCTCACCTACGGCCAGCAGGTGGTGCGCGCGGTGCGTGAACTCGAGCGGCCGGAGCTTGCCGCTGAGGTTCACTCGCGGTTGCGCCACTTGATCGTGGACGAGTACCAGGATGTCAACCCGGCGCAGGAGCGGCTGATCCGGCTGCTGACCGGGCCGCAGGTGGAACTGTGCGTGGTGGGAGACGATCAGCAGGCCATCTACCAGTGGCGCGGATCGGATGTATCCAACATCGTCACGTTTCCGGACCGCTACGGCCCGGTGGCCACGTTCGAGATCACAACCAACCGCCGGAGTCGGCCGCAAATCATCGAAGTCGCGAACCAGTTCGGCCGCACGATCCCAGAGCGGATCGACAAGACGATGACGCCGCACCGGCCCCCCGGCGGCCGACCCGGTCCGGAAGTGGTCGCCTGGAGCGCGCCGACCGAGGTCGAGGAGGCTGGGTGGATCGCGAACCTGATACTAGACCTGGCCGATCAGGAGGTCCGTTACCGGGACATCGCCGTACTGGTCCGGGGCCGGGCTGCCTACCCGCGCCTGGTGGAGCAGTTCGCCACCTTCGGCATCCCGGTCCAGCCCGGCGGGCGCACCGGGCTGTTCGACCAGCCCGAGGCGGTGGTGCTCGGCCACACCTTCGCCTGGCTGGGTGACATCGAATGGCGTGAGCGGTTCGGGCCGAGCGCCCTGATCGCGGATAACGCATTGTTCGTGAAGTATCAGCGGGTGTTCGAGCTGCCCGATGCCACCCGCATCCGGGTGGCGCGGTTCCTGCGGGAGTGGAAGGCTGCCGTGCCGAGAACCGACCGCCGGGCGAACCTGATGGCCGAGTTCTACGACCTGTTGGATGAGCTGCGGGTGCGTTCGTGGAGCCTGTCCGACCCACTGAGTGTGAACCGCCTAGGCACTCTGGCCCGGTTCTCCGCGCTGCTGGTGGACTACGAATCTGTCCGGCTGCGTGCCCGGCCTGACCCCGATGCGCCCGGCGAGCAGCTCGGTGGGCAGGACCGCGGCATCTGGTACTACCGGAACCTCGCCCTTCACATCATCAATTACGCACAGGGTGCTTATGAGGGCTTCGACGGCGAGGCCGACTTCGTGCTGAACGCGGTGGATCTCACCACGGTCCACCGGGCCAAGGGCCTGGAATGGCCAGCAGTGTTCGTGCCTTCGGTGACCGCCAATCGATTCCCAACCACCCGGACCGGCGAGCCGCAATCCTGGCTGGTGCCACGCGAGGCCTTCAACGCAACCCGGTACGAGGGCAGCGACGGCGACGAACGGCGGCTGTTCTACGTGGCGCTGACGCGCGCTCGCGACTGGCTCTCCGTCTCCCGCCACGGCCGAGTCAACACCCGTGGGGTCGCCCCCAGCCGCTACTACCGTGAGCTTGCTCACCTGGAGGTGCAACCGGAGGATATTGCCCTGCCGGACATCGAGGCAGACGATCGTGACGCCGGGGACCCCATCTCGATCACCTACAGTGAACTGGCTGCCTTCATCGACTGCGGCATGGCCTTCCGGCTGCGTAACCTGCTCGGCTTCCAGCCCCGGCTGGCCCCGGAACTGGGTTACGGCAAGGCCGTACACCATGTGATGCGGGCCGTGGCGGAAGCCACCAAGAGCTCGGGACGGGTGCCGACCCCCACTCAGATAGATGAACTCCTGGATGCCAGCTTCTTCCTGCCGAGCGCGAGCAAGCCGGCTCACCGGCTGCTCAAGGACGCCGCACGGCGCCTCGTCACCACCTACACGCAGAAGTACGAGGCCGACCTACACCGGGTTTGGGAGACCGAACGCCCCTTCGAACTCCACCTCGACGGGGTCACCGTCACCGGCCGGGCGGACGTGATCCTCGACCAGGAAGGAGGTGTGCCGACCGCGCTGGCCATCGTGGACTACAAGACCGCCACCCACACGGAGATCCGCGACCACACCCTCCAGCTCCAGGTGTACACCGACGCAGGCCGCCGGGAAGGGCTCGATGTCCGGGCCGCCTATGTCCATGACCTCAAGGCAGCATCACGCGAGCCGATCCCGGTCGCGCCGACTGCAATCGACCGTGCCGAGGCTGTGGTCTCCGAGGCGGCCGATCGCATCCGTGCCCGCGACTACCGCCCCAATCCTGGCCTCCGCTGTCACCGCTGCGAGGTGCGCACCATCTGCGCCTCGGCTAAACGCTGACTGCCCTTCTGTCAGACCGTGAAGACCTTCATGACCTCGTCGCCGTAGTCGTTGATCACCTTGACGGCGACCTTGCCGGTGTCCGGGCGGGGGAACGGCCGCGACTCCTTCCGGTTTAGGCTGTCCCAGGCCTCCTGGTCGATGTCCGCCCGGAGTGCCTTCTTCAGCCGCGCGTACGGGTCTTGGCCGCCGGTGAAATAACAGTGCCGGACAAAGAAAGACTCTTCGTTGTATGCCGAGTCGATCATCCACAAGGCGATCTGGTCAGTGTCGTTGCTGCGGACCTCTCCGGTGTTCGGGTCATAGACGTCGACCCCTTGCAAGACCACGCGCAACTCGTCGCCGTCGTGCTTGATCTCGATGTCGGGCTCGCCGAACACCGTGAACAGGTTGCCGGCACTGGTCTTCTTCAGTTCCTCGCCCATCACCAGGTCGGCGTTCATCCGGACCAGCAGCACCGGCACCCGGCCCAGCCGGCGCTCGGCGGCGACGTTGGCGAAGCCATCTTCCGAGGTCACATACTCGTCGCCGGCCCCCAGAACCGACGGGTCGAACGCGAACGCGAGCACGCACAGCAGATCCAGGTCGCCGGCCCGGTTGGCCTCCCGCGCCGCGTCCTTGATGAACGACGGTCCGACCGTCCCGTACTGCGGCCCAATCGTGAGCCCAACCCGCCGCGGAGTCCCCTCGGTCGCGTCCTCCCGCTCCCCGATGGCCTGGATGTAGGACCCCGCATAGGGCTCGACCGTATCGAACGTCAGCCGTTCCTCCTTCCGGCCGTTCTGGATGCCCGCGGTCCGAAGGTTCGCCAGGATCGTCTGCTCGAACGACGAGTCGTCGCGGACACTGGCGTCAACTTCATCGGCGTTGAGTGCGCCCGTGCTGTCCACAGCACTACCGGCGAATGCCAGCGACCGGTGCGGTGAGAGACTTTCCACCGTAAACGGGCCCGACACGCGGACCTTCCTTTGCGCCTCATGGGGCCTGTCGTAAAGCAACTCGAACTCAGCGTACCGCCGAATGGCTGCTTCGATCTGATTGACGCTCATTCTTTCTTTGATGTCCGGATTATTCGCTATCGACTTCGGGTGCGGCTCTTTCACAGTGAGCTGATCAGGCGGCGAGGACGAAGCTTTCGCGGTAACGGGCGTGGTGGACGCGCTCGTGTTCTTTGCGCAGGTGGTGGCGCCAGTACCGGTCGAAGTCGCCGTTGGCGATGACGG
>WNGN01000065.1_pt1 | contig 76429 bp, 65 predicted proteins | sample 5400561 | NCBI WGS metagenome assembly WNGN01 (sample SAMN13153379, study PRJNA577476) | soil metagenome | isolation source: 115 cm soil or saprolite under Garry oak tree replicate 2 | place: USA:California | collected 2016-06-15 | reverse complement strand
TTCCAGAAGCATCCGCCGTCATCGATTATGTGGCTCGTGCTACCGCACAGACCCCCGTCCACCTGCAGTCCCCCCTGGCCCAGGGGCCACTGCGACATAATCCGGGCGGCAGCGTAATGGGTCAACGGGCACCAGGTGGCCGCCGCCAGCACCGTCACCGGCGCCTACACCAAGTTCACGTTCCCGGTGACCGGCCTGCTCCGGCCGGGCCGCAACGCGGTGGCCATCGAGGTCAACCCGAACGACCCGACCACCATGTTCACCGTGGACGACGTGGACTGGAACCAGATCCCGCCGGACAACAACACCGGCATCCAGTTCCCGGTCCAGCTCGCGGTGGACGGCGCGCTGTCCAGCAGCAACGCCCATGTGCTGGAGGCCAACGCGGCGGACCTCAGCCGGTCCACGCTGAAGGTCGAGACTGACATCACCAACAACACCGACGTGACCCAGATCGGGGAAGTCGACGCGACCGTCACGTTCCCGGGCCACCACCAGGGAATCGCCGCGGCCGGGACCGTGACCGTGCCCGCGAACACCACGAAGACGGTGGTGTTCGGCGGGCTGACCATCTCCCATCCGCAGGTCTGGTGGCCCTACCAGCTCGGCGGCCAGCCGCTGTACCGGCTCGCCACGTCGGTATCGCAGCACGGCAAGACGCTGAACTCCACGAGCGAGACGTTCGGCATCAGGACCGTGACGTCCTACCTGACCGGTTCCTCGCCGGCCGAGCCCGCGGGCGCCCGCGCCTTCAAGATCAACGGCGTGCCGATCGTGATCCGGGGCGGCGGCTTCTCGCCGGACATCTTCCTGCACTACTCCGCCGCCGGCATCGCCAGGCAGATCGCGCTGATGAAGGCCATGGGCGTCAACACGATCCGGCTGGAGGGCCACATCATGCCGCCCGGTTTCTTCGCGCAGATGGACCGGGCCGGGATCCTGGTCAACGCCGGGTACCAGTGCTGCGACGCGTGGCAGCTACAGGACAGCGGGCTGACCAGCCCCGCCGACTTCAAGATCATCCGGCTGTCCGCGCTGACCATCGGGCAGGAACTGCGTGACCGCCCCAGTGTGTTCAGCTTCCAGTGGAGCGACGACCCGCCGGTCCCCAAGCAGGAGACCGTGTCGCTGGCCGCGTTCGCGCAGGCCGGGTTCACCGACCCGCTGATCTCCTCGGCCGAGTACAACACCAGCCCGAAGCTCGGCGTGTCCGGGGAGAAGGAAGGCCCCTACGACTGGGTCCCGCCCAGCTACTGGTACAGCCAGCGGTTCGACAAGAACGACTCGACCCAGACCAACGCGGGCGGCGCGTGGGGTTACGACAGCGAGCAGAGCGCCGGTGACACCATCCCCACCCCCGACTCGCTGCACCGGTTCATGTCGGCCGCCGACCTGTCGGCGCTGTGGCGGGACCGCACCGCCAACCAGTACCACGCCAACTACGAGCCACGGTGCGGCATCGGCTACAGCTTCGGCACCCTGTGCCACTTCGACACCGCGCTGCGGGCCAGGTACGGTGCCTGGTCCAGCCTGGCCCAGTACGTCGAAATGGCGCAGGCGCAGGACTACGAGAACACCAGGGCGCAGTTCGAGGCGTACATCGCCCATGCGAACCACAAGCCGCTGCCGTCCACCGGGACGATCTACTGGCAGATGAACAAGGGCTGGCCGAGCCTGCTGTGGAACCTGTACGGCAGCGACGGCGACCAGGCCGGCAGCTATTTCGGGGCGCAGGAGGCGAACCGGCCGCTGCACGCCCTGTACGCGCTGGACACCGGCACCGTCACCGTGGACAACCTGGGCGGCCGGCCGCAGGCCGGGCTGTCGGTGCGGGCCCGGGTGTACAGCCTCGCCGGGAAACTGCTCGACGACCGGGCGGCCGGGGGCATCACGCTGGCCAGCCAGCAGGTGCGCACCGGCGTCCTGGCGCCGAAGGTGCCGCCCGGCTCGCCCACCCGGGTCTACTTCGTGGCACTGGAACTGCGCCAGCATGGCGCACTGGTGGACCGCAACGTGTACTGGCTGTCCACCCATCCGGACGTGGTCAACTTTGCCAAGTCGCTGGACCAGCCGCAGGGCATCATGAGCCAGTACGCCCGGCTCAAGGCGCTGCGGACGCTGCCACGCACCGGGGTCTCGGTCACGGCGGCCACGGTGCGGCGCCCTGGGCCGGACGGCGCGGACCTGGCCACCACGGTCACGATTCGGGACACCTCGGCGTCGGCGGTCGCGTTCCTGCTCCGGGCCGACGTGCGGCGTGGCACGGCGGGCGGCCAGGTGCTGCCGGGTGACAGCGAACTGCGGTCCTCGATCTGGCGGGGCAACGACATCACGCTGTTCCCCGGCCAGTCGCAGACGCTGACCGTCAGCTACGACTCGGCCAGCCTGCGCGGCGCCACCCCGGTGATCACGGTCTCCGGCTGGAACGTCCCGGTGACCGCCGTCCCGGCCCCGGTCCCTTAACCCGGCCGCGAAGGCTCAGGAATGCTGAATCAGCCGGGACAATCGTCAGCAAGTCGCCGGCGTTTCGTCACCCGTTTACGAGCCCGGAAATGTCACGCATCAGGTCCAACAATTTGTGGGGCTGGCGGGGTGCCAGGGACTCGATCGCTGAACCGTAGGCTGGCGGACTGGTTGCTGAGCGTAACCGGTTGCTCTTCGTGCGGAGATACAGCTGGTACTCGCGCAACTCGGACGGTTACGGTCAGTGACAAATGACTGGTAATTGCCGCGAAAAATTGCTGAGCCCCGTACCGGAGCGCCTTACCGTGGAGTAAACTTCACTCAAGTTGGCGGGCTAGCGTCGTATGCGTTAGCTGCTGGCGGATTTGATAGATGAGCTCGGGCATTGTGGGGCCAGGAGCGGAACCCGGGGCGGGGGGGTATTCATTCTGCTGTAGGCTGTCCGTTTTTTAGGAACCGCTCATCCGATCAAGGGGACTGGTGGGGTTTGAGGATCCCGCCGAGCCTCTGCCGCATTGCTCAGCATCCCGGTAGCGGGCGGCCGCTGCGCCGGTGATTCTGCGCGACTGCACCCGAATGCTTTTCGTAATTTTCCTATGGCGCATGGTTATAGTGCGCTAGGTCCTGTAGAGGCGGGACGTTAGTCCTGTAAAGAGGCCGCCTGCGCAGCGTAAGAGTTGTCTCGAAAGGCTGGGTGCGGAACCTGCCCAAGGAACCTTGGCGGGCATCCAGTACGGCGACCATGGATTGTCGGTCAAGAATGTGCCTCATCCCGCCGCACATTCTCGTTGTGCCTGGCGGCACCGAGTATGACGAGCGGCCTCACCGGCGTCGCTCTCGTCATTGGGGATCATCATCGGGGTAATACGTTAGGCCAGGCCTGGCCCTGCATCTGGCAGTGGTGCCGTCATAGGCACGCCGGGCCGCTGGGTGGATGCCTCACGAGGGGTGTCCGCGCAAGAAAGGAGCCTGGGCGCAAGCCTGCAGTAAAAGGGGGGGCGGCTCTAATAGGGGGCTTCCCACGAGGACCATGGGAGGTCCTTGCAATGAGTAATACCAGATGGAGGCGGGCGCTTCGGCGCTCTGTGACGGTGATCGCGGGCACTACCGTGCTCACGATGGTCGGCGCGGGCGCGGCATTCGCCTTCAACTCGCCGGGCAAGCCACCGGCAGTCGGGGATCAGACGATCACCTGGACGGGCCAGGGCGCAAACGGCGGCGTTCTCAACACCTCGCTGTGCGACGCGGCCAACGACCCGCTCGGTCCGAACCAGCCGTACCTGCTGTGGATTCTCGACACCGACCACGGATCGGTCACGACCGGTCCCACCACGCCGGCTCTTACCCTCAGCGGCTCCGGGTCCGGCACCTACTACCAGTCCGCCCCGTTCACCAGCAACAACGTGCATATCGTGACGCCGTACTACCCGCCTGACAGCAGCCTGCTGGCCAGTGCCGCCATGAACATCACCGACGTGGGGACCGGCAGCTGGCAGCTGGTGATCAGCCACGGCTGTGCCGGCAACACGCCACCCCCGCCGGCGGGGGCGCTGACCGCCACCAAGACGGCCAACGGCAACTACGACACCACCTACAAGTGGGACATCGCCAAGGCCGCTGACAAGACCCAGATCAACACGTCCGATGGCAGCGCCACGTTCGGCTACACGGTAACGGTTCACCACGACGGCGGCACCCCGAGCGGCTGGAGGGTGACGGGGAACATCGACGTCCACAACCCCAACTCGGCCGACGCCAACATCACGGGCGTGACCGACACCCTGTCGGACGGGACCAGCTGCAACGTGGACCTGGGCAACGGGCTGACGATTCCGGCCTATGGCGACACCATCTACCCATACTCTTGCTCGCTGAGCGGCCAGCCAGCTGCCCCGCTGAACAACGACGCCACGGTGACCTGGCCCGACCAGCCGCTCGCCGGCACGTCCGGACTGGCGGGCGGCTCAGCCGATGCCATAGTCAACGGCATCAGTTTCACCCAGGACAAGGTGTTCGACGGCCAGGTGAGCGTGAGTGACACGCTAGGCGGCGACCTCGGCCCGGTCGGCCTCGGCGACGCCAACCCGACCTACCTCACCTACACCCACACGTTCTCGGGCGACCCGGCTGGCACCTGCACCAGCCACGACAACATGGCAACATTCACCACCAACACGAGCAGTACCACGGGCAGCGCCAGCCAGACTGTCAAGCAGTGCGTCGGCGCTGACCTGGCGGTGAGCAAGCATGCCACCCCGTCGTTCGACCGCACCTATGCCTGGAACATCGCCAAGTCGGTGGACAAGACCAAGGTCAACCAGGTCGGCGGCAACGCCACGTTCAACTACACGGTGAGCGTGGGCCATGACAATGGCACTGATGGCAACTGGCAGGTGGCTGGCAAGATCACCGTCGCCAACCCGAACGACTGGGAGCAAGTGACCGTCAACGTCACCGACGCGATCGACAACGGCGGGACCTGCACGGTGAGCCAGTCGGCAGGAGGCGACGATCCCGCTAACGCGGTCATCCCCGCCTCCGGGTCGGTGGACTTCCCGTACACCTGCAGCTACGGCTCGGCGCCCAGCCCGGCCAGCGGCACCAACACCGCCACGGCGACCTGGTCCAAGGATGCAGCCAGCACTCCTGACGGCTCAGCCCAGGGCCAGGCACCCGCCGACTTCGGTAGCGTCAGCCCCAACATCAAGGATGGCTCGGTGACCGTCACCGACACGCAGGGCGGGACCCTGGGCACGGTCGGCCTTAGCGACCCCAACCCGAAGGCGCTCGCTTACAGCAAGAGCTTCCCGGTCCCGGCGAACGGGTGCCAGAGCTACGACAATACGGCAACCTTCACCACCAACACCACCAACACCAGCGGTAACAGCAACAAGGTCACCGTCAGCGTCTGCGGGCCGGCCAAGACCGGCGCGCTGACCATGGGGTTCTGGCAGAACAAGAACGGCCAGGGCATCATCACTGGCGGCGTCTCCACCGCTGGCGTCTGCAACTCGGGCACCTGGCTGCGGCAATACCTGCCGTTCCAGGACCTGAGCAACGCGGCCACGTGCGCCCAGGTTGGCACCTATGTCACCAACATCATCAAGGCCGCCGGCGCCGCTGGCACCTCGATGAACCCCATGCTCAAGGCGCAGATGCTGTCCACGGCGCTGGACGTGTACTTCAGCGACCCGGCCCTGGGCACCAACAAGATCGGTGCTCCCGGGCCAGTCGGCGCGGTCAGCATTGACCTGACCCAAATCTGCAAGATGATCGACGGCTCCGGTGGCACCGCAACGTGCTCCGGGACCTACGAGAACGCCGGCCCGGCGTTCGGCGGGGCAGCCAGCCTGAAGGTCCGCGACATGCTGACCTACGCGGCTAGCCAGTCCAACGTCGGCGGCTCGGCCTGGTACGCCCAAGTCAAGGCCACGCAGCAGCTGGCGAAGGACGCCTTCGACGCCATCAACAACCAGGTCGCGTTCGGCGCCTGAGAAAGGAGCAGCGCGCTTAGCTAGCGCGCGCACCAGCCAGAGGGGCGGCCCATCAGGGCCGCCCCTCGCTGCTTACCAGCTCCGGCGTGCCGATATGCGTCATCCGTGGCCGTCGCCCTGGCCGACCCTTGCCATCCCGGCGAGCCGCCCGCGCGTGACTTGAGGATTGCTTGGGTTCGCTACCTGGGACGACTGGCGGCGCGACATCGGGCTTCCCGACAGTGAGCTGGGAATCGGCGCGGACAGCATCATCGATCCCCGCGGGTGACGGCCCCCGTATCTGATTCCATGTGGTGCCGGACGCCAAGGTGGTCAAGAACCGCCCGGGATTGCGATAACATCGCTGGTATGCCCTGGGGCGAGGTAGAACTCGAGCCCGAGGTCAGCGAATGGCTGGAGGGGCTGGATGACCAGCGGTGGGCGCAGGCAATGTTCCATCTGGACCTGCTGGAAGACCGTGGCGTGCTGCTGGGCGAGCCCTACACCCGCCAGCTCTCGGGGAAGCTGCGGGAGTTGCGGTTTTACTGCGGTGGGGAACGGGTCCGCATCTCCTACTGGATCGCGCCGGGACGCCGGATCATCATGCTGACGGTGTTCACCAAGACCAGGATGCGCGAGACCGCCGAGATCGCCAGAGGGGTCGCGGCGATGGCCCGCTGCCGGCGTGAAGGCCACACCACCGACGAGGACGAGGAGGGATGACGATGAGCGAAGCCACGCCGCGGCGCGTCAGCCTTGCTGAGGCCCGGGAAGCCCGCATCCACCGCCCGGAAGTTGGTGCTGCCTACGAGCAGGCCAGGCTGCGCTATGAGCTGGCCGAGGCGATCCGCGCCCGGCGGGAGGAACTCGGCTGGTCCCAGCGCCAGCTCGCCGAGCGGGCCGGGATGACCCAGCCTGGCGTCGCCCGCTTCGAGGCCGGTGGCACCACTCCCACCCTGCCGTTGCTGGAACGCCTCGCCAGCGCGCTCGGCCTGACGCTCACCATCAGCCTCGCTCCCACCGACCGCAGGTCTGCGTGATCCAGTAGGGCGGCCTGGAACAGGGCATCGGGGCTCACCTGCGGGGTTCATCCCGCCAACTCACCCTTGCCTTCTCGCCCTTGTGGGCGATCTGCCCGGTCATGCCGCGCCCGGCCAGCTCGTCGCGGGTTTTCTGTGAGTCGTACCCGGCATCCAGGTGCACCTGGATGTCATCGGGCAGCGGGCCGTGGCCGTCGAGCTTGTCCAGCGTGAGGGCCAGCAGACGGACGCCAGCGGGGCGGCGGCCGTGATCCGCTCGGTTATCTCAGTGAGCAGCAGCGGGTCCCGCGCGGTCATCAACCCGCCGCCGAGCACCACCGGAGTGGGCTCCGCGGTCAGCTCCAGGCGCCGCATGGCGACCACCGCCATGACGCAGATCTCCTCGGCCAGGCGGCAGACGACGTCCCGCGCGACCATGTCCCCCTCACGCGCGACGGCGAGCAGCACCGGGGCCAGCCCGAGCAGCGCCTCCTCGCTGATCTTGCCGAGGTGGATGCCGAGCGTGACGTCGCGCACCGTGGGCACGCCGAAGTGCGCCGCCACCGCGTCGCGCAGCGCGGTCTGCGGGCCGCGGCCGTCCTCCGCGCGCACCGCCCACCACAGCGCCGCCCTGCCCAGGCCCTCCCCGCCGCCCCAGTCGCCGCTGATGCCGCCGAGCGCCAGATACCCGGTGGTCCGCCCGTCGGGGTGGACGCCCACGCAGTTAATGCCGGCCCCGCAGGTGACGCCGACGCCCCAGTGCGGTTCCCCCGGAGCGGCGGTGCCGTCCAGGCCGGCCCGCAGCACGGCGAACGTATCGTTGCGCGCCTGCATGGTCTCGCTCCACCCGCGCACGCGCAGCGCCGCGGCCAGCCGTTCCACCTCCTCGGGCAGGTCGGCGTTGGCCACGCAGGCGGAGATGTGCCTGGCTGCCAGCCGCCCGCCCGCCGGCTGCCCGGCCGGGCCGGCCTGCCGCCGCGCCTGCTCGATGAGCGTGGCTAGCACGTCCAGCCACGCCTGCACCTCCGCCGCTTCCGCGCTGATCGCCCCGGAGCCCCGGGCGGTGCCGAGCAGCGAGCCGTCCGCGGCGACCAGCGCCACGTCGGTCTTGCTGTTCCCGCCGTCCACGGCGAGCACGGCCGGGAGGTCAGCCATCGCCGCTGGCCCAGGGCAGGTAGGCGGCGTTCTCGGCGAGCAGCCGGTCGGCGAGCTGGCCGGCCAGCTCGTACTGGCCGACCAGCGGGTGGGCGAGCAGCGCGGCCGCCACCCGGTCCCGGCCGCCGTGCAGCGCGGCGTCCAGGGCCAGTTCCTCGTACGCGGACACGTGCGCGACCAGGCCGCGCATGGCGGGGTGCAGCGGGGCGACCGGCACCGGCTGTGCCCCGGCGGTGCCGATCACCGCCGGCACCTCGATCACCGCGTCGTCGCCGAGGAACGGCAGCGTGCCCCGATTGCGCAGGTTCACCACCTGCACGTCCCCGGTGCCGTTCACCAGCGAGGCGAGCAGCGCGACCGCCGCCTCCGAGTAGAACGCGCCGCCGCGCTGGCCGAGCAGCTCCGGCTTGTGCGCCAGCGCCGGGTCGGCGTAGGCGGCCAGCAGTTCCCGCTCGATCCGCGCGACCTCTTCGGCGCGGGTCGGCTCGTGGCGCTGGCGCTCCACGGTGGCGTCGTGGGCGTAGAAGTAGTGCAGGTAATACGACGGCACCGCCCCGGTTTCATGCAATACGGACGCCGGCAGGCCGGTGTGGTCCGCTACCTCCTCGCCGTGCTTGGCGATCAGATCGGGAAGCACGTCCGTGCCGTCCACCAGCGCCGCCCGTTCCCAGGTGAGGTGGTTCAGGCCCACGTGGTCGAGCATGACCCGGGCGGGATCCACGCCGAGCAGGGCGGCGAAGTTCCGCTGGAACCCGATCGCCACGTTGCACAGCCCGATCGCCCGGTGGCCGGCGTCAAGGAGGGCCCGGGTGACTATCCCGACCGGGTTGGTGAAATCGATGATCCATGCGGAGTCCAGGGCACGCTGGCGTGATCGTTCTGCAATGTCAAGCACTAGCGGAACGGTGCGGAGAGCTTTTGCGAACCCGCCCGCGCCGGTGGTCTCCTGGCCCACGCAGCCGTACTCCAGCGGCCAGGTCTCGTCGCGGTGCCGCGCCGCCTGGCCGCCGACCCGCAGTTGCAGCAGCACCGCGCCCGCGCCGTCCAGGCCCTCGTCGAGGCTGGTGGTCCAGGTCAGCCGGCCCGGGTGGCCGTGCGCCCGCATGAGCCGGCCGGAGAACGGGCCGACCACCGACAGCCGGGCCTCGTCCGGGTCGACCAGGACCAGTTCCTCGACGGCCACGTCGCCGGACAGCCGGGCGATGCCGTCGACAAGCTCGGGCGTGTAGGTGGATCCGCCGCCGATGACCGCGAGCTTCATGCCGCCACCCCGCGGTGGCGGGCAGGCCGGCGGCGGGCCGGGGCCGGGGTGCGGGCGTTACTGCAGGTAGGCAAGGTCGGGACCGTGCCGTTCGCGGTACTCACTCATCATCTCCCTCGCGACGGTGACGCCGGGCACCAGCGGGTGCAGGGCCAGGGCGAGCGCCGCCCGCTCCGCATCGCCGGTCATCGCGGCATTGACAACTTCGCGCTCGTACTCCTTGACCTGCGTGACCAGGCCCCGGGCGGACCGGGGCAGCGCGCCGCCGGCCAGCGGGGCGACGCCGCCGCCGTCGATGTGGGCCGGCACCTCCACCACGTCGTCCGGGTCGAGGAAGGGCAGGCTGGCGCCGTTGCGGGTGTTGACGATCACCGCGCCCGGCCTGCGGCCGGACAGCGCCGCGATCACCTGCAGCGCGACCCCCTCATAGCCGCCGGGGCGGGCCGCCGTGCCGCCCGCCGGGCCCAGGTCGCCCGCATCGCGGCCGGCCGCGTCATGGCTGGTGGCGTCGTGGCTGGTGGCGTCGTGGCTGGTCTCGCCCGGGCCGCTGGCGCCGGCCGGGGTGCCCGCGGCGGGCACCGGCAGCGGCATGCCCTCGCCCTGCATGTCGGTGCGCATGTAACTGGCCCGGCGGATGCCCATCTGGGTGGTGTAGGCATGCCAGGCGTCGCGCACGTCGCCGGCGTCGAACGCCTTCCCGACCTCGGCCAGCAGCCCGGTGTTCAGCCGCAGCACGTCGGCGCCGCGGCTGGCGCCCGCCCGGGCGACGGCTGCCACGTAGCGCTGGGGGTCGTAGTAGTAGTAGTCGTACTCGGTCGGTATCGCGCCGAGCCGGCGCACCTGGCCGGCGTCGAACGCCGCGAACCGGTGGTCGAACCGCTGCAGTTCCTCGTAGCGCTCCAGCAGCGTGCCGATGCGTTCGGCGCCCGCCACGGTGAACGAGGAGATCCAGCCGAGGTGGTTCAGGCCGGCGTAGCAGAACCCGACCTGGCCGGCGTCGGCGTCCAGGAACTCGGCCAGCCGGTCCAGCGCCCCGCTCGGGGTGTCACAGACCCCCACCGCGCGGACCGTGGCGTGCAGCGAGATCGCCTGGGTGATCAGCCCGGCGGGGTTGGTGAAGTTGATCAGGACGGCGCCGGGCGCGTACTTTGCCAGGGCCTCGCAGTAGGAGAGCACCACGGGAATGGTGCGCAGGGCCATCGCGCAGCCCCCCGGGCCGGTGGTCTCCTGGCCGACCAGGCCGCGCCGCAGGGCCACCTCCTCGTCGATGAGCCGGCCCCGGTCCCCGCCCACCCGGATCGCGGAGAACACGAAGTCCGCGCCGCTGAACGCCTCCTGCACGTCCGCGGTCACCCGGACGACATCGCGGTGGCCCAGGGCGGCGGCCACTTCCACGGACAGCCGCCCGATGGTTTCCCGCCGCGCCGGGTCCGGTTCGAACAGGGAGATCTCACCGAACGCCTCGCCGGGGCGGGACAGGACGCCGCGGACGAACAGCGGGATCCGCACGCCGCCGCCGCCCAGGATCGCCAGTTTCATCGGATCGGGACCTCCCCGCTCAGCCCGTCCACTTCGACCTCGCCGACCGCGCCGAGCAGGGTCACGGTCCGCGAGCCGGCCGCGTTGCCGGCCACGGCGGCGTCGGTGATCGACGCGCCCTGGCACAGCGCGCCGAGCAGCGCCCCGGCGAACGCATCGCCCGCACCGGTCCGGTCCCTGGCCTGCACCGGCTCGATGCCGTCGGTGACGTGCGTGGTGCTCCCCGGCCTGGCCACCACCGCGCCGTCGGCGCCCCGCGTCACCACCACGCAGGGACACCACCTGGTCGCCGCCGTCATGGCCTGCGGCAGCGAGGCGGCCGCGGTGAGCTGGATCAGCTCCGCCTCGTTGGTGAGGAAGATGTCGGCCTCGCGGACGCAGTCGACGACGGCCGCGGCGTCGTCGTCGATCTCGTTGTGCGCCACGGCCAGGGCGACGTGCATGCCGAGCGACCGGGCCTGCCGGACGAACGGCGCGACACCGGGCCCGGCGTGCACGTGGCACCAGCGGGGCCGGTGCTCGCGGAGCACTTCGAGCCAGCGGCGGGTGTCCCGGCGCTCGCCGGCCGGACGCGGCGGCAGGTGCGAGATGAAGGCGCGGTCGCCGTCGAAGTTCACCGCCACGCTGACGCCGGTCACCGGCCCGGTCACGTACCGGCACGCGGTCATGTCCACGCCGGCCCGGCGGCAGTGCTGCTCGGCCACCCGGGAACCGAGGTCGTCGCCGAGCAGCGCGGACATGCCGGCCCGCACGCCGAGACGGCTGGCCGCGGTGGCCACGGTGACCGCGCCGCCGCCGATGGAGAAGGCGAACTGGTCCGTGTAGATCTCCTGCCCCGGCCCGGGCAGCGCGGGCACATGGCCGAAGACCAGCTCAAGGAAGACCGAGCCGAACGCGATCAGGTCCATGACCGGGTCACCGGAACGCCTCGGTCTCGGCGTCCGCCCGCGCGACGTGGCAGGCGGCGCTGTGCTCGGGCAGCAGTTCCCGCAGCGGCGGGGTGACGGTCTGGCACTCGTCGATCGCCAGCGGGCACCGCCAGCGGAACCGGCAGCCGGGGGTCGGGTCGATGACCCTGGGCGGCTCGCCCCGGTCGGTCTCCGCCCCCACCCTGAGCGGGGCCCTCGGATCCGGCACCGCGGACAGCAGGAGCTGGGTGTAGGGGTGCCTGGGCCGGCTCAGCACCTCCTCGGTGGGCCCGGCCTCGGCGATGTGCCCGGCGTACATGATGATCAGCCGGTCGGCCACGTAGCGGGCACTGGCGATGTCGTGGGTGATGTAGAGGATGGACACGCCCTGGGTGTCGCGCAGGCCGGCCATCACGTTGAGCAGCCCGATGCGGATCGAGACGTCCAGCATCGAGACCGGCTCGTCGGCCAGGATCAGCTTCGGCCGCATCGCCAGGGCCTGGGCGAAGCCGACGCGCTGCCGCTGGCCGCCGCTCAGCTCGTGCGGGAACCGCTGCAGCACCTCGGCGGCCGGGGTCAGGCCGACCGCGGTGAACACCCGCTCGGCCTCTTCGCCACGCTGGGCGGCCGACAGTTCCGGCCGGTGCAGCTTGAGGCAGCGCATGACCCCGTGAGACACCCGGAACACCGGGTTGATCGACGCGAATGGGTCCTGGAAGACCATCGGCACGTCGCCCCGGTAGCGCAGCACCGTCCGCCGGCCGCGAAGCGCCGACAGCGGCTTGCCCTGGAAGTAGATCTCACCCGCGGTGGGATCTAGGAGCTTGGCGAGCAGCCGCGCGACGGTCGACTTGCCGCTGCCGCTCTCGCCCGCCAGCGCGACGATCTCCCGCTCGCCGATGGCCAGGGTGAAGTCATCGACGGCATGCAGGGCGCGCCGCGACATGGCGCCCCCGATCTTGAAGTGCCTGGTCAGCCCCTCGGTCCGGAGCAGCGGCTCAGTCATCTCCCGGGCCTTCCCCGCCGTGCAGGAAGCACCGGACGAGCGTGCCGTCCACCTGGTACAGCTCCGGCGGCTCGGCCTCGCAGCGGGCCATCACCTTCGGGCAGCGGGCCGCGAACCGGCAGCCCGGGGGGATGCTGGCCAGGTTGGGCGGGCTGCCGGGGATGCCGGTCAGCGGCACCCGCGGGCCCCGGATCGACGGGAATGCCTCCATCAGGCCGATGCTGTAGGGGTGCAGCGGCGTGTCGAAGACCTGCCTGGTCGCGCCGAACTCGGCGACCACGCCGCCATACATCACCATCAGCCGGTCGGAGAAGTGGCTGACCAGCGACATATCGTGGGTGACGAAGATGATCGCGAAGCCAAGCTGCTCCTGCAGTTCCTTGATCTGCACCATCAGCGATCGCTGCGCCACCACGTCGAGCGCGGAGGTCGGCTCGTCCATGATCACCAGATCCGGGGTGAACAGCAGGGCCATCGCGATCATCGAGCGCTGCCGCATGCCGCCGGAAAGCTGGTGCGGGTAGCTCTTCAGGTGCACCGGGTCGATGCCGACCATCTTGAGCACCTCGGCCGACCGATCGGCGATCTCACCCTTCGAGGCGACGCCGTGCGCCCGCATCGCGTCGGCGAACTGGGCGCCGATCGACTTGACCGGGTTGAGCGCGTTCATGGCGCTCTGCATGACCACTGACAGATTCTTCCACCGGACCGTGGTCAGTTCCCGGTCGGTGAGCCCGACCATGTTGCGGCCCTTGAAGATCACACTGCCGCTGGTGATCTCGGCCGGTGGCACCAGGAGCTGGGCGATGGCGAACAGCAGGGTGGACTTGCCGCAGCCGGACTCGCCGACGATGCCGAGGAACTCCCCGGGGGTGAGATCGAAGCTGACATCGTCTACCGCCAGGACCGTGCCCTGCTCCAGGAGGTAGGAGACCGACAGATCGCATACCTCGAGGACGGTGCCCGAGGCCGGTGCGGCCGGCCCGGCCGGGGAATTGTCACCTGGCACGCTGGGCACGCACCCTCCGTATGCTCCGGGCCGGCCGGAGGGCCGGGTTGCCGATCTCGTCGAAGGCGTAGTTGAGCAGCGCGAACGCCGCGCCCAGCGCGACGATGCACAGGCCGGGGACGATGATCCACAGGGGCAGGCCGGTCTGGAACGCCTCGTTGTTCTGGGCCCAGTACAGCATCGTTCCCCAGCTCGTCACGTTCGGGTCGCCGAGGCCGATGAACTGCAGGCTGGAGGAGAACAGCACCGCGTACAGCGCGTTGGTCAGGAAGGCGGCCACGAGCAGCGACGTCATCGTGGGGATGATCTCCACGCAAATGATGTACAGCGGGCGCTCGCCGCGGACCTTCGCCGCGCTGAGGAAGTCCCGGTTGCGCAGCGACAGCGCCTGGGCGCGCAGTTGCCGCGCCGTGTACGACCAGCCGGTCGCGGCGATGACCGCGATCATCACCGAGGTGCCGGCGCCGTGCAGGTAGCTGCCGATGATGATGAGCAGCGGGAACAGCGGGATGACCAGCAGCACGTCGGTGATCACGTTGAGCGTCCCATCCCAGGCCCCGCCGAGGTAGGCGGCGGCCACGCCGATCAGCATGGCGATGACCGTGGCCAGCAGCCCCACCCCGAAGGCAATCAGGAGGACCGGCCGCGTTCCCCAGATCACCTGGGAGAACATGTCCTGTCCGAAGGACGTGGTGCCCAGCCAGTGCTGTGCGGACGGAGTCTGGCTGCGCGGGTAAATCTCGGCCTGCGGGTTGTCGCGCGCGATGAGGCCGGGAAACAGCGCCACGAAGATGAACAGCACCAGCAGCGCGGTGCCGACGGTGGCCTTGCGGTTGGCGGTGATGGCGCGGGCCATCCGCCGGATGGACCGGGCACCGGCTATCGAGCCTCCGCCTGCCAGCGGCAGCCCGGCCGCCGCGGGACCGGCCGCGCCGGCCGGGAGGCCGGGCGCGGCGCCGGAACCCGGGCCGGTGCCCGGCTTGCTGGCCTCGGGGGGCGTGCGGAGAGTGGCCATGGCTAACCCGCCCCCCTGGTCCGCGGGTCAAATATGGCGGTCGCGAGGTCCGAGAGCAGGATCGCGACCAGCACGGCCACGGTGATCAGCAGGAACAGCGCCTGCATCAGCGGATAGTCCTCGTTGTTGACGGCCTGCAGCAGCAGGTAGCCGACGCCCTGGTAATTGAAGACCTCCTCGATGAGGATCGCGCCGCCGACCACGAAGCCGAGCGACATGGCGAAGCCGGTGAGGTTCGGCAGGATCGCGTTCCGCGCCGCGTAGTCGAACATGATGCGGCGGGCGGGCAGTCCCTTGGCCCGGGCCATCCGCACGTAATCCTCCGCGAGCGTGGTGATCATGGTGTTGCGCATGGTCAGGATCCAGACACCGATCGTCGTGATCAGCAGGGTGAACGCGGGCAGGATGGCGTGCTCGGCCACGTTGCCGATGAAGGCCGCGTTGAAGCCCGGGGTCAGCGCATAGTTGTAGCTGAAGAAGTACGGCAGCAACCGTAGCTTCACCCCGAAGATCAGGATCAGCATCAGGCCGATCCAGAAGTACGGGATCACCGTCATGATCACGAATACCGGCGGCATCAGGCTGTCCAGCCGCCCGCCGCGCCACCACGCGCTGACGATACCGATCCCCGTGCCCAGGACGAACGCCAGGATCGTGGTGATGCCCACCAGGCCCAGGGTCCACGGGATCGCGTCGAACACGATCCGCCCTACCGATGCCCCGGGCTGGGTCGTCAGCGAGGTCCCGAACTTCAGCGTCGCGACATTGCCCAGGTAGCCGAAGTACTGTGCCACCAGGTTCTGGTGCGTGCCGACGCCGAACTGTGCTTCGAGCACCTTGACCGCCTGCGGGCTGATCCCGCCACGGAACTTGCCGATGATCGCCAGGGCCGGGTTGCCCGGCATCAGCCGCGGCAGCACGAAGTTCAGGGTGAGCGCCACCCACAAAGTCAGCAAGAAGAAACCCATGCGCCGAAGCACAAACCTCATGCGCTCCTCCTGACGCTCATAGGTCCTCCTCACCACGCTCGCTCACCCGCAACGGTCCCGCAAGGGAGCGTTGCCACCGGCGCTGGCAGCGCCACGCCGGATGGCGTGGCCCCTGGGGTGCGGGCCGACGCACCCCAGGGGCGGCGGCGCTAGCTCTTCGGCGCCAGGCGCATCATTTGCTGGCCCCAGTCGGGGTACTGCCAGGGAGCCGGCAGCGCGTACTGGTTGTTCGGGGTGACCCAGCCCGTGAAGCTGCCGGTGTCGTACTGGTACCAGTCGACCGACTCGGTGACCGGGATGACCGGTACCTCTTTGAGCATGACCTGTTGCAGCTTGTTGACGATTAGGTGCTGGGTGGCCGGGTCAGTGGTGGCGGCGTACTGGTTGATCAGCGCATCGGCGGCCGAGTTGCTGTAGCGCTCCCAATTGGACCCGGCGGCCGTGCCGATCGGGGCCGAGTTGGCCGAGTAGAGCCACTGGCGCAGCTCGTAGTACGGGCTGGGGCCGCCGGTCTCGCTGTTGTAAGCGAGCTGGAACTGGCCCGTGTAGACCTTCGACTGCCAACTGGTTTGGGCCAGGTTCTGGGGCGTGACCTGGATGCCGACGGCCTTGAGATCCTGCTGGATGACGTTGACAGCGGCCACCCAGTCGGAGTACCCGCCATTGTTGACGATCGTGAACGACAGCTTCTGGCTGCCCTTGGCCATGATCCCGTCCGGGCCCTTCTTGAAGCCCGCCTGCTCCAGGACGGAGATCGCCTTCTGCGGGTTGTAGGCGTAGTCGTTGCCGTAGGAGGCCGCCGCTGCCGAGTCCAGCCAGGAACGGAACGTCGGGGTGACGATCCCGGCCTGGTTTGAGGGGGGCTCGTAGCCGTACTCACCGATGGTGGACGCCTTCTGCCGGTTGATCGCGTAAGCCATGGCCTGGCGCACAGCCACGTTCTTCAGAATCGGGTTCGTCAGGTTGATGAACAGCGAGACGTTCGCCACCGGCGGGAACCAGTAATGGTAGTTCGGGCTCTTGGAGGTGTAGAAGCTCTGGATGTTCGGAATGAACTGTCCGCCCCATTGTGCCTGGCCGTTGGCCAGGAAGGTGTTGGCCGTGTCATTGGTCAGGAACGATGGGTAGTTGACCGTGGCGACCTTCGGCAGGCCCTTCTGCCAGTAGTGCGGGTTGGCGGTGTACTTGATGTTCTGCGGGGTGCAGGTCTTGCTGCTCACCGTGAAGGCGCCGGTGCCGACCGGGTTCTTGTCGGGGTAGGTCACCGGGTTGGCGATCTTCGACCAGACCTTCTGGTCCACGATCGCGACCTGATCGCCGATGTAGTAGAAGTACGGCACCGCGCCGCTCTTGAGCGTCATGACCACCTTGTCGGACCCCTGCTGGGTGACGCTCGACAGCACCGACCAGACGGAGTTGATGTCGAGGGTCTTGTGCGCCTTCAGCAGGTTGAAGGTGTACGCCACGTCGGCGGCCGTCAGCGGGTCTCCGTTGGAGAACTTCACTCCGCTGCGGATGGTGAAGGTCAGCGTCTTGTTGCCGCTGCCCCAGGCCCAGCTGCTGGCCAGCCAGGGACTTGCCTGGCCGCTATTCAGCGTGTTGATGAACACCAGCGGCTCGTAGACGTTCCCCATCGAGTAGGAGATGTAGGACAAGTTGAACGGGTTGAAGTTGCAGGTCCAGGTCCCGCCACTCTCGTTGTCGATGGTCAGGACCCCGCTGGGGCCTGAGCTTGACGTGCCGGAGGACGAGGAACTGCCACCGCAGGCGGCGGCGAGCAGCCCGGCGGTGGCGAGGACCGCGACAATCGTGATGCGTCTGGCTCTCATAGTGGTAGCCCTTCACTGAGCGAAACAGCAGGGAGTGTGACTCCTGCGCCGTGGATGCCCCCCTCACGGGCCGCGTCCACGGCAAGCCCGACCGCGCCGATCAACGGGGCATCGGACGGGAATCGGGCAACGACGAGTTCCGGCGGGAACGGCACTCCCGCGGTGAGTGCGTCCTGCAGGCCCGGCCGCAGGCGATCCCAGGACCGGACCATTCCGCCACCGACCGCGATCCGCACGGGGTTGATGGCGATCGCGAGGTTGACTACGTGGAAGGCGAGTTCGGTGACGAATTCGGTCAGCAGGCGGTCCAGCCCGGGCACGTCCCGGCCCGCCTCGAAGACCTCGGCCGCCCCCATCGGCTCGCCGTGGGCGGCATGGCCGGCCGCGCGCCGGGCCAGCGCCTGCCCGCTGATCTCGTCTTCCAGCATCGTCCGGGCCGCCAGCGGGGTACCCACGTCCGCGGGGACACGCAGGTTGTACCCGATCTCACCGGCCGCCCCGTCGCTGCCGTGCAGCACCTTCCCGCCCACGATGATCGCCGCGGACAGGCCGGTCCCGAGATTGAGATAGATGGCCGGGTCGCAGCCGGCCAGCGCCCCCCAGCGCAGTTCCGCCTCGGCCGCCGCCTTGGCGTCGGTGACCAGGCGGACCTCCGCACCGGGAAAGGCGGACCGCACCTCGTGGCCGAGCGCCAGATCCCCCCAGCCCTCGATGGTGGGCGCCAGCTCGACCCGGTCGTCGAACGGGATACCGAAGGTGGACACGCCGACGGCTGCCACCTCCCGGCCCGGCGCGGCGGCGGCGAGCACCTCCCGCACCGCCTTGATGCCCCGGTCGAAGCTCGCCCGGGCGCCAAGTTCCCCGCCACTGGACACCGTGGTGGACGCGCGCAACTCGCCATCCGGCTCGCACACCGCCATGGCGATCTTCGTGCCGCCGAAGTCGAGGCCGAGCACGACAGGCGAGTCTGCCACGGACAACCCTTCCGGGGCCGGCGCCCCAGTAGCGGGCGTACCCTCGTGCCGACGGCGCCTTCTTCCCGGGGTGACGCCCCCACCAGGGATGGCGCCTTTCCGGGGACGTGCCCGCTTGCCGGGGGATACCCTCTTGCCCAATTTTGTTAGGACAGTATCCTAACTATCAAGTGGCTACAAGGCCACGATGCAACGGGTTGGCAACAGCCGGCCGCCGGGTGCCCCACCGCAGTGGCCCCGGCCCGCCAGCCGGGCGGCGTTTGCGATCGTTGTGGCAATGACGACATTCTTTTGTCGTGGCTCCACAACCATGACAAACGACCGGCCCGTCGGATGTGCTGACGGTAGTAGTTAGGGCAGGATTGACGCCGGAGGTGGCAGTGACGGTCATGTCGGCTGGCATGCCAGGGGCTATGTCGGCCGCGCGTCCCCAGCTCATCCGCGCGCTCAACGAGCAGTTGCTGCTCGGGCACATCCGGGACCACGGCCCCTGTTCCCGTGCCGACCTGGCCAGGCTGTCCGGGCTGTCCAAGCCGACCGTGTCCCTGGCCCTCGCCACCGTCGAGCAGGCGGGCCTGATCCGCGAGGCGGGCCAGCGCATCGGCCGGCCGGGCAGGTCCGCGCTGCTCTACGAGATCAGGCCGGAAGCGGGATTCGTGCTCGGCCTCGACGTGGGGGCACAGTACCTGCGCGGCGCGCTCACCGACCTGGCCGGCGAGGTCCGGGCCCGGTCCTCGGCCAGGTCGCACGCGTCCGGCGGGCGCAGCCGGGTCGAGGAGCTGGTCAGCCTGGCCACCGGCCTGTGCGCCGAGGCCGGGCTGGCGGTGCCGGACGTGACCCAGACGGTCATCGGCAGCCCGGGCATCTACGACGCCCGCCGCAACGCCATGGCGCTGGCCGGCGGCCTGCCCGGCTGGGACCGCCCGGCCGTGCTGACCCGGCTGCGCGAGGTCTTCGGGCGGGCCCTGGTGGTGGAGAACGACGTGGACGCCGCCGCGCTGGCCGAGCGGGCGCACGGCCACGGCCGGGAGGTGGACAGCTTCGCGTTCGTGTCCGTCGGCACCGGCATCGGCATGGGCCTGGTCATCGGCGGCCAGTTGTTCCGTGGCGCGCACGGGGTCGCGGGCGAGATCGCCTACATGCCGATGTCCGGCGGCCACGGCACCGACCCGGCGGATGCCCGCAAGCGCGGGGCACTCGAGGCGGCCGCCTCCGCGCCCGCGGTGGTGCGCGCCGCGCGCCGGGCCGGCATGCGCGGCCAGGTCTCGGCCCGCCGGGTGTTCACCGCGGCCGCCCGCGGCGACGAGCGGGCCGCCGCGGTGGTGGCCGAGGAGGCGGCGCTGGTCGCCAGGGTGCTCTGCGCGGTGGTCACGATCGTGGATCCGGAGCTGATCGTGCTCGGCGGCGGCGTGGGCCAGGCGCCCGGGTTCGCCGCGGCGGTGACCGCGGAACTGCGGCAGATCGCGCCGGTCATGCCGGACGTGCGGGTCAGCGCGCTGGGCACCGACGCGGTGGTCGACGGCTGCCTCGCCTCCGGCGCGGAGCTTGCCTGGGCGCAGCTCACCGGGAGCCTCGCGGGGGTGCCGGGCCCGGGACCGGCCCCCTCCCCCGGCCTGGCGGCCGCCGACGGCGACTCCGGGGAAACCTGGTGAGCCACCCGCCGCCGGCCACGGCCGGTGTCACGCCGCCGGGCCGGACGCCGCGCGGTGCTGGCCCGCCGGGCCTGCGGCACGACCGAGCGCGCTACCGGCCGCGCCTCCGGCGCGACGTCCGGCGAGGGAGGCCATGACATGACCGGGCAGCTCATGGCGGCCGAGATGGCCGAACAGCCGGAGGTGCTGGCCAGGGTCAGGGCACGGGCGGCGGCGGACGCTACCGCGGTCCGCGCGGTGCTGCCCAGCCCGCTGGCCGGGGTGGTGTTCCTGGCCCGCGGCTCCTCGGACAACGCGGCGGTGTTCGGCCGGTACCTGGCCGAACTGCGGGCCGGCCGCCCGGCCGGGCTGGCCGCGCCGAGCCTGTACACGCGCTATCACGCCAGCGTGGACTGGCACGGCTACCTGGTGGTGGCGCTGAGCCAGTCCGGTGCCACCCCGGAGATCATCAGCACCTGCCGGGCGGTCCGGGCCGGCGGCGCCGTGGTGCTTGGCATCACCAACGAGCCGATGAGCCCGCTGGCGGACGCGGTGGACCTGCTGCTTGGCACCGACGCCGGGCCGGAGCGCGCGGTCCCGGCCACCAAGACGGTGACCGCCCAGCTCGCGGTGCTGGGCACGGTCACCTCGGCGCTGCGCGCCGCGCCCGGGCCCGACGGCACCCTGGACGGCCTGCCCGGCGCGGTGGCCGCCGTGCTCGGCGATCCCGGCCCGGTGCGGCGGCTGGCCGGCCAATGGCGGGAACTGGACCGGCTGGTGGTGGCCGGGCGCGGGCTGGCCTACGCCGCCGCGCTGGAGACCGCGCTCAAGGTGAAGGAGACCACGGGCATCCTGGCCGAGGGGATCTCCACGGCCGACCTGCTGCATGGGCCGATCGCCGCGGTGTACGCCGGAGCGCCCGTGCTCCTGGTGGACGGCGGCGGCCCGGCCGACACCGACCTGGAGGAACTGCGCGCGCTGCTGGCCAGCCGCCAGGCCCGGGCGGCGTCGCTGCCGGTCCCCCCCGGCCTGCCCGAAGCGGTGCACGTGATCGCCGCGGTCACCCGCGGTCAGCAGCTGGCTTACGAGCTGGCCCGGGCCCGGCACGTCGACCCCGACGCCCCCGCGCACCTCAGCAAGGTGACCGCCACGACCTGAGCCCCGCGCCGCCTTCGGCCGTGCGGTAAACGCTTTGGCGCCTGGCCCGGGGCGGTAAACGCTTTGGCGCCGGGCCCGGGTTGCGGCAAGACTTGCGCTATCGCCCGTTGATGCGGAGGGTCCAGGTGACACCCGACACGCCGCCCCGCGGTGCCCGCCGGGTGGGGGAAACGGCCAGGCGGGCACGGGCCACCTGGCGGGTCATGTACGGATATGTCCGCCCGCACCGGCTCGCGCTGCTGGCGGGCGCGGTGCTCAGCCTGCTGACCGCCGCCACCGGGCTGGCCCTGCCGCTGGTCGTCCGGGGGCTGATCAGCGATCTCGGCCAGCACCGCTCGGTGACGGTCGTGCTGGTGCTGATGACGGTCCTGGTGGTAGGCAACGCAGCGCTTGGCGCGGTAGGCAGCTACGTGCTGCGGTGCACCGCCGAGTCGGTCGTGCTGGCCGCGCGGCGGCGGCTGGTGGACCGCCTGCTCGGGCTCAGCATCGGCGCGCTGGACCGGTCCGAGCCCGGGGACCTGATGTCCCGGGTCACCTCGGACACCACATTGCTGCGCGATGTCACCACCGAATCGCTCGTGGGACTGGTCACCGGCAGCGTCACCCTGGTCGCGACGCTGGTGCTGATGGGCCTGATGGACCCCGTGCTGCTCGGCGTGACGCTCGGCGTGTTCAGCCTGGCGGCGCTGGTGATCGGCGGCGTGGTGCCGTGGATCGGCCGCGCCTCACGGCAGGCGCAGGACTCGGTCGGCGTGATGGGCGCGGCACTGGAGCGGATGCTCGGCGCGTTCCGCACGGTCAAGGCGTCCGGCGCCGAGGAACGAGAGGGCGCGCGGATCCACGCCGCCGCGCGGGAGGCGTGGCAGGCCGATATCCGGGCCGCCAAATGGCAGGCCATCGCGGGCAACACCGCCGGCCTGTCCATCCAGTGCGCGTTCATCGCGGTGCTGGCCACCGGCGGTGCCCGGGTCGCCTCGGGCGCGATCACCGTAGGCACCCTGGTGGCGTTCCTGCTGTACGTGTACTACCTGATGTCGCCGATACAGCAACTGGTCTCGGTCGCCACCGAATACCAGGTGGGTGCCGCGGCGGTGGCCCGGATCCAGGAGGCGGAACGCCTGCCGGTCGAGCCGTCCGCCCGCCCGGCCGCCGCGGCTCTTCCCGGCCCGGCTCCGTCTGGCCCGGCTCCGTCTGGCCCGGCTCCGTCTGGCCCGGCTCCGTCTGGCCCGGCTCTGTTCGGCCCGGGCTCCTCCCCCGAGGCCGCCGGAGCCACCGGCCCCTCCCCCGAGGCCGCCGACCGCACCGCGGCCGGTGACCGCGCCCCCGCCGCGGTCAGGTTCGACCGGGTCAGGTTCCGCTACCGCGCCGAACTGCCCGAGGTCCATCACGGCGTCAGCTTCACCATCCCGCCCCGGGGGATGACGGCCTTCGTCGGCCCTTCCGGGGCAGGCAAGACCACCGTGTTCTCGCTCATCGAGCGCTTCTACGAGCCGGACTCGGGGCGGATCCTGGTGGACGGCAGGGAGCTGCGGGACTGGCCGATCGCCGAACTGCGGGCCGCCATCGGCTATGTGGAGCAGGATGCTCCGGTACTGTCCGGCACGCTGGCCGAGAACCTGCGGCTCGGCGCACCGGACGCCACGGACGCGCAGCTCGCCGGGGTGCTGCGGATCACCAGGCTCAGCGGGCTGGTGGCACGGCTGCCCGACGGCCTGGCCACGGCGGTCGGGCACCGCGGTACCCGGCTGTCCGGCGGCGAGCGCCAGCGGGTCGCCATCGCCAGGGCGCTGCTGCGCCGCCCCCGGCTGCTGTTGCTCGACGAGGCCACCTCGCAGCTCGACGCGCTCAACGAGGCGGCGCTGCGCGAGACGGTCGCCGAGACCGCGCTGCTGACCACGGTGCTGGTGGTCGCGCACCGGCTGTCCACGGTGACCATGGCGGACCGCATCATCGTCATGGACGCGGGCCAGGTGAAGGCGGCGGGCACCCATGCCGAACTGGTCGCCAGCGACCCGCTCTACGCCGAGCTGGCCGCCACCCAGTTCCTGGCCAGCGCGGACACGCCGGTCGCGTAGCCGGGGCCGCCCCGGTCCGGGCGGCCGCCCGGGCCGGCCGGCCCGGCCCCGGTCCGGCCCGCTCCGTCCCCGCCCGGCCAGGGCCGCCCGGTCAGCCGCACTTGGTGCTCACATAGACGATGAGCTGCCGGAACGCGTTGCCAGCGGCACCGGAGGTGGTAAGCGTCGTGATCTTCTGCTCGACCTTGGTGAGCGAGCCGCTGCTGGTGCTGGTGATCGAGGAGGCAAGCTCCCGGTAGGCCGACGCGATGAGCTGGATCTCATGCCCGGCCTGCGCCGGCGCCTCGGACGCCAGCTTGTCGTAGTAGGCCGCCACCTGCCTGAGGTATTTGCCGTCGTGCTGCATCATCGTGGACAGGCTTCCCGTGTCGGCCGCCGGAATCGGGATGTTCTTGCCGATGTTCTTGAAATCGTTGCAGAAGTTACCGGTGAGCTTTCCGGTGTTGGCGGAGGCGTTACCGGCCGAGGAGGACGACCCACCGGACGGCGGTGTGCTGGCCACGCTCTGCGCTGGCCCGCCGGATCCGCCGCATCCGGCCAGCGCCGCGCAGGACAGGACGAGGGCAGCGGCACCCGGAATGGCGCGGGCCGCACTGCGTGCAGGCATGTCGTGCTCCCATGATCTGGAGGTGTTGGCGTGGGGCAGGCCCGGCTGAGGCTATCGCGGCCTGTGTTCGCCTTGCTGGCGTTCGTGTGCGCCCTTGTCCTTGTCGACACCGTTTTCTTTACCGCGCTGACCCCATTGCTCCCGCACTACGTGCGGACCGCCGGCCTGACCAAGGCTGGCGCCGGGGTCCTGGTCGCCGCCTATCCTGCGGGGACTCTGGCGGGCGCGCTCCCCGGCGGGGTGCTGGCGGCCCGGCTCGGCTACCGTCCGGTGGTGCTGCTGGGGCTGACGCTGATGAGCGCGTCGACCCTGGTGTTCGGCTGGGCGGCGAACCCGGCGGTGCTGGACACCGCGCGCTTCGTCCAGGGGCTGGGCGGCGCTTGCACCTGGGCGGCCGGACTGGCCTGGCTGGCCACGGCGGCTCCGGAGGAGCGGCGCGGGGAATTGCTCGGCACCGCGCTCGGGGCGGCGGTGGTCGGCGCGCTGTTCGGCCCGCTCGTCGGCATCGTGGCCAACCAGGTGGGCACGGGGCCCGCGTTCGCCGGGGCGGCCGTGGCCGGCGGCATCCTGATGGCCGTTACCTTCGCCATCGCGGCGCCGCCCGCGGTGCCGCCGCAGCCGCTGCGCGCGGCCTGGCCCGCGTTCCGCGACCGCCAGGTCAGCGCGGGCATGTGGCTCACGCTGCTGCCCGGCCTGGCGTTCGGGGTGATGGACGTGCTCGCGCCGCTGCGGCTGAGCCAGCTAGGCGCCTCGGCCGCCGTCATCGGGGGGACCTTCCTCATCGCCGCGGCCATCGAGTCGGGCATCTCACCGCTGGCCGGCCGGCTCTCCGACCGGCGCGGCGCGCTGCTGCCGATCCGGATCGCGCTGGCCGGCACGGTGGTGGTCAGCCTGCTGACGCCGGTACTGCCGTCGGAGGATGCGCTGGTGGCACTGCTTGTCGTGGGCATGCCCTGCTACGGCGCCCTGTTCGCGCCGGCCACCGCGCTGCTGGCGGCGGGCGCGGACCGCCTGGGGCTGCACCAGGGGCTCGCCTTCGGCCTGGCCAATCTGGCCTGGGCGTCCGGCCAGGCGGTCGCGGCATCGCTGAGCGGCGCGCTGGCCGAGGCGACCTCTGATTTTGTGCCATACGCATTGCTCGCGGCCATCATGCTCGGCACGCTGGCCGCCGCCCAGCGCAGGGCCGGGCCCGGCGGCTGACCGCACTCGCAGGGCCCGGCCGGCTCCGTCGCTGAGCGCCGTTTCCCGGTACCTCGTTCATCCGGGACTGTCATGGTTGGCGCAACCATCACATTCTGGGTTGTACGGTCTCCCAGGTGTGTGAGCGGCCGTTCGATTCATGACTCTGGGATGGAGGCTGGGGCACCGGAGCTGGCAATCATCGGTGTCTGCACAGCTCGGAATCTATAGGTCTTGACCTCGACATCGTCAAACCACAGGACCAAGTTGTATGCCCCGGCAGTCGGAATCTGCACATTAGTTAGAGTCACGCCAAATGGGACCATGCCTGGGTCGCCGAACTGTGCCTCCAGACTGGGGGCAGCTCGAAACCGAGCCTCCACCCGCACGGGAAGCTCTTGATCGTCAGGCCCCCGGAGCCCAATCCGGATTGCATGATCGTGCATCTGGTCGTGGAAGGGCAGTTCTATGACGGCACCTACACCGAGGGTGGGCAGGGTCGCCGGGAATGCAGGAAAACGCAGGAGACCGAAGAAGCCACCGTTGACGTACAGCTTGGCGTCAGGTGTGGCAGCGACATGATCGGCGGCGAAGAAGGCTAGGACGGACGTCTGGCTGATTGAGGCGGGAGACGCGGGTGCCGAGGTAGACTCTGTCATACATGAAAGGTATAGTATGTAATACATGACGTCAAGCTGGAGCACGTGTGCTGGACATCCACCCGTTACGAGATCATCGACTGGGACGACCCGATGATCGACGACAACCCCGAGACCAACAACCTGCTGCATTGCCAGCGGGCCGATCGCCTGGGCGTGCAGGCCGAGATGATCGTTTACGAGATCTTCCACTACGGACCCTGGGCAGAGGTCCAGTTCACGATGCAGACTGCTGAGTACGCCGTAGTAGGAGTAGGCCTGGCAAACATCTGGCTCGTGTTGTTCAAGGACTCACCCAAGCGTGGCGACTGGCTCCGGCCGGTCACCGGCTGGCTCGCTGAGCGCGCGGAGATCCGCGAGTGGGAGCAGGCAACGGGAGAGAGATGGAAGGGGAGACGATGACAGTTGATCGCCCAGAGGGCCTAATAGAGGGGTCCGGGCGGCGCGGCGAAACCCGGCGCCTGGATCAAATGATCTCTGCCCGACTTGATCCCGTACTTGTTGCTGCGCTCAAGGAACTCGCGACCAAGCATGGTGTCTCGCTGAGTGACGTGCTACGAGAGGCAGCTCTCATGCTCCTCCGGCGGGAGAACGCACAGAACGTCATCACCTTCCGCGTTCAGGTAACCAATGAGCGACCTGCTGGCATAGCACAGGAGTCCTTCGTACGAGAGATCAGCACCGCTGTCTGATCTGCCCACTCCGATGCCTAGCTCCGAATACCGTGGTCCAATGCCGTGGGCAGGGTTTCGCGCTGTGCGACCTGGTCGGCGGGCCGCCTTGGAGTGGTGGTGTAGTTCCTGGTGGGCTGGCCGTGTGGTGAGCCTGGGTAGCCCGGCCGCACGTCAGGCTGATCCTGTGGCGTCTCCTCGCGGCAAGTCTGGCAGGGGATGGCTAGCCGGGCAGTTGTCACAGATCGGTGGTCCACTCGATGACAAGGCGTCGGCCCTGGTCAGAGGTGGCGATATTGTCCCAATCTCTATGACACCCTCTTTGGTGATGGCTGGCGCAACCATCGCAAACGAGGTGCCAGACACGGGCTCCAGGCGCGCGGACGCGGGTGCCCGCGCCCGGGCGCGCTAGCCGGTGAACCCGTCGAACACGTGGCTGAACGCCCAGGTGGACTGCTTGATCCCGGAGCAGGAGTTGCTGTCGATGGTGCCCGGGCAGCCGCCGTTGTCCCGCTGGATGGCCCAGATGGAAATCTCCGGCAGCCCGTGGGACCGCGCGAAGCTGGCCACCGTCTGTGCGTCCTTCAGGTAGGTGACCTCGGTCTTCTTCGGGAAGTCGTCAATACCCGGCAGGATCGTTAGGCCTTCTATCGACCACAGCCTTCGCTGACTGAGATGCGGGTACAGCAGCGCAAGCTGCGCGTGCGTGCCGTTCAGCGCCTTGAGTGCCGCCGTGCCCATCTCGATGCCGGTCTGGCTGGCCTTGATGTAGTAGTCGAAGGTCATGATGTTCACGGTGAACCGCACCCCGTGCGCGGCGGCGCTCTTGATCACGGCGAAGCAGTTGCCGGGCAGGCCCCACGGCTCGACGCCGATCGTGAACACGATCTGCACGGTGCGGTGCGTGCGGGCGGCCCACTTCTGCAGCATCGCGATGGCCTCGCTGCGCCGGGCGATGCCCGCCCTGTTGTTCAGCGACCTGGCCTCGACGTCCATATCCAGCCGGGTCACCCCGTACGTGGTCACCACGGACTCGTAGGCCCTGGCGATCCTCGGCACGCTCGTGCAGGAGTCGGCGATCTCGGTGCCGCCCTGGTCGGCGCTGAACCCGCCGAAGGACGGGACCACGTCCCCGCCCATGGCGCGCAGTTCCCGGACCTGGTGCACGTAACGGCCGCCGGGCTTGACGGCCTGCCGCGGGTTGCCGTCCCAGGCGACCTGGCACGAGCCCTTCTTCGGGGTCTGCAGGAACGCGAGGGTCAGGTAGCGGGCGCCGGACTTGCGGGCGATAGCCGGGATGTTGTCCCTGGTCCAGGTCTCGAAGTAGGGCGCGTAGACGTGCCGCGGGATCAGGCCGTGGCCGGCCGCCGCCGAGCCAGCGGCGTGCGCGGAACGGGCAGGCGCTGAACGGGCGGCCGCCGCGGCCGCGCCGGCGCCGAGGGCGAGGCTGAGCGGAACGCAGAGCCCGAGAGCCAGGGCCGTTCGCGTGCGGAGCGGAGTGCGCTTCATGCGGATCGGTTCCTCCTGCCGGGGGGAGCGTCAGAAGCCGGCGGGCACGGCTCTGGCCGTGCCCGCCGGCCAAGTTTGTTAGGACAGTATCCTTACTATTAACCCGGCCACAAGGCCATGACCTGTCACCCCGGCGCGGGGGCAGGCTCGCTCAGCGGTCCGCGGCGCCCGCGACCAGGCGCAGAGCCCGGATCCCCATGGTCCGCTCCCTTTCCGGGCCCGCGCCCTGGCCGCCTAGGGCTAGGCCGCGCCGCCGGACGAGGCGGCCCCGGCCTGGCATCACGAGACGTTACGGCGGCCGCCCGGGCCGCACATCCCCGCAACCATGCAATCCAGGAGCGGCACGCGAGTCACTCTGGCACCAAGAATCACAAGGCCACCAATGGGCGGCCGCCCCGCTATGACATCGCTCCCGCCCCGGAGGTGATGGGGCGGAACCAGGGCCTCTACTACGGGATCAGGGCGATCTTGCCGGTGGTGTGGCCGTCCAGGATCGCGTGGTGTGCGGCGGCGGCGGCGAACGGGAACGTCTGGGAGACGATCACCCGCAGCTTCCCGTCCTGGGCGAGCCTGGCCAGATCCAGCCGGGCGCCCTCGCGGATCTCGGTGCCCGGATCCGCGCCGGGCGCGCCGCCGAGGACCTTGATGCCTGCCTGTAGCCCGCGCGCGAACGCCACGATCGTGGCCACCCGCGCCTTGTCCGCGACCAAGCCCATCGAGACATCCCAGGCTTCGTCGGTGCCGACCAGGTCCAGCGCGGCGTCGACCCCGCCGGGGGCCGCGGCGGTGACCCGGCCGGCCAGGCCGGGACCGTAGGCCACCGGGATGGCGCCGAGGTCCCGGAGCAGGTCGTGCCGGGCGGGACTGGCCGTGGCCACGACCTTTGCCCCGCGGACGCCTGCGAGCTGGACGGCCATCAGGCCCACCCCGCCGCTGCCGCCGTGGACGAGCACGGTCTCGCCGGCAGCCACGTCCGTCGCGGCGAGCAGGTGCCACGCGGTCACCCCGGTCACCATCAGGCCCGCGGCCTGCGGCCAGTCCAGCGTGCCCGGTTTGGGGATCACCGTCTGGCCGGGCACTACCAGCTCGGTGGCGTAGGCACCGGGGGCACGGTAGACGATGACCTCGTCGCCGGCCTGAACCGGCCCGGCCGGGCCGGTCGTGCCGGGCCCCACCGCGGTGACCACACCGGCGGCCTCGGCGCCGAGCCGGATCGGCAGCCGGTCCGGGTCCGTGCCGAACGCCCCGCTGTAGGACTTGACGTCCACCGGGTTGACCCCCGCCGCCCTGACCTCGATCCGGGCCTCGCCGGGGCCGGGCTCCCGGTCCGGTTCCTCGACGACCGACAGGACCTCGGGGCCGCCGTATGCCGCGGCGGTCACAACAAGTGCCATGCCGCCCGCAACATCCCCGCGCCCGCCCCGCATTCCCGCCCGCAGCCGTCCCCTGCGCCATCACCCCGTTCGTGATCATGACTTTGGTGGGCCTATACGGGCTGTTGCAGAATAGCTGGCTTCTCCCCAGCGTGGCTTCGGTGTCCTGACCAGGGGTTTTTGGGAGAATTTGGGTATGGCGAGAGGGTATCGGCCGGTGCGGCGGGATCAGCCGTTTCTGCTGCCGCCGGATATGCGGGAGTGGCTGCCAGAAGATCATCCGGTGTGGCTGGTGATCAGGGCGGTGGAGGATCACCTGGACACCTCGGCGTTTCATGCCTGGCGGCGTACCGGGGGCGCGGGGGCGGCCGGTTATGACCCGGACATGCTGGTGACGGTGCTGATGTGGGCGTATGCGAACAAGGTGACCAGCTCGCGGCAGATCGAGCGGCTGTGCGCCACTGATGTGGCGTTCCGGGTGATCTGCGGGGGCAACCTGCCCGATCATGTGACGATCGCCCGGTTCCGGGCTGGGTTCCCTGGCGTGGTGGAGGGCTTGTTCACCGGGGTGCTGGTGCTGTGCGCCAAGCTGGGGATGGGCAAGCTGGGCACGGTCGCGCTGGATGGCACCAAGATCGCCGCGAGCGCCTCGAAGGCAGCGAACCGTACCGAGGAGGCGCTGGCCAGGCTGGCCGCGGAGCGGGTGGCGGCGCATGCGGCCACGGATGCGGCCGAGGATGAGCTGTTCGGGGAGGGCCGCCGCGGGGATGAGGTGCCGCCAGAGGCGGTGAATCCGGCCAGCCGGGATGAGCGGATCCGCCGGGCGCTGGCCGAGCTGGAGGCCGAGCGCCAGGCCGCCGAAGCCGAGCGGGAGGCGCAGGCCCGGGCTTACCTGGTGGCGGTGGAATCGGGGCAGCCGCTGGCCGGGCCGCCGCCGGCCGCCGCGGCGGTGGCTGCTGCCCGGGTGCGGCTGGAGCGGGCCGAAGCTGAGCAGCGGGCCAAACTCGCCGCCTGGCAGGCCCAGCGGGCGGCGGAGGAGGCGGCCGGGGGCAAGCGCAAGCCCGGCGGCCGCAAGCCGTTCAGCCCCGGGGCGCACGCCGGGGTGGCCAAGGCCCGCACCGCGCTGGAACGGGCCGAAGCGAACGCCGCGGAGCAGGAGCGCAGGGCCGCCGCGAAGAACGGCCCCGGCCCGGTGCGCAACATCACCGACCCCGATTCGCGGCTGATGCCTGCCCGCGGCGGCACCTTCCTCCAGGGCTACAACGCCCAGAACGTCACCAGCCAAGACAAGCTGATCATCGCCACCGAGCTCACCCAAGACACCACCGACACCGAGTGGTTCGAGCCGATGCTGCGCCAGGCCCAAGACACCGCCGCCCTGATCACCGCGCACCGCCCCCCGCCGCCACCCGGCGGCCAGGCCACCACCGCCCGCCCAGCCAGCCAGGACATTGACCTGTTCCTCGCCGACGCCGGCTACTGCTCCGAGCACAACCTCACCATCAGCGGCCCAGACCGCCTCATCGCCACCGGCAAGCTCCGTGACCTGGGAAAAGCAGCCTCCGGCGCCACCAGCGCCGGCCCGCCCGCCCACGGCGAGGCCACCGTGGCGATGGCCGCCCGGCTGGCTGCCCCCGAGGGAATCACCGCCTACCGCCAGCGCGGCCACATCGCCGAAACCCCCCACGGCCACATCAAGCACAACATGCGCTTCCGCCAGCTGTCGGTCCGCGGCAAACCCAAAGCAGCCGCCGAATGGACCTTCGCCTGCGCCGTCCACAACCTGTTCAAAGCCCTCACCACCGGCCACCTCACCCACCAGGCCCTGGCCGCCCTGGCCAGCTGACCAGCCATGCTCAGCCACCCCGCCCGGCCGCATCACCAGCCACTGGCAAGAATCATTCCGACACAGCCCGTCCAGCACCACCAAAGTCATGATCACGAAGGCTGGGGCGCGCGGGGGATGCGCCGTTCCCCTGCTACTGTTGCAAAGAGTAACTATAGTTATACGATTAGTAACTTACTGGGCCTGGGAAGCCGCCTGTCATGAGACGAGTCACGATCGCCGCGGCCCTGATCACCTCGGGCCTACTGGCGGGCGCCTGCGGAACGGCGCGCACGCTCGGCGCCGCCTCGGCCCCGCGCGGCGTGCTCACCATTGCCAACGCCGGCAACAGCCCGTGGACGTGCGGCTTCAACCCGTTCAACGGCTCGGCCACCGCGCTGTCCCTCGGGCCGGTCTACGAGCCGCTCGCGTTCGTCGACACGTTGCGCAGCGGCAGGGCGACCCCGTGGCTCGCCACATCCTGGCGGTGGGACCCGGCCGGCCGGTCCCTGACCTTCTCCATCCGCAGGGGCGTCACGTTCACCGACGGCACCCCGATGACCCCGGCCGACGTGGTGTTCAGCTTCGACCTCATCAGGAAGCACCCGGACCTCGACATCTACGGCGTGTGGGCGGTGCTGTCCGGCGTCAGGCTGGGCAGGACCGGCCAGGTGGTGATGACCTTCAAGCGCCCGGCGGTCCCGTACTTCTACTACATCGCCGACGATGTCCCCGTCGTGCCCAGGCACATCTGGTCGAAGATCGCCCGCCCGGCGGCCTACGCCGATGCCCACCCGGTCGGCACCGGCGCCTTCCTGCTGCAGTCCTGCACCAAGAAGGACATCATCTACACGGCGAACCGCCGGTACTGGATGCCGGGCGAGCCGCGCGTCGCGACGGTGAAGTACCCGGCGTTCCAGGCCAACGACCCGGCCAACACGCTGCTGGCGACCGGCCTGGCCCAGTGGGGCAGCCAGTTCATCCCCAACATGAGGGCGTTCTACCTGTCCCAGAGCCCGGACTTCCACTACTGGTTTCCGCCCACGACGGCCGTGTCACTGTTGATCAACCTGACCGACCCGCTGCTGCGCAACGTCAAGATCCGCCAGGCCATGGCGTACGCGATCAACCGCCGCCAGGTCGCCAGCTACGCCGAGTATGGCTACGAGCCGCCCGCCAACCAGGCCGACATCGTGACCCCGACGTTCTCCGGCTGGCTCGACGGGGCCGTTGCTGGCCAGGTACGGCTACTCCTGCAACCCGGCGAGGGCCCGGCGGCTGCTGGCCGCGGCGGGCCTGCGGCCGGGCCGGGACGGCGTGCTGGCCGACCGGGCCGGCCGCAGGCTCAGCTTCACCGTCCTCGACGTCGCCGGGTACACGGACTGGATCGCTGCGGTCGGCGTGATCGAGCGGAACCTGAAGGCGGTGGGCATCGCGGTCAAGGCCGAGAACGTGTCACCCGACAGCTATTCCAGCCGCCTGTCCTACGGCCGGTTCCAGCTCGCCTACGGCGCGCAGGCCGGCGGCCCCACGCCCTACTACGAGCTGTCGCAGTGGCTGTACTCGGGCTCCACGGCCCCGGTCGGCAAGCCGGCCGCCACCAACTTCGAGCGCTACCGCGACCCGGCGACCGACCGGCTGCTCGCCGCTTACGAGGCCACCACGAGCGCCGCCGCGCAGCACCTGATCGTCGCCAAGCTGGAGCGGACCGTGCTGGCCGCGGTGCCCTTCATCCCGGTGACCGAGGGGGCGGACTGGTTCGAGTACGACGCCGCCGCCTTCTCCGGCTGGCCGACCGCCGCGCACCCGTACGCCCAGCCGTCGGTCTACATCAGCCCCGACTGGGGGCAGGTGCTGTTGCACCTCACCCCGAAGTGACGGGCCGGGCCGGATGAAGCCGCGTGGCTCGATCATCAGCCATCTTCTTGTGGCGTTCGCCCTGTTCGGCGCACTGATCGGGACGGCCGCGGCGACCGGCTACACCGCGCTCACCCGCCAGGACGCGGCGGCGAAGCAGCTCATCGACCAGTACCAGGTCCTCCAGCACGCCGAGAACGACCTGCAGGGCAGCTTCAACACCGCGGAGTTCACGCTGCTGCTGTTCTCGATGACCGGCCAGCACGGCTACTTCCTGCCGTCCAGCCTGTCCCGTACCGAGTTCGACGCGGATGTCGCCACGCTGCGCCGCCGCGCCACGCCCGACCTGCGGGACCTCATCAACGACCAGGCCCGCGCCGGGGCCGCCTGGTTCGCCCTCGCGGCCAGGATAGGGGCGGGCGCACCGCGCCAGCCGGCCGGGCGGGCGCTGCTGAGCCGATCGTTCACCCAGGCCATCGGCGTCGTCACGGCCGGCCGCGCCATCCAGGCCCGGCTGCAGGGCGACGTGGCGCGGCTGACCGCGACGAGCAACGCGACCCTGCGCCGCGGCCTGGAATGGGGCGCCGCCGCGCTGGCGGTCGCGGTGCTGCTGATGCTGGCCGCCTCCCTGGGCATGCTGCGCGCGGTCACCCGGCCGCTCAGCCTGCTCACCGGCACCGTGCACAGGCTGACCGCGGGTGAGCACGCGGCCCGGGCGGCGGTGGCCGGCTCGGCGGAGGTGCGCAAGGTGGCCCAGTCGGTCAACGCGCTCGCCGACGAGAGCGACCGGCTCCGGGCCCAGGAGGCGGAGAGCGAGCGGCTGCGCACCATGGCGCGGGAGGCGGGGCTGCGGATCCGGGACCACCTCATCGCCGATGACGTGCTCCACGAGGCACGGATCGCGCTGGAGGCCAACATCGACGCGGACGTGGTGTACCTGCGGCTGCTCGAGGACGGGCGGCTCGGCCCGCCGTTCGGCCACCAGGCCGGCTGGTACATCCCGGCCGATGAGACGCGGGACCTTTCGCCGGGCGACCTCGACGCCCTCGCCAGCATGTTCCGCGCCCATGCCAGCAGGTCGATCCAGGTCGTCCAGGGCGAGAGTGACGGCGATCCGCCGGAGATACGGGAGGCCGCACGGCAGGCCGGCGTGCATGCCCGCCTGGTCGCGCCGTTCGGGGTGGGCACGGACCCGCTCGGCGTGATCGTCGCCATGCGGCTGCGGCCCGGCCGGCCGTGGACGGACGCCGAGGTGGCGGCGGTGGAGTCGATCGCGGCCGACCTGGGCCGGGGCCTGCACCACGCCCGGCTGTACGAGGCGGAGAACCGCCTGGTCAGCGAGCTCAGGGCGGTGGACCAGGCCAAGTCCGACTTCCTGGCCACCGTGTCCCACGAGCTGCGCACGCCGCTGACCAGCATCGCCGGGTACGTGGAGATGCTGCGCGACCTCGACGTGGGGCCGCTCAGCCCGGCCCAGGACCAGATGCTGGAGACGGTGGACCGCAACGCGGCACGGTTGCGGCACCTGATCGAGGACGTGCTGACCCTGTCGAAGATCGAGGCAGGTGCCTTCAAGACCGTGATGCAGCCGGTCGACCTGGCGGAGATCGTCGCCGCGGCGGTAGCCGCGCTGCAGCCGGCCGCGGCGGCGAAGGGGCTGGCCCTGGACTGCGACTGTCCCGGCCCCGGCCTGGTCGTCAGCGGAGACCCGGGGCAGCTTGACCGGCTGCTGATGAACCTGCTGTCCAACGCGGTGAAGTTCACCCCCGAGGGCGGCCGGATCCAGGTCGGCGCCGGGGCCGAGGGAACGCTGGCCGTGCTCACCGTCGCCGACTCGGGGATCGGCATTCCGGAGCGTGACCAGAAGGAGCTGTTCACCCGGTTCTTCCGGGCGTCCAACGCCATCGAGCGGTCCATCCCCGGGACCGGGCTGGGGCTTGCGATCGTCCGCACCATCGTGGACAACCACGGCGCGGCGCTGACGGTGACGTCACGGGAGGGGGCGGGGACCACGGTGAGCGCCCGGCTCCCGCTGCTGCGACCGGGTCACGCCGCGTCCGGGTGGCGCGCGGCGCCGGTCAGCGGAGCGTGATCACGTTGGCGGTGATCAGCGCGGCGGCGTCCGAGGCCAGGTAGGCGATCACCTCGGCGACCTCGGCCGGGGCGGCGACGTGCATCATCGTGGGGGTGTCGGCGACCAGCTTGCGGACCGCGTCGGTGACCCACCCGGTGTCGGTGACCGGCGGGTGGACCATGTTCGCGGTGACCCCGTAGCCGGCGAGCTCGATTGCCGCCGACATCGTGTAGCTCGTCTGGGCCGCCTTGGCCGCGCCGTAGGAGACCTCCTCGGGGAAGCCCATGTCCGCCCCGGAGGTGAGGCCGATGATCCGGCCCCAGGCCCCGCCGCGGGCGATGTGCCGCCGGGCGAACTCGGCGATCAGCAGGCCCGCGGCCATCGCGTCCACGCCGAACTGCTGAAGCCAGGTGCCGGGGCTCACCCGCTGGACCTGCCGGCCGAACCCGTCGAGGTGGGCCGGCTGGAAGGTGTCGGCCACCCACCCGGACGCGTTGTTCACCAGGATGTCCACCGGGCCCAGGTGTTCCTCGGCCGCGTTGAACAGCGCGGCCGCCGTCGCCGGGTCGGACAGGTTGGCCTCGATGGCCACCGCCCGCCCTCCCCCGGCCCGGATCCGGCCCGCCACGTCGTCCCCGCCGCGCGCCCGGTTGTCCCGGTAGGCCGGCGGCAGGCCCGGCGACTCCGGCTCGTCCACCCGCAGGAACGTGCACAGCACCGCACAGCCGCGCGCGGCGAGCGCCGCCGCGGCCGCCGCGCCGATGCCGTGGTTGGCGCCGGTCACTATCGCCGTGTGGCCGCCCGCTGGCTCACCGGTCACGAGGCCACCTCCTGGTTCCGCCTTGTCGCGGGCCATCCTCAGCCAGGGCGCATAGCCATCACGTCAACAACGAGCAAATTATTGGCATCGAAGGGTAAACGCACGGGCCATGTCGCCCCGGCGGCCGGGCGAGGGCACGGGATGACATGATCGTGACGGTGGCCGGGGAGGTGAGCCGCGATGCCACGTGAGCTGATTACCCATGCGGACAAGGTGTTCTTCGCCGAACGAGGCGAGACCAAGGGCGACCTTGCCGAGCACTACCTGCGCGTGGCCGAGCCGCTGCTGCGGACCATGGGCGGCCGCCCGGTGCTGCTGCAGCGCTTCCCCGACGGCGCGTCGGGGCCGTCGTTCTTCCAGAAGCGGGTGCCGAAGAACGTGCCTGACTGGCTCCGGACCACGGTCGTGTCCACCCCGAACGGCACCACCTCACAGGCACTGGTGGCCGCCGACATCGACCACGTGCTGTGGGCGGTGAACCTGGGCTGCCTGGGCTTTCACGTCTGGCCCTACCTGGCCGACGATCCGCAGCACACCGACGAGCTGCGGATCGACCTGGATCCCTCCCCCGGGGTGCAGTTCACCCACATCAGGCGGGCGGCGCACGAGGTGCACGCGCTGCTCGCCGAACTCGGCATCACCGGGTACCCCAAGACCACCGGCAACCGGGGCGTGCACGTCTACGTGCGGCTGCACCCGCGCTGGGATTCCTACCAGGTGCGCGCCGCCGCCGTGGCCCTGGCCCGCGAACTGGAGCGCCGCCACCCGGACCTGCTGACGGCGGCCTGGTGGAAGGAGGAGCGCGGCTCCCGGGTGTTCATCGACTTCAACCAGAACGCCCCGCACAAGACGGTGTTCGGCGCGTGGTCGGTGCGCGCCCGGCCGGGCGCGCAGGTGTCGACGCCGCTGGCCTGGGAGGAGATCGACGACATCCACCCCGACCAGTTCACCATCGCCACCCTCCCGGCCCGGCTGGAGTCGGCCGGCGACCCGTGGCTGCCGATGAACGACGACCCGCAGGACCTGGAGCCGCTGCTGGACCTGGCCGCCCGCGACCAGGCGGCCGGGCTGCCCGACGCCCCGTGGCCGCCGGTCTACCCCAAGCAGCCCGGCGAGCTGTCCCGCGTCGCGCCCAGCCGCGCCAAGAAGTCCTGACCGCGCCCTTTGATAATGAACACACCGTTTGCGACGGCCCTGGCCGGCTGGAAGTCGAGTGGCAAGAACCGGCTCGGGTGGGCTTTAGTGCCAAACGCTGCAGACGTCGATAGCGCCGAATCCATGCGCATCGCCGCCGGGGTACTCGACGCGCTTGGCGTGTCCCGCGAGGCGATCTCGGCCGTGCCCAAGGACCCGGGCGGGCCGCTCGAGCAGGCGGTCTGCGACCAGTTGCGCGCCGCCCTGCCCGGTTACGGCACCGGCCGTGACTGGCTGATCCGGCGCGGCCAGCTCATCACCGGCTTCGACCAGTACGCGCACCTGAAGGAGGTGGACGCGCTGGTCCGGGCCAGCCCGCAGCTGCGCATCTCGCTGGGGATGGACTACCTGATCAAGCCGGACGTGACCGTGGGCCTGGCCGGGGTCCGCACCGGCTCGGGCCTGCCGCCGCTGCACGCGGCGATCTCCTGCAAGTGGACCATCCGCTCGGACCGGGTGCAGAACATCAGGCACGAGTGCCTGCAGATGATCCGGCACCGGCGGGGCCGGCAGCCGCACCTGGTGACGGTGACCGCGGAGCCGCTGCCGAGCCGGCTGGCGTCCATCGCCCGGGGCACCGGCGAGGTCGACGCCGTGTACCACATCGCCTACGACGCGATGGCGGCCAGCGTGGCCGAGCACGCCAACCCCGAGCAGCGTGATGCCTGGCGGGAGGTGACCAAGCAGCGCCGGGTGCTCAGCTACGAGGTGCTCGCGGAAACCCTCGCGTCACAGTGAGGACGCCGCCGTGTTCCGCCGCCGCCGTGTTCCGCCGCCGCCGTGTTCCGCCGCCGCCGTGTTCCGCCGCCCGCATGTTCCGCCGCCCGCATGTTCCGCTGCCGCCGTGTTCCGCCGCCCGCATGTTCCGCCGCCGGCGTGTTCCGCCGCCCGCTGTCCGGGGGGACCGGCAGAATCAGCCAGAAGACGGGCGCGGGAGGGATCGTGGGGCATGTTGGCTTTCCTGGAGGGCCCGTGGCGCATGCTGACTTCCCTGTGCTTACCTCCCTGGAGATCTGTGCCGGGGCTGGCGGCCAGGCACTAGGCCTGGAACAGGCCGGGTTCGCCCATGAGGCCGTCGTCGAGCTGGACGCCGACGCGTGCGCGACGCTCCGCTACAACAGGCAGTGGAAGGTCATCGAGGGCGACGTGGCCAACGTGGACGGGCGCGCCTTCGCCGGGGTGGACCTGCTCGCGGGCGGCGTGCCCTGCCCGCCGTTCTCGATCGCGGGCAAGCAGCTCGGCTCGGACGACGAACGGGACCTGTTCCCCCAGGCGCTCCGGCTGATCGAGGAGACCGGGCCGCGCGCGGTGCTGCTGGAGAACGTCCGGGGGCTGGGCACCCGCAGGTTCGAGGGGTACCGGGCCCAGGTGCTCGGCCGGCTACGGGACCTGGGGTTCCAGGCCTGGTGGGACCTGGTGCACGCGAGCGATCACGGGGTGCCGCAGCTTCGGCCGCGGTTCGTGCTAGTGGCGATGCGCGCGCCGTGGGCGTCGTGGTTCCGCTGGCCGCAGCCGCGGCCGGTGCCACCGCCCACCGTGGGCGAGGCCCTCGGTGACCTGATGGCCTCGCGCGGCTGGCCGGGTGCGGCCGCCTGGGCGCGGCGGGCCGCCGGGACCGCGCCGACGATCGTCGGCGGCAGCAAGAAGCACGGCGGCCCCGACCTGGGCCCGACCCGGGCCCGCGCGGCCTGGGCGGAGCTGGGCGTGGACGGGCTCGGCATCGCCGACGAGATCCCCGGGCCTGACTTCCCGGCGGGCAGGAGGCCGAGGCTGACCGTGGCCATGGTGGCCCGGCTGCAGGGATTCCCGGAGGACTGGACGATCACCGGGCGGAAGACCGCCGCCTACCGCCAGGTGGGCAACGCGTTCCCGCCGCCGGTGGCGCGGGCGCTGGGCACCGCGATCGCCAGCGCCCTCCTGGCGCGATGAATGTGAGCTTGGTGCCCCTAGAAGGGCCTCGTTGTCACGTTCATGGCCACGCTTGAGGGGCGCCCGGGTCAGAGCAGATCGGACATCCGGGCGATCTCGCGCATCTTGTTGGTCGCGTCCAGCGCGGCCACCTTGTACGACTCGGCCAGCGTCGGGTAGTTGAACACGGCGTCCACCAGGTAGTCCACGGTGCCGCCGCAGCCCATCACGGCCTGACCGATGTGCACAAGCTCGGTCGCGCCGGTGCCGAACACGTGCACGCCGAGCAGCGTGCGGTCGTCCAGCGAGACGAGCAGCTTGAGCACCCCGTAGGAGTCGCCGATGATCTGGCCGCGGGCCAGTTCCCGGTACCGGGATACGCCCACCTCGAACGGCACGTTCTCCTTGGTGAGCTGCTCCTCGGTCCGCCCGATGAAGCTGATCTCCGGGATGCTGTAGATGCCGATCGGCTGGTGTATCCCGATCGCGTGGATCGGCTCATCACACGCGTGGTGCGCGGCGAGCCTGCCCTGCTCCATGGAGGTGGCCGCGAGGGCCGGGAAGCCGATGATGTCGCCGACCGCGTAGATGTGCGGCACCTCGGTGCGGAAGAACTCGTCCACCCCGATCCGGCCGCGCTTGTCGGCGGACAGGCCGGCCGCGTCCAGGTGCAGTTCGTCGCTCGTGCCCTGGCGGCCGGCCGAGTACATGACGGTGTCGGCGAGGATCTTCTTACCGCTGTGCAGGACGGCGATGGCGCCCTCGGGCCTGGCCTCCACCGAGGCCACGGTCTCGCCGAACCTGAAGGTGACCGCCAGGTCGCGGAGGTGGTACTTGAGCGCCTCGACCACCTCGATGTCGCAGAACTCCAGCATCCGGTCCCGCTGCTCGACCACGGTGACCTTGGTGCCGAGGGCCGCGAACATGGACGCGTACTCGATCCCGATCACCCCGGCGCCGGCCACGACCATCGACCGGGGCACCCGCTCCATGTTGACGATGCCGTCCGAGTCGATCACCGTGCGGTCGTCGAAGTCCACGGTGGCGGGCCGGGCCGGGCGGGTACCGGTGGCGATCACGATCTTGTCGGCCGTGGCGCGGCCGATCCGGCCCTGGCCGTCGTCCACCTCGATCGTGTGCGGGTCGGTGAAGTACCCGGTGCCGGTGAGGATCGCGACCCGGTTCCTGGACAACTGGCTGCGCACCACGTCGATCTCGCGGCCCACCACGTGCTGGGTGCGGGCGGCCAGGTCCGCGATGGTGATGTCGTCCTTGACCCGGTAGCTCTGGCCGTACATCTCCCGCTGGTCCAGGCCGGTGAGGTAAAGCACCGCCTCGCGCAGGGTCTTGGACGGGATCGTTCCCGTGTTCAGGCATACCCCGCCGATCATGTCCCTGCGCTCCACGATGGCGGCACGGCGGCCGAGCTTCGCCGCGGCGATCGCGGCCTTCTGGCCACCTGGCCCTGAGCCGATGACCAGGACGTCGAAGTCGTACATACGCCCAGTGTGACGACCATAGGCCACCTTTTGGAAGCCTTCACCGGCGGTACCGCTGATGCGAGGACGCTGGTCAGGCTGCCGCGATCAGTGCCTCATGAAGGAGTAGCAGGTCTTCGACCGCACAGTCGACGTGCGGGCTAATTCGCAGCAACGGCTCGGTCATCTCCCAGGGAGCCCGGTCCTGCTCTGCCGCAGTGGTGACGATCCCGTGCGCGGCCAGCAGCCTGGCTCTGGTCTCGCGGATGTCCTGACCCGAGGTAGCACGCACCGCGGTGATAGCCGAGGGTGCGCCATTCGCCTCAAGAACCGCCCAGCCCGGCAGGCCGGTGAGCAACTCACGAGTCAGCGATCCGACCTCGCCCAACCGCTGCCACACCTTCTCCGGGCCCGCGTCCTGATACTCGCCCACGGCAACGCACAGGCCGGCGCGGCCGGAGATGGCGGCATCGCGTGACTCGAGCAAGCGGACGGGAGATTCCCGCTCCAATTCATCGCTGGAACCTTGAGGTGAGCGAATTCTAAGGGCATCCCACCAGCGGTCAGCGACGGCCAACAGCCCGACATCGGGTGGGCCGGTGAGCCACTTTCGGCCGGTGGCGTACAGCACGTCCGCGCCACAGGCGGTATCGACATGGCCGATAGCCTGGGCAGCATCGACCCACAGCGGTACGCCTGCCGCGCGGCACAGCACCGCCGCCGCACCGACAGGCTGGACCAGCGGACGGTGGGACGCTACCTGCGTAAGGTGCACGAAGGCTGGCCGGTCGGTGGTCAAGACGGCTGCCAAGCCTTGCAGGTCGATGCTTCCGTCACCGTGAACGGCAAGCGCGACAAGCCGGAGCCCGTGGCGTTCGAAGGCCGCGAGGTTGGGGCCCCACTCGCTCGGCACCACGCCTACCGAGTCCCCGGGACGCAGTGGCCAGGCCGACAGCAATGACTCAAGCGCCGCCGTCGCGCTCCCCACGAATGCGACTCCACCAGGCTTTACGCCAAGTAACCTGGCCAGCTCGGCCCGACCGGTGTCCAACGCGGGCCCCACTTCCACGGCCGCGGTGGACGCCCCCACGGCGGCCTCGCGCGCGGCTACCGCTGCGGATGCCTCCAGAGTGGCCGCCGAGCTGCGGCCCGCCGCCGCCGAATACAGGTGCAGCAATTGCGTCGCTGGGCGGTGGTCGCGCCACCGCTGCCACACGGCGGCCAGGCCGGTTCCGGCAGTCTCCGCGCCCCCGCGCCCGCCTGGCATACGGCAATTGTGCCAATCAGCGGGCACGGGCGGCCGGGCGAGGTCCCCGGCGCCAAGTGGCGACGGCCACCACGGACAGCGGCTTGCAACGGCCCGGCCCGGATTGCAAGCCTTGTGCAAGGTGCAAGCGAGCAGAATCCGACATCCTTGTCTCACCCTGACGACGAGGGAGGGAGACTGTGCGTTTTTCGATCTTGCGGGATGTGCCCGCCGTCTTTAGCGACGGTGAGGAACTGAGAGTGGCCGGGAACCCCGGGCGGATCCTGCGTCTCCTTCTCCTCGCCCGCGGCCAATTGGTGACCAAGAATGACCTGGCGCTGGAACTCGGCGGTATCCGGCCGACGTCGGTGGAAAGCGTGGTCAGCCGACTGCGGGCCGCGATCCACGACACCGACCACACGATTATCGTCTCTACCGACGCGGACGGACGCGGGGGCTACCGGATCGACCAGTCCGTGGCCGATGTTGACGCGTTCCTGTTCGAGGAGGCCGCCAACGACCCCGCGGTCGCCGGGGCGGTGAGCTTCGATGCCACCAACAACGAGTTCGGGCAAATGGCGGCTGCCCTGCTGGACACCTGGCGCACCTGGCACGCGAACCCGGCCCCCGAGGTGACCATCTTCGACTTCGCCGAGCAGGCCTACCATGACTTCGCGTACATGTACGACCGGCTCGGCCACGCGGTCGCCTATAGCGTTCTGCGTCGTTGGCTGCTCCACGGCAAACCACGCGATCTCACCGACGCCATCACGTTCCTCAACAAGCTCGTGGTCGGCGACCAGACCGACGATGAAGTCTGGGCACTGCTGCTGCGCGCCGAGGGCTCACAGCCGAGCTGGCAGCGCGGGGTTCCCGCGCTTTTCGCTCGTCTTGAGAAAGCGTGCGATGAAGTGCCGGATGAGCTTCGCGCGCTGCATCGTGGGATCCTCGCTCGCGACGAGGCGGTGCTGCTGCTGCCCGCCGAGGCCCGTCTGGTCGACATGGGGGCCGCAGAGTCAACGCCGTTGGTAGGGGTCTCCGAGTCGGACCGGGGCAACCTCATCGACCTGGCCCAGATGGTGGGCCTGTCCTCGAACGGCGCGCTGCGGCTGCGCAACTCGCGGGTGGAGCCGCGGGAATGCATCGAGCAAACGGTACAGCGGCTGTGGTTCCACGGGATCTTCGCCTCGAAGTGGGTAACCGAACCGCAGATCCGCAACCAATTCGAGACGCTCCTGGACAGGCTCGACGGTGACGACGACGCTAACGTCCGCTTTCTGCTGCTCGATCCGGGCTCCGAGAGCTTTCGCCGGTTCCAGTCGATTACCCAAGAGACCGAAAGCCCGGAGTCGTTTACCTGGCTACGGGCGCTGAGCAAGCGGCACCGGTCGTTCAAGGTGCGCCTCTATGACTCGCTGCCGACGTTCCGCATCATCGTTATCGACGACAGCCTCGTCACCGTGGCACCCTACATGAACGTCCCACAGGAGTGGCTGCGGGAGCGGGGATGGGAGTCACCGCACATTGTGCTGGCGCCGATGGCACCGTTCCCGCTGGCGAAGTCATTCGAGCTGATGTTCAGGGAAAGCTGGCGGCGATCCCGGGCGCTGGAGCAAGAATGATCACAGCGCAGCGGCGGCCGCCTGGGTGCTCACGCCGGACTCAGCGTTCATCCTGCCGAACAGCGTTGCCACGGTTGTTGAACTCGCTTGTGCGTTCAACAACACTTGTGCTCGTCCCCCGCGCCGCGAGGGCCCTCTTTTACCGAAATCCGGTTCAGATTCACATAGGAGCGTCTTTCCACCATGCAAACCCCTTTGGAGTTCTGGGAGAGGAAGTATCGTGGGGTGAGCGCGCACCAAGGTGGACCGCACGGTCTGGCCGAAGAGCTCAACAAGTGCCTCCGCCCGGGAAGTATTGTGCTCGAACTTGGTTGCGGCGACGGCCGCGACGCGCTGTACCTCGCCGAGTCGCAGCACCGCGTCATCGCCTGCGATTTCTCGTACACCGCACTCAGCCGGTTCACTGAGGCCGCCGCCCGGCTGTGTATCGAACGGCACGTGCTCGATATCACGGCCCTGCCGTACTCGTTCGCTGACGAGGGCTTCGACGCGGTGTACGCGCGACTGAGCCTGCACTACTTCTCCCGTGCGGTCACCCGCGACATCTTCGCAGAGATAGCCCGCATACTCCGTCCCACCGGCATCTTTCTCGGCCTGTTCAACTCGCATTTCGACGCCGAGAACGCCACCGGCACCCGCCTGGAGGACCGCTATTACGAGCTGGCCCCGGGCAGCCGCAAACGGTTCTTCATGGCCGAGGAGGCGGCCGGCCTACTGGGCCCGGCGTTCCATCAGGTCGACAGCCGCTATGTCGAGGCGGCCCCGAACCGGCCGGAAAAGCAGTTGGTCCGGATCTGCGCCGAACGCCGACCGTGAGCGCGCTGGCTATGCAATTCTGCAATCATTGAAGCTAATGACGAGCCCTAACCAGAGCGCATGAATGCTCTGCCAAAGAAGTAGCTACCATAGATAGCGAACAGCCCAGATCCTGCCGCGGACCCTCGGCATCGTCGATACTGAGATCTGATGCCGTACAATAGCCCGTGTCGCGGCTCGCCAGGAGGATGACTTGGAACTGGGCATCAATGAATACACGTCACTGACTTCCTTAAGTATACGGCAATCGATTCATCTCAATTACAGTGAACCACCGGACCGTCTTGAAGAAACGACGATTGATGCGGCCGCGCTGTCTCCCGAAAGCTCAGTTATCGACATCGGGCCTGGCAATGGCTCGTTCCTGCGGCGGCTCGTTGAATCCGGACACCGCGGAATGATTGCCGCGCTTGATCGGTCGATGACGGCCGCCCAGTCGGTTGCCGTCATCGGCAGCCCAGTCTCGCTGCAGGGCGACGCCTGCCGCTTGCCTTTCGCGGACACGGCGTTCGACGTGGTGTTCGCCCGGCACATGCTCTACCACGTGTCAGACGTGTTCGCGGCGTTGCGGGAGTTCAAACGGGTGTTGCGGCTGAGCGGAAAGTGCGTCACGGTCGTGAATCACGCCGAACAGGCGCCGCGACTCAGCGACCTGCTGCGCCGCAGGGTAGCCGTCAACGGTGTCCGCCCGCCGGACCTGCAACGGGTCGACACCACAATCCTGCCGGATATGCTCCGCTCGGTATTCGGTAATACCTCGGTGACCCGGCGCGTCGGACATCTGGTCTTCTATCGGCCAGAGCCGTTGGTCGCATTTGGCACTGCACTGCTCGGCTTCTACGGTGTCACTCCTGATTCCCCGTTGAGAGCTGATATCGAGGCGCAACTGGCCAATGATATCCAGAATTGGTTCGCCCATTCAGGCCGACCTTGGCGCGATTCCAAGGGATTTATCATATGCCTGTCCGTAAGGGAAGACTAGCACCGCGACTGGCTGGCAGCCATCGACGCCAGTTCCGTGCAAGCAGCGAACACGACTCCCGCCGCCCTGGTGGATCGCTCGCATGACATCGATTTTCGGCGTGCCAGACACATCAGGATGAGTGCACGCCTGGCGCACGTGCCGAGAGCCAAAATCTGTGAAATAAAGCCGGGTGACGCTAGCTCGGAGCCGACACGAGAGTGGGAGTGGCGGAGGTTGGCATGGCGAAGCGGACTTACTCCGGGCGGAAGATTGGTACCGGAGTCGTGGCGGGCATCGGCTCGCTCGCGCTGGGCGGGCGGTCAACCGTGGTGGACGCGCTGCTCCTCGGCGTGGTCATGGTGCTGGCGCTCACGGCCGCCGTGGTCGTGCTAACCGCCGCCCGGAGCTCGGACCGGCGGAAGCAGCAGAACTCGGTGACGGTACTCGACAGCCTCTTGCGCACGATCCGCAGGAGCCCGTCTGACCGCTGACCTGGCTGACGTAGACAACCATGCACCGCGGGATCATCGCGCACCAGGCTTCACCGACGGGCCGGACATCGAAGAACTCCGGGACACCACCTCGCTATGCCAGTGGCGGCTCATCGGCGCCCCACAGATTTGCGCGTGAGTTCTCGATCAGGAGCTTGACCGCTACGAATGCCTCGTAAGCCAGCGGTTCCCCGTCGTGGTGCGGCCTGGCCATGCGGCCCCACCACCGGGCCCGCTGGATGAGGCTCTCCTCCTGCATGAACGGTTTCCACGTTTCAGACGTGTGGCATTTCACGGCGGCCAGCTTCACGTCCAGGGTGCCGGAGACGTCGATAAAGGTGGTGGGGCAGAACTGGCGGGACATCACCGGCGGCTCGCATTGCAGCAACCATTCGACCGACGGCGCGTGCAGGCCGAGTGTCGTGGCCGCGGTGCCCACGGCCACATGATCCTGGTGGTCGGAGGCTCCAGGGAAGTGCGTAAACAGCACGCGGGGCCGCAGCGCCGCCAGATGCCCGGAGATCCTGGAGTACAGATCCGGCGACCTGCCCACGTCGCCATCGGTGAGCTCGTGGATGATGAGATGAGCGTCGATGAGCGCGGCCGCTGTGCGCGCCTCAGCCACACGGTCCGTTGCTTCCGAGGAACTGCGGCTCCCGGGCGAAACGGTCACCAGGTGGACCGGCAAGCCCGCCCGCCTGAGCCGAGCAAGGGCACCGTAGCAGGCCAGTTCGGCGTCATCGGGATGAGCGAAGATGGCAAGAGCACCATACGACAAGAAAGTCTCCAGCCTCCGCATTGCTCGTCGGTCACCGGCCGCAGCGTGAGGGCTTAACCGGGCAGATTGAAGAGGGCAGTCCCTATCACGGATACCGGGACCGAGAATAACATCTGAGAAGATAATCGCGCCTTGAGTTCACAGAAAAGGAGTGCCGGCATTAGCATTCTCGCCAAGCGCTTTCCCCCAGAGGATTCAGCGGGCTCTTCGAGGACCTGGTGCTTCCCACCGCTGACCGCCAGGTTGCCTCCGAACTGGCCGGGGAGGTCGGCCGCACGATGCGGGCCGGGGAGGTCGGCCGCACGATGCGGGCGACCTTCGCGCCCGGCACAGGCTCGACCGTCGGCGGCCTGACCTCGTGATCGAGACGCGGCGTCCCACGATAATCGCGGGCGAGCTGCTCCTCACCGGGGAACCGGAGGTGCGTATCCCCTCGGGCGCGGTTGCCATCGCCGACTCCTCGGTGCTGGCTGTGGGCACCCTGGAAGCACTGCGCCGCGCGCTGCCGGACGCTTACCCGGTGCACGTCTTCCCGGGTTCGACGGTGCTTCCCGGCCTCATCGACGCTCACGTTCACCTAGCTCTGGACGCGGGCCGACGGCCACTGGAGCATTTTTGGGCACGACAGCCGGGCGACATTGCCCGCGATGTTGGCGAACGAGCGGCCCAGTACCTCCGGCTCGGCGTGACCACCGTCCGGGATCTGGGCGGAGCACCGGTGAGGTCCGTGCCGCTGGCCCGCGAGAACCATCGGCCACAGTCGCCGCCACAGGCACGGATCCAGATGTCCGGCCCCCCACTCACCCGCCCGGCCGGACATTGCTGGCAACTCGGTGGCGCCGTGGCCGACTCCGCAGGCATCCGCGAGACGGTGCGGAGCAATGCCCAAGCCGGCGCGAAGGTCATAAAGATCATGGTCACCAGTGGCCGGCTTACCCGCGGCGCCCCTCCCCCATGGTCACTCCAGTTCGGTTTGGACGAGGTGCGCGAGACCGTCGCCATCGCGCGGGACTACGGACTCCCCGTGGCAGCACATGTGCACAGCGCCGAGGGATTGGCCGTCGCCCTTTCCGCTCGTGTGGACACGATCGAGCACGCGCGCTTTCTTACTCCGGAAGGGATCAAGCCCGACACCGGGCTGATCCGGGATCTCGCCCGCGCCGGCACGGCGGTCTGCCCCACCGTGAACGCGAACTGGCTGCGGCTGGGTGCGAGGGTTGGAGAGCAGGAGGCGATTGCCACCAGGCGGATGATCGGCCTCATGCTCGAGTACGGCGTGAGATTGATAGTCGGAACCGACTGCGGCATCCCGGATACTCCGGTGAGCGGTTTCTTGGACGGCCTCAAGGCCTGGGCGCACCTCGGACTAAGCCCCGCGGCGGTGCTTCACAAGGCCACGGCCGTCACGGGCGAGGCGATCGGACCCGACGGCCTCGGGACACTGTCACCAGGAGCACCAGCCGACATCGTCGTCGTCCAGAGCGACCCTTCGGTGGACCTGGAGGCTCTGGGAACGGTCTTGTTCGCCATCCGGGATGGCCGCCTTTACTGGCGGGGCGAGCCCGGGAGCGGCCCGGCCCAGCGACCGGAGTCCTAGGGCGAACGGAGTGCCCGTCGCCCCCCCGGCCTCGCGACCCCGATCCGCACCCCTGGCGCCGAAGTCGAACATTAGCCCAGTGTGACGATGACGGGCCGGCTCTTGGCAGCCTTGACCGGCGGCGCCGCTATCATGCGAGGACGCCGGATGAAGCTCCGGTGGGCTCGCCGCCCGAACCGCCACGATGGCTGATGGCTTCTACCAGGAACACACCTTCCTGGCATTCAGCCGGTGGCCGGCCGCTGGCTGCTGTCAGGACTAGACCTGGCAGGAGCGGCGGTGAACGCGTACTACGTGATCGCGATCTGGGTGGGCATGGCCCTGCTCGCCTCGGTGGTCAGCATCAAGATCGCGGTGCCGGCGGCACTGGTGGAAATCGTGGTCGGCGCGCTGGCCGGCAACATCCCCGGCATCCAGCAGCACGTCACGCAGACCGACGTGGTCACGTTCCTGGCCAGTGCCGGTTCCCTGGTGCTGACGTTCCTGGCCGGGGCGGAGATCGACCCGGTGTCGCTGCGCGGGCACTGGAAGGCGAGCCTGTCCATCGGCGCGGTCTCGTTCGCGCTGCCGTTCCTCGGCGCGTTCGGGTTCTGCGGGCTGGTGCTGGGCTGGCACCTGCACGCCGCCGAGATCGGCGGGGTCGCGCTGAGCACCACGTCGGTGGCGGTGGTCTACGCGGTGATGGTGGAAACCGGGCTGAACCGGCACGACCTGGGCAAGCTCATCCTGGCCGCGTGCTTCGTCACCGACCTGGGCACCGTGCTGGCCCTCGGCGGCCTGTTCGCCAGCTACGGCTGGCTGCTGATCGTCTTCGTCGCCGTCAGCACGGTCACCGTGGCGCTGCTGCCCCGGCTGCTCCGGCTGGCGATCAGGTTCCTCGGCCACCGGGTCTCCGAGCCGGAGATCAAACTGCTGCTCGTTGTGCTGTTCGGGCTGGGCGGCCTGGCCACCCAGGCGGGCAGCGAGGCGGTGTTGCCCGCCTACGTCGCGGGCCTCGTGGTGGCCGGGGTGTTCCTGCACGACCGGGTGCTCATGGACCGGCTCCGCTCGATCGCCTTCGCCCTGCTGACCCCGTTCTTCTTCCTCCGGGCCGGCACGCTCATCTCGGCGCCCGCCCTGGTCACCGGGGCCGGCGTGATCGCGCTGCTGCTGCTGGTCAAGCTGGCCGCGAAGCTGATCGGCGTGTGGCCGGTCGCCGCCGCGTTCAGGCTGCCGCGCCGGGAGCGCACCTACACCACGCTGCTGATGGCCACCGGGCTCACGTTCGGGTCGATCGCCGCGCTGTTCGGGCTCACCCACGGCCTCATCAGCCAGGCCCAGTACACCGAACTGGTGACCGTAGTGATCCTGTCGGCGTTCGTGCCGACGCTGATCGCCCAGCAACTGTTCCGGCCGACCGTCGTGGACAGCGACGAGGAGGAGGCCCTCGGCGAGGAAGACATCTCGATCATCCGCCACCAGCCGGGGCTATCGTCTACTCATGATCAACAGCTTGACCGGCGGGGTTGAGGCGGAGCTGGCCGGGCGGCCCGCGCTGCTGCGGGATGCCTGCGCCCGGGCCCTGGCCTACCTGGACGGGCTGGCCGACCGGCCGGTGGCACCCGCCGCCGCGGCCGTGGCCGCGGTGGACCGGCTCGACTTCGCCCTGCCCGGGGCGGGCCTGGACGCCGCGTCGGTGCTGGCCATGCTCGACGACTGCGGCTCCCCGGGCACCGTGGCCAGCGGCGGGCCGAGGTACTTCGGCTTCGTCACCGGCGGGGCGCTGCCGGTCGCGCAGGCCGCCGCCTGGCTGACCACGGCCTGGGATCAGAACGCGGCCCTCGCGGTCATGTCGCCGACGGCGTCGGTGCTCAACCGGGTGGCACTGCGCTGGGTGACCGAGCTGCTCGGCCTCCCGGCCCGCAGCAGCGGCGGTTTCGTCACCGGCGCCACGATGGCGAACGCGACCTGCCTGGCCGCGGCCAGGGACGCCGTCCTCACCCGGCACGGCTGGGACGCTGCCGGGCAGGGCCTGGTCGGCGCCCCGCCGGTCACCGTCGTGGCCGGGGCCCAGGCCCACACGACCGTCCGCAAGGCGCTGGGCCTGGTGGGCCTGGGCCGGGACCGGGCGGTCCTGCTGCCCGTGGACGGCCAGGGCCGGATCGAGCCGCGCGGCCTGCCTTCTCTCAGCGGCCCGGCGCTGCTCTGCCTGCAGGCGGGCAACGTCAACAGCGGGGCCAGCGACCCGTTCCCGCCGCTGATCGACTGGGCGCGCGAGCACGGCGCCTGGGTCCATGTGGACGGCGCGTTCGGGCTGTGGGCGGCGGCCTCGCCTGCCACGGCCGGCCAGGTGGCGGGCATCGCCGGCGCCGACTCCTGGGCGACCGACGCGCACAAGTGGCTGAACACCACCTACGACTGCGGGATCGCCCTGGTCGCGGACCCGGGCGCGCTGCGGGCCGCCATGGAGGCGTCGGCCGCCTACCTGCCGGAGGACGCGGCCCTGGAGCCGATGCACGTCACCCCGCAGTCCTCGCAGCGGGCCCGGGGGGCCGAGGTGTGGGCGGTGCTCGCCGCCCTCGGCCGCGACGGCGTGGCCGGCCTGGTGGACCGCACCTGCGCGCTGGCGCGCCGGTTCGCCGACGGCATGCGCGGCGCGGGCTGCACCGTGGCCAACGATGTCGTGCTCAACCAGGTCCTCGTGGACCTCGGTGACCCCGCGCGGGCCAGCACGGTCATCGCCGCCGTCCAGGACGAGGGGACCTGCTGGTGCGGGCCGACCGTGTGGCGGGGCCGCGCCGCGATGCGGGTCAGCGTCAGCGGCTGGAACACCACCGAGCAGGACATCGACCGCAGCATCGCCGCCGTGGCGGCCTGCGCCCGGCGCTAGCGGCCCAGCGACCCGGCGGGCTGGCTCCGGTACTCTAACTGTTACTAAATGCCGGAAAGGGCGGGCGTATTGGCCATCGCGTGGGAGCACGAGAACGGCGCGGGCCACGGCGAGCGGCTGCTGTTCGACACGAGCGTGGCGCACTGCGCCCGGGTCTACGACTACTGGCTCGGCGGTAAGGACAACTTCGCGGCCGACCGCGCGGCGGCCGAGCAGGCCATCAGGGACTTCCCCGACATCGTGCCCACGGCGCGGGCCAACCGGGGTTTCCTGGCCCGGATCGTGCGGTTCCTGGCCAAAGACGCCGGGATCCGGCAGTTCCTCGACATCGGCACCGGCATTCCCACCGAGAACAACACCCACGAGGTCGCCCAGTCGGTGGCGCCCGGCTCCCGGGTCGTCTACGTGGATAACGACCCCCTCGTCCTCGTCCACGCCAGGGCACTGCTGGCCAGCCACCCAGACGGCGCCACCGCCTACGAGGAAGCCGACCTTCGGGATCCGGAGCGGATCCTGGACCTGGCGGCGGGTCTGCTGGACTTCAGCCGCCCGGTGGCCGTGCTGCTGCTGGCGATCCTGCACCACATCGACGACGAGGACGACCCGCACAAGATCGTGACCACCTTGGTGAACGCCGTGCCGTCGGGCAGCTACCTCGCCCTGTCCCATCCGGCGAATGATCTCGACGCCGAGGGCATGGCGAAGATGGCGCAAACCCTCAACGAGATCATGGCGGAGAAGATCATCGCGCGCGACCGGCCGACGGTCGCCAGATTCTTCGACGGGCTCGAACTGGTCGAGCCGGGGCTGGTGCGGGTGTCAGACTGGCGGCCGCCGCACGGCTCGCCCAACTGGGGCCCGGCGGCCCTGTGGGCCGGGGTCGCCAGGAAGCCCTGACGGTGCTAGCCCGGTGGGGCGACCCCCCGGAGCCCCCCGGTGGCTCAAGGCCCCGTTCCTTCGTCACGGGGCCTTGGCCATGCCAGTCGCCGAGGCAGGCAACGGCTCGCGGGTTAGCGGCCGGCGATGAGGCCCGCGATGAGCTCGGCGCTGTCGGCCGGGGTCGCGGCTTCCATGCAGATGCGCTCCATGACCCGCAGGTAACTGTCCACCGTGTCCGGCTTGTCCAGGTAGAGCGCGCTGGTGAGCTGTTCGAGGTAGACGACGTCCGGCAGGTCCGGCTCGGCGAACCGGAGGATGCTGAACGGGCCGCCGGCGGCGGCGTGCCCGCCGGCCTGGAACGGGATGATCTGGATCGTCACGTTCGGGCGCTGCGCCAGGTCCGCCAGGTGCTTGAGCTGGCCGTGCATGATGGCCGGGCTCCCGGCGGGCCGGCGCAACACGGCCTCGTCGATCACCGCCCACAGGTTGGGCGGTTCCTCCCGGTCGAGCACGGACTGGCGGGCCATCCGCAGCCGGACCCGCCGCTCGATGTCCCTGGGCGGCTCGCCGTCGTGGCCGAGCAGGGTCACCGCGCGGGCGTAGTCCTCGGTCTGCAGCAGGCCAGGGACGAACTGGACCTCGTAGGCCCGGATCTGGGTGGCGACCTCTTCGAGACCGACATAGGCCTCGAACCAGTGCGGCAGCACATCGGAGTAGTCATGCCACCAGCCCGGCGCGTTCGCGCGCCGGGCGAGCGCCCGCAATGCCTCGCGCTCCTCCTCGTCGGTTACACCATAGAGCGTGAGCAGATCGGTGATATCGCGGTCTTTGAAGCCCACCCGGCCCGTCTCCAGCCGGCTGATCTTCGAATGGGACGCCCGGATCCTTTTACCAGCGTCTTCGAGGGTGATTCGCTGGCCCTCACGGAGTCGCCGGAGCTGTGCACCGAGCAGAATGCGCAGAACTGTAGGCCCCCCCGCGGCCGGGATGACCATACCCCCGGCTTGGCCGCCGACCGGTTCGGCAGCTTTGATCATGTGCCCTCCCGCCAACGTCCGACCACGGAAGTCTCCCACGACCCGCGAGCCAGCGCCATAACCGGATCCAGGGAACATCTCACCGCCGGACGTCTGCAAACCATTGCAGATCACCCGGGGTGACACGGTTGGCCGGCCCGCCGCCGCTGGCGGGCTCCGGGCCGGCTAACGCTAAGTCACTCGCGCTCTCCCGCAGGCCGTGCAGGAACCGTTCCCATGCCGCCCGGGTAAATAGCAGGGCCGGCCCGTCGGGCCGGTGCGAGTCACGCACGGCCACCCGCTCACCGGGCAGGCTCGCCATTTCCACGCAGTTACCACTGGGATTGCTGTGACGGCTCTTCCGCCATTTCGCGGCCCTCAACTGAGCGGGCAGCAGGGGGATAGGCACCAGATCCACCGTTCATCTCTTTCCGCGGCAGGACGCCAACCCAGGGGGTCTCTTTCCGCCATCTGCGACTTGAAACTCGCGACCCCCGGGCGCCGTTGCCGCGGGTCAGGTCGCTAGTTCCCCATGGTCCTGTGCAAGTGCACTTGCATCTGCACATCCGAAGTGGCATCGTAGCTGATGCGCTGACCGGTGGCGGACGCGCCCAACCTCAGGCTCGGTGGTCCATCCATGTATCAGGGACGTCAGGCGGCTCCCGCGCAGGCCGCAGGCGATCGCCACGGCTCCAGGCAGCCGACGGCAACCACGCTGCCCGGCACGGGGCGGCGGCGGCGCATCGGGCTGGCGCCCGTGCCCGAGTCCGCCCGCGCCGCCCGCGAGTTCACCGTCGCCACGCTGCGCACGTGGCAGCTCGGCGCGCTGATCGAGGATGCCGTCGTCATCGCCTCCGAGCTGGCCACCAACGCGATACGGCACGGCACCCCCGCCGCCACGGGGAATGCCGCGAACGAATCCGGAGGCGGGCGCGTCGAGCTGAGCTGGTGCCTGCAGGCCAGCCGCCTGATCTGTGTGGTCACCGACCAGACGGGAACGCCGCCGGCCCTGGTGGCCAGCGACCCCGAGGCCGAGTCAGGTCATGGCCTGCAGATCGTGGGCGCGCTCGCGGTCGCCTGGGGATGGACCGTCCTCGGCACCGGGGAAAAGGCCGTCTGGGCGGCCCTGGAGCTGCCCGGGCCCGCGGGCGCCGCCGCCGGCGGCGCCCCAGCCGAGGCGGTGCGTGCCGCTAGTCCAGCAGCCGTGCACGACATGCGAGCTGCAGGGCGAGCCGCTGATCCGGATCGTCGAGATCCATCTCCAGCAGCTCCGTTATCCCGCGCAGCCGGTTAGCAACCGCGTTGCGGTGCAGGTGCAGCTTCTGCGCGGTCCTGACGATCGAGCCCTGCTCGTCGAGATACGCCGCCAGGGTCCGGATCGCCGTGTCGGCGCGGGCCCGGCCGAGCTTCTCCAGCGGCGCGAGCTGATCCCGCACCGATGCCCGCGCGGTGTCGGACGCGTACCACTCCATCAGCATCCGCCGGACGCCGACCGCGTCGTGCGCGGCCACGCCGGCGGGCTTGAGCGCGGCGCGCGCGGCGAGCAGGGCACCTCGCGCCTCCGCCGCCGACGCGCGCAGCCCGGTCGGGCCCTCGTGCGGGGCGCCCACGCCGGCGCGGAACCGCGCTGACGGCAGCCGGTCGCCGATGGCCGCCAGGGCCCGCTCCGCCGAGCGTGCCGCCCGGGCGCCGGCCTGCGGGCCCGGGTTGGACGTGGTGACCCGGACCAGCACGATGGCGCGGGCGATACGGGACAGGTACCAGGTACCGCCGGTCGCGGCCGCGGCCTGCAGGGCCGCCTGCCCGGCCGCCTCGAGCAGCTCGAACCGCTGCACCTCGTCGCGCCCGGACGCGTCGAGGTCGTCCGCCTCGATGCGGACAACGACATGCCAGCCGGTGACCGGAATCGCCAGCGCCCGGGCGCGCTCCAGCAGGTCCTCGTTGATCGCGGTGTCCGACATCAGCAGTTCGGCCAGCAGCTCGCTGCGCGACCTGACCGGCATCTCGTGGGCCCGCCTGGTCAGGTCGAGGTGCCGCCCGGCGGCCAGCGCCGCGGTGTGCAGCACCAGCCGGGCCGCGACCCCGAAGTCGCCGCGCGCGTCCGGCGCGGCGAGGCATCCGACCGGCGTCTCGCCGACCACGACCGGCGCGGTGACCTCGGCGGCGGCACGGTCACCTGGCCCGCCGCGGCCGCGCGCGCCGGGCCCGCCGTTCCCGGCCGACCGGGCCGCGGGGCCGCCGTCCAGGGTGCCGTCCGCCGCCCAGGGCCGGAATTCGACCGGCGTACCGAGCGCCTCACTGACGCCGGCCCGCAGTTCCTCCACGCCGGCACCGGCCGCCTCGGCCGCCAGGATCGCTTCCAGGCCCTGCTGTGCCCGCCCCAGCGCGCGCTCCACACCGCCGCCGATCTCACGCATGATCGCCTGGATCAGCCCGGCAAGCTCGGTGTCCGCGGGGATGGAGATCAGCGCGATGCGGGCCCGCGCGGCGATGTCCCTGGCCGTCACGGTGGGCTGCCACGGCTCGCCGGAGAACGCCGCGACCGCCGCCACCCGGTGAATCGCTCCCCAGCGCAGGGCCATGTCCAGGCGATAGTCGCTGACCTCGGCCGACGCGAACCTGGACAGGATGACCAGGCTCTCCGCCGGGGCCTGGTCCAGGTCAGTGAAGCTCTCCGCAAGCCGGACCAGGGCAACCTGGCGATCCCCGCCGCTGGCGCTGACCCGCCGCAGGCCAGCCAGGGGCGAGCTGGCGAGGATCTCATCAATGGAGGGCATCAGCACGGCCACCTTTTAGGCTTCAGGAGGCCCACCTTATGCGGAGCGCACACTCCAGTCACGATCGTGGTGCAATGTGCCCATTCCCGCGGGGGGCCACGGACTGCGAGCCTTGCGTTACACCCGCGAAGCCCCGGCAGCATCGCTGCGCACGTCGCCAGGTTTGGGAGCGCAATGGACTGTGACACCGCCTCAGGAGCCACGGCCGTTGATGAGACCCCGGAATGGTGGCCGTACGCTCCCGAGTTCCCGCACTGGCATGTCTGGCGCGGCGTCGCCGGCCTGCTCTACGCGCGCCGTCCCCGGTCGAGCCCGCCGAAGGTGGTCCGCGGCAGGGACTCGACGGCCCTTCGGGAGCGCATCATCAGCGCCGAGGTCGCTCGCTGATCATTCGGCCGCGCGCCATGGTTTGGCGGGGCCGTTCCTCTAGGCCTGCGCGAAATGGCACCAGACAGTGATCCGGAGACACTGGCGCCACCGATCGAGCTTCGGGAATCATGGGAGGGCTCACCAAAAAACGTTTGCATCGTGCTAGAGCGAATATTTGATCATGAAAAGACTGCTCGACCCTGACGCGCTGAGGGCGCTGGCCCGTGGCTGTGCCGTGCTTGGCGCCGGTGGTGGCGGCGATACCTACGTGGCGCTGCTCCAGGCGCTGCAAGCGACCGAGGACTACGGCCCCGTTCCCCTGGTTGACCTGGATGAACTGCCTCATGACTCGCTCATCATGCCGTGCGGCGGCATTGGCGCCCCGACGGTGAGCATCGAGAAGCTCGTGAACGGCAACGAGGGTGCGCGGCTCAGGGAGCAACTGGAATACCTGACCGGGCGCCAGGTGACCGCGCTCCTGGCCAGCGAGATCGGCGGCGGGAACGGCGTGTTGCCCATCGCCTGGGCCGCGGCCATGCACCTGCCCTTGGTGGACGCCGACGGCATGGGGCGGGCCTTTCCCGAGATTCCCCAGGTCACCATGCAACTGGCCGGCATCTCCCCCAGCCCGGCCGTGATAACCGATGAGCGCGGCAACCTCATCGTGTTCCGCACGATCTCGGGTGACTGGATGGAGCGCCTGGAGCGGGCCGCCGCGGTCGAGTTCGGCGGCGCCGCGTCCAGCACCGAGTTCTCGATGACCGCGGCGCAGGCGCGCGGCGCCACGGTCCGGAACTCGGTGTCGCTGGCGATCAGGATCGGCGAGGCCATCGCCGGCGCCGAGAGCGAACCGGTGGCCGCGCTGATCGCGGAGATCGAAGCGTTTCGCCTGGTCAGCGGCAAGATATCGGACGTCGAACGGCAGACTAGAAGCGGCTTCGTCCGGGGCAGTGTGGTCGTCGAGGGCCTAGGCGCAGATGCGGGGCGGCTGATCAGGCTGGAACTGCAGAACGAAAATCTCGTGGCACTGGAGCGCGGCCAGGTACTCGCCTCCGTGCCTGACCTGATCACCGTGCTGGATGCGGAGACCGCCGATGCAATCGCGACCGAGCGGATCCGCTACGGGCAGCGGGTCACGGTGATCGCGTTCCCGTGTGATCCGGTGTGGCGAACCGAGAAGGGCATTGCCGCCACCGGCCCTCGCGCGTTCGGCTACGACTTCGACTACCTGCCTGTGGAGGGGCTTGCCGGTGCGACGACCTGACTGCCGCCCGGGCATCGTCGCGTTCGACGGCGGCGACCTGGCACCGCTGGACACCGACGCCATTGCGCGATTCCCCGGCGAGGCCGGCGACTGATCATGAAAAGACTGCTCGACCCCGATTCATTGCGTGCCTTGTCCCGGGGCTCCGCCATACTCGGCGCAGGTGGCGGGGGCGATGCGCATGTGACACTGCTGCAGGCGCTGCAGGCAACCGAGGACTTCGGACCGGTCCCCTTGGTCGATTTGGATGAACTGCCCGATGACGCGCTGATCATGCCGTGCGCCGGGATCGGCGCCACCACGGTCATCCTGGAAAAGTTCGAGAACGGGGACGAGGGAGAACGGCTCCGGGAACAGCTGCAGTTCGTGACCGGGCGCCAGGTGGCGGCGCTGATGGCCATCGAGATCGGCGGCGGGAACGCCCTGCTGCCCATCACCTGGGCCGCGCGGATCGGGCTGCCGGTGGTGGACGCCGACGGGATCGGCCGCGCGTTCCCCGAGATCCCGCAGGTCACCATGCATCTGGCTGGTATTCCGGCGAGCCCGGCTGTGCTGACCGACGAACGCGGCAACATGGCGGTGTTCCGGACGATCTCCGGCGACTGGATGGAGCGCCTGGAAAGGGCGGCCGCGGTCGAGTTCGGCGGGTCGGCGTCCGGGGCGGGGTTCTCGCTCACCGCGGCGCAGGCGCGTACCGCGACGATACGCGGCTCGGTCTCGAAGGCAATCAGGATTGGTGAGGCGCTCGCCGGCGCGACGAGCAGCCTGGTGGCCGCCTTGATCGCGGAGATGGGCGCGTTCCAGCTGATCACCGGCAAGGTGATGGACGTCGAGCGGCACACCACCAGCGGGTTCGTCCGCGGCAGCGTGGTGATCGAGGGCGTCGAGCAGGACGCGGGCCGGCTGATCCGGCTGGAGCTGCAGAACGAGAACCTGGTGGCGCTGGAACGCGGCCGCGTGCTCGCCTCGGTGCCCGACCTGATCACGGTGCTGGACAGCGAGACCGCTGACGCGATCGCCAGTGAGGTGCTGAGGTACGGCCAGCGGGTGACGGTGATCGCTTTCGCCTGCGATCCGGTCTGGCGGACCGAGCGCGGGATCGCCGTGGCCGGGCCGCGGGCGTTCGGCTATGACTTCGATTACCTGCCCGTGGAGGAGCTCGCCCGTGCCCGCGCCTGAATACCGCCTAGGCATCGACGTCGGCGGCACCAACACCGACGCGGTGATCATGGACCCCGCCGACCGGATCGTCGCCAAGGCCAAGGTGCCGTGCACGCCCGACATCACCGGCGGAATCACCGAGGCGATCGACACCGTCCTGCACGCGCCGGGGGCGGATCCGCGGCGGATCAGCCACGTCATGCTCGGCACCACCCACGCGACCAACGCGGTGCTGGAGCGCCGGAACCTGCGACGGGTGGCGGTGATCAGAATTGGCGGCCCGGCCACCCACAGCGTTAGGCCAATGTTCGGGTGGCCACGCGACCTCACCGACACCATCTCGGTCGGGACGACGATCGTGGACGGCGGCATCGAGTTCGACGGCCGGGACCTGTCCCCCCTGGACACCGACGCCATCGCCCGGTTTCTCGGCGAGGTCGGCGGCGCCGCCCAGGGCATCGTCATCACCAGCGTGTTCGCCCCGGTCTCGCCGCGGCACGAACTGCTGGCGGCCGATATCGTCAAGCGGGAACTCGGCGAGATCCATGTCTCGCTCAGCCACGAGATCGGCTCGATCGGCCTGCTGGAGCGGGAGAACGCCACCATACTCAACGGGGCACTGGCCGGGGTCGCCCGCGACGTGGCCGAAGCGATGCGGGCCGCGCTCGCCGTGCACCAGTTGCAGCCGACCAGGTTCTTCGCGCAAAACGATGGCACCCTGATGGGCCTCGACCATGCGCTGCGGTACCCCGTGCTCACCATCGGCAGCGGGCCGGCCAACAGCGTCCGCGGGGCCGCGTTCCTCACCGGGAGCTCCGACTCGCTGGTGATCGACGTCGGAGGCACGTCCACCGACGTCGGCGTGCTGGTCAACGGCTTCCCGCGGGAGTCGTCCCAGGGAGTAGAGATCGGTGGCATCCGGACCAACTTCCGGATGCCCGACCTGGTCACGATCGCGCTCGGCGGCGGCACGGTGATCACCCAGGATCCCGGCGGGGTGCGGCTCGGGCCGCGCAGCGTCGGCTATCTGCTCACCCAGCAGGCCCTGGTCTTCGGCGGGACCATGCCCACGCTGACCGACAGCGCGGTCGCGGCGGGCCGGGCGGACCTCGGCGACGCCGGGCGCACCAGCCGTTACCGGCGGATCCTCCTGGACGCGCTGGCCCGCGCCGACGTCATGCTCGCCGAGGCGATCGACCGGGTGAAGACGTCCAAGGAGGATCGCGCGCTGGTCGCCGTGGGCGGCGGCAGCATCCTCGTCCCCGACCGCATCCCCGGGATCAGCGAGGTCATCCGACCCGAACACTTCGACGCCGCCAACGCCGTGGGAGCTGCCATTGCCTCGGTCAGCGGCCAGGTGGACCGGATCTTCCACCTCGGGGAAGCTGGCCGACAGGCGGTCCTCGACGAGGCGCGCGACGAGGCGTGCGAGCGCGCGGTCGCGGCGGGCGCGGACCCCAACACGGTGCAGATCGTCGAGCTGGAGGAAATCCCGCTGGCTTACCTCACCACTCCAGCCATGATCGCGGCCGGCTGCGCAGTCACGCTGTTGCTTGCCGCCTGCGGCGGGTCGAGCTCATCGGCTCCGCAGCGGGCCGCCAGCCAGGTGTTCACCTACGACACGACCGCCACCGTCATGGACGACGGCTGGGATCCGGCGACGGAGTACTCCGACGCCATCATCGCGATGAGCCAGATGTACGAGACGCTGACCAGGTACGATGCGGCGGCACACCGGGTCGAACCGCTGCTCGCCACCAGTTGGTCATCCGCCGACAACGGCAAGACCTGGACGTTCCACCTGCGGCACGGGGTGCGGTTCCACACCGGCACGCTGATGACCGCGCAGATCGCGAAGGCCGCCATCCTGCGCACGATCAAGCTGGGCGGCGGTGCCGCCTACGTCTGGGGCGCGGTCAACACGATCGACGCCCCCGACCAGTACACGCTCGTGTTCCACCTCAAGTACTCCTCGCCGCTCGACCTTGAGGCGTCGGCCTCCTACTCGGCCTACATCTACGACACCGGCGCGGCCGACCCCGGCGGGAACCTGACCAAGTGGCTGAACACCCCGCACGACGCGGGCACCGGCCCGTATGAGCTGCAGACCTGGAACAAGGGCCAGGAGTTCGAGGTCATCCTCAAGGCCTTCCCCGGCTACTGGGGCGGCTGGCAGGGCCCGCACTACAAGAAGGTCGTGTTCCGGGTGGTCACCGAGGACACCACCTCGGCCCAGCTGCTGCGCTCGGGCGCCGTGGACTTCGTGGAGCAGATCAGCCCATCCATCTGGAAGTCGTTCCAGGGCAACCCCGGGATCCGGACCGTGGCCTCCCCGTCCTGGGTGAACCTGCTCCTACAGCTCAACTCCCAGGCGCTGAGCCTGCCGGTGCGGCAGGCCATCTCGTACGGCATCAACTACCCGGGCATCGTCGCGGCGCTCAAGGGAGCGGCCGCGCCCGCCAGCGGCCTGGTCCCGCCGGGCCTGCTCGGTCACTACGCCGACCTGCCGAACTACCGGTACGACCCGGCGAAGGCGGTGCAGTTGCTGCACCAGGCGGGGTACGGGCCGGGCAAGAAGCCGCTGAACCTGTCGCTCACCTACACCTCGGGTGACTCGAACGAGCAGGTGGTCGCGACACTGCTCAAATCCAGCCTGGCGAAGCTGAACATCAGCCTGAACGCCCAGTCGCTGGCCTGGCCGACCCAGTGGGCCAAGGCGAAGTCCGCCAACGCCGCTAGCCACCAGAGCCTGTTCATCGAGCAGTGGTGGCCGGACTATGCCGACCCGTACACCTGGTTCACCAACCTGCTGCAGACCGAGAAGCAGCCGTACTTCAACCTGTCCTACTACTCCAACACGACCCTGGATTCCCAGATCAACCGGGTGGAGTCGGTGGTCGCCACCAGCCCGGCCGCCGGGGCGCAGCTCTACCGGACGATGCAGGTGGAGGCGTTGCAGCAGGCTCCCATCGACGTCCTTTATGACATCAATTACCAGTACGCGATGCGCACCTCGTTCACCGGGTTCACGGTCAACCCGGCCTACGCAAACGTGGTCTTCACCTACAACCTCAGGCCCACCGGCAGTTGATCGTCTTTGTCGCACGCCGGGTCGCCACGGCGATTCTGGTGGTCGCGGGCGTCATCGTCCTGACGTTCGTGATCGCCCGGGTCGTCCCCGGTGACCCGGCGGCGACATGGGCGGGCCCGCACGCCTCGGCGGCGCAGGTCGCCGCGGCCCGCCGGTTCCTGGGCCTGGACCGGCCGCCGGCCGTGCAACTGGCGTCCTACTTCGGCGGCATCCTCAGCGGGAACTGGGGCCTGTCGATCCACACCCACCGGCCGGTCCTGTCCGACCTGGGGACCGCGGCGCCCGCCTCGATCGAGCTGGTGACCGCGGCACTGATCATCGCGGTGCTGGTCGCGGTGCCGCTCGGGCTGATCTCCGCGCGCTGGCCGGGCCGGGCCAGCGACCACGCCATCCGGGCCGGCTCGATCCTCGGCGTATCGATGCCGATCTTCTGGCTGGCGCTCATCCTGCAGCTCGTCTTCTCCCAGCGGCTGGGCCTGCTGCCCGCGGCCGGCGAGTTCTCCCCCGGCCTGCTGTTCACCCACCCGCTGACCCGGGTGACCGGATTCGGGCTGATCGACGCGCCGCTCACCGGCAACTGGCCGATGTTCGGCAGCATCTTTGGCCATCTGCTGCTGCCCGCGGTAGTCGTCGCGGCCTACCCCGCCGGGCTGCTCACCCGGATGATCAGGGCCCAGGTGCTCGACACCATCGGCGACACCCACGTGCAGATGGTCCGCGCGCTCGGCTTTCGGGAACGGGCCGTGTACGGCCGGTTCGCGATGAAGCTGGCGTGGAACCCGGTCGCCGCCGCGCTGGCCCTGGTGTTCGGCTATTCGCTGGTCAACACGTTCCTGGTGGAGGCGATCTTCGACTGGCCCGGCCTGGGCGAGTATGCGACCGCGTCGATCCAGACCCTCGACACGCCCGCCATCCTCGGTGTCACCCTGTTCATCGCGCTGGTGTACGTGGCCGCCAACCTGGTCGTGGACATCGTCCAGGCCGCGATCGACCCGAGGATCCGGCTGCGATGATCGAGGCACCCGCACCGCTGCCGGTCCAGGCCAGCGTCATGCCGCGCGGCGAGGCGCTGCGGCGCGGGCTGCGCGCCAACCCGCTGCTCGTGGCGGGAGCGGCCATGTCCGTGCTGATCATCGGTATAGCGCTGTGCGCGCCGCTGCTCGCGCCGTTCCCGGCCGACGCGGGCTCGGCCACCCACCCGTTCGCGGTGCTGGACCCGCCGTCGGCCCAGCACTGGTTCGGCACCGACAACGTGGGCAGGGACATCCTGTCCCGGGTGATCTACGGGGCCCGGGTCTCCCCGGTGATAGCGGTGTTCGTGCTGCTGATCGCCTGCGTGATCGGGATACCGCTGGGCGCCATCGCGGGCTATTACGGCGGCTGGCTGGACGAGGCGCTCATGCGGGTCACCGACATCTTCCTTGCGTTCCCGCCGCTGCTGCTCGCGCTGGCCCTGGCCGCCGTGCTGCCGCCCAGCCTGACCAGCCTGATCATCGCGATATCTGTCACCTGGTGGCCCTGGTACACCCGGCTGATCCGCGGCCAGGCGGCCTCGGTCGCCGGGCGCCCCTACGTGGAGAGCTGCCGGGCGCTCGGCATCCCCGGGCACCGGATCCTGCTGCGGCACATCCTGCCGAACTCCATCACGCCGCTGATCGTCCAGGTGTCGCTGGACTTCGGCGGGGTGATCCTCACCGTGTCGGCCCTGTCGTTCCTCGGCCTCGGCGCCCAGGACCCGACCCCCGACTGGGGGCTGATGGTGGCCGAGGGGCAGAACTACTTCACCACGGCGTGGTGGGTCGTCACCTTTCCCGGCCTGGCCATCCTGGTGACCGCGTTCGCGTTCACCCTGGTCGGCGACGGGCTGCGCGACCTGCTCGACCCGAAACGGATCTTCCTGCGATGAGACTGGCGATCCGGGATCTGCAGGTGCGGTTCGGCGACCGTCGGGTGGTCGCGATCGACGAGCTGTCGCTCGGCGACGCCGAGATCGTCGGCCTGGCCGGGGAGAGCGGCTCCGGGAAGTCGATGACCACGCTCGCGGTGCTCGGCCTGGCGCACACGGTCGGCGCCGCCGTCCGCGGCAGCATCACCCTGGACGGGACCGAGCTGACCGGCCTGTCCCAGCGGGAACTGCGCGAGGTGCGCGGCCGCCGCATCGCGGCCATCTTCCAGAGCCCGGCCATGGCGTTCAGCCCGGTGTTCCGGGTCGGCAGCGTGGTGCACCGCGCGCTGCGGCTGCACGGCATGTCCAGGGCCGAGGCGGCCGAGGCGGCCAGCCGGGCGATGCGCGAGGTGCTGCTGTCCCCCGACCTGCTCGACCGGTATCCGTCGCAGCTCTCCGGCGGGCAGCTCCAGCGGGTCGCGATCGCGATCGCGCTGGCGCTGCGCGCCGAGGTGCTGCTCGCCGACGAGCCGACCAGCGCCCTGGACGTCACGGTCCAGGCCGAGGTGCTCGCGCTGATCCGGGAGCTGCGCGAGCGCGACGGCATGTCGGTGCTGTTCATCAGCCACGACCTGGCGGTCGTCGCCGAGCTGTGCGACCGGGTTGCGATCATGCGCGACGGCCGGATCGTGGAGCAGGGCGCGGCGGCCGCCGTGCTGTCGGCCCCGAAGGACTCCTACACCGCCGACCTGCTGGCCGCGGTCCCCCGGATCAAGGCAGCCCCATGAGCGAAGGCAGCACGGTCAGCCACGGCCCCGGCGATCGGGGCGGCGCGGTGAGCGCCGCGCTGCTCGACATCGCCGGCCTCGTGGTGCGGTTCGGCCCGGTCCGGGCGGTCGACGGAGTCAGCCTGCGACTGCCGCCAGGCCCGTACGGCCTCGCGCTGGTCGGCGAGAGCGGTTCGGGGAAGACGACCATCGGCCGGGCGGCGCTGCGGCTGGTGCGCACGGCCGCCGGCACGATCCGTTTTGACGGAGCGGACATCGCCGGGCTGCGCGGCCGGGCGCTGGCGGACTACCGGCGCGCGGCCCAGATCGTGTTCCAGGATCCCGACAACAGCCTCGACCCGCGGATGCGGGTGGGCGCGTCGATCGCCGAGGCGCTGGCCGCACACCGGATCGTCCCGCGCGGGCAGGTCCGGGAACAGGCCGGGAAGCTGCTCGCCGAGGTGGGCCTTGACCCGGCGTTCGCGGCCAGGTACCCGCATCAGCTTTCCGGCGGGCAGCGCCAGCGGGTCGCGATCGCCCGGGCTCTGTCGGTCCTGCCCCGGCTGCTGGTCCTCGACGAGCCGACCAGCGCCCTCGACGTGCGGGCGCAGGCGGCGATCCTGCGCCTGATCGGCGCGCTGCGGGCCCAGCGGAACCTGTCCTACCTGCTCATAACGCACAACTTCGGCATCGTGAGCGAGCTGTGCGAGCAGACCGCCGTGCTGTACCTCGGCCGGGTGGCCGAAAGCGGCCCGACCGGCGGGCTGCTCGGCCGCCCGGCGCACCCCTATACCCGGGCGCTGCGCTCGGCCGTGCCCGAGCTTGGCGACGGCACCCGCCCGGCCCGGCTGATCCTGCCCGGGGAACCGCCCGACGCGACCAGGCCACCGCCGGGCTGCGTGTTCCACCCGCGCTGCCCGCTCGCGGTGGACCGGTGCCGGACCGAGGTGCCGCCGCTGCGGCCGGTGGGACCGGACCGGATGGCCGCCTGCCACCGAGCCGAGGAGGTCCTGGCGGCCGGGCCCGGCACGGCGCTCCCCGGCGCCTCTCCCCCGGGCGCCACTCCCCCCGGCGCGGCTGCACCTACCGCATCGCCAGGCCAGGCGCCAGCCAGTACGGCGGGAGATAACCCGCCAGGCTGGCCGGGGGAGTAACGCGCTTGACCCTCACGTGACGTCAGCCAGCACATCTCCCGCTGGTTCTACGACTGCGACTACCAGATGCACCGCGGCCTGGCCGACATATACACCGCCGACGACAGGTACATCGCCGCCTACGACGAGATCGAGCCCGGGCTCGCGCTCTATGTGCGCGACGCGATGTACGCCAACGCCGACCGCGGGCAGGGCCGGGCCCGGGGCGGCTGAATCCGGCGATTCCCTTGCCAGATCACAACAATCTCCACCAGGGTTGTGACGGAAATCCTCCTGTGACAGCAGTGCCTTACTGGGTGCTGCGCACCCTCCTGGGGAGAGACATGCAAAGACGCATTGCCAGCCTGTTCGCAGGCTCGGCGCTGACCGCAGCCTCGGCTCTCGGGCTGGCCGGGGCCACCGCGGTCACCGCGGCCCCCGCCGCCCAATCCCTGCCCATGCCGGTACCGCTGGCGCGCATGGTGACCCATCACTCGTTCGCGATACCCCCGACGACTGCGCAATGCGAGGCCCAGCTGCACGTGGCCTGCTACTCGCCGGCCCAGTTCCAGCAGGCGTACGATCTGGCGCCGCTGTACAAGGCCGGTCATGACGGCACGGGCGAGACGATCGTCATCGTCGACTCCTACGGGTTCCAGAACATCAAGAGCGAGCTGGCCACCTTCGACAAGGGCTTCGGCCTCCCGGCGCCGCCGAGCTTCAACATCATCCGGCCGGCCGGCAAGGTGCCCGCGTTCGACCCGCAGAAGCGCCCGCAGATGGTCGGCTGGGCGCAGGAGACATCGCTGGACGTCGAGTACTCCCACGCGATCGCGCCGGGGGCGAACATCCTGCTGGTGGAGACCCCGGTCCCGGAAACCCTGGGCACCCACGGCTTCCCGCAGATCGTCAAGGCCGAGAACTTCGTGATCGACCACCACATGGGCACGGTCATCTCGCAGAGCTTCGCCGCTCCCGAGGCGGGCTTCCCCAGCGCGGCGTCGATCATGGGGCTGCGCAGCGCGTACATCAACGCGTCGAAGAACGGCGTGACCGTGCTGGCCAGCACCGGCGACGCCGGCGCCACCGGCGCCAAGACCCTCACCCCGCAGGGCTTCGCGGCCACGTTCTTCCTGCACCGGGCGGTGGCCTGGCCGGCCACCGACCCGCTGGTGACCGCGATGGGCGGCACCCAGCTGCACCTGGACGCGAGCGGCAACAAGTTCGAGCCGGACACCGTGTGGAACGACACGAACCTGTTCAACTCGCCCGCGGCCAGCACCGGCGGGCTGTCCACCGTCTTCAAGCGCCCGTCCTACCAGAACGGCGTGGCCGGCGCGGTGGGCAACGCGCGCGGGAACCCGGACATCTCGATGAGCGCGGCCGTGGACGGCGCCGCACTGGTGTTCCTCGACGCCGAGGCGGCGCAGGGCCCGGCGGGCTTCTACCTGATCGGCGGCACCAGTGAGTCGACGCCGGAGTTCGCCGGCATCGTCGCGATCGCCGACCAGGTGGCGGGCCACGGTCTTGGCCTGATCAACCCGGCGCTGTACCAGATGGAGGCGGCACACGACCCCGGGATCGTGGACGTCACCAGCGGCACCAACACGGTGACCTTCCCGCAGGGCGGCAGCGTGCACACGGTGCGCGGCTGGGACGCGGTGAACGGTTACGACCTGTCCAGCGGTATCGGCACCATCGACGCCGCGCAGTTCGTGCCGGAACTGGTGGCGGCCGTGAACGGCGGCCACCGCTGACCGGCGCCTAGCGCCACGGCGGGGCGCGGCGGGCCAGGTGCCCGCCGCGCCCTTTCGTGTGCTGCCGGGCCGTTGCCGTGCGGGCCGTTGCCGTGCGGGCCGTCAGGCCGCGGACCACCCGGGGTCGCGGCCCGCCAGCGCCACCACGCGATCCAGCAGCGGTGCCTCGTCCAGCAGGAATCTCGCCGGGCCGAACGGGACCTCCGGGCCGGCGGGCGCGTCCGGGCTGGCGAACATCTGCAGGAACTTGAGCGCGGCCTCGAGGATGTCGGGCTCACAGGCATAGGCCTGCCCCGACGCGCGGGCCACGTCCCAGCCATGCACGGCCAGTTCGTCGGCCAGCACCAGGCCGATCACACCGGCCGGGCTGTCGTCGCCGGCGATCCGGCTCATCCCGGTCCAGGCTTCCGGTTCCGCCCAGGTCTTGGCCAGCGTCGTGAGGTCGCGCGGGATCCGTTCGCGCCAGTCGGCGCCGAGCCGGGACGCGTCGCCGGCCCCCGTCATCTCGGTGTAGGCGCTGCGTTCCTTGCGCCCGGCGGCGTTGAAGGCCAGGGCCAGGCCGCCGACGTGCTCGATCAGGTCGCCGAGCGCGTAGGCCGGGCACGGGGTGGGCCGGCCCAGCGCGTCGTCGGAGATGCGGGTCATCAGGTCAGCGAGCCGGCGCGCCGCCGGGCCCAGGTCTGCCGCGTTCTCAGTCTCAGCCATGCTCATAGACAGTAGAACGCGGCGAGTGCCCCGGACTCATCGCCCCGCGCGGCATGTCCCGGGTGTACCTAACTCAGCGCAGCCGGGCCGGGCCGCCGGCCGAGGTGCTTCCGGCGGGCGCGCCGCCGGCCGGGGCGGTCAGGCTGGCCAGCAGGCTGGCCGCCGCGTGCTGGAACCGGCCGGCGTCGCCATAGGGCCGGGTCACCAGCATGGCGCCTTCCAGCCCGCTGACGATCATGCGGGCGGTGTCCCTGGCCGACCCGGTGAACTCCAGGCTGCCGTCCGCCCTGCCCTGCTCCAGGACCGTCTCCAGCCAGGCCTCGTTCGCATCGAAGAACCCAAGAACCGCGGACTGCATCGGCGCGGGCAGCGTCGGGTACTCGGCCGCGAGCATGCCGCACAGGCACATTTTCTGTTCGCTCAGCACGTCGGCGTAGAGCTTGGCGTACGCGGCGAGCTTGGCCGGGCCGGCCGCGCCGTCGGCGTCGACCTCGGCGAGCGCCTGGAGGAACCGGGCCGCGTAGCGGGTAATGAGGGCTTCGCCCAGGTCGGCCTTGGTGGCGAAGTGGTAGTGCAGCGAAGCCTTGGTGATCTGCAGTTCCGCGGCGATGTCCGCGTAGCTGAACCCATTGAACCCGCGGACCTGGACCAGCCGCTCCGCGGTGTCCAGGACCCGCGACGCCGTGGACGCCAGGGCCGGCCCGCGCGCCGTGCGGCCCCCACCGCCGGCAACCCCTCGCCGGCCCACGGCTCCTGTCGCGCTCGCGGCACCGCGCCCAGTCGTGGCCGTCATAGACACGCCCTTCAACACCTTGACTTCTGACCTACTGGTAGGTCAGTATCTGACCTACCAGTAGGTAGAATACCTCAAGGACCGCCTACGAGCGGGGGGCATCATGTCTGACATCGCCGAACTCCACGCACAAGCTCTGGACCACACCGGCCGCGTCGTCGCCGGCATCGCACCCGACCGCTGGCAGGGGGACACCCCCTGCGCGGGCTGGGACGTGCGGGCACTGCTCAACCATCTCGTCGCTGGCAATCTCTGGGCGGCCGAACTGGGCGCCGGAGAGACCATCGAGGGCGTCGGGGACCGCCTCGACGGCGACGTGCTCGGCGCGGACCCGGCCGCGGCCTACACGGCGTCTGCGGACGCCGCGGCGGCGGTGTTCCGCAGGCCGGGGGCCCTGGACGCACCGTGCGCGGTGTCCTACGGCCCGGTGCCCGGTTCGGTCTACGCCGGGCACCGGTTCGTCGACGTCTTCGTCCACGGCTGGGACCTGGCCATGGCCACCGGGCAGGACCCGAGCCTGGATCCCGCCCTGATGGAGGCATGCCGCGAGGTCATCGAGCCGCAACTGGACGCGTTCCGTGGCGCGGGTGTCCTCGGCAGCGAGCTGCCGGTCCCGGCCGGCGCGACCGCGCAGCAGCGGTTCCTGGCCATCCTGGGCCGACACGGGTAACGGCCGTGACCAGCGGGCCCGTCGCGGCGGTGCTCGCCCGCGCCACGTCATGCGAAGCGGTGCGGCCCGCCGACGCGCGGGCCGGCGCCGACTACCAGCGCGTGGCGGCCGACGGGCAGGCGTATTTCCTCAAGCGGCTCAGCCCCGCCACCGACTGGATCATGCGGGTTACCGGTGACCACGTGCACCGCCCGTACCTGGTGTGGCGGGCCGGAATCATGGACAAGGCGCCAAGCTGCATCGACCACACCGTGGTGGCGATGGAGGTCACCGGCACCGGCGACGACGCCGTGCTGAGCATGCTGATGCGCGACGTCGGCGCGTGCCTGGTGCCGCCCGGCGACGACCAGGTGCGACCGGCGCAGCACGCGGGCTTCATCCGGCACCTGGCCGAGCTTGCCGCGGCGTTCTGGGGCTGGCAGGACGACATCGGCCTGACCACGATGGCGCAGCGGCTGCGGTTCTTCGCGCCCGGCAACATCGCCCCGGAACTGGCCACGCCCGACGTGCCCGGGCCGATCGCCGCGGCGGCCGAGGGCTGGCGTCGGCTACCGGGGCGATCGCCTTTGCTGTGGAACATCGCCCGGCTGGCGCATGCGCGGCCGGAGGTGTTGACCGGCCCGCTTGGCCAGACACCGCACACGTTCCTGCATGGCGACTGGAAATTGGGCAACCTGGGCAGCCATCCGGACGGGCGGACGATCCTGCTCGACTGGGCCTACCCGGGCTCCGGGCCGGCCTGCTGGGACCTGTGCTGGTATCTCGCGCTCAACCGGGCCAGGCTTCCCGAGACGAAGGAGGCGGCGATCGAACGCTTCCGGACCGCCCTGGACGCGTCCGGCGTCGCCACGGACCCGTGGTGGCAGGCGCAGCTCGACCTGTGCGTGATCGGCATCATGGCCACGTTCGGCTGGGAGAAGGCACTCGGTGACTCCGCCGAGCTGGACTGGTGGGAGCATCAGGTCGCCGGAGCCGCCGCGCGGTGCGGGATCGCCACCGGCAGGTGAGCAGGTGCCCGAGGACCACTACGCGCTGTCCGGGCCACGCTGGGCGTCCGGCGCCGAACTCGTGTACCGGCCCATCGCGGCCGCGCTGGTGGCGACCAGCCCGCACCCGCTGACCGGCCGGATCGTGCTCGACGCCGGGGCGGGAACCGGCGCCGCGAGCACCGCGCTGCGGCAGCGCCGGGCCCGGGTCCTCGCCATGGACCTGTCGCTCGCCATGCTGTCGTGGCACGCTCCGGCCCGGCCGCCCTGCGCGGTCGCCGACATCCGCGCCCTGCCGCTGCGCGCGGGCGCCGTGCACGACAGCATCGCCGCCTTCGTGCTGAACCACCTCACCGACCCCGTCGCCGGCCTCGCCGAGCTGGCCCGGGTGACCCGGCCGGGCGGTGCGATCCTGGCCGCCGTGTTCGGCAACCACAGCCAGAGCGCGGCCCGCGAGCAGATCGACGCTGCCGCCCTGGCCGCCGGCTGGCAGGTGCCCGCCTGGTACCGCGAGATGAAGACCGCCACGGTCCCGATCCTCGGCACCGCCCCCGCCATGGCCGCGGCCGCCCGCGCCGCCATGCTGACACACGTCCACGCCGAAGAACGCCAGATCGACGTTGGCATCACCGATCCCGCCCAGCTCGTCCGCTACCGCCTGGGCCACCCCATCTTCGCCCCCTGGCTGGACGCCCTGGGCCCGCACCGAACCGCCCGGTTCGCGACCCAAGCCGAACAGTCCATCGCCACCCCCATGCCCCCCTACCGCCCCAGAGTCGTGTTCCTCCGCGCCGTCACCCCCTAGCTCCCCCACCCCCCGAACCACGCCCACCTCTCGACCCCCACCAGCCCGGCACCCACCCCTCGCCTCCCCACCCCCCAACCACCAGGCGCAACGCCGACCCTGGTCGCACGTCCCAAACGCGCCTGGACAGCTACGGCAACTCTGGCAGCCGGCCCACCGCCCCGACCCCCTGCCGGCACAATCCACAGACACCAGCCCAAGCCAGATTTGTCCGACCCATCACGTACGGTGGAGAGGCGTTTCGAACTGGTGTTCGTATCATGATCCAGCTTCCCATGCTGGTCGCACATGTGTTCTAATAACAGGCATGGTTCAGGCCACGCCCGCCACCCGGATTCGGTCGGCCGTTACCCGGCTGATCGTCCCCGCATGCCATGCGACGCCATGGCCGGGGCCGGTGACGCCCCCCGTGGCCCGGATCCTCCGGCATGACCGCCCCCACCGTCAATCCATGGCTGGTGCGGGGTGCCCGGCGAATCAGGGGCGCGGGCGGGGCAGCGGCTCCGCCCGGCAGCAGGGCACCGGCAACGGCCGCGTCGGCGGCCGACCGCGGCGTGGCTCCGGTCAGACCGCGATCGCCAGGAGGGCGGAACCGCCTGGCTCCGGACATACGCCTGAGGTGAGACAGTGAGCACCTACTCCGACCACATCCTGCGCCTGGGAAGCGAGCATCTCGCCGAGCTGAAGCGCAAGGCCGCCGAGTTCGAACGCCAGTTGTGGGACGCGCATGAGTCGCTCGAGTACGAGATGGAGCAGTCCTCGTTCGATCCGCAGGAGGCGGGAGACGGGTTTCAGGAGCCGTTCCGCTGGCCACCCGAGGGCGGGGAGTTCGACGGAGGCGACGGCACACCGGCCAACGGCCACGGCGACGGCCGGGCTCCGGGCGATGGACCCTCCGGCCCTGCACCGTCCCCCGAGCAGCGCACGGCCGACCTTGCCAGCCATGGCCGGCCCGGAGCCAAGCGGCGGCACCGCGCCCGCGGCATCATCCTGGCCGCCGTCGCAGCGGCCGCCATCGCCGCCCTGGTCACCGCGTTCGTCTTGGCGACGTCGGGTTCGGGGCCGAGCTGGCCGGCCAGCGTAGCCAAGGTCCAGCGTGAGATAGCCAAGGCGTGCCAGAACCCCGATGTGGTGTCCGAGCCCAGCCAGGTGAACTTCGCCTGTGCCAGGGGCACGCGGCAGATCCTCTGGGTCTTCTCCCTGCTGACGAGTGGCAACAACCCCAACTACGCGTCGATCAAGACCGGGCGGCAGGGCCTGGAGCCGATCACGCCGACTCAGGGCGGCGAGGTGGCGTGGTCGCTGAACCTGCACCACCCCTACGACCCGGGCAACCCCATCGACAGCCTCGCCGTCGCCGCCAGGGCCATCAACAACATCATCGGCGGAGCGACGCTGACCGCCGCCAACGGAAAGCCCGTTGTCCAGCCCGGCCTGGAGAGCGTCTCGGCGAACTGTCAGCGGTACACCGGTTCCGGCAAGGTGACCTCGCGGAACGGCTTCCCGGACCTGTGCGCCAAGCCGATCAGCAGCTCGGCCGGCCAGGGCTACCTGGTGGCGGACGTCTTCCAGAAGTGGGTGGTGGGCGCGCCGCCGCGCGCCGCCCAAGATGCCGCGGTGCTCTTCCAGAACGCGAAGAACCCCGGCGATCCGCGAGTGCGGGCCATCCTCAGATCCCTCCAATCGCAGAAGTCATTCGGCTAGTCACCCGCTCACCCCGCTGCATCGCAGCAATCCCCGGCACCGGCATGGAGGTGTAGTAGTTGCCCCCCGCGGCAAGGCCAACCTGGCAGGCGACCGCACTGGTCACGGTCGGCGCGACCGGTGTCGTGACGGGGCTCTCCGTGGTGCCGAACGCGCCGGCCGACCTGACGTCACCAGCCAGCCTGCCGGCCAGGTTGGTCGCCTTCGAGCGGGCGGATGTGGTGACGCCGGGCGGCGACGGCATGCTCCGAGCGGCGATCGTGCACTACGCCAAGCATTTCCTGCGCCTGGCCGAGACCCGGAGTCCGGCCGAGATGGAGGCGATGATCTGGAGCCATGCCAGCGCCGACGGCGCCGATCACGGCCCGTCGTGCGCGGCGTTCGCCAGCCTCACCCTGGAGCTCGGGGCGCAGCTCGCCGGCCAGGAGAGTTGGGTGACCGGCGGCACGTCCTACCCCTGGCCCGTCCATGCGTGGGTGGACGGGCGGGTAGATCCCAACCCGGCGTCGCCCGGCGTGGTCTCGGTACTGCAGGACGCGCATGCCCATGGCCGGTGGCGCCCGCTCGGGGACGGCTACGCCCCCAAGCCGGGCGACTGGGTGCTCTTCCATGGCCACGTGGAGGTCGTGACCAAGTACCACGGCGGAGTGCTGCACACGATCGGCGGCGACTCGTCGCCGAACCTGTCGGTGAACGCTCACGAGTACTCCGGCCCGCTCCCCGATCAGGGCGTCGCCGGGTTCGTCGACAACGGCGTGGGCGTGCGGGCACCCGAGGCGGCGCCCGGCCAGGACGGTGGCTCGGCCATACCCGGCAGCCAGGCCGGCCTGGCGACCGGCCAGCCGGGAGACCTGCCGGGCGTGGCGGATCCCGTGCCCTCGTCCGGGCAGGCCCCCGCTGGTGGCGGTGCCGCGACCGGCCACGGCGCCGGTGCCGGGCACGGAACCACGACCCGCCACATCGCCGAGAAAGGCGGCACGGCGGCAGCCCGCCATCGGACCGCGACCGGCCACGGAGCTGTGACCGGCCATGGCGCTGCGGCCGGCCATGGCGCTGCGGCCGGCCATGGCGCTGCGGCCGGCCATGGCGCTGCGGCCGAAGCACGGCAGCCGGCGCTGTCGCCGCGGGCGATCCCGGCCCCGCGGACCGTGCCGCGATCGCGGTACGCGCCGCAGTCGCGTGCGCTGCCGGCACAAGGCGCCCGGCCGGAGGCTACGCAAGGATCCGACGCCGGGCCGTCGCCGGCAGAGCAGACCGCGCGAGTCGTCGCGGAACCACAGCACCAGCGACCGCACCGGCATCTCGCACGCATGCTGGCCAGTCGTGTTCACCGGCCCGCGCAGCGCTCCGGCAAGCACGCAGATCACGCCGGGAGCGGCAAGCGCGGGAAGGCGGACGTGCCTGCCACCGGGCTGCGACCCGCCATCACCAAGCACACCAAGCCCGGCGAGGCAGCCATCCCCGGGCTGTTCAAGAAGGCGCACCATCATCCGGGCGACTCCGGCACCCTCGCGCCCTACCACCGGCACGACGTGGTACCCGAGGCGCCTGCCATGCCGAGCACGGCCGCGCAGCACGCGTTCATCAGGGAAGTCGCGCAGGGCGCGATGGCAACCCAGCGCAGGTACGGGGTGCCGGCATCGGTCACCATCGCGCAGGCCATCGACGAATCCGGCTGGGGCCAGAGTGTCCTGGCGACCAGCGACCACAACCTGTTCGGGATCAAGGGAACCGGCCCCGGCGGGACCCACGAACTGCCGACTCAGGAGGTCATCAACGGCCAGGTCGTGAACATCTCGGCATCGTTCCGCGTCTATCACAGCATCGCCGAGAGCATCGAATCCCATGCCAAGCTCCTGGCGCGCGGTGGCGCCTACGCGGCCGCCATGTCCGACCGGCACGACCCGAACGCCTTCGCGGCAGCGCTGACCGGCGTCTATGCCACGGACCCGGGGTACGGCGCGAAGCTCGTCGAGCTGATGAAGCAGTACCACCTCTACCGATTTGACGAGGCGGCCCGAAACGGCGCTACCGCCGCTGGCACCGGGGCCGGTGCCGGCGCGCACCACCCAGGCCGGGTACCGCATCCCGCGCACTACCCCGCGCCGCCGATCCCCCGCCCCGGGCAGACGCCGGGCCCCGGCCACGCCCCTGTTCCCACGCAGACCCCGATCCCCGGCCACACCCCGGTCCCCACGCAAACCCCGGCACCCCGCCACACCCCGTTCCCCACGCAGACCCCGGCACCTGGCCACACGGCCGTTCCCGGCCATGTGGCACAGCCCGGCCACCGTGCGGCACCCGGGCACACCCCGGCGGACGCGAGCCAGCCCGGCATCGCGGCCGCGACGCACACCCAGGATCCCGGGCTTGCGGCCGACCATGCGGACCCGGCGCACCCCGATCCGGCGGCGAACTCCGCGCCGGCGCCGTTCCCGGGCCGTTCAGCGCGGCCCGGCCACCTTCCGCACCCAGCGCGCCCGCCCGCACTGGGGCACATGCAGGGCGTGCAACACTCGCCGGACACCGCTCATGCCGGGCACTCCGAGTACCAGCCGGCCCCGAGGCACCTGGCAAGCTCGCCCTCGGGGGCGGACGCGGCGCACGCCCCGGCTAACGCACCCCGGCCTGACGCGGCCCACCCGGCCGGGCCTGTAGGCCCGGCCGACCCGGCAGGCGCGCAGCACGGCGGCAGCGACCCGGCCGGCGCAGCGGGTGGGGTCCCCGGCCACGAGTACGCGGGGCTCGGCGATCCGGTGCAGCCAGCCCCGCCGAACCCGGGCACTGGTCATGCCCAGGCGGACGCGTCAGGTGGCGCGGCGATCCCGGGCCTCCCACATGCCGCCACACCGCGCCCGCGCCGGGTGCAGCCACGCCGGACGGTGGGCTACCTGCGGCCGGCGCACGCACCTGCGGCGCCCCGATCAGCACGCGCGACCACACCCGCCGACACCGGCCACCCCGCCGCGCCCAGCACAGACCCGGGTGCGGCCGACCGGCCGGCGGAGCGGGGGCAGGTCGCCGACCCGAACCCCGTGCGGGCGGCGCACAGCCGTGCGCAGAGTGCGGGCCACGAGACGCCGGCCACCCGGACGTCGATCCCGGGCCTGCCCACCGCCGCTGACACCACCGGTTCCACGAGGGCGAACACTGCGGCAGCCGGCGCTTCCGGTGGCACGGCGATCCCGGGCGTCCCGCACCGCAGCCTTGCCACCGCGCACCGCTCCTTCGCCGCGAGCCCAGCGACGGCGGCCAAACCCGCGCCATCGGCTGCCGGCATCGCGGCTCCTGCGCCGTCCGGGGGAAGCAGTATTCCCGGCACCCAGCACGGCACGGCGGGCGGGTCGGCGCAGGCCGCCGGGATGGCGGGCGGCTCCGGGGTAGCGGGCAGCTCCGGGGCGGCTACCGGCGACTCGGTTGCCACGGTTGCCGGTCCGGCCGGCGCGCCGAGCGACCCCGGTACCGCGTCGGGCAATGCGGTGGCGCCGCCCTCGGACGCGGCGACGGCATCGGCGAGCACGGCCCCGACCGGCGGCGCGGCCGTGCCCGGGCTGGGCGGCGCGACGTCCACCACCACCCAGCCCGGACCTGGGGCGAGCGCCCCCGGGCGATCGGCCCGCCCGTCA
>WNGN01000020.1_pt1 | contig 77720 bp, 75 predicted proteins | sample 5400561 | NCBI WGS metagenome assembly WNGN01 (sample SAMN13153379, study PRJNA577476) | soil metagenome | isolation source: 115 cm soil or saprolite under Garry oak tree replicate 2 | place: USA:California | collected 2016-06-15 | reverse complement strand
GACAACCTTATTATGCAACGGATATGGGCATGGACACAATGTATCGCGATAGATGCCAGCTTTGCAGGAACGATCTTCAGAACCTTCCGCGCTTCGCCGCGCTGCCACGTCTAGGACTTCAGAAAGGACAACAGATCGGTGTTGAACTGCTCCTTGTGCGTGCTGGTGAGGCCGTGGGGCGCGCCCGGATAGATTTTCAGGGTGGTGTCCTTGACGATCTTCGAGGAGCGGAGGGCCGAGGCACCGATCGCTTCAGCAGGTCTTCCGTGAGGTCCGTCTCGGAGAAGGCCTTGATGCAGTCGAATGCTGCTTTGAGGCCGACCTGCATCGACCACAGCCAGAACATGTCCCGAATGCCTTGTGACACCTTGGCACCCGGCCTGTTGGCGCCGTAGAAGGGCGCGCTGAGATCCTTGTAGAACTGCGAGCGGTCCGCGGTGAGGCCGGCGCGGAGCTTGTCGAACGCCTCGATGGGCAGGCCGCCCGGATTGGCCGCCGTCTTGAGCATCAGCGGGGGTATCGCGCCCACCAGCACGGCCTTGGCGACGCGCGAGTTGCCGTGGCGGCCGATGTAGCGGGTCACCTCGCCGCCGCCGGTGGAATGACCGACCAGCACCGCGTCGCGCAGATTGAGCGTCGCGATGAGCGCCGCCAGGTCGTCGGCGTAGGTGTCCATGTCGTTGCCGTCCCAGGGCTGACTGGACCGGCCGTGGCCGCGACGGTCATGGGCGATGGCGCGATAGCCATGGGAGGCCACGAAGAGCAGCTGGTCATCCCAGGCGTCGGCATTGAGCGGCCACCCGTGGCTGAAGACGATGGGCTGCCCCGTGCCCCAGTCCTTGTAAAAGATCGTGGTACCGTCCTTTGTGGTGATCGTACTCGTGCTCATGGCATCAAATCCTCCTTTCAGGATCAACCAGTGTGTACCTATTCAGATTCGACGGTGGCACATGTTTGGGATGATGTGGATACCTCACCATGAGTGCCTTTCCTAACATCGGTCACAATGCTTGTGCGACGACTCCTTCACTCTATACTGTCTGCCGTTGAATCACGAGATACTCGATGAAATGTGACCGTCTGGACAGTTCAAAGACGATTATCCACTGTCAAAACACGCTTTGGAGAGCCACAAAGTTACGGGCCTATTTTTTGTCCTTGACAGACAAGAAAAAATGTTCTAATTTATTCACAGCAGACGTTTATTGCTCTAAACAGTTTTCTGATCTGAGCAGGAGCACACCTATGAAAATACAACTCACTGAAGAAACAACCATACAAGCAGTTCACACCCTGTTTGAAAACCTGGCAACCATACGTAGCCTCAAACCCGATGACCTGCTCTTGCCAGGACGACAGATTGCCTATGAAAAAACGCTTGAGGAAACGTATGCTGCTTTAATCTTTCTTGAAAAGGCGATAGATCAACTGGCAGCAGAGCTTGAGTACCATCAGGCACGCATAGAACAAGCGACATCCGATGTACAGGGACTCTATTAATACCTACTATGCCTCTATCTGCCTTCGCCTGTTGTGTTCCCACAACTCGTATCCCCGCTACTGTCCTCCCATCCGTTCCCATACAGGAAGCCCGCGAGAAACGCCGGAAGCAACTTGAGGCAGTCAGGCAGAGACGTAAGGTCATTTATACCCGCTTCATTGCTGCTTCACAGCTAGCTCACAGAAAAAATCTCGTCCCAATGCGTCGTATAACGGGGTGAGCGTCTCTCTTGTCGCATTTTTCACGCACGCATTATACCCATAGCGCCAAAGAAGATAGTATCCTGGCCCCATCTGAAAATAGTTGGTGTGAATAAACACACTTTGAAAAATGCCCTTACGAAGCTCATCAGTGAAGACGCATCCTGCTTCATGATCATTGAGCAACCTGAACCCAAAAGATATATGTTATGAAAGTTCTACCACTCTGAGGGGTGGAGGAGGCAAGAACTGCTGTACGGCCAAAAGGAGTTCATCGATATCAAACGGTTTGTAGATGACTGGAATCCCCTTTTGACGCAGCGTTTCTTCTTGTTCGCGCACCTCCTGGAGTGCAGCCGTGCAGATGATGAGCGGAATATCCTTTGTTGGATGGTACATCCTCAATTTTTGGAGCAACAACCAACCTGCGTTGTGATGGCCTATCTTGAAGTCTAAGATGATGAGGGCAGGGCGCAATTGCTCTACGTCCCTGACATCTTCATACGTTGTCATTGAGAGGATGACTTCATACCCTTCGGCTTTCAGGAGGAGACCGAACAGGTCAAGAATGGACTGGTCATCATTGACGACGAGAATGCGGGAGGACATGGGAGGCTCGTTTCTCAGGGAATGTATTCCCTGTTTTGCCCTATCGAACAAAACGACGGGCTGTGTAGCAGTATACCACACTCTTCTCCCTGGTGTGCATTCGTCCTTACGCTTCTCTTCTTTCTTCGTCGGAGCAGAATTCACTTGGGCAAATCTCAGCGGGGGGAACCCCGAAATAGCCGTCGATCTAGTAGGCACTAAGATGTGGAACGGTCAAAATTACAGCGACCGAGAGAAGCGTCAAAAGTGCAACGCCTGGGAGCATCAAGCTCCCAGGCTCCTGGTTTCCTTTCTGAAGAGGGCATCGGACGCTCATCATCCGGTGGGGAGAGGGATTAAACCCACTCATGCCCCTTCTCACAATGGTGAAGACCGGCATGTCCCGCTGTATAAGCGCAGGACTGCTGACAAGTGGGGCACTGAGCAGAACAATTTTCAACAGCAAACACATCCTCAACAACGTTGTTGGTGCCCTGGTCTTCTTCAATAGCATGACTGACCATGAGAGTGTTTTCTTCGTTTGACATCGCATAGCCTCCTTTCAGTCTATAACTTCCTTGTTATTTATCACACGTATGAGCGTGTCAAAAAGTGGCAAAAGAGGCTGGAAAAGTTTTAAGAAAAGACGGAATAGAAGACTGGCTATGCCAGGTTCTCTATTTTTGTCTTAGTGGAGTCCTACCCGGTGTCTCATCCCCATCGATTTGTGGAAGCATGCGTGTGTTCCGCTGCCTGGACGGTGCATGATGGGGTAACCACAGCGAGATATGTGCTGGCTGCATGGTCTCCTGCACGACCGCAGCTAAATCCTCACGCATCTTGCTCAAATCCACTTCACTCCGTAGGGTTGCGCCAAAAGCGGCCAGGATGCGTGCTGCGTCATATTTGCGCCGGTAGAAGCGGCGATCAATTCCCACCTGAATAAGCTTTAGCAGGGGTTGGAAGAGGGCAGCGATGAGGAGGGTGGAGACCACGATCGCGATGTCAGAGGTCTGATGGAAGAGCCCCTGCAAGAGCGCTTCCAATCCAACGATGCACCCTACATACATGGCGACCAATGTGCCCGTCAGCAGGCCATAGACCAGGGTCTTGTTGATGAGCACATCCACATCCCACAGGCGATAGCGCAGGACCGCGAAACCGAGGGAGAGTGGAATGAGGAGGATAAAGCAGTCGCTGATCGTGCTGGCGACCAGATAGGAAAGCAGGCCAGGCGGGACGTATAAGGCAACGAGACGATTCAGCAATTCCACCCCAATGTAGCCGAGCAGGGCCACCGATGTACCGAAGACAACCCACTTGGTCTGCTGGCACTGTAGTGGGCTGGACACGTGCCGATAGCGGTAGACCTGGGCTACCACGATCGAGCCAATGATGCCGATAAACGACAAAGTTGTAAATGCGGGGATCCGCGCCAGGGGGGAATCGGGGAAGAAGGACCCCTGCGCCCAGTCCACGATCACCACCAGCGAGAACCAGCGCGTCCAGCGTGGGACAAACTGTCCAGTCGGAAACAGATAAAAGAGCGGGCCGAGACAGGCTGAACCGAGAAAGCCCACCAATTGAATCGACAACTGCCAGGCCTGGGGGAGTGCGCCCAGTGTAGGGCTGAACGCGATCACAAACGTCACCAGGGTGAAGGAAGCAAAGAGGGCCATGCGGTCATCCGACTTGCGCCAGAAGAGGACCCCTGCAACCGCGAAGAAGCAGCAGGCAAAAGCCACATTGAGGACTTCCTGGTAGATATCAAAGAATTCTGCGGAGAGGCCCAGGTAGCTGTGAGGGAGAGTAGGGAGGACTGACACGTAGGAGATCGGGATGCTGGCGACAAAAAGCCCCAGGGCCAGCAGCACGATGGCAACCCAGATGACTCGCGCAAGCAAGAGCCAGCGTCCGTGCAGGCGGGGATCAACTCCACTTCCCAGCATATGGTTCAGAGTGCGTGGTGTTGGCACATATTGCGAGTTCATCGTTCTGCCCCTGTTCAAAGTGCAGGCCTGGACTGCAACGCTAAGAAGATCAGTAATCGTGGGTCCAGGCCCACGCCAGTCCTATGATAACGAGCGAGAGCATTAAGACGCTGGATAGCGCAATGCTAATCACCACAAAGGGAAAGTTCGAAAAAAAGATCAGCATGATAGCGAAGATTACCCAGAAAACCGCGAATATACATGCAAGGTACATCCAGGCCTGATTACGCCGCATCGCTTTCCCTCCTTTCCGGTGATTGCTCTAAGCCATAGTATAGCACGGGGCATCCTGCCAGCATGCCATTGTGATATCATGATAGACAATCGAACAGAAGGTGGAATCATGCCCTTAACATTTGTAGATCGTTTTCACCCCGACCTGCGCCGCGCACAGCAGGCGGCGATAGATGCCGGTCTACTACGCAAGCTAGATGAAATCGCCCTGCTGGAACCGCAGCGCTTGCTGCCGCTGTCCCTGCTGAGCCTGCTCTTACTGGTAGCTGGTGGCATATTCTTTGGCGTGCTCAACATCGCAGCGTACCTCTGGCAGACGCATGCCACCAGCGGTCAGATTGGAGGCTGGGGGCTGATCACATGGATTGTAATCAACATCCTGAGTTACCTGGTCATCTTGCCCATCCATGAAGCGCTTCACGCCGCGGCCTTCTCCTTCTGGGGTGGCAGTCCCTATTTCGGCGTAAAATTGCCGTACGCACTCTACTGCGGCGCAAAAAACCAGCTTTTCCGCCGCAACCACTACCTCGTGGTAGGCCTGGCGCCCCTGGTGGTGATCACGCTGGCCGGGATCATCTTCACGCTGCTCTCCCCTGTGCTTGCCTCCTACGTAATTTTTGCCACGGTCGGCAATGTCTCCGGCGCCGCAGGAGATGTGTGGGTAGCCGCCAGGCTGCTGCGACTGCCGGGAACGTCACTGGTAGAGGATACAGAGACCGGCTACAGGGCGTGGGAGATTGCCTCGCTGTTGGAAGCCTCATGACCGCTGTAATCCCCAGCGTGTTCGAACGCGTCTCTCAACCGGAGCGAAGATCAAGCCATCGATAGCTACCCCGATGGCGATAATCACCACCATCACTGCCATGACCTGCGAAGCATCGTTGAGATCGCGTCCAGCTTGCAAGAGGTTGCCCAGGCTGAGCGTGTAGAACAGTAACTCCCCTGCCATCAATGAGCGCCAGGCGAAGGTCCAGCCTTGCTTCAGTCCGTTCAAAATTGCAGGCATCGCTGCGGGTAGAATGACCTGTAGGGAAAGCGCCACCCCGCTCGCACCGAGGTTTCGCGCCGCCTTGAGGTAGATGGAAGGTGTATTCTTTATGCCTGCATCTACTCCAAGTGTGATCGAGAAAAGCGCGCCCATCACCACGACGAAGATGATAGCCTGCTCGCTCAGTCCCAGCCACAGGATGGCGAGTGGGAGCCAGCATACGCTTGGCAATGCCTGAAGGCCCAGCATCAATGAGCCAACCGTCTCTTCGAAGACGCGAAAGCGCCCAATCAGCAATCCGAGCGCCATACCAATGCTAAGTGAAATGCTGTACCCGATTACGAGCCGCTGCAAGCTCACCAGCGCAGCCTGGAGAAATTGTCCATTCTGAAAGCCATCAACCAGCGCATTGAGCACGGCGAGGGGACCTGGAAACAAGTAATCTGGCCAGATACCGCTGGTGGCAAGCAGGTGCCACACAACCAGCAAGAGCAGGTAGAAGACCAGCCGCCGCAGTAACGGCCTCAAGGCCTGGCTGTTGTTTACCCGCTCACGCGGTGTAAGGCTTGCTTGCACCATTGAGATCCTCCTGCTCATATACTCCCATCGCGTCGCGCAGTACGGACATAATCTCTTTTGCCTGGTCGACCAGGGTGTGATCCTCCAGCGAACGCGGTCGGGACAGTTCGATGCGGAATTCCCGCACGAGGCGGCCAGGTCGCGGTGAAAACACCAGCACCCGGTCGCCAAGCGCCACCGACTCGCGCACATTATGGGTCACAAACACCACTGTCTTGCCGGTTGATGCCCACATCGTCTCCAGTTCCACGTGCAGCCGGTCACGTGTCAACGCGTCCAAAGCGCCAAACGGCTCATCCATGAGCAAGATCGCCGGATCAATGGCCAGTGCTCGCGCGAGAGCTACACGCTGGCGCATGCCGCCGGAGAGCTGGTGTACGTAGCTGCGCTCGAAGCCTTTCAAGCGTACTAGCTCGATGAAGCGCCGGGCAACAGCGGTTCGCTCCCTGGCAGGCACACCGGCCTGGCGAAGACCAAACTCGACATTGTGCTGGACATCAAGCCAGGGGAACAGCGCGGCCTCCTGGAACAGCAGCACGCGGTCGGTGCCTGGTCCATGCACTTTCTGTCCATCAGCCCAAACGGTGCCGCTGCTCGCCGTCTCCAGGCCCGCGATAATGCTCAGCAGAGTTGATTTGCCACAGCCGCTCGGCCCGAGCAAGCATACGAATTCTCCCGCGGCCACGTCCAGGTCCACCGGCTGCAGTGCCTCAATGCTTCCTGCGCCCCCGCTGAAGGTCTTGCTCACACCTTCGATCTTGAGCGGTATGCCTCCTGGCGCTGGCTGATCCCTGACGATAACATGTTCGGTCCTCTGGGTCTGGCTTACTGTCGACTGGAAAAACATCTACATCGTCCTCTCTTCTGATCGCGCTATGGCCCGGCTACTGTAGCCAGCCCCCTGGACGAGAGTACCTGGTTGAGTGGTCCCAGGAAGTAGATACTGTTCAGGTCAGGCTTGCTCTGCCCCAGGAAGCCCAGGGCGTACGCCCTATCGGCAGACTCCTGCAGGGTACCGGTGAGCGGGTCGTAGGTGATGTCGAGATGGGTATAGGCCAGTGCCAGTTCCTGGCTCGCCAGCGCTTTGCCCGTGATACGCTTGATTTCACTATTCACAATACTTTGCGTATCCCCAGGATGGCTCAGGATATACTCGACCGTGTCAACATGCGCCTGGAGGAACTTGCTCACCAGGTCGGGATGTTGATCGAGGAATTTCTTGCTCGAAATGACCTCGGTAGTCACAAATTTTCCGCCGCTCCAGAGCGAGCGCTCATCAAGAAAGACTTGACCGTGCCCTTCTACAACCAGGCGTGTGGCCCATGGCTCGGGCACCCAGGCCCCATCGATTGCTCCCGTTTTGAACAGGGTCAAAATGTTGGCGTTATCGGTCGGAAGAACCTGTACGGTACCGCCTTTATCGGTTGTCTTGAGGCCATGTTGCTGGAGGTAGTAGCGCAAGGCCACGTCTTGAGTGCCGCCAAGCTGAGGCGTGGCAATCTTCTTGCCGCTGAGATCTTGAGGGCTCTTGATATTCGCACCCGGTCGCACAATGAACAAAGCGCCGCCGCTCGACGCACCAGCAATGATGCGCAGTGCCTCACCGTGGCTTTTCACATAGCCGTTAATCGCTGGATTGGGCCCTACATACCCGATATCAATCTCATTAGCAAAGAGAGCCTCGATCTCCGCCGGTCCGGCGTTGAAGATCTTTGGCTCCAGCGTGACGCGTGTGCCAAGCGCGTTCTGGAATGTGCCGCGTTCCACGCCGACCAGTGCCACGGCATGAGTCAGATTCGGGAAATAGCCCAGGCGGACACTTAGTTGTCCGTTACTATTGGAACCTTGAGTACCGCAACTCACAAGTGCAAGGGCAAGCAAGACGACAAGCGTGGTAATACGCCAGTAGTTGGCGAAGGGTAATTTCATGAGGTCCTTCTCCTTTTGTTCATGCTTAATAGGATAGATAGGGAAAGGGGAAGTGGACAACTCTGGCCTTAGCTTCATCAGGTAAACAGTAACATATTTGAGTCATTCCTTCAAGTTATTTATTATATTCTATTTTGTTATAAAAAACTGGTATGGATCTCGGCCCCCGCGACTGCGGCGCCACCTTCGGTGGCTTGCATGCGCCTGCACTGCGTGCGCGCTCAATTCGCAGTTCGTCCGTGAATTGTCACCATGAATGACTGCTAAGATCACTCTGTACCTGCACGCAGTGCAGTATCCAGGCGCCTGCACTTCGTGCGCACGTACAACCGAAGTCGGACAGGACTATCGTACTATGCATAACGGCCAAGATCACTCTAGCGTCTGCACGAAGTGCCCACACCGGCGCTTATCGCGGATAGTCACTGCCACTACGTGGCCCGACTGACACTTATCGCGGATAGTGAGGTGTGCCGCTCGCGTGGAGGTTCCGCCTTACGGCGGGTGGATATGTGGGGTGGAAGGATAATCTTGCTCGCGGTCGCTCGTGGCCGGATAGGCGGGAGGGGCAAAAAGAAATGGGCAGGGTATCCCTGATCGGGCACCGCCTCACGGCGGGGCGGAGAGGTGCATCGACGGGCCGCGCCCCACGTCGATGTGTTGTGCATGCTCGGAGGTAGATCAATGTTTCCATTTTTGCTTACTCAGTGTGGTTTTGCGCTTATGGTTTATGATCTGTTCCAAATGGTAAAAGAAAACTCGCAATATCTTTGATGGTTGATATTTTTGTGCTAAGTGTCAAGTACCCGTTTGTATAGACACTACACAAGGGTAATCGAAGGGATCTTCTCCAGAGCAAACTGTTCAGCAAATTGCTGAGGAGAATGATTGCCTAAACCCTCATGAGGACGGTGTTGATTATAAAAATTAATCCAGGTTTCAGCGGCACGCAGGAATGCTCCAAGGCTGTGATAGCGGTACCGTTCAGCCACAGCGAGCTTAAACATGCCAACAAAACGCTCTGCATAACCATTGTCGGTGGGCGTGCCCGCCCGGCTCATCGAGAGTACAAAGCCTTTTTGCAAGAGCAGATGGCGGGTCTGCTCAGCTCCGAACTGTTTCCTTTGGTCGCTGTGCCAGATGCTGCCAGGTTCCTCAAAGGTGATGGTCTGGATCGTGTCCGTCACCAGATCTGCCCGCATATGGTAGTCAAAAGCCATCCCCCCAAGAGCTATGAGGGCTGTGGAAAGCTCAAGCAAACCCGGAGCATCAAAATCAAAGGACAGAAAGAAGCGGCGACGGAGGAATATTACGTCTATGGGTGGAAAGTATTGGTCCTCATTGAGGTTCAAACACGCCTCCCGCTGGCCATGAAACTGGTCAAAATCCAGGATTACGAGGGGAGTTGGCTCATCCCTCTGCTGGAGCAAGCCCAACGCAACCTGGGAGAGCATGCGCAGATTGGCACGGTCGTGATTGATCGCGGGTATCTGGACGGAGACGATTTGTGGCGGGTGCACCAACGTGGCATCCTCTTTGTGATCGTGGGCCAAGCCAATATGGCGGTCACCCAGGATGCGCAGGGATTGGCCAAAGGGGAGCGTGCGGTGGTGCGCGAGGGGGTCGTCGGTCATGGGCATGGCACAAAGGCCACCCAGGAACGCTTGCGCACCGAAGTGGTCGGATTGTCAGCCTTGACCAGTTACGATAGCTATGGCGAGTCCGAGCACACCAAGTCAGCCCATCGACGCGACTACCAGGGGCAGCCCATCAATGCCGTCGTCGTGCGGCGGTGGGAGAATCGCGTGCCCAAAGGTGGTGGCACGGTCTATCTGACCAATGGAGACGTTGGTGATCCTTTCAGCATGTTCGACACCTATGACTGGCGCAGCGTCATTGAGAACGGGATCTTCAAAGAGGGCAAGCACCCCTGGCATCTCTTGCGCTTTCCCAAACGCACGCAGGCAGCCGTGGTGGTCCATTCTTTCTTTACCCTGCTGGTCATGGGGCTGTGTACCGCTTTCCGCTTGTGGCAGGCCAGGTCAGCCTCCACTCCCACAACGGCCACCGAGATCCTTCCCACCCTCAGTTCGGCCCTGCTTGGTGGAGAAGGCACCGCGCGTTGGAGTCAGCGCTTACGCGAAGAAAACCGCGACAAGATCATCGTCTTTCTCGGACGAGCCTATGGCATTTTCCATCTTGCCGAATTTGCCATTTTGACCCATGTGCCTCTCCGTCGCCTCCCCGCCGCTCTCGGCTCTCCACAGGCCGTTCTTCAACGTTTTGGCCTGAGTCCCTAATCCTTATATCAAAACGTCAGATCATCACTCTAATTATCCCTTTCTCTCAACCCTGGTCCTGTGCATCTTTTCTAACTGAGCCTGTTGCTGCCGTAGGCGCTTCTCACTTCCTGCAGTGATCTGCAGCGCCTGCGCATTGTTCATCCTCTTGAAGTAATCGAATAATTCCAGCCACTGCTCAAACCGTACTGCTGTCGGTGTCACGTCGAACCCGAAACCCAGCTTCCTGCCCAGGTGCTGGAACTGCTGAGTAGTAAAGATATCCTTAAATGTGCTGGCAAGGCATGGCTGCCGCGCCGTAAAGCCATACACCACGAAGTCGCGGTACAACTGCCTCTCGCTTCCATGAATGAGCGGAGGCCCACGCTTGCGCAGGCGCAGCATCACCACGTCGACGCGTGGGGTCGGCACGAAGTCACAGCGCCTGAAGCGGTGTATAACGTCCAGCTCGAACCATGGCTTCGTCAGCACCGCGTAGAGCGACTCGCGTGGTTTGCCGAGGAATTTGTCAGCAGCCTCCTTCTGCACGACCAGGTAGGCATCATCAGGGGGGCAAGATGCAGTCGTTAACTTGGTCACGATGGCAGTAGTGATATTGAAAGGAATGCTTGCAAAGACCTTGTAGCGGGTATTGGGCAGGCGGAATAGTAGAAAGTCGCCCTCGTAAATGGTAATGGTGGGAACATCATCGAATCTACAGCGCAGCGCCTTAACGAGCTGCGCATCCTTCTCGATTGCTACGACCCGGCTGCAGCGAGATGCCAGGCGGTCCGTAATAATGCCCTTGCCGGGTCCTATCTCGTACAAGATATCACTGGACTCGAAGCTGCACCTGTCAAGTAGCGCGTCGATCAGGCAGGAGCTTGTGAGGAAATTTTGCGCGTACAAAATGCTTCTTTGGAAGATAGCTGGCATGAAAAATCCTTTCAAGATACATGGCAGAAGGCACAAAAAAGCCGCATAGCCAGGTGGCCGATGCGACAAATTGCGGAGCCCGAACTTGAAAGGACGGTAAGACAAGCAGTACATGCTGCCCACGAAAAAATCGTGGAACATGACGTACCCAAGCAGTAAACCCTGGATGGGCTCCGCTCAGATGTGCCGTATGCGTATCATTACTGTCAAACCTCTCATCGCGTAACCGTTCATAGTATACTCATTATACCCTTAGATCTTCATGTCTGTCCAGTGGTTGGGAGTTCTTTTCAGCGGCATGGTCATCAATGGTGAGATGAGAAATGGACGTTTCGCGACTGGGCCAGTCGATATACCTCGTTTGATACGCTGCTCTGACGTTCCTGCTCTATTTCATAGCTATTAGTCAGCATGTCGGAACCTATGCCAGGCCATATACGTCTTCTATAGCATGAGGGATAAGTCGTCCATATTTGCACATTAGTTTGCCTGGCACTTCTTGTAAGTGTTCGGGTGTTATAGAGATGACAAGGAGGTCTGGAATGAAGTCGATATACCGTCTGCTTATGCCTCTGAGCGCCATTGTTGCCCTGGCATTGCTGGCAGGCTGTGGACCATATAATACCAATAGCTCGGCCAGTTCAACTACGCCACCCACGGCTGTGGTAAAATCTTCAACTCCCGTAAAGAAACCCATACCCACGCCTCGGGCTACTCCCACAAGGCCTCCACACTCGCTTAGGACGGGTCCCGTGACCTTGAATGTAAGGGCATCGGTGTACCAGCCGGGGGATACGATTGTATTCATCCTCAATAACCAGAGCGGTCAAACCATCCATTTCCCGAACCATCTCACTGAATGCACAACTGTTCTATTGGAACAACTGGTGCATGGAACCTGGGTACCTGTCGCTCCCTGCCGACTGATGATCCTTACGGCTTTTCTCTCGCTTGGATCAGGGCAGGAGCTCGTTGTGAAACTCGCTGCTCCCCGGTCGCCAGGCACCTACCAGGGCGTTCTGACCTACTCTGCGCCTGGCTCGAGGAAAACCATTTTCTCGGGAGATTTCCAGGTGGTCTAGATTGCTCATTAGATGCTTATACTGCCTTGCCTCTGATCCGAAAGGATACCAGGAACGGGCCCCGCTGGGTTATCAACCCCGGCGAGGGAAGACCCGTCTCCATTCATGGGACGGGATGAGAGCACCGGCCCTTGTTTTGAATAGTTGATTTTTTTACACCGTATCTGCTATCATGTAAGCAATGAAACAGAAGAGAGCGTACAAATTTAGGTTGTACCCAACTGATGAGCAGAAACGGATTCTTGCTCGTACTTTCGGGTGTTACCGCTTCGTCTATAACTGGGCGCTCCGTAAAAAGACGGATGCCTACTACACCGAGCAGCAACGCCTGTACTACAAAGATCTGAGCGAGGCCTTGACCCAGCTCAAACAGTAGGAAGGGGTGAGTTGGCTCTCCGAGGTCTCTTCTGTTCCGCTGCAACAAGCCTTGAGGCATCTGGACAAAGCCTTCCTCAACTTCTTCGAGGGACACGGGGCCAATCCCACCTTCAAGAAGAAGCGCGGTCAGCAAGCCGCTACCTATACCGCGAATGCGTTCACGTGGCGCGATGGAAACATGACCCTTGCGAAGATGGATGAGCCGCTTGCTATTCGCTGGTCGCGCTCTTTGCCCGAAAGGGCCAAACCTGCCAGCGTCACCATCACGAAAGACGGCGCAGGTCGCTATTTCATCTCCATCCTTCTTGAAGAAGAGATTGCCCACTTGCCTCAGTCTGAACAGACCATAGGTGCTGATCTTGGAGTGAAGTCCATTGTCGCCCTCTCTGATGGCGAAATCGTAGGCAATCCTAAGTTCTTCGCTAAAGATGAAAAGAAGCTGGCGCGTGCGCAGAGGCGGCACGCGAAAAAGAAAAAGGGGTGCAAGAATAGAGAGAAGGTGCGTAAAAAGGTAGCCAGAATACATGCCCGTATCGCTGATCGCCGCCGTGATTTCCTGCACAAGCTCTCGACGAGGCTGATCCGTGAAAACCAAACCAGGCGCGCTTCGACGAAGCAGGAAAGCCAACACGTGAGTGTTGGAATCCCGTCCCCTTCAAGGGGACGGGAGGATGTCAAATCGTCAGTGTTTCGTCAGCCAGGAAGAATAATGTAGGAACCTTGCTCGTGATTGTACCCGATACCATGGGACAGCCCGCGTTGCCTCCCCCTTTCTCAAATTATACACTCGGTACGGCATTCGATGAGATGCTGGATTTCGATGGTAGGCCGCGCCTCCATTACCAGGAGTTGTATCATCGTTTACTAGAAATGCCCGCTGAGACGTTATACCAGCGGCAGCAAGCAGCGAATACGGCATTTTTGAACCAGGGGATTACTTTTACGGTCTATGGAGATGACGAGGGAACCGAACGTATCTGGCCTTACGACCTGCTGCCACGCATCATCACCGGCGAGGAGTGGGAAATGATCGCAAAAGGCTTAACGCAGCGCGTCACCGCCCTCAACCTATTCCTCAAGGACATTTACAACGACGAGCGCATCCTGTCTGATGGGACCGTACCTCGATGGCTGGTCTATAGTTGCAGGCACTTTCGGCGTGAAGTGCGTGGTGTACGCATCCCACATGACACTTACGTTGCCATTGATGGCACCGACCTGGTGCGCTTACCTGACGGTCGTTTCGCCGTCTTAGAGGATAATCTGCGGGTTCCGAGCGGCGTCTCCTACATGCTGGCCAATCGGCAGGTGATGAAACGCACCTTCCCCTCTTTGTTTGGCAGTTATGGCGTCCGTCCCATCGATCATTATGGGCAAGCATTGCTCAGTACCCTGCTGGCGCTGGCTCCGGCTGGGCGTCCAGAACCGGTGATCGTACTACTAACTCCGGGTGTTTACAATTCTGCATATTTTGAGCATGCCTTTCTTGCACGCCAGATGGGGATCGAACTGGTGGAAGGACGTGACCTGCTCGTGCATGATAACGTCGTCTACATGCGCACTACGGCTGGCCTCAGACGCATTGATGTGATCTATCGACGCATCGATGATGATTTTCTTGACCCACTCGCCTTCCAGCCCGACTCTAATCTGGGAGTGCCCGGTCTGTTGAACGCCTATCGCGCAGGAAATGTCGCGCTGGCTAACGCAATTGGCACAGGCGTCGCCGACGATAAAGCCATCTACGCGTATGTCCCCACCATCATAAGCTACTACCTTGATGAGGAACCCATTCTCCCCAATGTGGAGACCTATCTGCTAACCGACAAAGCGCAACAACAGTACGTGCTTGAACACCTTGATGAACTTGTTATCAAGGCGGTGGGAGAAGCCGGCGGATATGGGATGTTGATCGGCCCCTATAGCACAGCCGCGCAGCGCGAAGTCTTTCGCTCGCAGGTGATCGCGAACCCGCGCAACTACATCGCGCAGCCAACACTGGCACTTTCGCGGGCGCCCTGTATTATTGATAATCAAATCGAACCGCGCCATGTCGATCTCCGCCCTTTTGTCCTCTTCGGCGAGCATGTCACCATCGTCCCTGGCGGTTTGACTCGTGTTGCCCTCAAGCGTGGCTCGTTGGTGGTGAATTCATCGCAAGGAGGAGGAAGTAAAGATACCTGGGTACTGGTCGAGCCCTCAACGGCTGTCAATCAATGAGGTAGAAGCATGCTTTCTCGAGTTGCCGAAAGTCTCTATTGGATGAGCCGCTACCTGGAACGAGCGGAACATACGGCTCGCCTTATCGATGTACAACTGAACCAGATGCTCGATCAGGCAGGCGGGGAGTCAAACCTGCGCTGGCGGCGACTCCTGCACAGTTTGCGTACGCCGCCGCCGCAAGGGGATGTCGATGCCTATAGTGTTACACAGGCCCTGACCTTCGATGCAAGCAGCACTTCATCCATTGCGTCCTGTATAGCAGCTGCGCGCGAAAATGCACGGCAGGTACGCGAGCAGATCAGTTCTGAGATGTGGGAACAGCTCAACCGCCTCTTTCTGCAGGTGAAAGGGACCAGTATGGAGAAGATGTGGTTTGCGGAGCCACATAAATTCCTCAACAGTGTGAAGGAAGAAATTTATCTTTTTCAAGGCTTAACCGATGCGACGATGAGCCACAGCCAGGGTTGGCATTTTATTCGCATTGGGCGATTTCTCGAACGGGCCACAGCCACTGCCGCCTCGCTGGACACGCACTTCTCTGTATTCCTGACGGAGCAAACCGAAGATGAGAATGAGCCGCTCGACTACTTGAGCTGGATAGGACTGCTGCGGTCTTGCGCCTCGTTTGAAGCGTATTGCAAAGTCTATACTGCGGTGATTCGCCCTGCCCATATCGCCGAGTTCTTGCTGTTAAACGCCGAAGCTCCGCGCTCGGTACGTTTCGCTTGCGCGATGATGCAGGGAGCGCTTCAGGCGATTGCGAAAACTACCAACGCGCGCAATTCAGGACGTGTCGAACGTCTTATCGGCCGCCTGCGAGCATCGCTCGACTACTACCAGATTGAGGAGATTCTCAGTGGCGATATGCACGAATACCTGGAGAGTATCCAGCGGCAGTGTGCGCTTATTCATAGTGGTCTCTACCAGGCTTATATTGCCTATCCGATTGAAGTCGCCCTCACATCCCGAGGTGCAGCACAAGCTTAGCCGCTCCTTGCACGCGCCTGACCGCGTAGCGGTAGCCGCGAACGAGCGTAACTGCCTCCGGCAGAGGGGTTGAAAATAAACGTACACAAGAGAGACAATTGACCCCTTTTGTGGTAGTCTATCCTCTAGAAAGAACCCTGTTCTAGCACCTCTTTAGGGAGCAACCATCGTGCAGATCACACGGGGCTATCGCACCGAACTGGACTTGAATCACCAGCAGATCACGGCCTGCAAGAAGCACGCCGGGGCTGCCCGCTATGCGTACAACTGGGGCTTGAAACGCAAGCAAGAGGTCTACCAGACGACGGGTCGGAGCATCAGCGCGATGGAGCTGCATCGGGAGTTGAACCAACTCAAGCAGCGTGAGCTTCCCTGGATGTACGAATGCTCGAAGTGCGCTCCACAAGAGGCTCTGCGCGATTTGGACGTGGCCTTCACCAATTTCTTTCGGCGAATGCAACTCAAACAAGAGGGCAAGTGGAAAGGCCCGCCCGGGTATCCCACCTTCAAAACGAAACGGCAAGGGCTGGGCAGTTTCAAACTGACCGGTTCCATTCATGTCTACGAGAAAGCCATTGACCTGCCTCGTTTGGGTCGACTGCGCCTGAAAGAATGCGGGTATGTGCCCACGAGTGGAGTCAACGTGCTTTCCGCGACGGTTTCGGAGGAGGCCGGGCGGTGGTTTGTCTCCGTCCAGGTGGAAGAAGAGGTGCCCGATCCGCCTGCTGGAACGTCCGAGCCAATCGGAGTCGATGTGGGGATCAATCGGCTGGCCCAGTGCTCCGATGGCCGGGTGGTGGAGAATCCCAAGGCCCTGCGTGCTCACCTCAAGCGCCTGAAACGCTTACACCGTCGCCTGTCTCGCAAACAGAAAGGCAGTAAAAACCGAGTCAAGGCTCGCCAGAAGCTTGCCCGCAAGTACGCACGGATAACGCACATTCGCCTGGATGCCCTGCACCAGGGTAGCAGCCTGCTCACCCGCGCTCACCTGACGCAGGAGGAACGTGCGAAGCTTCAGGCCGAGATTACTGCTTCCTTGCCAGAACCGAAAGCCAAGGTCAAACCAGGGAAGCGCAAAAAGGCTCAGCCGATGGAAGCACCTCCTCTCCCCGAGAAGATTGCCGCACGGGTGAAACGGAAGCAGGTGAAGCGGCTGCTCAGACAGGCCAGAGCAACCGATGCCTATTTGCGTCCATGGATGGTCGTACTCGAAGATCTCAACGTCGAGGGCATGAAGCACAATCGCAAACTGGCACAGGCGATCAGTGATGTCGGTTTCGGAGAATTCAAACGCCAAATGGCCTATAAGACGGCCTGGCAAAGTGAGCAGTTCAGGCTTGCTGATCGTTGGTTTCCTTCGACCAAATTGTGTTCGCGGTGTGGTCATGTCAAAGCAGACATGGATCTCTCCAAGCGTACCTATGTGTGTGACAACTCAGCGTGTGGATTGGTCATCGACCGCGATCTCAACGCCGCGCTGAACCTGGCAGCGCTGGCAAAAGAAGGGTTGCATCCAGGTCCCTACCGGGAGTTCCTCGGGAAGGGTGAAACGCCTGTGGAGAGGGGAGCGCTGGCTGATCGGTCGCACGATGGATCAGTGAAACTCCCCTCGGCGAAGCGGGAACCGGATACCAACTATGGACAAGCCATAGTTGGGTAGATTCCGGAGAACGGTGTTCACGTCGGAGGACAAGAGCAGATGTATTATACCATCCGCCACACGACACGCTTTCGCTACGGTAAGCCGATCAGCGAAAGTATCATGGAAGTGCGCGTCCAGCCACGTAGCGAAAGCAACCAGCATTGCCTGGATTTTCACTTGCATACCAGCCCCCGTGCCTACATCATGACGTACCGGGGAGAATTCGGCAACCGGGTGCATCATTTTGACATCCCTAATTCCCATAGCCAGCTCACCATAACGGCCGAGGCGCTGGTCGATGTGACAGCACCTCCGCCACTGCCGCTAGCGCTGGATGAGCATGCCTGGGATGAACTGGACGCTCTTACGGCAAATGATGACTACTGGGATACCTTGATGCCGAGCCACTTTGCCAGCCCGAGCGAGCTCCTCTATGAACTGGCCCTTGAACTAGATATGCGGCGGCAGGCTGACCCTCTGACGGTTGTGCGCGATTTGAACAGTGCAATCTACCAGACCTTTGATTACGCACTCAAAACCACGCGCGTCGATTCGCCAATCGATGAGGCGTTACGCCTGCGTAAGGGAGTGTGCCAGGACTTCACACATATTATGATCACACTGGTACGTCACCTGCGTATACCCTGTCGTTATGTCAGCGGCTACCTACTTCAGCAGGGACGCAGCCAGGAGCGTTCCACCAGCGATGCCATGCACGCCTGGGTTGAGGCGTATTTACCGGGTCTCGGCTGGATCGGCTTCGACCCCACCAACAACACGCTAGCCGGTGAGCGGCATGTTCGTGTGGCTATTGGCCGAGACTACGCCGATGTAACGCCGACGCGCGGTGTGTTCCGCGGGAAGGCTGAGAGCGATCTGGCAGTCACGATACGGTTCGCTCCCTCACAGGTAGCACTCGCTGAAGAAATAGCACTGGAACCCACGTGGATCACAACAGTTGATGAAGAAGATGAACGCGATCAGATCCAGCAGCAGATTATGCCCCAACAGCAGTAGAGTCTGAGGAGAGGGAATGCTCAACTAACCGTTCGCAATGAAAGGTATCGCTGAAAGGAGGGCCGATAATGCATGAAGTAATCGTCTCTTCAGGAGGAGAGCAGAACGCTCGAACGCTAGCCGGTCGTCGTGCTGCTGGCAGGGAGCTTCGTAACAAGGTACCTCGCTCCATCCATGCCGGGTGGACCCCGGCTGCTGATCGCCCTGATCCGCTCAGTTTGCTGGAGGAACAGAACCGCTCCCGCCTGGCACATCTCGTGCCGCTTCGCTATCAGCGCATGGCAGCCTCGCCTTTTACCTTTTTGCGCGGGTCGGCGATCGTCATGGCGCAGGATATGGCTACAACTCCTGTCACTGGGATCCAGGTGCAGGTCTGTGGCGACGCGCATCTCAACAACTTTGGCATCTACGCCACCCCGGAACGCAATCAGGTCTTCGATGTGAATGACTTTGACGAGACGCTCCCCGGTCCCTGGGAATGGGATATCAAGCGACTTGCCGCCAGCATTGTTTTAGGCGGGCGTACAAACGGCTTCCCTGCCTCTACGAACAGGCAGGCTGTCCTCAATTGTGTCCAGTCGTATCGCGAGCACATGTGGAAGTATAGCGACATGCGCCATATCGATGTCTGGTACTCCCGCATTGACTACGAGAGCTCACTCCAATTTGTGCATCCAACATTTCGCTGGTACATCACAAAACAGCGCGAGAAGTCTCGCCAGCGCTCAAGCCTACAGGCATTTCCCAAGCTCACGATGCAAGTCGATGGTCAGCATCGGTTCAAGGATGATCCTCCTCTGATCGCACACCTCGATGACGAGAAACTTATCCACCAGTTGAAGGGATTGGTAGATGCATATCGGCCATCGGTGCAGGAGGACCGGCAGGTACTCCTCAGCAAATACCAATGTGTAGATGTCGCTCAAAAAGTTGTCGGTGTGGGGAGCGTCGGTACTCGTTGTTACGTTGTCTTACTGCTGGGCAACGACAGCAATGATCCCCTCCTCTTGCAAATCAAGGAAGCGCAACCCTCGGTGCTCGAACGTCACCTGGGCCCGAGTGGCTATGCCAATCACGCCCAGAGAGTGGTTTGCGGGCAACGACTCATGCAGGCGGCCAGCGACCTCTTTCTTGGGTGGACACGATTGGGTTCCACCGACTACTATATACGCCAGCTGCGAGACATGAAGTTGACGGTGAATATCGAAACCTTGAGCGAAGGTGGCTTCATCGAGTATTGTCGATTCTGTGGATGGGCTCTTGCTCGGGCTCATGCCCGCTCGGGCGACGCCGCGCAAATCAGCGGCTACCTGGGCAGAAGCGATGTGTTTGACCGCGCAATTGCAGCTTTCGCCGAGACCTACGCAGGCCAGGCCGAGCGCGATCATGCCGCTCTTGTCCATCGGTATCAAGGCCAACCAGGCACTCGTTGAGGCTGAGTTGTCTTCACAAAGGAGATCTGGGTCCGTTCTCCCGTAGCAAGCACCTGCTCCGCTGTCATCGTGCGCCCCTCGGCCCATGCGGAGACAAAGGCCTCCTCCCCGAGATGGCCGCGGACAGCGGCTACCGTATGGTCGTAGTCGGCCCGTTCAATCGGCTGCAGGGGTACACCAATAGCTTCGCGCAGCCTATTGTTTTTTCCCTCAAGCTCTTGTATACTTTCTTGTAACTTCTCAAATAAGCCATTTGTACAGGCTATATCAAGTTTTATCAGGCTTCTGCTAGAGGAGAGAGCATGGCCAAGTATCTTCGCTGTTACATGTGCTCCGACCTGCACGCTGCAAACCGCACCTACCGCAAGCTTCTTAATGCCATCAAGATGAACGTGTACGAGGCGAATGTTGTCCTCATTGCCGGTGATCTGACAGGCAAGGCTATTGTCCCGATCATCGCGCAGGGCAACGGGCGTTACTCTGCCGCGTTCTTGGATCAAGAATATAGCGTCGAGACCGAGACCGAACGCCAGAAACTTGAGAATACTATCTCTGATATCGGCTACTACCCCTACGTAACCGACTGGGATGAGGTAAACGCACTGAGAGCGGATGCAGTGAAGATGAACGAACTGTTTCGCCAGAAAATGATTCAGCGCGTCGGCGAATGGGTAGCGTTAGCCGAGGAACGCATTAGCAAGAGTGGCGTACAGTTGTATATGATGCCAGGCAACGACGATGATCACGGTGTTGACGCCATGATTGCACAGTCGAGCTATGTCATCAACCCTGTTGGCAAAACCATTCAACTGAACGAGCACCACGAAATGATTAGCTTTGACTATGCCAATCCCACTCCCTGGCATACCCCGCGTGAATGGAGCGAGGAAGAATATTATGAACATGTCAAAGCAAGCGCCGATACATTGAAAAACGTCAATAACTCTGTTTTTATGATTCACGTCCCTCCCTATGATAGTGGAATAGATACTGCCCCGGAACTTGACAAGACCTTGCGGCCCAAAGTGACTATGGGCGACGTCTTACGTGTCCCGGTGGGAAGCACAGGTGTGCGTCGTGCCATCCAAGAGTTTCAACCACTGGTCAGTGTCCACGGCCATGTACACGAAGCCGGTGGACAGGCCAGGATTGGGCGCACCACCTGTTTCAACGCTGGAAGCGAGGCCAACCAGGGTATCCTGCGCGGCTTTGTCTTTGATCTTGGTAAAGACAAGCTGGAACGGGCTTTCCGTGTCCAGGGGTAGTTGGGAGTACAATTTATTGCGCTCCCTGCATGAAAGGGATTCGCACTCATGGCAAAATCTGCTACACCCAGCGGGCTATTCGTCAGGCAGGCGTCGGGGTTGGTGCGTGATGTCAGTATGGCCAACGCACTCTTCTTCAATATCTCCGCCTTCGTAGGGACGTCAGTAGGCTGGGCTGTCGTCTTCTACGCGCTTTTCCCGGAGTGGCAGGGATTAGGTATTTCGGCATATGCCTGGATGGCTCTTCTTACCGGTATCGCCTGCTTCTTCCTGGGTTTGATCTTCGCCAGTCTCACTACCGCGATGCCACGCAGCGGTGGCGACTATGTTTTCACCTCCCGTATCATTGGCCCATTCTGGGGTTGGCTTGAAAGCTGGACGCTGGTTGGATCGGCACTCACCATCATCGGTTTTGAAATTATCGTAGCAGTACACAATATCCAACTGACCGGTATCTTGCTCGGTGTTGCTTTTCCTGGAAGCGCCTTTGCCAATGCGCAGAATTGGTTCCAGGATAACACCAGCAAAATTATTGTCGGCATCGTCATTTTACTGGTCATTTTTGGTATCTCTATCTTGAAGACGCGCACCTTCCACAAGGTTGTGACAGGTCTCACCATCTTTGCCATCATCTCAGTCGTAATCAGTTTCTTTGGGGCATTCTCGATTGATCCAAACTCGATGAATGCCGCCTTGCCGAAACTCGGCACCTCATCCCAGGCAATTATGAGCGCAGCCACCAAGGCTGGCTATTCACTCGGCAGCCCTGACTTCTCATTTCTCGGATTGATCGCTCTGGCAGGCCTGGTCAGTGTTATACTTTTCCAGTTCATCGGCTTCCAATTCTCCTCGTACATTGCTGGTGAAGTGAAGGGCAACGTCAGACGCTCAGTGGCATTTGCGGTAATTGGAGCGTTGATTTTTGCCATATTCATGAATTCGCTCTATATCGATATCCTGGGCAATCACTTCGGCTTTAACCTGACCAATGCCTGGGGATACCTCTACTGGAACACTACTGCTGCCCCCCTCAATGGTCAGCCTCCATTTACTCCAGTGATGGCAACAGCCGTCCATCCGGGAGTCTGGCCGCTATGGTTGATTGTGGCGCTGGGTAACATCACCTTGAACGTTTTGCTTTGTCCCGTGTACGCGATCTTCCTCTCGCGTATCGTGCTGGCCTGGGCGCTTGACCGCCAGGTGCCAGAGTGGTTCAGCGTTGTAAATGAGCGCACAAATGCGCCGCTGCGTGTGATTGTTCTCGCGATCCTGCTTGGGGCGGTATTCTATGTGCTGACGTTCTTCGGTGTATCTCTGGCAAGTACGACGTTCTTTGGTATCCTGTTGGCCGGGCTTACGTGGATCATGCCGGGGTTAAATGCCATCTTGATACCATATCGTCGCCCCGATCTCTTCCAGCTTACCAACAACACAGGCAAGTTCCTGGGTCTGCCTCGCCTCGTATGGTATGGGATTCTCTGGCTTATCTTTATTGTTCCTGTATACGCAGCAGCATTCGTCTGGCCTGTCATAAAGGGTCTCCTGGCAAGCGGCAGTGCCTACCTCGCATTGTCCAACTCCAGTGGCGTTGGTTGGGCGCTCGTTTTCATTGCGGTTGCCATCGTGATCTACTTCGTGATGAGATTTGTCAATACCAGCCGTGGCATCAACGTGAAGATGATCTACCAGGAGCTGCCGCCCGATTAATTGCGCGCCTATGACACAATATAGAGCCGGCTCAGTGGTACGCTGCTGAGCGGCTCAATATTAAAGTCTACGTTGGACGAGCCAGCATGTCAATTGCTTTCAAGGTTAGATCGCGACGAGTGGTCGCTCATTGAGATGAGCTGGTTGCGTTGCCCTGGGTGTACCGTCCATGCCTGCAACTGGTGAAGCCTCCTCGAACCAACTGCTGGGTGCGGCATGTCCCCAGAAAGTACCACGTTGGGGATCGTCGATATCCCAGCGAATCGGCTCGAAATCTGGATCGCCGGTATAGTAGTCGCTTGTATAGAACTCGATACGGTGACCATCCGGGTCGCGAACATACAAAAAGAATGCATTACTTACCCCGTGACGGCCTGGACCGCGCTCGATGGCTTTGCTGTAGCCTGCTGCGGCAAGAATATCACACAGATGTATGATACTTTGCATGTCGCCGACCCAGAAACCGAGATGGTGCAAGCGCGGACCTGCGCCGTTCATTAGCGCCACATCATGCACGCCTGGCTTGCGGTAGAGCCAACTTGCCCATAACTTCTCTTCAGGAGGAGTGGTGACGGTGTATTCGGAACAGCGAAAGCCCAATTGTTTATAGTAGTCGTAGGCCTCCTGAACATTCGGAACGAAGAAATTGAAGTGATCGATGCGCAGCACCGATGCGCCCCTATAGAGGTCATAGCGTTGCAAGAGTCGCCTTGCAGGAGCCATGGATGAAAAGAAGCGGATTGGGAAACCGAAAGGGTCCTGCACTTTAAGGATGCGCTGCTGCCCGCTCGCCTCTTCCATGCTCCATTGTATTGGACATTGAAGACCTTCATATAATTGAGCCAGAGCATCAAGTTCCTGCGGCGCACCAACACGAAAGGCGAGGTGATCGACCATTGCTGTAGCGCCTTGACGTAAGACCAGGCTGTGGTGAAAACGTTCCTCGTATCCGCGCAAATAGAGCCTATCGGCGGTCTGCGCGGTCACTACGAATCCAAGTACATCCACGTAGAACGCTTTCGCTTTCTCCAGATCTGCGACTACCAGCTCTGCATATGCAGCGCGAATAATGTTGAATGATGGCTGAATCCAGTTCGTATCAAGCATCTCATGGCTCCTTTTGCCTGGCGACAATGCCGCGATGATTACATTAGGCGTGCTGTTCCGGCCACTACAAGCCAAAGCGAGGGATGGGGAGTTTTTCCTCATGCGCTCTCTGGTTCAGCAACGACACTATTTTCAAGTGCACCCAGACCATCGACCTCGAGCCGCATCACGTCTCCAGGACGAACGTGGGAAAGCCCTCTTGGCGTCCCAGTTAACAGGATGTCATTCGGCTCAAGCGTCATGAAGCTGCTGATGAACTCAATGAGTTGTGGAATGGGATGCACGAACAGGCTGGTACTGGCACGCTGGCGCAATTCACCGTTCACATAGGCACGCAATTCCAGATTATGGGGATCGCTGATTTCCCCCTCAACCAGGTAGGGGCCGAGAGGGCAAAATGTATCCCATCCCTTTGCACGCACCGGCGGACGATAAAAATTACGTACAAAATCGCGGATGGTGACATCGTTGGCAATGGTATAGCCGCGTACCACATCAAAGGCATCGGCTGCACACACCTTGCGACATCTCCGCCCGATCACAACAGCCAGCTCGACTTCGTAATGCATGTAGTCTACATTGTTCGGATAAATGACTGTTGACCGGTGCCCAATCCACGTGTTGGGCGGCTTGAAAAACAGCGCTGGTTCTTCAGGTGTCGCTACACTCAGTTCTGCGGCATGATCGGCGAAATTGAGCGCTACTCCTATCACCGAGTGGGGCATTACAGGAGGAAGAAACGTTACCTCGTCCTCGTGATGACTCGTCCCCGACTCATCGAGCAACATGCCAGGTTCAACCAGGATGCCTTCATGATAGTGTCCCCGCGTCAGAAAGCGGGCATGTTTCATACCTGCACCTCCTGTGATGTTGTAGGCCATGTCTAGCAAGCCCCTTGTAGTCCCTTCCTCCCTCCTCGTCGTACGCCTGTTTCACCTACCGCTCTGTGGGAACGCATCCAGGAGGATCGGTTGATTCATTGTGGCGGAACGGTTCGCCGCCTCCATGAGCCTGGAGAGGTCGATGGCGGCCTGGATATTCTCACGAGCACGGGTTCCTTGCTGGATGTGTGTGACCCATTGCGAGAAGGGAGTCGGCAGATCAGGAGGGATGTCCGTCCAGACACTCCACTGGGAAGTTCCCGGAGCGCCCGCAACTGCGCTGCGTATGCGCAGGATCCCGTCCGGCGTCCCATAGAGCAGGCTCCCTTGTGTCCCATGGACCTCGATGGTGAACGGCGAGAAGGGGTTGACAAAGCTGGCTTCGACGATCCCCACGGTCCCCTGGGGAGAGCGCAGCACTACCACCGCGTTATCCTCCGCGGCACGTCCGGTGAGCGAGGCATAGGTAGCACTGACGCTCTGGGGCAGGCCCAGGAAGAACCGGGCCAGGTACATCGAATGTGCCCCCAGATCGATCATCGCGCCCCCAGCCGATTGTTGGGGATCGAAAAAGGAAGGGGGTAACCAGCCCTGGGGATGTTGTTGGGTCCTGAGCGCGCCATCATGAGTCAGGCGCGTCCGCACCTCGGTCAGCTCCCCTAGCAACTTCCGGTCGAGGATGTGCTTGATAGCCAGCGTCGAGCCGCTCGAGAGCCGTGGCAAGGAGACCACCAGCACGACCCCGGCCTGCTCGACCGCTGCTGCGATCTCGGTGCATTCGCGCAGGGTGGGGGCCAGCACTTTTTCGGTAAAGATATGCTTGCCCGCCTGAGCTGCTGCGATGATCACCTCTCGATGCATCATCGTCGGCGTGGTAACAATGACGCCATCCACCTCGGCCTGGGCCAGCAGGTCAGGTAGATTCTCGTAGAAGGGCACACCCAACGCATGTGCCTGGGCACGGCCGCGCTCCGGCGTTTCGTCCCAGACCGCTGTGATGGTGGTCGTGGGGTTGGTGCGTGCTTGTTGGACATAGTCACGCGCGTGGACATGCCAAAAACTGAGGAGCGCCACTCGAATCATCGTTGCTCTCCTGCCTCCCGGAGACACTCGGGGGCTATCTGAAGCAAGGCCAAGCGCCAGCGGCGGGACACCTGCCAACAGGACCAATGCCTGACGGCGTGAGAGCGGTTTCGGGCCTATGGTTTCTTTTGTCATGAACATGACTTGGTTGATAGAAAGCCCTTCTGCCGTGACACTGCTTGACCCACCTCTACAAAAAACGAATCTGCTTCTGCACCTGTATACTACCATGCAGCATGTGGTCTGACAAGCAGTGCTGCAGACAAAACCTTGCAGACAGAAAAGGTGCAAGGTCTTGGGGCATGCAATCAGCTCTTTTTGCATGAAGTAGGCTGCCAGCGTGGTTTCAGGATTTCTTTCTCACTAGATTGACAGTATCTTTTGAACGCGTATAATATCGTTCTGAACCACATGTGCTATCTCTGGTCAATTCCATCTTTCGCCAGTCTCTAGAGAATGCTGAGCGTACTTGATGGCTGGGAGTATCTTGAAAAACGGAAATCACACGCAATAAGGTTGTTTTATAAGTATGAGTATCCTGCATATACCATTATTTGCATCGCCCATTCCAAGAACTCTTGGTGTGGGCTTTCATAACGTAGGCAACGAGGGAGTGTTACGTGCTTCTAATGAGACCATGATCAACTATGTGCAACACTACTATGGAGAAAGATGCGGTCATCTCCCTCTGAATGCCAGGAATATACGTGCAGTCGTGAGCTTACCTACGGCGGAGATCCAGGCCCAAATGACCTATCTCAGCGCGCTCTTTGGCAAAGATGTTACCCCTACAACATTTGACGAACTCAAAATGGAAAAGGGGAAAACGCCAGAACTGGTACCCTTGGTGGTGCCGTACATTAATGTTCCTGAAATAGAGACACGCCTGCAAAATGAACTTGGAGCAGAATCATGGGGCCTCCCGGGCAAGATGACCCATGTGCTGAAAAACAAAGCAAGCTTTTATCAATTGGTTGATGAGTTTGGCCTGGAAGGCTTTTACCCTCCTGATTATACGATCGCAAGTATCTATGAGGTTGCCAGAGAAGCGGAACGTTTTCTCCGGCGGGTAGAGGATGTCTACAAAAAGGCAGGATTAGCAGAAGCCTATCCCTTGGGAGTAATGCTCCGGGCAGCCGAGGAAGATGGCAATTACGGCTGCTGCTTGGCCTATGAAAACGCAGGTGGCATCATCGTCGTACAAGACGGAGACGCCGACCATGCTCAATACTATACACAGTGGCAAGAGGCATTAGCTGTGTCACAAACACATCTGGCAGCTACCATGAATGTGCAGAAGGAAGCCAGGGTCGTGATCAGCCGGTATATAGACTTTGTCGACTCTCCCGGCATGTCTGTAGTGATTATGGAGAATCGGGTAGAGTCACTCGGATGGAATGGTCAGTTGCAAAAGCCAGGCAGTAAAGCATGCATTGGAACAAGTACGTATATTCCCAAGAATGCATATATGCAGCGCATGCAGCAAGAATATGAAGAACAGACAGCCGTGTTCTTTGAGGCCTTGTTGAGATGGACAGCTCAGCAGTGCAGCGTAGAGTTTGCCTCTATCAGAGGCGTGGCAAACCTGGATATCATGATCCCAGGAGAGCTAGAAAAAAGACTACGAATACGAAGAAAGCAACCAGTAGGCAATTATCTGGCAGAATGTAATCCTCGCTGGACAAACTATACTGATGCCATTATGACCATTCTAGGAGCTAACCGAAGAGAGCAGACCATCTATAACATGAAGGCAGCCGTTTCAGCAGGAATTTGCACTATCGATAAACATCCCTTGCCCGAAAACGTAGACCCCCAAAGCGTAAGAGCAGGCATCACCGAAAGAGATGATGTTTTGAAGCAGGAAAGAACGAGAATAATTTGCCGCATGGCAAAAAATCCCATGGGCTTGATCTTTGCCGGAGAGGTAGCAAGAGCACAACAAGAGGTCAATACAATACTTACTCTGCTCTCTCCTGAAAAGGCCTTATGACCACTTTGGAGGGATACATCATGCAGGAGACCGGAGATGTTTTTCGCACGGGGAAGTATCACAAGAGCTTTAAGAAGAAGCATCTACACCTTATACGTAAGCTGCAGCTTCGCATGTTTTATCGGACATCTTCGAGTCTGATGAACGTTCTGGGCTGGCCCGACCCGCTCGCAAGAAAGGCCCCCCGCGTACTGCTCTGTGGGACTGCGTCTCCTTATACCACCGTCACTTTTACGCGCTTCGTAAGAAAGTTCAATAGCGTGGCCAGCATTGAAGTCCTGGATATTTCTCCCTATGCTGTGAGCCAATCCGCGCGTTTTCTGGAGACCTGCCAGGATATTGACCCGGCGCGAGTCTCCTTCGTCGAAGGTGATGCCTTACACATGCCGTTTGCCAGTGAGAATTTCGATTGGATAGAAACTGATTTCTTCATCCAGTTTTTCTCTGCCGGGGAAAAAGCGCTCTTGTTCAAAGAGTGGTACAGGGTACTCAAGCCAGGAGGCGTGGTCACGACAAGAGACTGGTTAATGCAGAAACAGGACTTCATCGAGCATATTGTTGAGGGAACGAAAAATTGGCTCATCAGGCAGATCCTGGGGCCTGTCGCCTATAGCGCCAGCGCAAAGGACGTGAAGGAATCTCTGGGGAAGCTGGGGTTTGAAGTGGCCGTGTTTCCGGTGAGGATACCGGGCATCGGAATAAGCATACCCGTGATGAACTATATCCTCATCTATAAGCCTGCTAAGCAGGAACATATGCGTCCAGTTGATGCCTGATAGAAGAAATGTCATGTCGTATTTAAAGGCTTTTCAGACGAAGCTGCCTGTAAACCGTTGAGACCACCCCTGGTAGGCGTGCAGCGCAGCCGGTTTGATGTCTCCCAGGCGCTGCCCTAAGTCGGTGCAGACAGCCAGGTAAGTGTGGTAGCTGTCGCACTGCGGCGCAATAACGAAGAGGCGACAACTATCAAGCTGCCCCAATCTCCGGCTGTACTCGTAGTGATAACTCTCTTGCAGCGCCTCTTCGATCTCTTGAGCGATGTCGCCGAGCTGACTTTCATCGAAGGCAGTATCGTCGTCGAACTGGATGAATAGTGTATAAAATGGACGGCCTTCGGGTGGCCACTCCGGTGCCATCATCCAGAACTCCGCATGCAGTGCATGCTTTTCAAGCAGGCTCGCAACAGTAGTACGAACAAGGTCTTCGTTCAGCTTCTCTCCGCAAATATCCACCACTTTAGATTGTCTCCCGACGAATCGAATCAGTGGGCACTGGTGATAGAAATCTGCCACCTCGATTAGGTCGTTCAGACGGTAACGGTAGAGACCGCCGCCAGTGCTAACAATCACCGAGTACCTTCGTCCTGCCTGTAGTTCGTGCGCTAGTTTGATCGCTGCTGCTCCTTCGTCTGCCTCTTCAAATTCGAAGAATTGAGAGAGCAAGGATAAAGCGGATAGATCATCTTTGTTAGCGTGAAGAATTGGTGGCGAGAATGGAAAAGAGATAAAGGCTTCCGTGGCAAGTAGGCCCTTTGGCTGGATGGCGGCGTGGGGAAAATATGCTTTGAGATGCGGCAGGGCGAGAGCAGCATTGCCGTGCGCCCAACAACTGATGAGCCGCATTTCGGGCCAGATAGCCTCGTAAAGCGTCCTTCCAGAGATATCCGTCTCGGTAGGTGTCTTGCCCTGCCAGGCTGCGCGCAGCCGTTCCAATTCTTGAGCGCGGCGCGGATTGCTATTACAGTGTGAGAGGATGTTATCCCTGAGTGGCGGTTCTATCTTCGCGGCAACAGCAAGTGTTCCTTGCCTGATATCTCCAGTTAACTGGGAAAACCACTCTGGAAGAGGATCAAGCAGCAACGTCAGAAAACTGGGATTCCACACAGATACCCAGGATAATAACCGCTCCTGGAGAAGAAGTCGCAAGGTGACATAACGGAATACTTCCATATCGCTCAATTGAGCAAGTTGGGATGGAACGGCCATAATTGAGTTGAGCACCCACCTGGTCAAAGGACTGAAGTACTGCTGCTCATCGTCAAAGCCGATAGCAATACCTCCTGTTGTGTGACTCTTCCGTTCTCCGATAGGAGTTACGGACCAGTACGTTTTGCCCAGGAGGATGCGGGGAAAACGGCGAAAAAGGTAGTACACCCAGGGATCAATGCCTTCCTGGAATTCACTCACGAGCGCTTTCGTATACGGTATCAGTTTGGAAGCCTGCGTTGAGCCGCTGGTGAGGCCGAACTGGAGTACGCGCTGTGCGGTGAGCACCTGCGGCTGGCCATCCGCGATACGCTCAATATATGGCTGAAACTCCTCGTACGAGCGGAGCGGTACCGCGCGTTGATACAGTTCAACCGAGTTCACACCAGCGAAATGGTGTTCACGTCCGAATTCGCTATCAGCATTCTCGGAAAGAATGTGCTTGAGTACGGCGGCCTGCGTTCCAGAAACATCACGGGTAGCGCGTTTCCACCTGCGGGACATGCCAAATGAATACAAAAACCAGAGCAGATTGGCCAGGCTGACCCTGAACCGTCGTAAGGCCTGCCCCATTAGTCGCGTCCTTCAGCACTCACGAGCCGTTTTACTCGGTTCGTAAAATTATCCGGTGACACTCTTGCAACGCAGACAAGTTCGTGTCCATCTAAGTACCCCGGGTTACAGCGCAGGAAAAACTCGGTATGGGCGTCCAAGCTGCTTGGTATCGCGTCGATGCTTCCCGGCCTCACCCTTTGAGGACTGAACGTCACGACGCCTGTCGCGGGATTATAATGGTGAGGATACTTCTTCTCCCCAAAGGCATCCATGACCGCCTTGTCGTAAGCGGCAGTCGGCTTATCGTAGCAGGGAGCAAATTCCTTAAAGAAGAAGAGCATGATCTTGTACGATCTCCATCCTTTAGAGATAAGTATGTAATACACCTTGTTCTGGGGAAATTGTTCCCGGACATGCATGAAATACTTGACAAGCTCAACACCAAGGCCCGTGCTGCTTCTATATTCCGGCAGGACTACGGTGTCTCCAGAGAAGATGCCCTTTACCTCTTCACCTGGCAGCGAGAGGGTGAGTACCATCAGCGTCGACCACCCGACGATTTCTCCCTCGCAATGCTCCTTCCGCAGGATCATGACATCTTCTTTTTCCTGAAAGTCTCGCATGAAGTCATTCCAGCTTACACCGAGGAATCCCTGGCAAAGCAGGTGGTAGAAAATCTCCTTTTCATGTTCGGAGCACGTGGAGACTTTCTTAGTTTGGCAGACGATGTGGGGCATAACTGCTTCTCCTCGTGGCATGTTGTCCGCGAGCTATCATACACTTCTTTCTATGGTTGTGGTAACATGATATAACAAAAGCATACTTGACTCAACACCTGGCTCGACGAGTTGCTCATTGTGCTGCTTCGTATCCACGTCCGTGGAAGGCATTCACAGGGACTCTCCTGGAAATGTGTACCCACGAAGAAACGGGAGGAAATCGTGAAAATCACCCTTCTTATGCCCCAATCTCCGATGTACCGCAAACGTGGAATCTTCAGTAAAGCGCTCAGATACGCACCTCTTACCCTGACGACCCTGGCTGCGCTCGTGCCAGAGGAGTTGAATGCTGAGATCCGTATCATCGATGAAGGGGTCGAGCAACTGAACATTGAGGCAATCGATGCCGATATTGTCGGCATCACCTGTATTACGCCGAATGCTCCTCGTGTCTACGATCTCTCGCGCCAGCTGCGAGAGATGGGTATGACGGTGGTCATTGGTGGAGTACACCCTACGCTCGTTCCCGACGAGGCTCAGCCGCACGCGGACGCCATTGTCGTCGGGTACGCAGAACAGTCGTGGCCTCAACTCCTGCGCGACTTTGCAGCCGGAAAGATGCGATCCCGCTATGACGAGGGACCTGGCTATCGCTTCGCCAACGTCCCTGAACCCCGGCGCGACCTGCTGAAGCGCGAAGGATATATCACGATCAATACCGTCCAGGCCGTGCGTGGATGCCCATACAAGTGCAACTTCTGCGTTGTGCCCGTTGCCTGGCCGGGCTATCTTCAACGCCCCGTTCAGGAGGTAATCCGCGAGATTGAGCGCCTCGAGGGAGATAACTTCCTCTTTCTTGATCTGAGTCCTACTGAGAACCCCACCTATATCAAGCAGTTGTACCGTGAGCTAATCCCGCTGAAGAAGCGTTGGGGCGGGCTTTCAACCATTCGCATCGCTCGCGACCGCGAAATGCTAAAATTGGCGGCCCAGAGCGGGTGCGGAGGACTGCTCATCGGCTTTGAGTCGGTATCGCCCGCTACCATCAAACAAATGAGAAAAGGCTTTAATAAGCCTGAAGACTACAGCGAAGCAGTCAAGATCATCCACGATCACGGAATTGCTATCAACGGCTGTTTTGTCTTCGGACTCGATGGCGATGACAAGGGTATCTTCGAGCGCACCGTTGAATTCGTCAATAAGGCCGCCATTGACCTGCCCCGCTTCTCTATCGCGACGCCTTTTCCCGGCACTCCGCTGTACAGGCAGCTCCAGGCGCAGGGGAGGATTCTCATCAAGGACTGGACGTACTACGGAGGGCAAAATGTCGTGTTCCTGCCGCAAAACATGACAGTTGAGGAATTGCAAGCAGGAGCGCAGTGGGCATGGAGGCAGGTATATAGCTTACCATCTATGCTGCGACGCGTCGCAAGCTCGGCGGCTTCTCGTTCCGGTCTGGTCCTGAAAACCTCGCTTCTCGCGAACATCGGCTACACAAAGTATGCCAGGATGCTCCCCGATTACATTCCTGTCCCCTGTGAGGTCGAGCCGTGGCGCGTTCAGCTTATAGAGTCACAGTAGCATCTGAAAGGAATTTTATGAAGATTACCTTCATCACTCCACATGTCGGGAGAAAAAGCAGCAAGGAGTATGTGCGCACCTGGCAGATGGAGCCGCTCACCATCGCCACCCTCGTGGGCTTAACGCCGCCTGATGTCGAAATTGCCTATTACGACGAGCGCGTGGAATCCATCAATTTTGATGCTCTGACCGACCTGGCGGCCATTACTGTCGAAACCTACACGGCGAAGCGCGCGTATGAAATAGCTGCCGAGTATCACAAAAGAGGGGTGAAAACGCTGCTGGGAGGCTATCATGTGACCCTCATTCCAGATGAGGCGCAAGGGTATGCCGACAACATCCTGGTGGGGTACGCCGAACCTCTCTGGGAGCAAGTCATACGGGATGCTGAGAGGGGAACGCTCCAGCACCGGTACACGCAGAACAAAGCGCAGCCCTATGACTATGGCATGCCGCGCAGGGACATCTTTCAGGGGAAGCCCTATTTCAAGCTGAGCTGCCTTGAAACAGGGAGAGGCTGCCCGCTCCATTGCAACTTCTGCTCGATTGCTGCTGCGACCTCTTCCCGTTATAACGGGCGCTCAATCGACAGCATCGTCGCAGAGATTGCCTCACTCAAAAACCGCAATGTCTTCTTCGTGGATGACAATTTCGTCGGAAACCTCAAGCACGCGCGCGACCTCTGCCGTGAGCTTATTCCGCTCAAAATCAACTGGTTGGGTCAGGGTACGCTCAATATGGCAAGAGATGAAAAGCTGCTTGAAATCATGGCGGAGAGCGGCTGCGCCGGAGTGCTGATCGGCTTCGAATCGCTCCGCCACGATACCCTGCGACTCATGGATAAGCAGCTCAACGTCGTCATGGGGGACTATAAAAAGCTAATAGATCGCCTGCACCAGCACGGCATCGGACTCTACGGGACCTTCATCTTCGGCTATGACACCGAATCGGTCGATGATACCCTGCATACGGCAGAAGCGGCCATCGATTTCGGCCTGTTTATCGCGGCGTTTAATCACCTGCTTCCGTTTCCTGGCACGCCGCTGTATGAACAATTTCGCTCTGAAGGGAAGCTGACCGATGAACAATGGTGGTTATCGCCAACGTTTCGCTTTGGTGATGTTCCATTTACCCCTAAGAATATGACGTCCCAGGAACTGCATGAGCTGTGCTTGAAAGCCCGCAGGAGATTCTACAGCCTCCCTGGTATGATAAGACGTTCCGCGAACATCAGGGGGAATGCTACGACCCTGAGAAAAGCCGCCGCGTTCTGGGGAATTAACGCGCTGCTGCGTAAAGAGATCGGGCAGAAGGATGGGCTGCCATTGGGGAATTACCCGGTACGCCCCTCACCGCTCTATGCTGAGAGCAGGAACTGATATGTTTACTCGCAATAGAAGGAGCCTGTATGTCCGGGCAGCGTAGGTTCGAGTTTGCCCTGGCAACGGAGGCGGACGATGGTGAGCTCCGCGAATTGCTCCGCCATATATCGATGCCGGGCAATATTACCCTCGCCTTTCTCCGCGAACCTTCGTTTTTTCTGGCCGAGCAGGCCGGGAGCGCTGCAAGCCAGGTGATCACCTGCAAAGACCGCCAGAAGGGACAAATGGTGGGCATGGGCAGCCGGAGCATACGGTGCGTGTACATCGATGGCAAGCCGACAAGCGTAGGCTACCTGAGCATGCTGAGAGGCGTCCCGCAAGCCCGCAGCAATATTGGGCTGGCACGTGGCTATAAATACCTCAAGGAACTTCATGCCGACGGCGCTGTTCCTTACTACTTCACAACCATCATGAATGACAACACTGATGCGAAGGCTTTATTGACCAGCGCGCGCGCAGGACTTCCGGTCTATCAACCTGTCGCGCACCTCATCACCTACCTTATTCCGCTCACAAAAAAACGCGGGAGGCAAAAGTTTCGTAACGAGGTGAGCAGGGGGAATCCAGATCTACTCCCGCAGGCTGTCACATTCCTCCAGGAATGGAACAGTCGCTATCAATTCGCCCCTATGTACACGCTGCAAGACATGCTCGGTCAAAGCAACCTGCTCCCCGGTTTCTCCTGGGAGAATTTGTATGCGTATCGCGAAAATGGGAAGGTTCTGGGAACGCTGGGAGTTTGGGATCAGCAGTCGTTCAAACAAACCGTCGTAACGGCCTACTCCCGTAGGATGGAAGTAATACGCCCATTTTACAACCTGTTCGCCTACGTTCGGGGCATCCCTCGCTTACCAGCCGCCGGGGCGAGCATCAAAATCTTGTACGCGGCATTTTTGAGCGGAAACAAGTCCGTTTTCGCAGAGTTGCTGAAGCAGGCGTGCGCAGACTGGTCCGGCAAGGGTTATGATTACCTTTCCGTGGGCTTCTGCGAGGACAATGAACTCTCTTCCATCGCGTCTCGTTATGCTACTCAACGCATTGCAAGTACCTTGTACCTCGTCTACTGGCAGGATAGCGGCGTGTTACTTCCCGCGACGAACAGGCCTGTACACCTGGAGATTGCAACGCTTTAGCCTGTGCCGGAGGTTCTGCGACTCCGTTCATCGCAGTTGGCGAATGTCGCGAATGCTCAGACCAATAGATGCCGGTACCACTACGAGCATTCCGGCGAGCGCGAAAACTTGGGCAGGCCCGATGTGGTCTGCCAGCAAGCCCGCCAGGACAAGCCCGCCAGGCAGTGTGGAAGCTACCCCCAGCTGCGTTATGCTGCTGACGCGCCCCAGTTTGTCGTTTGGCACCTTCTCCTGTTGGAGTGTCCCCCAGAGGATCGTAAAAATTGCCAGGCCAGCGCCGACCAGGGCCGATGCAGCAATGACAATGGCTGGCTCGACGGGGCGGGGTAGTGGTAGAGCGCAAGCGATCAGCGCGCAGCCGCCAACAAGGACCGCGCTATAGGCAACAATGCCGCGCCGCAGCTTGGATGCATTTCCTATAGCAAGAGCGGCAAGAATCGAGCCGACTGCGTCTGCCGTTGCCACGGCCCCTATCAACCAGACTCCTGCACCATATACATCGCGGACCAGCCTGGGAAGTGATACCCACATCGCCCCCGCGAAGCCGGCACCGACCAGCGGCGAAGCCAGAACCGTCACCCACAGCCACGGAACGCTGAAGACGTAACGCAGGCCATCTCGCGCGTCTCTCATTGCGCCCCGTATCCCTTGTGAAGCATGATTACGTGCCTCATCCGCTTCAGCTGGATGAGCTGGAACTTCCACTTGTGAGGTCGCTGTGGCTGCAGGAAGGCGAAGCGCCAGGAGACAGAGTGCCGAAATACCATAGGTCAACCCGTCGAAGGCGAAAGCGCTTGCCATACCGAAAAGTGCGGCACAAATTGCGCCCGGCACGGGTCCTAGCAGAAAACCTACATTCCGGCTCAGCGTATTGAGCGAATTGACCGACGTAAGCGCTTCTGTCTCTACCATTTGGGGCATAATGGCCTGGTATGCCGGGTCAAAGAAGCTGCTCACAATGCCAAACAGAGGGGCCAGGGCGACGAGGTGCCAGAATTGCAGCAGGCGGGTCCAGCTTAGCCAGGCTACCAGCATGACGATACATCCGCGCCCCGCATCGGCGCACAGCATGAGGAAGCGCCGCGATACGCGGTCAGCAATCACACCACCAAGCAACAGGAACAATATTCTCGGAGCCCACTGCGCGATGAGGATGAGGCTCATCGCTGTGGCCGAGTCGGTCAGGAGCAGGACCTCCCAGGTGATGGCAATGGTGAACACGGCATCGCCAAGCACGGAGATGGTCTGTCCCGCCCACAAGAGCGTGAATGGGCGCGAATGGAACGCCCGCGCGAACTGCAGCCGCTCGGCTATTGCTGAATGCAAACGGGCCACCTGTCTCATATCGACTGACTCTTTCGGTCAGGTATACATATAAAATGTATTAATTCAGGCTGTTGAGGCGACGCTCTGCTTCTTCGACTGAGATATTGCCAGTGCGAAGCTCTTCAAGAATAACGCGGCGCTCTACATCTCGCTCGTCACGCGAAAGCGGACTCGAGGGGGCAGCGCTCCTCGAGCTAGCAGAGGGAGCGCTATCGGCCGTATTTTCATCTAATGGAGCTTCTGCTTCATCATACTCGATAGGTACACGCTGTGCTTTGGGACTTTGCTTACCTCTAGAGGATTGAGATTCCTCATTGCGCTTCTTCCACTCGTGGCGAATAGTTGCGAGTGTTTCTTCCAGTTCGGACATCACTTTCTCCACCACTTTTTGGACCTCATGTTCCACAGCATCCCAATCCGTGTCACGTACATGCCTGGTCGCGCGTTGTGCATAACTTTTGGCGCGTTCAGCTGTGCGGCGGGCAGCTCGCTCGGCCTGCTCTCGTACATCGTCCCAGCGCTCTTCGTACTCACCAAACACGCGTGCTCCTCGTCCACGCTCCCACTCAAAACCGAAGTCAGGTGAAAACGCGGTACCTATTCCATCGGGATCCTCATCGGTAAATGGCCCTTGGAAATGGAACCGGGCGTGTTTTGGCCCTCGATCCCATTGTGCCCGGAAGCGGTGTTTTCCAAAACCGCCTTCCCATGTCCGCAAGCCCTCTTTCTCTTGTTCTTTATTATCTGCATTAGATTCGTTGCTCATGGAATACTCCCTTTCGTTGCTCTCTTCAGCGATAATGGTAATGTTGCCGTAGTTACTACATAGAATGACAGTAGCATCACCGTGCCCCATTACTCCGATTAATTGCTTCTTCGCCCCCGTTCCACCATTAATGGCAATCGGGTGCGTATCTCTCCCTGGGAAGTCTGGGCAACAGAACACGCATTGATTATGCCACATGTACGTAAAGTGACGTTAGCAGTTGCATGCACCATGCACCTGGCATGTGCGCAGAGCGAAGTATTGAGCACAGCATTGTTTTAGGTTTGTTCTGCTCGATCAACCTGGACAGCAGTTAACTTACGATGTAAAGACGATTTAACGGGAAGTGAACAACAATCGGTTTTTGAGAACGGATGATCTAATTAGCCAGCACACCTTCCAACTGTAACGATTCGACATATACGAAGACTATACTATTAGTAAGAAGGGCATACACGCAGCGGGCTTGTTATCGTTGGGATATGAATCGACGCGAATCAAGACCGAACGCTTCGGACCGACAGGAGGAGTATGATGGAAAACAAACTGGACGGCAACGCTGCCGGTGGCATCCTGCAGGAGATCTTTCCTTTTGAAATGACCACAGTTCAGGCGACCTGTACAAGCTGCGGCGCGACTGGGGTTATTGGGACGCTCACCGTCTACATGCACGGCATGGGGATGGTGGTACGTTGTCCTACCTGCGATAACGTCCTTATCCGGGTTGTACATGCAAAGGGGCGATACTGGCTCGACATGCGCGGTGTGCGCGTTCTTCAGATCGACGCTGAATCATAGCCTTTCAAGCGCGGAGGCACGCTGACTGTGCAACGGGCATGCCAGCGAGCCGGGTTAGCTTGACTGCACTGTTGTGTCAGGAGAGTACTCATATGACAACCAATCTGAAGGTGAACGATCGGTTTCCCGACATTGCCTTACCGAATCACCAGAACGAATTGAAGCACCTCTCACATTTTACCAGGCCCAGTCTCCTCGATCAACACCTGGGCTATCTGGATGGCTATCCGCTGATTCTCGTCTTTTACCGGGGGTTCTTCTGCCCGCGCGATCAGCGGCAAATGCGGCAGTTGGTCGATTTTCAACAGGAACTGTCGGTCAATTACGGCAAACTCGTCGCGGTGAGCGCAGACCCACCCCTCGTCCAGGCTGCATTTCGCGCTGGCCTTGGAGCTCAGTGGACCTTTTTGTCCGATGAGCATCGAGTTGTGATCAGGCAGCTCAACATCCTTGACGAGACGGAGGGGGAATACGCATACCGTGCGCAGCCGTATACCTTTGTGTTACGTCCGGATTTGACCATCCATGCTATCTACAACGGGTGGTACTTTGTGGGTCGCCCCACCAACGAAGAACTGCGGCACGACCTGCGGGCCATCATGGAAACACGGTCTGACTACCGTTATGAGCAATATACCACTGCTGAGGTGCAGCAGATCCGCATTCCCCAGCAAGAATGGGCTGACGGTACACCACTGCTGGGCGCCAACGGCCTCCCCGTAGCGAAGGGCGTGGTGCGCTGGTTCGATCTCAATGCTGGTGTTGGCATGATCGCGAGAGATGGTTCAGGCGACGAGGTGTTCTTTCACTTCACCGCCCTTCCTGGGGAGGGTTATCGCACCATCAGGCCAGGGGTCCCGGTGAAGTTTGAGGTCGTCGAGAACAGAACTGGCCCTACTGCCCGTAATATTCAGCGGATCGGGTAACGCGGGCTACATAAAGTTTGTTGTCGGCTGATGGCTGCTTGCCATATCAAGCACGTTCAAGAATGCGAGCAAACGCCTGGAGATAGCTTGAGTCTGCACATTGCTTTCGGAGCATCCAATACTCTGCTCCCCAAAAGAGGTACGCATACAGGGGAGCTTCTCGTCGAGACCAGCGCATGCAGGTGTTATAGTTGGTGATGACGTGTTCCGGCAGACAACTGTACATGCCCTGCCCGTGGGGATTGGGTGGGGTCGTCACTGTCTCCCACGGCTCTGCCTGTCCCTCGGCAATCATCAGCTTTTGTCCATGAGCGTGAGTCCATGCGAACAATTGCTTCCGTCCGTACTGCTGCCAGGGAGTCTTACTTCCATCCAGGTACACTGTTTTAGTCCCAAGGCTCATCAGTGCGTGTCGTGGGTAGTAGTCGATCCCGACGATATCTGCCATGCGCCGGGCTACTGCGAGTGAGTCACCCTGATCGCGCGTCCGCCACCATTGGGAGAGACGCACGGGCAAAGAGGTCGGCAAAAAGCCGTTCATCATAACTGGCCTGGTGGGATCGGCTTTTCTGACTGCTTCGATTTCATTTTCGACAAAGGCAACATCCAACCGCCAGGAGTGTTCTACCCCAAGTGGATCCACAGCTTCGTGTTCCAGTTGCCAGGCGACAATCCCCTTCCGATGTTTATATCGCTCCACCAGACGAGTGATGAATGCTGTCGCAGCCGCAAGCAATGACGGGTAAGCGAACGGCTTGATGAGAGTATGTTCCTGGAAAGGGGGCCTCAGGTAGTGGGCTGGCACAAAGAACTCGGGGTAACTAAAGGTTTTCAGAGGGCCAACACACAGGATCATCTGCTTCCCTGCTCGTTCAGCGGCATCGATCTGCCAATCGAGCTCGTCAGTATAAAAATTTCCTGGCTCAGGTTCTATACGATTCCAGTAAGCTCCCAGGCGAATGAGCTGAAATGGGTAGGTGAGCAATGTTTGCAGGATGGTTCGCGCATCCAATCCAAGCGCAGCAACTTGCGGCAAGCGAAAGCTAATACCGAGCAGCGTAGAGCGGCGAGGTTCGATCGGCAGATGCTGCCACGCATCTGTCAGGGGTTGTGTTGCCTGCTTCAACCGAACTTCTAGCGCGATCGGTACCGTCAGGAAGCTCACTGCACCAACTCCAAGAGCAATGTTTCGCAGGGTTTTCCGCGAAGCTTTTTCTGTTTTCTGCATGCCTGTCCTCCTTTGGACTAACCCGCCTCGGCAAAGTATTCAAAGAGCACCATGGAAAGGATAAACCATAAAGACCATATGGGAATGAATTTACTTATACCCTCTCTCAAAGCAACTCGTTGACTTTTATACGTATACCATGCATTGATCTTTGGAAATACGCTGACTCCTATGAATAGTTTATGCGTGGGGAAAGCCCGTTTTTCTTGAATATGTGGGTCTATTGCTATATGTTCAGGCAGCTTAACTCTTGCCAGCACTCTTTTGGGGAACGTCACATACCATAAAGGAACCTCTTGAAATCTGGTTTTCTTCAGCTCGGTGATGATCTCAGAACAGGTGATATGATCTGCATGCCCGTAAAGCCCGGCAAGATCATAGGTAATAAGGAGATCGGGTTTTTCCTGTTCGATAAGAGTTTCAATGAACATCCTCAGTTCCTGCTTTTTAGAGCACAATTCTCCATCACCTAAGTCCTCCTGGACGAGTTTGGAGATCCCAAGGATTGCGGTCACTGCCAGGGCTTCTCTCGTTCGAACATCCTTGAGGCTTCTGTTGCGCGTTGCATTCGGACCTCTTTCGCCTTTGGTCAACAGCACTAACGTCACTGCTCTTCCCCCTGCCGAGAGACGATGCAGTGACCCGCCGCAAGTGATGGCTTCATCATCGGCATGCGGGAAAATAACGAGCACATGGTGAAACTGTCTTGCATCCCTCAGCGGAACAGAAAAATCCGTAGCAAAAAGAAAGCCCGTCATCCAAAGGAGGAGAATAATGAGGAGCACGATCAAAATGATCAAGAGGATCATCATCGTTTTTTCCTTACTTAGCTGCTAGAGCACAAATGGAATGAAGCGCTTAGTACGATGCATGTATTCAAGGTATGGCTGGCCGATGGTCTGGCTGAGCGCCTTCTCTTCAACTCGCACCCGGTATAGATGGCCAGCGAGCACGCACACGAGCAAGACGACCAGGCTGGCCCAGTTTGTCAATGCAAGGCCCATCCCCAGCATGGTCAAGATGGTTCCACTGTAGGCAGGATGGCGAATATAACGGTACGGGCCGTTTTGCACCACCTTCTGATCAGCAGACACCGCCACATCCCGGGTAAAGAAGTGCCCCAGTGTCCAGATAGCGTACCAGCGAAAGGCAACACCGAGGAGGATCAAGGCTACCCCGAGCAGAAAGAACGCTGTTCGATGCCAGGGTATCGCTGCTGCTTGAAACAAACCACCGAGCAAGAAATTCAAGGCGAGGCCGCCCCACAGTAGTCCGATCAGGATGCCCAGAGAGCCGCGATCCTGGATTGATGCATCTTTTCTGAATACCTTTGCCTTTTGCCTGAACGCGACGATCACTTCTGGCACGTCCCAGATCAGACAGGCAGCCAGGAATATTACGACTGCGCCTGGACTGGTATAGATCAGTGGGAGCAAAGCTCTCCTCCTCTCTGAGTCAGAGAACGCCTCTCCATTTCTTGGAGAGATACCTGGAACACACGACGAAACAGGTTCGATTGGAAAAGCGTTTCTGGATCATACAGCCGCTTGAGATGGAGAAATGCTTCAACTGCGGCATCCCCAATACTCTGGCGATAGAGGGCATTTGTGAGAAGAGAGTCTTTCGCGAGATAGAATCTTCCTCCTGCCTCGATCACAAGATCCATCAACTCCCGCAGCATCTTGAGCAGTAATCGAGCTGTCTGAGGGGTGATCTGGTAATTGACTTCTAATGAGAAGCCATCGACCTGGTAGCTGAGGAGGAAAGGGTCCTGCCGATGCTGTTTTATTAGGCACCAGAGTGGCATAAAATTGTTCTCTCGCGAACGTCGCATTATTTCCTTGAAAAGCACTTCTGCCTGACTACGCGGAACAAATGCCTGAAATGTTTCAGTTCCCTGGGGGAGGAGTGTTCGATAACCCATAAACGCTGCTGTTGGATAGTAGGTACAGTGAAACAGAGATCTTTGTCGAATCAACTTCCTGTCCCACCATTTGCTCCACCAGTACATCACACTGTTTGCAATGCGCACGCCCCTCTTCACGGCTGGCCGGCATATCTTGCCGACACATCGAGCAAAGCCCTGCTGGAGCTGATCTGGTATGCGGGATGCCTGAGGCTGTAATCTATAGTCATCACACACGTCGCTGTATTTTATACAGGTGACGATCCCCCGGCCCATACAGCGTCCTCCGGCGAAGCCATCCACCCAGGCTTCTAAGTAATCTGCTGACTGTTCTTCCTGGAATATCGTAAAGATCTCGCCTAATGAGGCGGCTGAACGTACAAGAACATCTACGCGCCCTGAGGGGATGCGCTGTAGTTGTAACGTAATAGATGTGATAATCCCTAATAAACCGGCGCTCCCCACAAAAGCCTGGAAAAGCTGAGGATCGCTCTCAGGTGAAAGGGTAAGCATTTGACCGGTAGCCAGCAGCACGGTGATGGACAGAAGGTGTTCACCAAAAGAGCCGCATTTCCAGGCATTCTTCCCGTTCACATTCATGGCAACACATCCGCCAATCGTGGCATCCGCTGTGGATGGAGTAACCGCCGGCCACCATCGATCCACCAGGGCGACACGAACCATATCGCGCATGGTCACTCCTGGCTCAACTTGCATGATCCCTCGCTCGGGATCCCAGGAGAGGATACGGCGCATGCCCGTTACATCGATGATAACTCCGCCGGTATTCAGGGCTGCATCTGTATAGCTATGCCCTGCGCCATATGGAATCACCGATAGCCCCCATGCGCGTGCAGTAGTGAGCGCGTGCCTGATTCCAGCGATATCTTGCGCCTTGAATATATAGCAAGAGGATCTTTCCGTCATACTCCAGTTCATGACGGAATCCTGATTCCAAGGGGGAGTCATACCATTACCTTCCTCTTGTTTAATCTATCGTATTTCATTGCTTTTCCCAAAAATGTCTGATGTTTATGCGTTCGGCTATACTAAGTCTTACTTATAAAGAACTGACCCGACCTCGCCAATCTCTGACAAGGCCAGATCAGATTCTATGGTATTTTCATACGTTAGTTCAGCAAACTCATTGTTTGGGTTTGTGTCCTCAGTATATTCTGTGAACATGACAGGAAAATGAACATGGTCGTCATGTTTTGTCATTGATCTGTCATTAACGCCTGCCCACAGAGACGGCCCGGAGCCGACCACCGGGTTCATGCCCCCGGTCGTCATGCGTGGTTCCCCCAGGTCGTCCATCATCTGAACCATCGTAAGCAGAGTTACGAAGAAGGAGGCTAGACCTCTACGTTGATCTGAAGGACGCGCACACCCTGCATATCCAGCCAGTAGCACCCCTTTGCCTGCACAATGCGGATGAGCACGCTCTCGCAGGAGGGGCAGCGGACGACCGTCCCCATCCCGTGCATGTAGACGGCGAGCGCACCAACGGCATTGGTTGCGCCGCAGCCCGTACAGGTGGCCTGGACGAGCGTCATTTCAAAAGGGAAGATCTCTTGCAGGATGCCCCCGGCGGCATTGCCATCCAGTTTGTGCTCCATCATGCTTCTCCTGTCGGTCCAAAGCGTTCGGTCTTGATGCGTGCTGGTTCGTTTCCCAGAGTGACGAGACTGGACGCGGCGGTTTCCACGAACGGTGTGGGGCCACAGATGAACGCCAGGGGACGTTGATCAGGTGGCCACGCCACCTCACGCAGCATCTGGGTGTCGATGCGGCGGTGATATCCCGTCCATCCGGGCGGCTGCACGCGGGTCAGGGTATGTGCTATCTCAAGCATCGTGCTGCTCTTGACCAGGCGGTCGAGTTCGTCGCGGTAGATCACCTCCTCAAAGGAGCGCGACGAATAGAGCAGCCGGGTCGCAACGGTGCTGCCCACGGCGGCGCGGTGGCGCAGCATCGCCATCAAGGGCACGATGCCCGACCCCCCGGCGACCAGCAAGAGCGGCCCGCCCATGGACGCCTCCCAGACGAAGTAGCCCCCGACGGGGCCGCGCAGTTCCAGCTTGTCGCCGACGCGCAGTTCATCGACGAGATAGGGCGATACTTCCCCATCATCGAGCCGTTCGACGGTCAGCGTCACGTGCGGTTGCTCCTCGGGCGGCGAAGCGATCGAATAACTGCGTTCGACCTGGTAGCCATCGTCGGCGGTGAGTCGCACATCCACGTGTTGACCCGCGCGATGCCCCATCCAGGCGGGGACCGCCAGTGTGATGCTCTTCGTTCGAGCGGTCTCTGCCTGCGTGGCCACCACCTCACCAAGCTGCCAGGTCAGTCGCCCCAATACCGTTCTTCTTTCCATGGATCACCGTGATTGTTGTAGCCAAGCGACTCCCAGAAGCCCGGTTCATCCTCGTCGACCAGGCGCAGGCCCCGCACCCACTTGGCGCTCTTCCAGAAGTAGAGGTGGGGCACCAGCAAGCGTGCCGGGCCGCCATGTTCTGGCGGCAGCGGCTGGCCTTCATAGGTGTCGACGACCCACGCCTTCCCACCCAGCACCTCTTCCAGGGGCAGATTGGTGGTATAGCCCCCATCGCTGAAGGCGATCACGAAGTTGGCGTCGTAGGAGACCTGCGCGAGCAGGGTATCGAGGGAGACGCCTTCCCAGTGGGTGTCCAGTTTCGACCACTTGGTCACGCAGTGGATATCTTTCGTCACCGTCTCGCGCGGCAGGGTATGAAATTCGTCCCAGGTCCACCGTTTTGGCTGATCGACCTCCCCCACAATGGAGAAATCCCAGTTCGCGAGCGGCGTATGCGGCGTCGGCCCCGCCGAGAGGACGGGAAAGCCGCGCTCGAGATATTGTCCAGGCGGGATTCGTCCGCTCTCGTCGCTTTTCTGGCGGCGACCGCGGAATCCTCGCGAGAAGAATCCTTCACTCATTTTCTCACCTCCTGATCTTCTTTCACTTTTCTCATTCTATTCCTTATTGTACCACGTGCCTTCGTGAAGGCCTCTCAGGACAGGCAAGACAAAATGAGCCACTCTGCGTGTATGAAGCCCAGAGATGATGTTTCCACGCTCGTCCTCCTATCGCGCTCATTCAGGGACGACGAGAGCGGGAAGTGCTTGCTCAAGCAAGGCGCGGTCTTTTTCCAACCAGGGCGGCAGCTTGAGGTGCGTGCCGAGCTCTTCCACCGCTTCGTCTACGGCAAAACCCGGGGGATCGGTCGCAATCTCGAAGAGGGCGCCTCCCGGCTCGTGGAAGTAGATGGAATGGAAGTATTCACGATCAATGATGGGAGTGACGTCTCTCCTTTGCTCGCTCAGGAGCAGGCGCCACTGTGCCTGCTGCTCATCGGTAGGGGTGCGCCATGCCACGTGATGGACCGAACCGACAGCAATGCTGCCGCGCCCTTGCTGGGGCAGTTCCAGGATATCGACAAACGTCCCTGGCCCACCCTCTCCCACTTCGTAGCGCACACGGTTCGTTTCTTCATGCTGTTGTCGAAAGCCGAGGACCTCCGTCAGCATTTGCTCTGTTTGCTTACGCTGCGTCTCCGCCAGGGTAATCCCATAGACGCCGCGGATGGCGCGCTCTGCGGGAATCGGACTGTCTTTCCAGCCGCTGCGCTGGTCGGCCTCATGATGGGCCACGAGTTCGAGGGAGAGCCCGTGCGGATCAGTGAACGACAGCACCTGTTCATCAAAGCGTGTCAGCGGCGCCTTGAGGGCGACCCCGTGCTCAGACAGGCGTCCGATCCAGTAGGGGAGGGCATCTGCGAGCAGGGAGAAGGCGATAGCAACGATCTGTCCCGTGCCCCTGCGTCCTCTGGGCGCGTCTGGCCAGGGGAAGAAGGTGATGATGGTGCCGGGGTGGCCGATTTCATCCCCATAATAGAGATGATAGGTCCCCGGGTCATCAAAGTTGACCGTCCGCTTGACGAGTCTGAGGCCTAACACACCCGCATAAAAATCGACGTTCTGCTGTGGATCACCCACAATGGCCGTTACATGATGAAGACCAAGCACACTCTTGTTCATATCTCTCTCCTTTTGCGGTTTGTCGCTACGCGGGAGTCTTACCTCATCGTTCGCAGACAGCCACTCTTTCGACCTTTAGTGCATTACATCATTGTACGACCAGCCATCGAGGTCGGGTGGCTCGATATCCTGTTGGCTCAGCAGCGTGGCTATCTGCGAACGATGATCGATGGCGTGGTTGACGGCCTGGATCAACACGACGATGACCGGAGCATCATAGGTCCCCCCGTCAAGATGGAAGATCTGGCTCAGTTCCCCCTGTTCCGCGACCGTGAAACGCAGGTTCGCCCAGAGGTTATACTGAAAAAAGTCGGGAAGTCCGGTGGTCATTGCTCTGATCTCCTTCCATGATCTGTCTTCTTTCTTTTCTCAACCTCCCCAATCATCAGTCTAGCATGAAACGCGGTCACAATGGAACCTTTTTCAGCCTTTTGAGGCCGCGCTTCAGGAAATCGGTTTTTCTTCGACAGACAACGCTTCCACGACTTGCTCGTCCAACCGACGCATTAGCCCTGGAGCGCCTGCTCAATCAAGACATCAACTACAGCGATATTGCCGATCAATTCCTGTGGGAGAGCGTAGCGGACCCGCAGGTAGGCGGCGCTGGTAGAACTGACCCAGACCCGACCATCCTCACTCGGCCAGACGAGCGCTTTGAGGGGCAGATCAAGGGCTGAGAACACTGCGGCGTGAGCGACCCTACGAGCGACTGAATATCAGCGGGGTGAAAGGATTGACGCAGGCGCAGAAGGCGTCGTTGCGCGCGGTGGGGCGATTGAGAGCGCTCCTGTCTAGAAACCTGCTGATGGCAAAAGGAGCAAGGGCACCATTTGGCGAACGGACGTACTAAGTAGCCAGTACACATGAAGCAGCAACAGATTATGCCTCTCGTGCTTCACCGTAACATGGCACCGCATGATTCACGAACGATTAATTGCGTTTGAAGGCGTATCTCTCTCGGTGCTCTTTTCCGATTCTGTAGCCGTTCAAAGAGGAGATGAGCCGATTGTTGGCCGATTTCATAGGTTGGTTGGTCGATGACCGTCAAATGAGGTCGCATCACTGCGGCCCATGTGAAATCATCGAAACAAGCAAGGGCGATATCTTCTGGACAACGCAGACCTGACTTCGCTATAGTTTGTAGTGCGCCGATAGCCATGGTTCCATCCATCATGAAGAGCGCCGTTGGCCGATTTTCAAGTGCGAGGAGTTGCATCGCTCCACGCTCTCCTCCACCTACGCGTGCATACGACACGGCAATCAAGGCGGGATCGACAGCAATTCCGTGTTTTTCGAGCGCTTCAGTATATCCCAACAGGCGTTCTTCTGTGGGTGCGATCCCACGAATCCCCGTCACCAGACCAATACGTCGATGGCCAAGCGCAATGAGATGTTCTATTGCTGTTCTGGCGCCTGCTCTATTATCTACCATGACCGTATCGATGCCCAAATCAAAGAGCGAGCGGTCGATGCTTATCAAGGCTAGATGCTGAATAGGTAGAGATTGTAAATACTCGTGACTGCGGGCCGTTACAGCAATGATGAGGCCATCAGCTTGCTTGCTTTCTAATAGTTGAAGATACTTTTTCTCCTTCTCAGGATCTTCATCGGTATTGCCGAGAATTAAAGAATAATTGTGAGCGCTCGCCACATCTTCTACCCCACGAGCGATGTTTGTGAAGAAGGGATTCGTAATGTCAGGGACAATAAGCCCTATTTTGTAGCTTACCCGAGTCTTTAACCCATGAGCAAAACTGTTCCGTTTATAGCTTAAAGCGGTGATGCTTTCGCGTACTCGTTGCGCTAATTCAGGACTCACATATTTGTTTTTATTCATCACAGCAGACACCGTCGCAACGGAAACAGAAGCATGGTTAGCTACATCTTTGATGGTTACTGAGCGATTAGGAGACAGCGCCATGTGGTTGTAACTCGCTTTCATGCACAATGGAATGCATTGTTCCCAGGCTCCAAGCAGGAGCTAATCGTTATGCTGTATCTATCATACCTTTTTCTGTCAAATAAAGATAGTGTCAGGCAGACATTTGAAGATAAAGGAAATTGAGTAGCGTTGGGAAATGAGCGACAAACTCCTCTCAGACGGCCAGCTAATCGTTGCACTGAACGCACCATAGGGACTGGCTCCTGTCAAGCCATCCCGTTCGGGCAGAGACGAGTTGGGCCTGAAATCTGCCAATCAGGCCAAATTTTCCGCTCGATAAGGCTTGACAAACGGAATATCCTATGGTATTTTTGGAATAAACGATTAGCTAATCGTTTTTCTGCTTCACACCATTCCTTAGAGCAGAGAAAAGAAAGGAGGGTCGTGTTTCAGAAGGCTCAACACTGTTGAATAGCTTCCTTCTTATGTGCGTCCTACAAGTATTTGTTATTCAGGCGTCCTGTTGTCGTATTTTTTGTTCCTTCCTAAGGAGGAATCTGCCATGAAGATCACCGCACGAGTCGTCGCTGTGCTCACAGGTCTCGCTCTGCTGCTGGCAGGATTGGCTGCATGCTCCCCTAGCAGCCAATCATCTTCTTCCGGTACCACTACACTCACTGTGGCAACCGTGAACAATTCTCAAATGGTCCAGATGGAGCAGTTGACCCAACAGGTATTCGAGAAACAGTATCCCAACATCAAGGTCAAATTTGTCACCTTGCCTGAAAACGACCTGCGTACGAAAGTGACGCAGGATGTCGCCACCAACGCTGGTAAGTTCGATATTGCAACCATCGGTAGCTACGAATCTCCTATCTGGGCGCATAATGGCTGGATTCAAGATTTGCAGCCGTACCTTGGCAAGATGTCAGCCTCCCAGAAGAGCAGCTACAACTATGACGATCTGCTCAAGCCGGTCATGTCGTCTCTTTCCTATAAGGGCGATCCTTATACGCTGCCATTCTACGGCGAGAGCAGTTTCCTCATGTACAACAAGCAAATCTTCGCACAGCACCACCTGACCATGCCACTTCATCCTACATGGAGCCAGATCACTCAGTTCGCTCAGCAGCTGAATGATCCTGCAACCGGTACTGTCGGTATTCTCCTGCGTGGTCAAGCTGGCTGGGGTATGAATCTGGCCCCGCTTGACACGATGATCAACACCTTTGGCGGCAGTTGGTTCAACCAGCAATGGCAACCCCAGCTGAACACGCCGGCGGTGCAGCAGGCAGTCACGCTGTACGCTACGCTGTTACAGAAGTATGGAGAGCCAGGAGCTTCCACCGCAGGCTGGCAAGAGTGCTTGAATTTGATGACGCAGGGCAAAGGCGCGATGTTCTATGACGCGACTTCGTTCGGTGGCGTGTTGGAAACGCCATCGCAATCCACGATCGCTGGCAAAGTGGGCTATGCCTATGCGCCGACAGCCGTGACCCCCAATGGCAGTCATTGGTTATGGGCCTGGTCCCTCGGTATGGTCAACTCCAGCCGTAACAAAGACGCGGCCTTCCAGTTCATCACCTGGGCTACCAGTCCGCAATACCTGGAACTGGCTGGTAAAACCTTCGGTTGGGCCAACGTGCCGCCTGGGACGCGTGCCTCAATCTACCAGAACCCGAGCTATCAAGCGGCGGCTCCTTTTGCTCAGGTCACACTCGACTCTATTAATACTGCTACTCCAGATACGCCCACGCTCAATCCGGTTCCTTATCATGGCGTGCAGTATGTAGGCATTCCCCAGTTTGAGTCGGCGGGCCAGCAGGTAAGCGAGCTGATGTCAGCAGTCGTTGCCGGGAAATTGACAGTCGTCCAGGCTCTTCAGCAGTCGGACCAAATCCTGGCATCGCAAGTGAACGCGAGTAACGCTTCCGGGTACTAAGCTATCACAGGTATGGCTAACGAGAGACTGTCTCTTTTCATCGAACCAGCGGTCTCTCGTTGGTCACTCCTACGTACACAAGAAGCAGGTTGAAAAGAAAGAAGAAAGGACGGCCCATGAGTCAGGTAGCTCAGACTCCTCAGAAGCTTACGCTTCCTGGAATGTACAAGCGTACCACTCCAGCCTCCCCAGTGCAGGGACGTGGAGGGAGGGTATGGCTGCACCTCCCCGCGCTGGTATATATGATCGCGTTAACCCAGATTCCTTTCCTGTTAGCGGTGTGGTTTAGTCTGCATTCATGGAACATACTGGTGCCAACAGAGGGATTTCCCTTTGTGGGGCTTGCAAACTACATTACTGAATTCGTCAGCGATCCGAACTTCTGGCCCATCTTGTTGAATACCGTGCAACTGGTGGTGGGAGCGATGGTGTTAGCTCTCATCGCGGGAACGATTCTGGCCCTCCTCCTTAACCGCCCAATCTGGGGCAGGGGTGTCTTGCGTGCGGTGGCAACCGTGCCATTCCTCGTGACGCCGTCGGTCATGGCTCTAATATGGAAAAATCTTTTCCTGAGTCCATCTTCAGGAATAGTTGATTGGCTGTTTCATCTTGTCGGCCTCCCTGCTGTGGCCTGGTTCTCCACCTTCCCACTTCAGAGTATCACGTTCATTGTTGCCTGGGAATGGACCCCCTTCGTGATGCTGGTCATTCTCGCAGGGCTTCAATCTATCCCCGACGAGGTTATGGAGGCAGCGAAAGTTGACGGCGCGAGTGCTTTGATGACATTCTGGCGCGTTACCTTTCCCCTACTGCGAAAAGCGTACGAGATCGCTCTCCTGTTTGGGACCATCTTTATTTTCCAGACATTTGCCGAGATTTACATGACGACCGCGGGTGGCCCTGGAGTGTCAACGAACACGCTGCCTTACTACACCTATCGCACAGCATTTACATCGTTTCAGGTTGGACAGGCCTCGGCACTTGGGGTAATTGGGGTAATTGTCGCCATCTTTGCCGCCAGAGGGATGTTGCGGCTGATGACTGAGCGTACCGTGTCGGAAAGGAGCTGATTCATGAACATAGCAACCACACAGAAATGGTCCCGCTTTGGATGGGCAGCCTTGACCTATATCGTCGTTTTTCTGCTGATTTTTCCGGTGCTCTGGATGGTAATCACCGGGTTTAAGACGGAAGTCGCGGCCATTGCTATTCCGCCCACGCTCATCTTCGCACCGACGCTCAGCCAGTTTGCGCTGGCAACAAGTAGCGGCTTTGGTGCTTACCTGTTCAATAGCGCGGTGGCTTCGCTGGTCTCAACCGCTCTCGCTTTGAGTTTGGCGATTCCCGCCGCCTATGCGATGGTCTTTCAAATGCGGAAAAAGTCCGCCGACGATATGCTCTTCTTTGTGCTTTCCACGCGTTTTATGCCGTTTGCAGCGATCCTTATCCCTCTCTTCGTCATTATCACGCGTCTCAATCTGTTGGACAACCTCTTCACGCTCATCATTGTCTACACGGCAATGAATCTGCCGCTGATCGTCTGGATGTCACGCTCATACTTTATGGACCTGCCAAAGGAGGTACTGGAAGGAGCCTGGTTGGATGGATCTACAACATTGCAGACCATACTCAGGATAGTTGTGCCCATGGCAGCGCCAGGATTAGCGGCGGCGGCGCTGCTCTCCATCATCTTCGCATGGAACGATTTCTTTTTTGCCGTGACCTTGACCTACACCAACTCTCCCACGTTGCCTATTATGGTTGCGACCTTCACAAGCAACGAAGGTCTCTTCCTGGCGAAGGTGTCCGCGCTGGCTACCATAATTATCCTGGTACCTGTCGCCATCGGCGTCTACGCTCAGAAACACCTGGTTCGCGGCCTGACGGGCGGCGCGCTCAAATAGAACGAGAAAGAGCTGGTGACAGAGGAGTGTTCATGAAGAATCGGGCAGCAGTGTTGTATGCTCCGCACGATGTGCGTCTGGAAGACAGGCCAATGCCTCACGTTGGGCCGCGGGATGTGATGATTGAGGTCAAGGCGGTGGGCGTTTGTGGCTCCGATGTCCATTACTATGAGCATGGGCGCATCGGCTCGTATGTCGTGCGTCAGCCTCTCATTCTTGGTCACGAATCGGCTGGCGTGATTGTCGCGGCTGGAGATGCTGTGAGCAAGAGCAGAATAGGCGAACGGGTGGCGATAGAGCCTGGAATACCGGATGGCGTGTGCGAGCAGTGCCGCGCGGGACGCTATAACCTCTGTCCGAATGTGCGTTTCTTTGGCACGCCGCCGATTGATGGCGCATTTGCTAACTATGTGACCGTTCCTGAGAGTTTTGCCTATCCTCTTCCTGACCACATGTCGAATGAAGAAGGAGCTTTGATTGAGCCGCTCTCGGTGGGCATCTGGGCATGTCGCAAGGCAAGGCTACGTGGAGGAGATCATATGCTGGTGACTGGAGCCGGACCTGTTGGGATGTTGACAATGAAAGTCGCCTTCGCATTGGGTGTTGCCGAAGTCACCATCACCGATGTCTTTCCACAACGGCTTGAGATGGCGCAGAAATTAGGCGCAACTCGTACGATCAACGTTGCCGAACAACCGCTTGCTCAAACGGGGGTGCAAGCTGATGTGCTGATAGAATGTTCAGGCAATCAGCGAGCATTGATGGATGGCATTCGCTCACTGCGTCCTGCAGGCGTTGCAGTGGTGGTTGGCATGAGCCCTGGCGAAGAGCTAAGCGTACCGATTTCGTTCATCCAGAATCGGGAAATCACTCTGACGGGAACCTTCCGCTATGCGAATTGTTATGCAGATGCTATCGCGCTTGTGGCAACTGGTCGCATTGATGTGCGCTCAATCATCACTGGTCGCTATTCCTTAGAGGAGACGGAGCGGGCGTTGCAGGCAACGAAGAGCAATCCTGCGAATATCAAATCCGTCGTCGTACTTGAGTAACCATCGGTATCGTCAAGGCCGATACCGTATACTATATACGAGGAAAAGAGGGCAAGCATGCGTGCAGCTATCATTGATGCTCCTGGCAACATGCGGGTAGGGAGCCTTCCAGACCCGACGCCGAAACCGGACGAGTTGGTGATACGAGTGGGGGCGTGTGGTATTTGTGGCACTGACCTGCATATCATGGATGGCGACTTTCCTCTGGCATGCTATCCTGTCGTGCCGGGCCATGAGTTCGCGGGCGAGGTCGTTGCGGTGGGAAGGAACGTCCCACCAGGAATCGGCACCAGGGATATGAAAGTGACTGTCGGTACCAGGGTTGCGGTCGACCCATCGCTGTTCTGCGGTTACTGCGATTTTTGTCGAACGGGTCATGGGAACCTGTGCCTCAACTGGAGAGCCATCGGAGTCACCGTCGATGGCGCATTCGCGGAGTACGTGAGAGTCCCCGCCGCCAATGCATATGTGTTGCCTGAAAACATTTCGTTTCGAGAGGCGGCCCTGATCGAGCCGATTTCCTGCGCGGTGCATGGCATGCATCGCCTCAATCCTCAGTCTGGCGATACCTTCCTGCTCGTGGGGGCGGGAACGATGGGACTGATTTTGTTACAGCTGGCGCTACGCGGTGGAGCATCCAAGGTGGCCGTGGTGGACCTGAATATGCAACGCCTGGAACTAGCAAAGAAACTAGGGGCCTCCGACACACAAATTGACATCTACAAAGTGCTTGAAAACGAGCCGCTTGGATTTGATTGTGTGATCGATGTCACAGGCGTTGCACCGGCCATTGAAGGAGCTTTCGCGGCGGTCAAGCGCGGCGGCAAGTTTATGGTCTTCGGCGTTGCGCCTCAAGAAGCCAGAATTTCGCTCTCACCTTTCCGCATCTACAACGACGAGATCACGGTGCTTGGCTCGATGGCCGTCCTCTACTCCTTTGAGCCTGCGGTCAATCTCCTGAGCAGCGGCGCGATTGATACAGCGGTGATGCTCACAACCGCTCTTCCTCTTGAGGACTTTCCAAACGCACTTAGCATGGTCAGGCAAGGCGAGGGCATCAAGACGCAGATAGTGCCCAACGGCTAGTCCTGGCCCAAAAAGGGGAAGCTCTATTCTCTTGCCTTCGTCGACAACTCAATCACCTGCGAAGAGGATGTTTCATCCAGGCTGAGGAGAAGGCATCTCCGCTCAGGATCATAATGCCAGGCAGCAAAAGTCTCTCCAGATTGAACAACCTCTGGTTCAGCAGCAATCTCGCGCAGTTCAAGCTGGATACGCTGGCGCGTGGGCACAAACACCCCTTCCTGCTCACCTATCACCACGCGAATGTGTCCCGCCTCGACCTCGCACGAGATACTGCGCCGGGCATAGTCCCCGTTCAAGTGCTCATAGCCCTCGCCGGCGTCCTCGTAAAACATAGCAATGCAGCTTCCCTCACAGGGGTAAAGCACAAATGTTAACGGATCGGCCTCGCGCTGACCAACATAATTCATCTCTGGCCAGAGCGGCACCGCCGTATTGGCTCGCACATACATGGCTGGCTGGCCAGGAGGAGCATAGGCCAGAATGTGCGCAGGGCCATCCACTCGCGTTCCCTCCCAGAAGTGGAACCAGCTCCCTGCCGGAAGATAGACGTGCCGGTACTCTACGCCGGGACGCGTGACCGGAGCCACCAGCAGCGCATCGCCACATAAAAACTCGTCATCCATTGCATAGGTCGCGCTATCTTTTGGATAGGCCCAGAACAGCGGGCGCAGCACGGGCGCTCCCGTGCGGTGACATTCCTCAAAGAGCGTATACAGGTACGGCAGGAGACGCTGCCGAAGCTTGAGCATGGCGCGACAGACTGATTCGTATGGTTCGCCAAACAGCCATGGCTCCTGGTGGCGCGTTTGCTTTTCGGAGTGATTGCGACAGAAGGGCTGAAAAATACCGTACTCCGTCCAGCGAGCAAGCAGTTCGCCGGTTGCGTCTCCATAATAGCCGCCGATATCGACCCCGGCCCAGGCCACGCCAGAAAGTCCCAGGTTCAGCAGCTGGGAGAGGCTCATGGTAAGGTGTTCCCACGAGGAAGAGTTATCGCCCGTCCAGAGTACGGCATGGCGTTGTATGCCCGCGTAGCCGGAGCGCGAAATGACGAACGGTCGCCGCTCGGGCTGCAGGCGCAAAAGACCTTCGCGCGTGGCCTGAACCATCAGTGAGCCATAGGCGTTATGCACCTGAACATGCAGTCTCGCCCGGCCCCCGCCTGGATGGATTACGTCTGGTGGCATGGTCGAGTTTAGCGGGATGAAGAGCGCGGGTTCGTTCATATCGGCCCAGATGCCCGCGACTCCGGCATCCAGCAATGACTCGTGCATTTCTCCCCACCACGCTCGCGCCTCTGGATTAGTAAAATCGGGAAAGACACAGATGCCTGGCCAGACAGCGTTTTGATAGTCAACTCCCTGCGCCGTCTTGCAATACAGATCTCGTTCCCGGCCTTCAAGATAAACCGCGTACTGCTCGTCAACCTTCACGCCTGCATCCACGATATTGACCACGTGGAAACCCATTTCTCTTAGCTCGGCAAAGAGTCCCGCCGGATCAGGAAAACGAGCGCGATCCCAGGTAAATACCCGGTAGCCGTCGAGCGCATCAATATCGAGATACAGCGTATCGCAGGGAATATCGCGCTCCCGCAACGTGTGCGCGATCTGCCTCACTTCTTCCGCTGTCTCGTAGCTGAAACGGCTTTGTCCATTGCCCAGCGCCCAGAGCGGAGGCAGAGGTGTATGTCCCGTAAGGTCCGTATAACGCGCCAGGACATCCCGAGGTGTTGGGCCGCAAAAGACGTAGTAGATGAGATCTCCGTTGCTGGCACCAAACCAGGAGCGCTGAGCATCCTCATGGGCCAGGTCAAACTCGACACGCGTCGTGCTATCAAGAAAGAAGCCCCAGGCCTGACCGTCCGCCAGTACTAGCGTGAATGGTATCGAAACATACAGATTATTTTGTAGCGCCGTGTGACCACGCGGTGGATCAATATTCCAAAAAATCTGTTGAGACCCTGTCTTATCCAGTTCACCCGTGCGCTCTCCACAGCCAAAATAGCGCTCTCTGGTCAGGTGCTGCTTATACACACGCACAGGAGTTCCCAGCGTAGCGGGTGCATCAGGTAGATCGACAACAGGAGCTTCTCCAGACGCCGGGAACCAACCCATGCCAAGCTCTGGATCATCCACGGCAAAAACGCGTCCTGTTGCGTCACGAAACCCGATGCGCAGGGGATCAAGAGAGAGATGAGCGCTTGCAGCAGATGTTGCAATGGTCACCCGGTCGGTTTCCTCTAAAATCGTCACCGGCCCCGGTTCCCACTCCTGAGAAACGACCGCCTCGGAGCGATAGCAGGCGGAGCGGCCTCGCGGGAAAAAACCAACGCGAAACAGATCAGGAGCAAGCGCTGTCAGTTCGACAGTTGCTGAGCCAACACGCATGCAAACCTTTGAGGCAGTTTTTTCAATGGTTGTCGCTGCCCCGAGAGCTTGATATCCGTGAGGAGGTGTAGAGAATAGATGGGCGCCTTTGGAAATAGAGAACACTACTATCTATCCTTTCAGCCCGGTCAGATTAACGCCACGAATAATCTGGCGCTGGAGGATCAGGAACACGAGAATTGGCGGAATACTGGCAAGAGCAAGTCCAGCGACCAGGTAATTAAACGGCAGATTCGAGTTCACGCCGGAGAGGTGGTAGAGCGCGACCGTCAAAGGTTGAAGGTTGCTATCAGCGAGTACCAGCAGAGGCCAGAGAAAATCTTTCCATGACGCAATCACAGTAAAAATAGTGACAACTGCCAGGACTGGACGTGAAAGCGGCAGGATAATCTGCATAAACATCTGCCAGGCATTGGCTCCGTCCAGAAGCGCGGCGTCGGTCAACTCCGCCGGAATACCGTCAAAAAAGCTTTTGAGCAACAGGATATTAAAAGCGCTCGCCGCCTCGGGGAGCCAGACGCCCGACCAGGAGTTGAACAGCGATACATTGATTAAAGGAAGTTCGCTGATATTGACGAATTGCGGAACCAGGTAAACAATTGGGGGAACCATCAGTGTAGAAAAGAAGGCAAACTGAATGATACCCTTGCCGGCAACACGTAATTTCGAGAGCGCGTAAGCGGCTGTGGCCGAGACCAGCAGTTGCAAGAACACAGCCCCACCGGCAAGGATTAACGTATTCATAAAATAGAGAGGCAACTGTAAGACATTCCAGGCCTGGATATAGTTGCTCCAGATTGGATGCATGGGCCAGAATGTTGGTGGTGTCTCAAAAAGCTCGAGGGTGGGCTTGAGTGCGCCACTAAACACCCAGTATAGGGGCCCCAGAGTACTCAGGGTACTCACAAGCAAAAGGACAAAAACCAGCCAGTAGAGAAGGCGCCCGCCGGGATGCCGCAATGCGAGAGGCGAGACCAGGGTGCGTTCACTCGCCTCCGTGACAGCAGCCCTGCGCCTCCGTTTTGGCCTGCCGCTCTTGAGAACCAGATCCGGCGAGTCTTTCAGTAAAAGTGCCATCGTTTAGTCTCCTTCCATCGAGCGACGGGTCATGCGCATATAGATCAGTGCAAAAACAGCCAGGGCCAGGAAAAGCAGAACAGCCTGTGCGCTTGCCTCCCCAAGATTGTCGTACTGGAAAGCGTAATTATAAATCAACATGACGACGCTCGTTGTCGCATTCTGTGGTCCCCCGCCTGTAATCGCGAACGGCTCGGTGAAAATCTGCATTGTTGCAATAACCTGCAAGATAAGCATAAGCAGCATAATTGGCCGGATATTGGGCAGTGTCACATGCCAGAGCCGCTTCCAGAGGTTCGCGCCATCGATTTCTGCTGCTTCATAGAGCTGTGCAGGCACGGCTTGTAAAGCAGCCAGATAGATCAGCATAGTGGCACCGGCATTACTCCAGGTCGTAATCACCACCAGAGCCGGCAGAGCGCTGCTGGGAGTTTCGAGCCAGAGGCCACCGGGCAGTTGAATCAGGTTGAGCAAAGCGTTCAGCAAACCCGAATCGGGGTTGTAAATCCAGCGCCAGAGAAAGGCCGTGACGATCGGTGACATCATCACTGGCAAATAGAAGGCCAGGCGGAGAAAGCCTTTGCCGTGGCGCATCTCGTTGATCAGCAGCGCGAGGATGATCGGAACCGCGTAGCCAAAGAGCAACGCGTACCCGGTATACTCCAGTGTATTGCGCCAGGCAATCGCGAAGAGCGGGTCAGAGAACACTGCGCGGAAATTGGCCCAGCCCACCCAGGTGGCGGGCGTGATCAGATCAACACTCTGAAAGCTCATGATAAAACCCAGGATAACCGGGTACCAGACAAAGAGCCCAAAAATCAGAAACGCAGGCAACAAAAAGAGATATCCACTCACATTGCGCCGGATAACCCGCTTTATCATCTGAAGAACTGGCATCTTCTCGAGAGAAGAGCGAGTGTCGCTGCGCTGCGCCAGTTTACTCAGAGACTCAGGTGCTGTTTCTGGTAGAGGCAGAGAGGATGACGACACCTCCATAGATATCTCCTTCTTTAGGAAAAGATGTCCATTGAGCAGGAACAGCTTTCCCGTTGTTAGGAAAGCTGTTCCCTCGCATCCCTGCCTTAGGAGGTTGACGAATCGAGAATTTGCTGGAACTGCTGAGCTGCCTGGTTCAGCAGCGTCTGCGGGTCCGCGTTAGGATTGGTCAGGATCGCCTGCATCACCGAGTCGAGTGTCGCGTACATTTTCTGCGTCTGTTTGCGCGGCTCAGGGCGCAAGGCGGCGGTCGAATTGATGAACGACGCATAGTTCGCTAGTGGCACGTTCGCATACTTTGCACTCAAAGCGTTCAGCTTTTGCTGAAATACGCCGGTAAAGAGCACGTTGGTGGGAGCGCCCACCACCTGGCCGGCAGCAGCGGCAGCAGCCAGGCTGTTTTCCACCACATTCAGGTCGAAATTGGAGTAGATGATATAGTCGAAGGCGGTTTTAATCACCGTCTGCGACGACTTGGGATTGAAGATGAAAATGTTGCCACCAGTCAGCGCCGCGTTGCCTCCATTTTGCGGCATCGGTCCAATGCCAAAATCGTCCAGGTTCGCGCCAAGCGTCGTCTTAAAGGTATTCAGTTGATCAGGCGCCATTACGACCATCGCCACCTTGTTCGTCGCCAGCAACTGAAGCGTGTCCGCCTGCGTGAAGAGCTGCTGCTTCGTCATGGAATTGTCGGTGAAGCGCATCTCCTTGAGCAGTTGAAGCACACTCACGCCCTGAGCGCTGTTGAAGGTTGCTTTGGTGCCATCGGCAGATTGCAGATCGCCACCAGCGGTATACATCCAGTTAGTAAAATGCCAACCACCCTGGTTTTGTGTGCTTGTCTCAGCATAGCCTGCCACCTTGGAAGTGGTCAATGCTTTGGCATAACTGCGGAAATCAGCCCAGGTCGTAGGGGGCTTATCGGGATCAAGCCCCACCGCCTGGAACATCTTGCGGTTGTAGTGGATGCCCAGGGCATAACCGTTGACAGGGACGCCGTAGATTTTCCCGGTCGAGGCATCGGTGGCAATCGAAGCAATGCCAGAATTATAACTGCTCCAGTACTGCCAGCTCCTGGCCAGGCTCGTGATGTCTGCCAGCGCGTGCTTGCTGATCAAGAGTTGTGGCTCGGTGAAATAGCTCTCCGTCGCGTCTTCCGCCTGCCCTGCCGCCAGCTTCGCAAGGTAGGTCGTGGGATCATACGGATCGTTCTTGCCCACAATCTTTTCGTTGGAGTACGCCTGCTCAAATTGCTTGGTCATTTGATTAAATAGATAGACAGCACCAGGATTGCTAGGAGGGGGCAACGTATTCACTGTAGCGGTTGCCACTCCTGATGTAGTGGCGGGGGTGGAACCACAAGCGGCCAGAAAGGCTTCCAGACTAAGCGCGCCGGCACCGACAGCAGCAGAGCGCTGCAAAAAGCTCCTCCGGCTGAAAGCAGATCCAAAGTTCGATTTCGTACCCATGAAAGACCTCCTTGAAAAAAAGCACATGTCCTCCTGATGTCATGTTGTAAGGATGTCGATTTAAGAATCTCACAACATAGACACGCGTACATCGATGAGAGAACCATCAACTTCCCTGCGCAGAAATCACCAGTGGAAGCAAGCAACAAGAGGCGCTGGCAGAGACTTATTATCCTCCGGTTGCGTGCAAAGAGCACGAGGCAGTACGGCCTGGAGCGTTCCCGGGAAGGAAAGAACGCAGCGAAGGTAACAGCCTCATAGCTTATAAAACCTCCTCCAAAATAGTTTGTTCATCCAACGGCGACGAAAGGGAAAATCAAGGGTAACGTTTACTCTGATCTTTTCTTGAAAACAAAGGTAGCATAGAAAAACGTCGTTGTCAAGGGGTCATATTTTTCATGAGAAATTGGTTTCTTCTCGTCTACATCGCATAAACACGCACTACGAAAGCTCCAGATGAGAGCATTAGCAAAACTGAGGTTGACAATTTAGGAAAAATCATGGTACGATTAAACCACAAAAACAGGTTATCGTTTACCTAAATCGGGAATATTTGACCTTAGGGAAAGAGGAGTACGGCCTTGGAGAAGAACCGCGTGAAACGTTCAACTATGACGCAAATTGCGCAGGAGGCGGGGGTTTCAACGACAACGGTCTCCAAGGTGCTTAATGAACTTCCCGGCGTGGGCGCCTCAACGCGAGCTCATATCCTGCAGTTGATCGAACAGCACGACTATGTACAGAATCACGCGGCACGCCAGCTCCGCAAAGGGCAGAGTGGGCTGATCGATCTGGTGATCATGCGCCTGGAGGGCGGCTATGACCTGGGCATTATGCATGGTATTCAGGATGCGCTCGCAGAGAGTGAACAGCGCCTGGTGGTCTTCGCCACGAATGAAGACGAGGTCAGGGAGCGTCTCTGGTTGCGGCGTCTGCTCGATCAATCGACCGATGGAGTGCTGCTCCTGCTGCCCTATGAGAAGATCGGCATTGCCAATACGCTGATGGCGCAGCACATTCCGTTTGTTGCCATAGGGGACCGCAACGAACCAACCACGGCGTTTCCCACCATTGGATCAACCATCTGGTTGGGAGGATACACAGCGACTGAGTATTTGATCTCCCTGGGCCATCGGCGAATCGGCATTATCACCTTCCCGCTCCATCTCACCACTTCCCGCGCGCGTCTGGCAGGATACCGCGAGGCGCTCGAACGCGCGGGTATACCAATTGATCCTGCGTTGATCTGCGAAGGCACCTACCTGCTGGGCGACGGCGTCCAGCAAACCCGTTTCTTGCTCGATCAGCCAGATCCGCCTACGGCGATCTTCGCTGGCAACGATGCACAGGCAGCAGGCGTCTACCAGGTACTCTACGAGCGCAATATTCGCGTCCCCGATCAAATGAGCGTGATCGGTTTCGACGACGTTATGTATACCGCCCAGATGTCGCCACCACTGACAACTATTCACCAGCCGCTGGTTGAAATAGGAAAGATGGCAGCGAATATGCTGCTCCGCCTCATCGCTGGCCAGCAACTCGAATCAAACCATGTAGAACTTTCAACGTCGCTCGTCGTGAGAGAGTCCTGCGCCGCGCCGCGCAGTGGACCTCTGCTTAAACGTTAAAAACGAAGGACCTTTGCTCAGGTTGGGGCGCTGTTAGCTCTGCGTACTCCCTTCAACCACTGCCCGCAGCCCCGAGAGGTCATACGAAAGCGCCCCCGCTTGCAGTTGCGCTCTCAGCGTGGTTTCGCTGCGTACGCGTGCGCGGGAAGCCTCAAGGATGGCAGAGGCCCGTGCTGCGGCTATGGCTACGGCGCCATCGGCATCAAGGACCACGAGATCGCCCGCAGCAATGTGGGTGCCACCTACTGTGACCGGCTCATTGATGGTTCCCACGTGGGTCTTGGTCGCTCCCCGTACACGAATCCAGCGCGTCCAGATGGGCAAGCCAAGCGCTTGCAGTTCCTCTGTATCGCGGACAGATGCATCCACCAGGATGCCGGCGACCTGGCGTACCAGCGCCTGGGTCGCGAGCAGCTCTCCGATTAAAGCGACAGGTTCGGGTTCCGGCATCGTCAAGATGAGGATTTCACCTGGTTGGACCTGCTCCATCACTGCATGCACCATTAAATTATCCCCCTGACCACAACGAACGGTGCGTGCCCATCCTGCCACCCTGCTCCCCGCAATGAGTTGCACCAGGGGAATATCGATGAGCCCGGTGCGTCCCGCGGCTTCGTAGACCGTTGCCACTCCGTGGCGAGCCAACTCGTTTCTATCACTCTCGTTCATCTACTTGGTAGTTCCTTTTGAGAATAATCAACGGTATCAAGCCTGTCGAGCGCCGCTTAGAGCGTGTCTACTACCTGGGGAGTAACGCGTTGGAAGGCTTCTGCGTACTGAATATCGGTGCGCCCGGAAATGCGGCGCGCATGGTTGGCGCGGTACTTTGCGATCTCTGCCTGGTACTGGTGAAGGTAGCTTTGCGCGGCCATCGCCTCCATGGCCTGTTGCTTAAGTGGAAAAACCGCGCTGATATCGACAAAAGTGGTGGGAACGAATCCGCAGTGTTCCGGCTGATGAGGCTCAAAGAGAAACAGTGCTGCTGGTTTGATGGTGGGGAAACCACTGGCGACGCCCGAGCCGCTGGCCAGGATACTGGCGCGCTGGACGGCTGCAGAGGCCAGCGGGTGATCGGGATTGAAGGGATCACGTTCAGTATGGGTGATGATCACATCTGGCGCTAGCTCGCGCATGAGCGTGGTGAGTCGCTCCAGGGCCAGCGCGTCAATCTGAAGGGGATAATCGCCGAGATCAAAGCATTGAAACGTTGCGCCAAGAATATCGGCTGCTCGTGTGGCCTCCTCATGACGAATACGTTTGACGTTCTCGATCGTTTGGTGCGGCTCTTTCCACAATTCGCCTGATTCGCCTCGTTCTCCGTAGGAAAGCGCGACGACGTTGGCTCTGCCACCATGCGTCGTCACGACGGCGATGACCCCCGCAGCTCGCCAAACAAAGTCTGCTGCGTGTGCGCCGACCACAAGCAGAGTGCGGCTCTGGTTCATACAGGCTCACTCCTTTTGATATCGACAAGGCTCGATGATCAAACAGAATTATGCTGAAAGCATGCTTTGCTGCTGCTTCACAGGCAATCACCGTTTGCCATTGGCCGTTCTTATCGTATTCTATCATAGTCACTACCAGATATCAGTAATCCTACAACCACCAACCAGGAACCCCCTCCTAGTGATGAGTTGAGGCCGTAGATGGCAAGTAGTGAGTGAAGATTATATCCCTGTTCTAGATTGTAGCGATGGAGGAGAGGGTACTTCTCCCTATTTCGGGCAAACGGTGCGGTGAAGATGCGGGCGGTCTGGTCGTCGCTGGCGGAGGCAATCAATGATCCATCTGGTGACCAGCGTAGCGCATTGATTGGCGCGCTGTGGCCCTGGTAGGTCTGGACCAGCTTGCCGCTCCGCGTATCCCAGATGGAGACGCGCATGTCTTTGCCACCCGTCGCAAGATATTTGCCGTCGGGCGACCAGTCCACTGCCTGGCTGTGTGGACCATAGGTGTGCTGCAGACGACCATTTGCCACGTCCCAGACCTGGTTATCGGCGGCGAGGTATTTGCTATCAGGAGGCCAGGCCAGACTGTTGGGTCCGATGTGGAGCTGTGCTGGCTGCTTGGCACATCTGTTCGGAAAAAGCCATAGGGAGAGCGATAGCTGCTCTCTTGACCCGTTGCAGATGGATGAGCAACCGGGGTAAAATTCAAGGGTGTGGGGATGATGTACTCACACTGCATTTTGTATAGTAACGCATCTTCCTCGAGGAGAAATTCAGAGTGATTTTGACTCGTCTCAAGCAGCTCGTAGGTCCTTCTGTGAAGACCCTCCGTGCTCGATGTCTTCAGTGGGCAAAACCGACCACTTCTTCCTTGCCGCTCCGAACCCTCGCCGACCTTGGCAGAAGCAAGTCCGAACTTGTGGCGGAAAATGCCCTGTTAAGACAACAACTGATCTTCCTCAAACGGCAGGTGAAACGGCCGGCATGCACGATAACGGATCGGGTGCTCCTCGTCCTCCTGGCAAGAGTGGTTCGGACCTGGAGACAAGCGATCTGCATCGTTCAGCCAGAGACACTGCTGCGCTGGCATCGGGAGCTCTTCCGCCTGTCCTGGAAACGCAAGTCAAAGGCCACTTCTCATACGCGGAAGATAGCTGCGGAAACGGTCGCGTTGATCAGAGAGATGACGAAGGAAAATCGGCTCTGGGGTGCTGAGAGGATTCGTGGAGAATTGTTGAAACTGGGGATTCATATCTGCAAGCGCACCATTCAGAAGTACATGAGGACCGTTCGCCCCCACCAGCCACGAGGCCAGAAGTGGGCGACCTTTCTGTGCAATCACGCCGCACAGATCTGGGCTTGTGACTTCTTGCAGGTGAGCAATCTCTTCTTTCGACCACTCTTTGCGTTCTTCCTAATCGAATTGAAGTCACGGAAGGTCATCCATGTCGGCGTGACACGATCTCCGACCGACGCCTGGGTTGCGCAACAACTCCGAGAGGCTACGCCCTATGGACAAGTGCCAAAGTATCTGATTCGTGATAACGACAGCACGTTTGGATTCTGTTTCCTCCGGGTAGCGATGACAAGTGGCATTGAATTGCTCAAGACTCCGTATCACGCTCCCCGAGCCAATGCGATCTGTGAGCGCTTCCCCAGGAGTGTCCGGCGAGAATGCCTCGATCATCTGCTCATCCTGCATGAGAGACAACTCCAACGTGTCCTCAATGCATATGTGGCCTACTTCAACCAGGCACGACCGCATCAAGGAATCCAGCAGCAGCTTCCCGACTCGTCTGGATCATCTCGTGCCACCCCACAAGAAGGAACCAGGGTGATTGCCGTTCCGATCTTGGCTGGGCTGCATCATGACGACCGAAAGGTTGCTTAAACAGGAGCGAACTGGGTCGACCCTTCATGAATGAGTCGAGGTGTGCCAGCATGTCATCTTCGTTGGTCAAGATGCCTTCGAAAGAAGACTTCTCGCTCTGCTATCTCGCTTCCTGGAGCGCATGCTGCAAGCAAACACCTGTTTGTCTTGCCTGATGGAGACTTCTACTCGCCATCCAGCGAGAAGAACCGGTTCCCCTTGTCCCTCAATTGCTTCCATTCCGAGGGAAAAGAGAAATCGGGGAGGCCAAGTCCGTCTTTTTTTGAACGGATGTGCTAAGTAGCCAGTACAGCCGTACACGACCCACTTCATCTGCTGGCGCTGCATTGGAGTGGATATACGCCGATAGCGGTACGCCTGTATCCAAGAAAAAGCGTATCACACTAGCAAATGCCTTTCAACGTCGGAAGCATCTTCCCCACAGCTACCAGAGCAGCAAGAATTTCATCTCCTCTCAAGACGAGCAGGGCAGAGCACCTGAAGCGATGGGTCCTCGAACGTGTGCTATACTATTGGCATACCATGTTCGGGTCATGTTCGGGAATCCAGCGGGTCAGACGCCCATGGTGAGCGGAGAGAGGAAGCATGGCAAAGGCGAGTGCTACTGTCCAGGGTGACCTGTTATGCTACCAACACAACGGGCAGGATTCCAGGTTGACTGTGGGATCACCTGCCTGGTTTGAGTGGTTGCAGACCGCCTCGCCCTTTACTTTTGCCTGTGGCCAAGGAACCTTCACCGCGAGAGCCGAGCGGGCTGGAAATCGACGTGGGGGGTGGTACTGGAAAGCCTATCGCGCACAGGGCGGAAAGCTTCACCGTGCCTACCTGGGCAGGCCAGAGGATCTGACCCTCGAACGGCTGATCGCGGTCGCTCAGGCACTGGCAACTGCTTGCCTGTCGGCGACAGGCGAAGTGGGTCACTCTGAGCAGGTCTCTCGTTCCTCACACAGAATGTCACCACAGGAGCCCGTTCTGAGCACGAAGCTCTCCATTCCGCCTGCGCGCTCCGACAGTGTCCCTCGTCCGCGGCTCATCCATCGGCTCAATGGGATGATGCAACGCAAGCTGACACTGGTCTCCGCCCCCGCAGGATTTGGCAAGACGACGTTGCTGAGCGTATGGTGTACTGTCGCTGCCAGGAGCGACCAGCGTATTGGCTGGGTTTCCTTAGATGCAAGCGACAATGATCCCACGCGCTTCTGGAGCTATGTGATCGCTGCCCTTGCAATGGCCTCCTCGGGTCTGGAGGAGAACATTTTGATGCTCCTGCGTTCTCCCCAGCCACCGCCCATAGAATCCATTCTGGTGACTTTGATCAACGCACTCACCTCCATCCCATATGCGATCGCCCTCATCCTCGATGACTACCATCTGATCGAAATGCCAGCGATCCACAACGCGCTCATCTTTCTGCTCGATCATCTGCCACCACACCTGCACGTCGTGGTTGCCAGCCGGGTCGACCCTCCCTTGCCTGTGGCACGTTTGCGTACCCAGGGCCACCTGGCAGAACTGCGTATCACTGATCTCCGTTTTACGCCCGCCGCAGCAGCGGCGTTTCTCAACGGAGCGGCGGCACTGGACCTGGCAGCAGATGACATCGAAGCATTGGAAGCGAAAACCGAAGGATGGATTGCAGGGCTGCACCTGGCGGCCCTCGCTCTCCAGGAACGCTCGGACCGTGCTGGCTTCGTTGCCATGTTCACAGGCAGACACCGCTATGTGCTGGACTATCTTGTCGACGAAGTACTCCAACGCCAGTCCGAACCCCTTCAGACCTTCTTGCTCCAGACATCCATTCTCGACCGACTCACTGCCCCACTGTGCGACGTCGTCATAGGATCGACGGAAAGCGAAGCCGTGCTAGAGCAGCTTGAGCGGGCAAATCTGTTCCTTGTTCCGCTGGATGAGGAACGGTCCTGGTATCGCTATCACCACCTCTTTGCAGAGGTTTTGCACAGTCGCCTGCAACAGATACACCCTTCACGCGTAGCTGAGTTGCACGCCAGGGCTGCCGGGTGGTATGAGCGCCATGGACTCGTGGCCGATGCAGTACACCATGCATTGGCTGCAGCAGATTTTGCCTATGCTATGCATCTGATCGAGCAGGCCGCTGAAACACTGTTGAAGCAGAGCGAGATTACGACCTTGCTGACCTGGCTCCGTGCGCTCCCTGCTGACCTGCTGCGTACACAGCCACGCCTCTCTCTTTTTCACGCATGGGCCTTGACCTCGAGCAACCAGTTGGATGCAGCCGAGGTGTCTCTGCAAGACACCGAACGGGCGCTGCGGAAAGCGGTGTCACAGCCATTGACCGCCTCTGGCAGCGAAGCCCTCGAGAGAGGCACCGATAGCCAGCACTTGCTTGGCGAGATAGTTGCCACGCGTGCCAGTATCGCATCCTTGCGGGGGGATGTCCCACGTACGATTGAGTGTGCCAGTCTCGCCCTTGAAGGCTTACCTCACGAGAACGTGTTGATGCGCGGTATGACAGCGCTGAACCTGGGAAGGGCTTATTTATGGAGCGGTGACCTGGAAGCAGCAGAGCATGTTCTGGCGGAAGCCGTGACCATCAACCAGAGAGCCGGGAATATGACCGCCACTTTGACCAGTAGATACAGTCAGGGACACCTCTCCGTGATGCAGGGTCGGCTTCGCCAGGCAGCCGAGATCTATCGGACCCTTCTGGATGATACGGCGAAGCTTGGGAGTGTTTTTCCTATTGCGAGCCTGGTTGTAAATTTGGGAATTAAGCTGTTAAAATCTTACTGATTATCCTGTGGATGAGTTATCTCCTCCCTCACTCGATCAGCCTTAATGAAATATCGTAAAAGCAACCTTCAACAGAGTAATTTGGTAATTTGGCTGAGAAGTGGACAGATTTAGGGCCGAAGGGTGGGAAATCAGCGTGAAGCATGGGAAGCGGTGGTTCGTCTCCAGGCAAGGCCGCTCCCGATGGGGCTTCTTGCATCGACCGCTTGTCAATTGGACCTCTCATGCCTGGTTGGGGTATGCTCAGCACAGGCGAGTCAAACAGGCATTTCTCCTGGGCCTCCCCCAAATAGGGAAGAAATGGGACAGATGACACTCCCTCGCCTCCTATACTCCGGGTTTATACTCGACAGAGACTATTTTGAATATCCTGTTTCAGCAGTCTTGCCCTTGTAAGAGCAGGAGGAAGGGATTTTCTATGCCATCACCCTTGTCGTCTTCTCGCATTCGTGCGCTGGTCAGCCTTACTGTCCAAAAGATCTTCACTCCCCCCATCTGCGTCTTGCTCGCCATTGGCTCAGTGATCCTGGGCCTGGTCTGGGTTTTCCTGGACTTCTTCGCAGGTATGGCTGTCATAGACGTATACTCCTGGCTCCCATTGATCGTGCTGCTGGCTGTGATTGCCCTGCTGATGACCGAGAAATGGCTGACAACGGCGCTAACCATTCCGCTAGTGATCGGTGCCCTGGCTGGTCTCTACTATCTTCTCCTCTTGATTGGATCGCTTGTGTGGCTACCGACTCCCATCATCGGAGCAAGCGGTATGATCTTGCTCATATTGCTCAATGGCAGCGTTTTCTGGGTGACTCGCAGAGTCCAGCTAGCTGGCGACCAGAAGCAGCACAACGTGCATCTGCAAAGACGGTTTTTCATACTGCTCCCGAAAACCACTCTTGCACTGGCAATTGGAGGGCTGTTTATCAAAGCCTATTTCTGGGATGATCCGTCCAAACGATGGTGGCTTAGTGATCTGTTCCCCTATGAAGATGAAGAGCAGAAACTGACCCTTGCGCCTCCCCTCTCGATCCCTCTTCAGGACGCCAGCCGCCTGAAGAGCAGTATCGTGGATGAAATCCGTTCTCCAAAGACCGTCGCTGAGGTCATCCAGGCCGTAAGAGATGCACGCTCTACCCACCGGAAAATCTCCCTCTCAGGCATCAGGCACAGCATGGGAGGACAAGCCCTTGGCTCGAACACCCTGCATCTTGACATGACCCACATGGATTCGGTGCGCTACAACGACTCCGATCAAACAGTCACCGTTGGTCCCGGAGCTACCTGGAGACAAATCCAGACCACCCTTTCCCAACATGGTCGGGCCGTAAGAGTCATGCAAGATTCCAACATCTTCTCCGTCGGCGGTTCTCTGAGCGTGAATGCCCATGGCAAAGATCCCCGCTATGGGTCATTGATCGAAAGCGTCACTTCCCTGAAACTGGTGACGGCGGATGGGAGAGAAATCCAGTGTGATAGAACACATCAGAAAGACCTGTTTTCAGCGGTGATCGGAGGCTACGGCATACTAGGGATCATCACTGAAGTCAACTTGGCGACCACCCAAAACAGCAGTTACGTGTTTTCGCTGATTTCAATTCAAACGCATGCATTACTAGAAACGCTGGAATCCCTGGGGAAAAACCCAGCGAACCGGCTGCTCGAAGCGCACCTTTCGGTTGATAGCGAGCGCTTTCTCACCGAAAGTCTTGTCTATATATACTCAGAGGCCAGATCGCTGCCGCACCTGGCAGACGAACTCCAGGGAGAGAACAGCATCTGGCTACGTAAAGTCGTCTTCCAGGCATCGAGAACAAGCAACCTGGGGAAAATCTTGCGCTGGGAATTGGAAAAGCGCCTCACCCCACTGGTCGATCCCAAAACGGTAAGCAGAAATACGGCCATGGCTGTTCCTGTGCGTTTTCTGCAAAACCCTGATCCACAGACGACCGATCTCCTCCAGGAATATTTCATTCCCACTGAACAGGCCGATGCATTTCTTGAAAGCTATAAAAAGCTCATAAAAAAATACAACATAGATCTCTTAAATGTCACTATCAGGAAAGTAGCTCAAGATACCAACGCGCTGGTTTCTTATGCTCAAACAGACATGTACGGCTTTGTAGTCTACTACAAAGTTCTTCGAAGGAGCACGGAGATCCAAACCATCCAGGCGTTTACCAGCGAACTCGTAGAGTATTTAATCTCGATCAAGGCCAGGTACTATCTGTGCTATGGGAGCTACTATACTCAATCTCAGCTGACAACTATGTATCCTGAAATCCGCACATTATTTGCGCTAAAAACACACTATGATCCCGATACGTTATTTACCAATGAATGGTATGAAAAATATCGTGGAGGTCTTTCCAATTCTCCGGTCCTCTGAGGAGGGCGGCCAGCGCTGTTTTGAGCTGTTCAAAGAGCGTTTTATCTTCATGGGCATAACCGCAAAAGACGCTCAATGTTCCTGCCTGTTCTCCCATTACCGTTTCCCCTTCTTAATGCTCGTTCCTCTTCTTCAGGCCGTGTGGCGGTGATGCCGAAGACCTGCTCGAGCGCTGAGCCATGATGGTATGCCATACCTTTTCGTTATTTTCCCACTGATAGGCCATTATGGCTCGACGCTCTTTTCAATCACTGCCCGGATGCCCTGTGCCACATCTAAGAAGGCTTCGTCGCGGCTGTGCCAGAAAGAGCTGCTCACCGGTTTTGCCCCAGTGGGGAGGATTTGAAGATGCGCAAAAGGCGCTCCTCGCCAATCGACAGGGCGTATGAGAATGGGAATGACACAGGCTCGACCGGCGCTGTGCAACTCCAGCGCCTTCTGCATTTCTCTCCCGTAACAGTAATTCGAGTGGATGAAATCAGGACTGATCAACAAGAGGATAATGTGAGCTGCGTCGAGATGTTGCGCTATTTCGTGCTCCCATTCAGTTCCGTGTACTGGCTACTTAGGATATCCGTTCCAAAAAGTGCGTCGCAGATGACTCTAGCGGGCACTTTTCCGCTCCATCTCTACATCAAGCTGATGACCATACAGTTGTTTACTGCTCTGTTTTAGAACGGATATCCTAAGTAGCCAGTACAGGAAGAGATATACATCTGGTAATGCATAGCAGTTGATGCTCTTTTTGAGCTGATTGGGAAAGGCGGAAAGAGATGACAAAGGCTTACTGGTTTGCGCCTCGCTCGCCTGAGATGGATTACCTGCACCCGCTTTTAGTGTTTAATTGCCAGGGTCAACTCTACTGTACAGCCCCAGTAACTGGTGAAAAGGCCCTCAGATATATGGAATCATTTGGAAGGGAAAGATGAAGCACAGTGATGAACTTTGAGGTCTCAAAGTTCATCACTGTGCCGTTGTTTGGCCTACTTCACGATAAGCGTCGCTTTCATGTAGGATGAATGTCGCCATGAAAAGAAGCCGTTCTTAGACGCCTAAATCGGAGATCACCAATTGCGCAACAGCGTTCCCAAGCTTGAGGCCCGCCTCGTGATCGAGCCGCGTGTGCTGTCCAGCGTAGATCCGGCTCAAGCCGGCCTCGGTCGCAATGTCGCTGTAGCTGGTATAGGTCGCCACGACCCCTGGCAGGACGTCGGAGGTCACGCGGACTTGATCCTGGTTCCCAAAGAAGGCGGATAGCACGGTCGCTCCGTCGGCGCTCATCGTGCTGTGGGCGCCTGGATACGAGGGATCAAGTGCGGTGACGGCGAGCGGCGTCCAGGTGGGATCGCCGGCTATTGCCGGATTCCCGCCCGTTTTGGCCAGGCGGATGGCCGTGACGGGTCTCCACAGCTGGTAGTGGTATTTGGCGTCATAGAAGGCGATAGCGCTGTCAGCGAAGGACAGGTTGAGCACCGCGAACAGCCGCGCGGTGGTCTCCAGGTTCGTGTGGTGCGCCAGCGCGGCATTCTCAGCGATCTCATTCCAGGTGTTCCAGATCGGTCCCGCCCAGAACTTTGCGATCGCGGTCTGGTCAGGCGTTCGCGTCGTGCTGGTGTTTTGACCCAGGCTCTTGACCTCATTCAGGGCTTGCGCGTACGCCTGGCTGGTCAACGCCGGAGGCGGCTCCGGGCGGAACTGTGCCGCGTTGTTCAGCACAAAGGGGGTCACGTTCCTCCAGTTAATGAAGACGGGTGCCACGAACTTCGGCGGCGTGAGTTGGTAGTTGCCCAACTGGTTGCCTGGCACAAAGGGCGGCGGCGTGGCGGCGGAACCGTCATTGGCGCGGATGGTGATCAAGCGTGCGGCGACGGCCTGGCCGACCTGGATTCCCTGCTGTTTGCCCGCTCCGTCAGGGAGCGTGGCGAGCTCACCGGCGAGCTGCTGATCGAGCGCCGCCTTCCATTTGGGGTAGAGTACCACCAGGATGTCATGGCCGGCCTTGGCGGCAGCAGCGTCAGGGCGGGCGCTACTGGGAGCGGGTACTGAGAAGAGATAGGGAGGAGCGTCCCGGGTGATGGAGACGACAGCGTCGTAGATCGCCGCGTGCAGGATGGCGAAGCTGCGCGTCGGGTGAACGGTGGCCGGCTGAGCGCCAGGCGTTTTGACGATGTGGAGCAGCTCCTTATTCCAGGCGATGACGATGGCGCCAGAGCCACTGGAGGCGTCCGCGGCGACATTGCCGCTCCCGCTGGCAGTCAGTACAGGTGTAAGGACCAGCGTGGCGACCACTGAACCGATCACCAAGAAAATGCTGATGGAGGTTGCCAATAGGATCCACTTCTTCTTCATATCTGCGTTCTCCTTCTAACTGACTCGCTATGTATGAATAGGGTCGTCACCATATTCATCAAAAACCTCATAAACTCGTCCCTCCTTCTGTACCTGGTCAAGTGTAACCATTGTGTGATGTTGCGTTGCAAGAGACGCATGACATCATAGGAAAACCCTTCTACACGACTCATCGTCACAATACATATAGCTTGAGTGGAGGCAGGGAGTCATCGACAGAATTGTGTAATTTCTCCTCGTATCGCCCTCGTATCGTCTAGACAAAATTACCTACCTCTGCATGCAACAGACAACTCCTTACCACTCATATGCTCGTAAAGGCTGCCAATGGTAAAGAACAAAACATTATGCTTTTCATTGAGATCTGTTCCTCCTCGGCGCTGATATTCAGCCTCTATGGCCAGAACCACGGGGTCAGCAGTCATGCGGTCGTCACGGACAGTGGTAAAAACCACATAGAGATAGTTAGCCAGCGTGTTTGCATTGTAGTGCTGTTGCAACTTAGCCTGTGCAATGGCGACGAGCGCATCAATCATGATGAGCCGACGATCAACAGTGGCAATACCGCCCATTTGCTTTAAACATTCAGGGCCCATAAGATTCTGAAAGTAGCGAAGGAACGCTTTGTGCTCCTCAATCTTTCCTTCGAGAGGAAGAGGCTTCTTACCTCTGTTCGCCAATGTTTTCTCTTCTTTAGGCCTATGCCTGGCTAGTAGGTTCGCCTTCATTGATTCTTTTGAGAGTGGTAGCATCCTTACGAGATGCACGACTACGAACAGCGCCAGAGTAGAACCCGAAAAAGCGCCAAGCACGTTGCCTCCTGCCTCCCAACAAACTCCGAATGCGTAACCGAGCGAAAGCGGGATCACTGTAGCCAACGTCTCACCCGCCACATCGCACAGCAGAAAGTGACGATAAGGATAGCGATCTGCTCCCGCAAGTAGGTTCGTCACGCCACCCAAAGCGGAGAAGAGGAAGCGACTGAAAAAGATTGCCCATCCTCCCCTGCGCTGGAAGTAGAGACGCGAGCGTATGATGGTGCGAGCAGGAATACTATGCAGACGCCCTGGTTGCCCCAACCAGTTCAATGTCCTACTTCCCCAACACCTACCGATAAGGTATCCTACGTTATCGCCACAAGATGAAGCCGTAACGGTTATTCCAATCAACAGCGCAAGATTAAAATCACCTCGAACCGCAAACGCTCCTGCCGCCAGCAAGAGCAGACTGGTAGGCAGAGGGATGCCAACTGCTGCAATGAAAACCGTCAACCAGAGCATTGGATAGCCGTACTCATGCACCCGGTGAAGAAGGAGAGGGAGAAGTGAACTCATCGCCACTTCCCTCCTAAAAGCTGTGATACTACGAATTTCGGCATGGTGGTATCAAGGGCGCTTACGTCTACTTTCTACTACGCCTGATAGAGCCAGAGACCAGGAAGCCTAGTCGTCCCAGCCTGGAAGTAAGCCACTGTTGTCAGGTTATTGACCATGAAAGGTATTCCAGTAAAGCTAGATCAAATGTCGATTGATGTTGTGTAGTGCGGTTCTTCGTACGCAAGTAGATTCGCCGTAGGTTACAAGACAGCACACAATCAGAGCAACTAGGTAATTCCATCTACAAGGTTCCTGGAACAATAAGGGGGAAGAATTACACAATTCTGTCGATGTGCCCTGCTCTCTTTCGCAGTATATCTTGTATTGTGGCGAGCAGCACAGAAATATGCTCGCGCTAGATTGTGCAAGAAGGAACAGGGCAACGATGAATACAAAATCGTCTTTCACATGGCAACGGCTGCGTAGTATCTGGACGATTGCCGATCTACGCAATAAGATTCTTTTCACGTTGGGGATGCTACTGCTCTATCGCATCCTTGCCCACATTGCTGTCCCGTTGACCCCCCAGGAACAGGTGAACCTGTCTGCTCTTTTTGGCAGTACCAGGAGCCAAAACCTGGGTCAGTTGCTCGGCCTGTTGGATGTGTTCTCCGGTGGGTCCTTGCAAACTTTTTCGATAGCTGCCCTGGGACTCGCTCCCTATATTACAGCCACGATCGTGATGCAACTCTTGCAACCACTTCTTCCAGCGTTGCAAAACCTGTCAACGCAGGACGAGGCCGGACGCCTGCGCTTCAGTCAGATCACACGTATCGTCACGGTACCGCTGGCCTCCTTGCAGGCGCTGGGGCAGGTAGCGATCTTTGTGCGTGTGGGTGTTCTCGATCCAAACGGCTTCAACCTCTTTGGTCCGAACTGGCTGGAAGCACTCTCTATTCTGCTGTCACTGACTGCAGGAACGATGATCCTGGTCTGGGTCGGCGAATTAATTACTGAGCGCGGCATCGGTAACGGTATCTCAATGATCATCCTTGCAGGAATCGTGAGCCGTCTTCCCCAACTGATACAGCAGGGCTTCCTGGCGAGTTCCTCTGCCGGAGCCACTGGGGGCGGCTTCGTCAGTATCGTCGTCTTCCTGTTGATCGGTTTGCTGACCATTCTGGGCATTGTCTTCATCTATCAGGGGCAGCGGCGTGTATTGGTGCGGCATCCGACGAAGCGCGTGGTAGGGCAGGAGATGCTGGCTGGGTCGGCGCAATCCACCTATATCCCAATGCAGGTGAATAGCTCAGGAATGATCCCTCTCATCTTCGCCCAGTCTCTGCTGATCTTCCCGGCACTCCTCGCGCAGTACTTCACAGGAAGTACTGTCCACTGGCTCTCAAGCACTGCACTGTGGATCGGCACCTATCTTGCCAACACGTCGCTGTGGTACTACTGGTTCACCTACTTTGCCCTGGTGGTGCTCTTTACCTACTTCTATGCCTATATCCTGTGGCAGCAGCAGAACATCTCTGAGAATCTGCACAAGCAGGGAACATTTATTCCTGGATACCGACCCGGTGAACCTACACGAAAATACTTAAACACGATTCTCAATCGCATTACGCTGGGTGGGGCGCTGTTCCTGGGCATTGTGGCTATCTTGCCTTTCGTCGCGCGTGTGGGTGGCAACCAGTTACTCAGTAGCGCTGCGCTCCTGATTGCAGTCGGTGTAGTGCTTGATACGGTCAGACAGCTTGATGCTCACATGGTCATGCGTACCTATTCTGGTGTTCTCTCATGAGAAGATGAGCGCGATCATTACGCTCACCTCATAGCTCATCCGACTGTAGCAGTCAGTGAAGTAAATATGCCCTGAACCGGTCATGGAAAGAAAAAGGTTCAATAGCTATGCAAACATTGTTGCCTGGGCTTGCTCTTGGAGAAACTACTATGAACGTACAAGCATTTCAGGCGTTTTATCAGGAGAATCTTGGTCCGATCTATCGCTATGTGTATCACCAAGTCAGTAATAGAGAAGAGGCCGAAGACCTGACATCAGAAATATTTCTCAAAGCAGTAAGCCGCATCGATCGGGAGCGGAGCCCGCGAAGTATGCAGTATTGGTTGTATCTCATTGCGCGTACAACGATCGCCGACTACTGGCGGGCCCATTATCGTCGACCAACCAGGTCACTCGATGCATTGTTAGAGGCTGGCTGGGAAGGCCCGGTTGATGAAGAACTCACTGCGATAAACAGCGAATCAGTCCAGCGGGCACAGCATCTCCTTCAGGCACTGCCAGAGCAGTATCGAAAGGTCTTGACGTGTCGTTTTCTGCTCAATCTTTCCATAAAAGCCACTGCTGTGAGGATGGGGGTGAGCGTGGCAAACGTCAAAGTCTTGCAGTTTCGTGCGCTCAAACGTGCTGCTGATCTTGAACGAGCTGTCACAGAACAACAATGCAGAGCGTTGTAGCGAACTGAACATAAATTTGCGCACATCCTTGCTTTGCACCCAGGCCGTTTGGCCCGTCATGAGACATCAGGGCAGCGGCAAGATTCTCGACTTCAGCCGAGCCGGACGCGTGGAGGACTCCTCAGCCATGATGGCGGCGTATAACTGCGCCAAAGCTGGAGTCGATGCCCTGACACGCACATTCGCCAGAGAAGGAGGGCGGGAAGAAGGGGTGGTTGCGGGGACAGCCCGCGAGAGGGCTATCGCCCCATTGAACCCTGCTTGCGTGTTCGACATTCCCAACCAGGAATAGATACAGTAAGGAAAAGAAGTGTATGGTTATGGACATAGAACATCTACGTAGTAATGGACATAGCACTCATGTCGAGAGGCAGCCGAAGCAGGTCGATTATCCCAGGCTCCTTGCGTTAGGGCGTGAGTTGCTGATCGCCATCGGGGAAGATCCTGATCGCGAAGGCCTCCAGGAGACGCCACGTCGGTGGGCCGACTTCTGGCGCGAATTTATAGAGTATGATCCCGGTACGACCGAGAAGACATTTTCCTCGGTGGTCGCGGACCAGATGGTGTGCGTGTCCGGCCTGCGGGTCTCATCGCTCTGCGAGCACCACCTCCTCCCCTTCTGGAGCGATGTCTCCATTGGCTACATCCCCGACGAAAAAGTCCTGGGCCTCTCGAAATTTGCACGGATTGCGCACCAGTTTGCGCATCGCTTGCAACTCCAGGAGCGCCTGGGCCAACAAATAGCCGATGAGATTATTCGGATCACTGGTACGCAGAATGTGGCAGTAGTGCTCAAAGGGGAACATCTCTGTATGACGGCGCGCGGTATTCGTATGCCGGGACGGATGACGTCATCAGTCATGCGAGGGATCTTTCGGACGCAAAGCGAAATGCGCATGGAGTTCCTGCGATTGATTGAATGATTATGGACTTTACCAAATTAAAGCATGAGAATTGCCGCACCCCCCAGCCTCTGGGATCATCGAGCCGAAAGCCGAGAATCTTTCATGAGGCAATATGTGTGCCAATCTAAGATTCCATATCAAACAATGCACCAAGTTGAAATTCTGCCTTCAGGATAGTATAGTATGTGCAGCGGCACTCGACTTGTGAGCGTCAACGTTCCCCTTGAGAGTAGCCTTCCTTAAATGTGTATCGGACTCGTTTTGCATCGGCGCGTTGGTGAACTTGCCAGCCCGCTCCAGCAGAAGGTGCATATATGGCTGACCGCTTGGGGCAGTTGAATGTTCGGTTCCACAACCTGCCT
>WNGN01000021.1_pt1 | contig 77732 bp, 76 predicted proteins | sample 5400561 | NCBI WGS metagenome assembly WNGN01 (sample SAMN13153379, study PRJNA577476) | soil metagenome | isolation source: 115 cm soil or saprolite under Garry oak tree replicate 2 | place: USA:California | collected 2016-06-15 | reverse complement strand
CGCCGCGTCGATTCCCGCTTCCTTGCGCTGAGCGGGGGTTATCGGGGTTGGCGCCCCGGTCAACGGATCGAGTCCCGACGCCGCCTTCGGGAACGCGATCACCTCACGGATCGAGTCCCGCCCGGCCAGCAGCATCAGCGTCCTGTCCCAGCCGAACGCGATCCCCCCGTGCGGCGGCGCGCCGTACCGGAACGCCTCGAGCAGGAAGCCGAACTGCGACCTGGCCTGCTCCGGGGACAGCCCGATGACGTCGAAGACCTGCTCCTGCATGGCCTGGCGGTGGATACGCAAGCTACCCCCGCCGATCTCCACGCCGTTGAGGACCAGGTCGTAGGCGTCGGCGAGCGCCTTGTCCGGCTCGACAGGGAACTTGTCCGCCCACTCGGGCAGCGGCGCGGTGAACGGATGGTGCACGGCGGTCCAGCCGCCCTCGCCGTCCTCCTCGAACATGGGCGGGTCCACGATCCAAAGGAACGACCAGGCGGCGGCGTCGATGAGCCCGAGTCGGTGGCCGATCTCCAGGCGCGCCGCGCCGAGCAGCGTGCGCGCCTGGGCGGCCGGGCCGGCCGCGAAGAACACGCAGTCACCCGGTGCCGCGCCGGCCGCCGCCGCCAGCCCGGACCGCTCGGTGTCCGACAGGTGCCGCGCGACCGGCCCGCTGTCCGCCACGGCCCCGTCCGGGCCGATCAGCACGTACGCCAGGCCGCGCGCGCCGCGGGAGCGGGCCCACTCCTGCCAGCCGTCGAGTTCCCTGCGGGACTGGCCGGCCCCGCCGGGCATCACCACGGCCCCGACGTGCGGCGCCTGGAACACCCGGACCGAGGTCTGGCCGAAGTAGCTGGTCAGGTCGGCCAGTTCACAGCCGAACCGCAGGTCCGGCTTGTCGGACCCGAACCTGCGCATGCCCTCGGCATAGGTCATCCGGGGAATGGGCCGGGGGATCTGGTAGCCGGCCAGCCCCGCCCACAGCCGGGCGGCCAGGTCCTCGGCCACCGTGATGACGTCTTCCCTGGTGACGAAGCTCATCTCGATGTCGATCTGGGTGAACTCCGGTTGCCGGTCGGCGCGGAAGTCCTCGTCACGGAAACACCGGGCGAGCTGGTAGTACCGTTCCAGCCCGCCGACCATCAGGAGCTGCTTGAACAACTGCGGGGACTGCGGCAGCGCGTACCAGGACCCGGGCCGCAGCCGGACCGGCACCACGAAGTCCCGCGCGCCCTCCGGGGTGGACCTGGTCAGATAGGGGGTCTCCACGTAGACGAAGCCGTGCTCCCGCATGACGTCGCCGGCCAGGTACGACGCCTCGGAGCGGACGCGCAGCGCGGCGGCCGTCTCCTGCCGCCGGATGTCCAGGTAGCGGTACCGCAGCCGGACGTCCTCGCTCAGCTCCCCGGCACCCTCCACCGGGAACGGCAGCGGCTCGGACTCGCCAAGCACCTCCAGGTCGTCCGCGACGACCTCGATCTGCCCGGTGGGCAGCTCCGGGTTCTCGTTCCCGGCCGGCCGCTCGCGCACCTCCCCGGACACCTTGACGCAGAACTCGGCGCGCAGCTCGTGCTCGGGCCGGTCCTCGCCCTCGCCGCGGAACACCACCTGCACCACGCCGCTGCTGTCGCGCAGGTCGATGAAGACGACGCCGCCGTGGTCCCTGCGCCGGGCCACCCAGCCGGCCAGGGTCACCCGCTCCCCGGCGTGGGCCTGGCGGAGGGTTCCCGCCCCATGGGATCGAATCATCGCGTGATCAGCCTCTTTCGGTCGCGCCTGGCCCCTTCGGCCCGGCGGCCCGGGCCGGCCCGGACCGCGGGTCCCGCCGCGGGGCTAGCCCGGCCAGGAACGGGTTCGTGGCGCGCTCGGCGCCGATGGTCGTCTGCGGCCCGTGCCCGGGCAGCACCCGCATGTCGTCGGGGAGTGTCAGGCATACCCGGGACAGGCTGTCCAGCATGGCCGGGTAGTCGCCGCCCGGCAAATCGGTGCGGCCGATCGACCCGGCGAACAGCAGGTCACCGGAGAACAGCACATGCTCGGGGGCCCGGAACGTCACCGAGCCCGGCGTGTGGCCGGGCGCGTGGTCCACCACCAGTTCGACACCGGCCAGCCGCAGCGTCATCCCGTCGGTGAGCGCGATCACGTCGTCCGGCTCGGTGAACGTCAGCCCGCGGAACAGCTGCTGCCCCACCTGCAGCGGAAATCCCTTGGCCGGGTCGGAGAGCAGGTCACGGTCGGCCGGGTGGATGTAAGCGGGGATGCCCCGGGCACCGCACACCGGCGCCACCGACCAGATGTGGTCGACGTGGCCATGGGTCGCCAGCACCGCCACCGGCCGCAGCCGGTGCTCGGCGAGGAGCTCGTTGACGCCCGGCTCGGCGTCCTGGCCCGGGTCGATGATGAGGCACTCCTCACCCGGGCCTGGGGCCACCACGTAGCAGTTGGTGGCGAATGAGCCGGCCGGGAACCCGGCGATGAGCACGGGTAATCCTCCCCTGGAGAAAGCGGCTGAGTCGGGCGGGCGGAGCGCCTCCAGGCTACCGATCCGGCCGCCCGCGCGACGAACCGATAACAGCGGCGCCGTTTCTCGCCATCGCCAGGTACGATTCGCGAAGTTTCGCAGATCAGCTACACCGTTCATACTTCAAGGAAGGAGGGCGACAGCGTGGCGGGGAAAAAGGAGCGCCAGCGCAAGCTCGCCCGTGAGCATTACGAGCGGCAGCAGGCCAGGCGGATCCAGCATGTCCACCGTTGGCGGCGGATCGGCATCATCGTGGCAGCCTGCTGCGCGGTGGTCGCCCTCGGCGGCGGTGGCTATATCGCGTTCGCCGGGGGCAGCGGCAAGCCCTCGGCGGCCTCGGCGGCCACGCCGAACCCCAGCGCCTCGCCCACCGTCACCCCGACGCCCACCGCGTCGCCCACGCCGTCGCTGGCCGCCGAGCCCGCGACGCACTGCGTGTACACACCGAACGGAACGGCGGCCCGCAAGGCCGGCGTCCCGCCCGCCACGCCGGCCTACAAGGCAGCCAAGTACCAGGCCACCGTCAAGACCAACCGGGGCACCATCGTCCTGGACCTGCTCAACCACAAGGCGACCTGCACCGTCAACTCGTTCCTCTACCTGGCGGTGAAGAAGTACTTCAACAACACCTCCTGCCACAGGCTCACCAGCGCGGGCATCTACGTGCTGCAGTGCGGTGACCCCACCGGGACCGGCAGCGGCGGTCCCGGGTACAAGTTCGCCGACGAGAACCTGGCCGGTGCCAAGTACACCGCGGGCACTGTGGCCATGGCGAACGCCGGCCCGGGCACCAACGGGAGCCAGTTCTTCCTCGTTTATCGCAATTCGACAACACTGCCGGCGAGCTACACCCCGTTCGGCGAAATAGTCAGCGGGCTGGGAATCATCCAGAATGTGGCCAAGGCAGGCACAGACAACAGCAACGGCAACGGTGATGGCCACCCGAAGGAGAAGGTCACCATCGAAAGTGTCACTATTACTAAGGCCTGACACGCCCTTTACCTGGGTCAAGGTCTGAGCAGGAGGTCACGGTGACCAGCGCCAACGATCCGTGGGGCCGGGTGGACGCCGACGGCACGGTGTACGTGCGCACCGCCGAGGGGGAGCGGGTGATCGGGTCGTGGCAGGCCGGCAGCCCCGAGGAGGCGCTCGCCTTCTACCAGCGCAAGTTCGCCTCGCTGGACACCGAGGTCAGCCTGCTGGAGCAGCGGATCACCACCACCGACCTGTCGCCCTCCCAGGCCCGCGCGGCGATCGAGCGGCTGCAGGCCGCGATGACCGACGCACACGCGATCGGTGACCTCGGCCAGCTGCAGGCCCGGCTGGAGGCGCTGACCGGGAAGGTGGACGAGCGCCAGGAAGAGGTCCGCGCGCAGCGTGACCAGGTGCGCACCGAGGCCAGGAGCATCAAGGAGGCCATCGTCGTCGAGGCCGAGACGATCGCGGCCGATGCGACGCACTGGAAGAACAGCAGTGAGCGGCTGCGGGAGTTGCTGGAGGAATGGAAGGCCGCGCCGCGGGCCGACCGCGCGGTGGAGACCGCGCTGTGGAAACGACTGTCGGCGGCCCGCAATGCCTTCAACAAGCGCCGCAAGGCCTACTTCGCGGAATTGACCGAGGAGCGCGAGGAAGCCAAGTCGCGCAAGGAGAAGCTCTGCGTGGAGGCGGAGGCCCTCGCCGACTCCACCGACTGGCCGGCCACCGCGGCCGCGTTCCGTGAGCTGATGCGGTCCTGGAAGGCGGCGGGCCGGGCGGCCCGGGCCGACGAGGACGAGCTGTGGAACCGGTTCAAGACCGCGCAGGACACCTTCTTCCGGGCCCGGGCGGAGGTGTACTCGGCCAAGGACGCCGCGCTGCGCGAGCACGCCGGCGTCAAGAACCAGTTGCTTGAAGAGGCCGGCAAGCTCGTCCCGGTGACCGATGTCCGCGCCGCCCGTGCCGCCCTGCGGGGCATCCAGGAGCGCTGGGAGCAGGCGGGACCGGTGCCGCGGGAGGCGCACGAGCGGCTGGAGGCCGGGCTGCGCCGGATCGAGGACGCGGTGCGCAAGGCGGAGGACGCCCAGTGGCGGCGGTCCAACCCCGAGGCGCTGGCTCGCGCCCGGGGCACGGTGGAGCAGCTCCGCAGCGCCATCACCGGGCTGGAGGAGCAACTGGCCAAGGCCCAGGAGGCCGACAACGCGCGGGCGGTGCAGGAGGCAACCGAAGCCCTGGACGCCCGCCGCTCCTGGCTAGCCGAAGCCGAGCGCACCCTCGCCGAACTCACCGGCTGAGCCGCGGCAGTGCTGTCCGCTGGCACTAATTAGTGACGCGGTAGACGTCGTAGACGCCGTCGATGGCGCGCACCGCGCGCAGCACGTGACCGAGATGCTTGGGATCGCCCATCTCGAAGGTGAACTTGCTCACCGCCACCCGGTCCCTGGTGGTGGCCACCGAGGCGGACAGGATGTTGACGTGCTGGTCGGAGATGGAGCGGGTGACATCGGAGAGCAACCCGGTCCGGTCCAGCGCCTCGACCTGGATCGCGACAAGGAACAGCGAGTCCTCGGTGGGCGACCAGCGGACCGCTACGAGCCGTTCCGGCTCGGAATCGAGCAGGTGCCGCAGGTTGGTGCAGTCGGCCCGGTGCACAGAGACGCCGTGGCCCCGGGTGACGAACCCGGTGATCTCGTCCCCGGGGACCGGGGTGCAGCACCGCGACAGCCTGGCCCAGACGTCGGCCGCCCCCTCGACCACGACGCCCGAGTCGTGCCCCGGGCTGGGCCGCGGCGGGCGGGTGGGCAGGGCGGTCTCGGCGAGATCATCCTGCGCGCCCGCCACACCGCCGACCGACTGGACCAGCTTGCTGACCACTGACTGGGCGCTGACGTGGCCCTCACCGACGGCTGCGTACAGCGCGGACAGGTCGCTGAAGCGCATCTCGGTCGCGATGGCCAGCAGCGCGTCGCCGGTGGCCATCCGCTGCAGCGGCAGCCCCTGCTTGCGCATGGCGCGCGCGATCGCGCTCTTACCGGTCTCCGCCGCGGCCTCGCGCCGCTCCTTGGAGAACCAGTGCCTGATCTTGTTGCGGGCCCGCGCGCTCTTGACGAAGCCCAGCCAGTCCCGGCTCGGCCCCGCGTCGGGCGCCTTGGAGGTGAAGATCTCCACGGTGTCGCCGTTGTCGAGGGCGCTCTCCAGCGCGACCAGGCGGCCGTTGACCCTGGCGCCGATCGTGCGGTGGCCGACCTCGGTGTGGATCGCGTAGGCGAAGTCCACCGGGGTGGCGCCCTGGGGCAGCGCGATCACCTGGCCCTTGGGGGTGAACACGTAGACCTCGGCGGCGCCGAGGTCGAACCGCAGTGACTCGAGGAACTCGGCCGGGTCGGCCGTCTCGCGCTGCCAGTCGACCAGTTGCCGCAGCCAGACCATGTCGCTGGCGGCGGACGCCCCGTTCCGGCCGGGGACGAGCGTCTCCTCCTTGTACTTCCAGTGCGCGGCGACGCCGTATTCCGCCCGCCGGTGCATGCCCCAGGTCCTGATCTGCAGTTCGACCGGCTTGCCCTCCGGGCCGATGACGGTCGTGTGCAGCGACTGGTACATGTTGAACTTCGGCATCGCGATGTAGTCCTTGAACCGCCCGGGGATGGGATTCCACCGGGCGTGGATCGTGCCGAGCGCCGCGTAGCAGTCCCGGACCGAGTCCACCAGGACACGGATGCCTACCAGGTCATAGATCTCGTCGAAGCCGACATTGCGGGCGATCATCTTCTGGTAGACGGAGTAGTAGTGCTTCGGGCGGCCGGTGACCGCCGTCTTGATCTTGGCTTCGCGCAGGTCGGAGCGCACCTCTTCGACCACGTCCTGGAGGAAATGTTCACGCTTGGGGGCGCGCTCGGAGACCATCCGGGCGATCTCGTCGTACCGCTTGGGGTACAGGGTCGCGAAGGCCAGGTCTTCCAGTTCCCACTTGATGGTGTTCATGCCCAGCCGGTGCGCCAGCGGGGCGAAGATCTCCAGCACCTCGCGCGACTTACGCTCCTGCTTCTCCCGCGCCAGGTAGCGCAGCGTGCGCATGTTGTGCAGCCGGTCGGCGAGCTTGATCACCAGGACCCGGATGTCGCGGGACATCGCGACGACCATCTTGCGCACGGTTTCGGCCTCGGCGGCCTCGCCGTACTTGACCCGGTCCAGCTTGGTGACCCCGTCGACCAGCGCCGCCACCTCCTCGCCGAAGTCCTTGCGCAGGGCGGCGAGCGTGTACGCGGTGTCCTCCACCGTGTCGTGCAGCAGGGCGGCGCAGAGGGTGTCGGTGTTCATGCCGAGTTCGGCCAGGATGGTGGTCACCGCGATCGGATGGGTGATGTACGGGTCACCGCTCTTGCGCATCTGGCCGGCGTGCCAGTGCGCGGCCACCTCGTAGGCCCGGTCGATGAGCCTGATGTCCGCCTTGGGGTGGGTCGCCCGGACCGTCTTGATCAGCGGCTCGAGCACCGGGTTGATCCCGCCGCCGCGGGGGGCACCGAGGCGGGCCAGCCGGCGGCGGACCCCGGCTCCCCCGGTGATGCCCGGCGGGGCGGCCACGGCCGGCGGGGCGGCCACGGCCGGCGCGGCGGTACCGGCCCGCTGCGGGGACACCGGCGGTGTGGCGGCCGGGGGGGAAGCGGGCGAGGTGGCGGCCGGGGACGAAGCGGGCGGGCCGGTGGCCGGCGCGGGGCGTGACCGGGCACGGCGCGGTCCGGTCGCCTCGCGCGCCACCTCTGCGTCCTGCCCGGGAACGGCGGATTCCCCCCGCTCCGGGACGGACTGGGTGACGTCAGCGGCGGCCGTGCCGGTCGTTGCTACGTCACCAGCCACATACGCTCCTGTCGTCCGCCCAGGCCTCTAGTCTATCGGCGCCTGTCAGAGCGGTACGCCGGGTTGCCTCCAGCGCCACCGGCGGCGGGCAAATAACGCGTGGTGGCGGGCCGTTCAGACCGCCAGGAGCGTCCGGACGGGCCGGGCGCCGAGCTTGGCCCGGCCGCCGAGGAAGGTGAGCTCCAGGATGACCGCAATGCCGATGATGTCCGCGCCGGCCCGGCGGATCAGGCTGGCGGCGGCATCGGCCGTGCCGCCGGTGGCCAGCACGTCGTCGATGATCAGGACCCGCTCCCCCGGGCTGAAGGCGTCCCGGTGCACCTCGATGGTGGCGGTCCCGTATTCGAGGTCGTAGCTCTGCGCGTAGGTGGGCGCGGGCAGCCGGCCCTGCTTGCGGACGGGCACGAACCCCGCGCCCAGCTCACAGGCGGCCGGCGCGGCCAGGATGAACCCGCGTGCCTCGATCCCGACCACCTTGTCGACCGGACCGTGCCCGGTGGCCAGCGCGCTCACCACCGCCTTGAGCGCCGCGCCGTCGGCCAGCAGCGGGGTGATGTCCTTGAACACGATTCCGGGCTTGGGGTAGTCCGGGATGTCGCGGACCCTGGCGGCGATCAGCTCGGCCAGCGCGCTGTCCGCCGCGGCGTGGTCTGGCAAGGCCGCTACCGCCGCCGCTTCTTGCCGCTGGGCCGGCGCTTGGCCGCGCTGGTGCGCCGCGGCTGCTGGCGCGGGCCCGGCCGCGGCGCGCTGCGGGAGCCAGGCTGGCTCGCGCCCGCGGCCACGGGCTCCCCGGCCGGTGCCGCGGCGGCGGTGTCCTCGGCCTCGCCGGACTGGTCGTCCAGGCCCGGCCCGGCGTCGCCGGCCAGGGCCGGGTCCTCCGCGGCATCGGTGACCGCCGTGCGGCCCGGCCGCCGGGACGCCGACTTGGCGGCGGCCGCCGCCTTGGCCGCGGCGCGCTGGGCCGCGCGGCCGCCGGAGGCGCGCAGCTGCACCCGCTTGGCGAGGGCCTTGTACTGCGGCTCGCGCTCCTTCAGGTCGGCCAGGACCGGGGTGGCGATGCAGATGGACGAGTAGGTGCCGGACAGCATGCCGACGAAGAGCACCAGGGCCAGGTCCTTCAGCTCACCGGCACCGAGGAACCCGGCGCCCACGAACAGGATCGAGGCCACCGGCAGCAGGGCGATCAGCGAGGTATTGATCGACCGGACCAGCGTCTGGTTGAGCGCCTGGTTGGCCGCCTGGCTGTAGGTGGAGCGGCTGGAGGCGAGCAGCCCCGCGGTGTTCTCCCGGACCTTGTCGAACACCACCACCGTGTCGTACAGCGAGTAACCGAGGATGGTCAGCAGCCCGATCACCGACGCGGGGCTCACCTGGAAACGGGCGAGCGCGTACACGCCGACCGTGATGACGATGTCGTGCGCGAGGGCGATCAGCGCGGCGACGGCCATCTTCCATTCGAACGCGATCGACAGGTAGATCACGATCACGACCAGGAAGGCGATGAGAGCCTCCGCCGCCTTCTGCGAGATCTGGCTGCCCCAGCTTGCCCCGATGGAGGTGACGTTGATCGCGTTCTGCGAGACACCAAACTTGTGGCTGATCGCGCTCTGCACGCTGTTCTGCTGCTTGACGGTGAGCTGATGCGTCTGCACCTGCCACTTGGGGCCGCCGCCGCCCAGCGGCGTGATCTTCTGGACGATGGCGTCCGAGCCGCCACCGGCCCCGCTGATCGTCTGGCGCACCTGCGAGATCGAGGAGCTGCCGGCCGCGAACTGGTAGACCGAGCCGCCCTTGAAATCCACGCTGAAGTTCAGCCCGAACACGAGCAGGGCCGCCACGCTGATCACCAGGATCGCGCCGGAGATCGTGTACCAGAGCCGCTGCCGGGCCACGAACTCGACCGAGACCTCGCCCCGGTAGAGCCTGCCGCCGATGCCGCCGAGGGACGCCATCACGCCTCCTTCGCCGTGGCCGGCCTGGCTGGCCTGGGCCGCACGGGGGTCCGGGGGGTGCCGCGCCAGGGCGCCCGGGCTCCCAGGCGCGCGGGGTCGAGGCCGGACAAGGGATGGCCGCCGCCGAAGAACTTGGTCCGGGCGAGCAGCGTCATCGTCGGCTTGGTGAAGGTGAAGACCACCACCAGGTCGATGATCGTGGTGAGGCCGAGGGTGAATGCGAAGCCCTTGACGTCGCCGATGGAGAAGTAATACAGCAGGGCCGCGGCGAGGAAGGACACGGTGTCGGACACCAGGATGGTCCGCCGGGCCCGGGTCCACCCGTGTTCCACCGCGGCGCGCAGCGACTTGCCGCCCTCCCGCACCTCGTCACGGAGCCGTTCGAAGAACACCACGAACGAGTCCGCGGTGATGCCGACGGCCACGATGAGGCCCGCGATGCCGGCCAGCGACAGGGCGAAGCCCTGGTACTTGCCGAGCACGATCACCGACAGGTAGGTCAGCAGCGCCGCGATGGTGAGGCTGGATACCGCGACGATGGCCAGGCCCCGGTAGTAGAACAGCAGGTAGCAGACGACCAGGATCAGCCCGATGGCCCCGGCCAGCAGCCCGGCGTTGAGCTGGTCATGGCCGAGCTGGGGGGTGATCGTCTCCTCGGCCTCCTGATGGAAGGTCAGCGGAAGCGAGCCGTAGTTCAGCACGTTGGCGAGGTCGGTGGCTTGCTTCTGGCTGAAGCTGCCGGTGATCTGGGCCTGCCCGCCGACGATCGCCTGGATGATGTTCGGCGCCGAGATCACCTTGCCATCCAGGACCACTGCCACCTCGTTCTGCGGCACCTGGCTGCCGTGGTACTTGGCGAACATCGCCGAGGTCAGAGCGCCGAACGCGGCCGAGCCCGTCCCATCGAAGTTGAGGAGGACCTGCCAGGACGTGCTGGACGTCAGGGGGGTCGCGCTGGCCGAGTGGATGTCCTTGCCCAGTACCTTGGCCTGGTCGAGCACGTACTTGACCGGGACCCCGGTCGTCCCACCGGACAGCCCGCAGGCCACGATCTGGAGCTTCGGGTTGTCCCAGACCGCGGGGCTGTAGCCGATCTGCTTGGCCCAGTTCCTGGACGCGCAGTTGACCTTGTCGAACAGCGCCTTCACATGAGCGCTGACCAGCGACGCGTCGCCGCTGGCCTGCTGCCAGGTGGACGTACCGTTGGGAGAGGTGACGGTCGGGACGGGCGACGGCGTCGCGGCGGGCGTGCTCGACGCGGACGAGGCCGGGGTGGCCGACGGCGTGGGCGTGGGGCTGGCCTTCGCCTGCGCGGCCGTCACCGCGCCGAGCCGGCTGGCGCTGCGGGTCAGTTCCGCGGTCCGGTTGCCTCCCGCCGAGCCGCGCAGCCCCAGCGCGCTGGTGGAGGCACTGGCCGATGCGGCCGGGGACGCCTTGGCCTTTGCCTTGGCGCTGGCCGAGGAGGTGGCCTGCGGGGACGCGTTCGGCGACGCGGTCCCGGACGGGACCGGCGACGGGGTGGGGGTCGGGGTGACCGCGCTCGCCGCGTTCGGCGCCACCAGCACCACCTGGCGGAACAGCAGTTCGGCGGTCTGGCTGACCAGCTTGACGATCGCCTGCGAGCCCTCGCCGGGCGCCGACACGGTCATGATGTTGGTGCCCTGCGGCACGACCTGCGCCTCGGTGAAGCCCGCGCTGTTCACGCGGTTGAACATGATCTGCTGTGCCTCGGCCATCTCAGCCTGCGTCACCGTCGAGCCGTGCACCGGAACGGCCCTCAACTGGACGGTGGTGCCGCTGGTGAGGTCCAGGCCCAGGTGCACCTGGAACGCCTGGTGCCATTTCGCCGGGCTGGCGATGTCGCTGCCCACGATGGCCAGGAGCAACACCACGATGATCGCCGCCAGCACGGCCAGGTGACGGCCGGGCCTGGAGGCGTTGCCGCTAGGGGGAGCCACTTCTCGCCTGTCCTTCGATCCGCTTGTCGTTGGGGCCGCCGTTGACGCGGATGGCCGCGCCGGTCAGCCGCTGGTAGCGGCGTCGTCCTCGGCCTCGTCGAAAGTCTCGGATTGCCCCGGCTCCGTTTGGCCGATGTCCGGCTCGGGGTCGGGCACCACGTCCATGATGGCCCGCCGCAGGTAGCGGACCTCGATACCGGGGGCGACCTCCAGGATGACGTCCCCGTCCTCGATCGCCGTCACGGTCGCGTACATGCCGGCCGTGGTGCGCACCCGCGTTCCCGGCACGACGTCACGCTGTGTCTGCTGGGCCGCGCGCTGCCGGTTGCGCTGCGGCCTGATGGTGACGAAGTACAACAGGCCGAAAAGCACCACGATCGCGACCAGGAACAGGTAGCCGCCGCCCCCGGACTTGCTGGTCGTGCTCGCAGCCGCGAGAATCTCATTCCCCATGGCGGGGCATCCTTCCGTTGACATGCCGCGCCCGGCCACGTCGCCGAGGCGATTGCCAGCTTGGCCGCCCGTCGCGAGGACAGGGCAGGCGCCGGCCAACTGCCGAAGTGTAGCGGCGCCCAAGCGGCGCACCAACAGGCTATGGCCTCCACCGGGGAGATCGTGACATCGTCGCGATAAACCTAGCCCGCACGGCCCGCCTGGCCTGCTGTTCAGACAACGCTTCCAGTTGCCTCAGAGTTGCCTGACCGCGCGGTAAAACGCCGGACGGGCTGTCAGGGGCCGGATTCCTCGTCGAACAGGGTTCCCGGCCCCGGCAGGCCCGCGGTGGTGGCCGGATCCGGCGGGGTGAGGCCCAGGTGCTCCCAGGCGAGCGGGGTGGCCACCCGGCCCCGCGGGGTCCGCGCGATGAGGCCCTCACGGACCAGGAACGGCTCGGCCACCACCTCGACCGTCTCGGCTTCCTCGCCGACGGCGACGGCGAGGGTGGACAGCCCGGCCGGGCCGCCGCCGAACCGGGTCACCAGCGCCCGCAGCACGGCCCGGTCCAGCCGGTCAAGACCATGGGCGTCCACCTCGTACAGTTCCAGCGCGGCCCGGGCGACCTCCAGGGTGACCACGCCGTCCGCCCGGACCTCGGCGTAGTCCCGGACCCGGCGCAGCAGCCGGTTGGCGATCCGCGGCGTCCCCCGCGACCGGCGGGCGATCTCCGTCCCGCCGTCCTCGTTGAGCGTCACGCCGAGCAGCGACGCCGACCGCCGGATGATGACCTCGAGTTCCGCGGCCTCGTAAAACTCCAGGTGGGCGGTGAAACCGAACCTGTCCCGCAGCGGCGCGGGTAGCAGCCCCGCCCGCATGGTCGCGCCGACCAGGGTGAACGGCGCGATCTCCAGCGGGATGGCGGTCGCCCCTGGGCCCTTGCCGACCACCACGTCGACCCGGAAGTCCTCCATCGCGAGGTAGAGCATCTCCTCGGCGGGGCGGGCCAGCCGGTGGATCTCGTCGATGAACACGACCTCGCCGTCACCCAGGGTGGACAGCACCGCGGCGAGGTCACCGGCCCGCTCGATGGCGGGCCCGCTGGTGATCCGCATCGGCGCGCCCAGCTCCGCGGCGATGATCATGGCGATGGTGGTCTTGCCCAGTCCCGGGGGCCCGGACAGCAGCACATGATCGGGGGCCCTGCCCCGGCGCAGCGCCCCGGCGAGCACCAGGGAGAGCTGTTCCCTGACCCGGGCCTGGCCGACGAAGTCGCTGAGCCGCTTGGGCCGCAGCGTGCTCTCGATCACCCGCTCGTCGGCATCGGCCAGCGGGGACACCAGCCGCTCGCCCGTGTCCGCGGGCATGCCGTCCGGGCCGGTGGTCATGCCCGGCTCAGCTTCCGCAGCGCGGCCCGCAGCATGACGGCCGGGTCGGGGGCCGTGGCACCGGCACCGCCGTCCGCATCGGCCAGGTCGGCCTCCACCGCGGCGATGGCATGGTCGGCGTCGCGGGCCTGCCAGCCCAGGTTGACCAGCCCGGTCCTGACCTGCTCGCGCCACCGGGCCGGCTCGCCGGCCCGGGCCGCCGCCACGGCACCCGCGCCGCCCGGGCTGCCCGAGCCCGGTGCGCCCAGGCGGCCGGCGAGTTCGAGGACGATTCGCTGGGCACCCTTGCGGCCGATGCCGGGCACCCGGGTGAGCGCGGCGACATCCTCGCTGAGCACGGCGCGGCGCAGGGCGTCGGGGGTGAACACGGCGAGCATGGCCAGCGCCAGCCGCGGCCCGACGCCGCCGGCGGTCTGCAGCAGGACGAAGACGTCACGCTCGTCGTCGGTGGCGAAGCCGAACAGGGTGAGCGCGTCCTCGCGGACCACCAGGGAGGTGGCTACCCGGGCAGGCTCGCCGGGCCGCAGCGTGGCCAGCGTGCCCGGCGTGCACTGGACGAGCAGCCCGACGCCGCCCACCTCGATGACCGCGCCCTCCGGGGCGACCGCGCTGACCGTGCCGGCCAGATGGGAGATCATCGTGCACCTCTCAGCCTCTGGTCCCGCTCCCGGCGCGCGGCCGCGAGCTGGTCTTGTATCCCGGCGCGCGCGGCCGCCAGCCGCTGCTCCATCAGGCTGCCCGCGGCCGCGATCCGGTCCTGGGTGCCGCCCCGCCACAGATGGCAGATGGCCAGCGCCAGCGCGTCGGCGGTGTCAGCGGGCCGCGGCGGGTCCGCCAGCCGGAGCAGCCGCATCACCATGGTGGTGACCTGGGCCTTGTCCGCCCGGCCGCTGCCGGTCACCGCCGCCTTGACCTCGCTCGGGGTGTACAGCGCGACCGGCAGGCCACGGCGGGCGGCGCACACGATCGCCACCGCCCCCGCCTGCGCGGTGCCCATCACGGTCCGCACGTTGTGCTGGCTGAACACCCGCTCCACCGCGACCGCGTCCGGCCGGTACTCGGCCAGCCAGGTGTCGATCTCCTCCTCGAGCGCGAGCAGCCGCGCCGCGATGTCGGCACCCGGGGGCGTGCGGATCACATCCGCGTGGACCAGGCCGGGCGGCCTGCCCGGCCTGCCGTCCACGGCTCCGATGCCGCAGCGGGTCAAGCCGGGGTCGACGCCGAGCACCCGCATGCATCACCACCCGGGCTCCGCAATGGCTTCACGAACATGTGTTCGGTACCGACCCTACCGGCCGGCTGCCGCCGGTCACCGTCACCCCACCCGGCGTGTCGCGAGTGCTGGCCCGGGGGCGGTCCCCGGAACCCCGGGCCGGGGCACCCGGTGGGCCGGCCCGCACTAACTCAGCTTCTCGATGACCTCGTCGGAGACCGAGTAGTTGGCGTACACGTCCTGCACGTCGTCGGAGTCCTCGAGCGCCTCGATCAGCCGGAACACCCGCTTGGCCTGGTCCTCGTCCAGCGGGACCTCGACCGCGGGCAGGAACGCCACCTCGGCGGAGTCGTACTCCAGCCCGGCCTCGGTCACCGCGGTGCGCACCGCGACCAGGTCGCCGGGCTCGCTGGTCACCTCGAAGGACTCGCCGATGTCCTCGACATCCTCGGCGCCCGCGTCCAGCACCGCCGCCAGCACATCGTCCTCGGTCACCGAGCCCGACTTGGCCACGATGACCACGCCCTTGCGGTGGAACATATAGGACACCGAGCCCGGGTCGGCCATGGAGCCGCCGTTGCGGGTGAGCGCGGTCCGCACGTCGGCGGCCGCCCGGTTGCGGTTGTCCGTCAGGCACTCCACCAGCACCGCGACGCCGCCGGGGGCGTAACCCTCGTAGGTGATGGCCTCGTAGGCCGCCCCGCCGCCATCCGCCCCGGAGCCGCGGCGGATGGCCCGGTCGATGTTCTCGTTCGGCACCGAGCTCTTCTTGGCCTTCTGCACCGCGTCGTAGAGGGTGGGATTGCCCGCCGGGTCGCCGCCACCGCTCCGCGCCGCCACCTCGACGTTCTTGATCAGCTTGGCGAAAAGCTTCCCGCGGCGGGCGTCGACGGCCGCCTTCTTGTGCTTGGTCGTCGCCCACTTGGAGTGGCCACTCATGTCCGGTCCCTCACGATGTCAACAAAGTAGCGGTGGATGCGCAGGTCGCCAGTCAACTCGGGATGGAAGGAGGTGGCAAGCAGTGGACCCTGCCGGGCCGCGACGATCCTACCGGTGACCCGCTCGGTGCCGAGGACGGTCACTTCCCCGCTGACCGCTTCCACCCAGGGCGCCCTGATGAATACGGCACGGAACGGCGGGTCCGGGGGGCTCGCGATCCCGGTCAGGCAGATGTCACTCTCAAATGAGTCGACCTGGCGGCCGAACGCGTTGCGCCGCACCGTCATCCCGATGCCGCCGAGGGTTTCCTGGCCGGGCACGCCGTCGAGCAGCCGGTCCGCCAGCATGATCATCCCGGCGCAGGAGCCGAACGCGGGCATCCCGCCGGACAGCCGCTTGCGCAGCGGCTCGGCGATCTCGAACGCCGTGGTGAGCTTCCACATGGTGGTGGACTCACCACCGGGGATCACCAGGCCGTCCACGGCCGCGAGCTCGTCGGGCCGGCGCACGCCGACCGGCGTGGCACCCGCCCGCGCCAGCGCCCGCAGGTGCTCGGCGACATCGCCCTGCAGCGCGAGAACCCCGATGACCGGCGCCGACCCCACCCAAAACCTCCGTAACTCCGCCCCACCCCGACATCGAGGGTAGCCGGGACCTGCAACGCGGCCGGAAACGCCGCGGCCGGCGGCCGTATTCCGGCGGCCCCGGGGGAAGCGGCCGGGGGGCGGGGCGACCGGCTACGCCTGCGCGGCGGGGGGCTCCGCGCGCCCGGGCGGCTCCTCGCCGGCCGGGGGCTTGCGCCGTGCGCCTCCTGCGGGCTTGCGCTGGCCGGCCGGTGATTTGCGCGCCCCGCCGGAGGCCGGTTTCCGCGGCGCCGGCGCCGCCTGGTTCCGCAGGTCCGCTAGCTGGTTCTCGATCGCGGTGAGCCGCTCCACGATGTCATCGAGGCGGGTCATCAGCGCGCGCATGCTGACCGGGGCCCCGGCCGGCATCCGGCCTGCCGGCACCCGCCGGGGTTCCTCGCCCGGCGCCGTCCGCGCGGTGGCCAGGACCTGAGCCATGACCCGGTCCTTGGGCGCGCCCAGCCGCTCCAGGATCTGGGCGCCGACGCCCTCTCCTTCGCGGGCGAGGCCGAGCAGGATGTGCTCGGTGCCGATGTAGCCGTCACCGAGCCGCTGCGCCTCGCGGAGCGACAGCTCGAGCACCTTCTTGGTGCGCGGGGTGAACGGAATGTGGCCGGCCGGCTGGCCGGTGCCCTCCCCGATGATCTCCGAGACCTGTTCCCTGGCCGCTTCCAGGGTGATCTCGAGGGCGCGGAGGGCCTGCGCGGCCAGGCCCTCGCCCTCGCTGAGCAGGCCGAGCAGTATGTGCTCGGTGCCGATGTAGCCGTGCCCGAGCATCCGGGCTTCCTCTTGGGCCAGGACCACGACCCGGCGCGCCTGGTCGGTGAACCGTTCGAACATCTCCGCACTCCTGGGGGTTGCTCGGAGGGCGGTCCGGGAGGCCTGACAGCCAGCGGGGAGCCGCCGTGCTTTACCAGCCGCGCCCCGCATAGCGGTCGGCTGGCGCGAGGGTATCTGTGCTGATGCCGACCATGGCCTCACCGAGGCCACGCGACACCTTGGCGACCACATCGGGGTCGTCGTGGAACGTTGTCGCCTTGACGATCGCGGCGGCGCGGCGTGCCGGGTCGCCGGACTTGAAGATGCCCGAGCCCACGAACACGCCCTCGGCGCCGAGCTGCATCATCAGCGCGGCGTCCGCCGGGGTGGCGATGCCGCCGGCGGTGAACAGCACGACGGGCAGCTTGCCCGCCGTGGCCACCTCGGCGACCAGCTCGTAGGGTGCCTGGAGTTCCTTCGCCGCCGCGAAGAGCTCCTCGTCACGCAGGGCTGGCAGGCGCCGGATGTCACCGGCGATCTGCCGCATGTGACGGGTGGCCTCCACCACGTTGCCGGTCCCGGCCTCGCCCTTGGACCTGATCATCGCGGCGCCCTCGGCGATGCGGCGCAGCGCCTCGCCCAGGTTGGTGGCACCGCAGACGAACGGCACGGTGAACGTCCACTTGTCCACGTGGTGCGCCTCGTCGGCGGGGGTGAGCACCTCGGACTCGTCGATGTAGTCCACCCCGATCGCCTGCAGCACCTGCGCCTCGGCGAAGTGGCCGATCCGGCACTTGGCCATCACCGGGATCGATACCGCGCCGATGATCTGGTCGATCATGTCGGGGTCGCTCATCCGGGCGACCCCGCCCTGGGCCCGGATGTCGGCCGGCACCCGCTCCAGTGCCATCACCGCGACGGCGCCCGCGTCTTCGGCGATCTTCGCCTGCTCGGGCGTGACCACGTCCATGATCACGCCGCCCTTGAGCATGTCGGCCATGCCGCGCTTGACCCGCGCTGTGCCGGTTGCCGGGGCGGCACCGGCCGCCGTGCCGGTCCCGATCATCACGCTCTGGCTCACCGGGACGTTCCCCGTGGCATCCCCGGCGTTGCCTCCGCCGGGCCTGGGGGCCTGGTATCCGGGACTTGCTGCGGAACTGCTGGCTGGCACGATGAACCTCACTCGATCGCTCGCACGGTCTCTCCATGGTAGGCGCTCCCGGCGCGCAGGCGCCGAACCCGGCACACCGGCCCCAGCCAGGCGCCGGGCCCTCACCGTCCCCGCGGGCCCCCGGCGCCTCAGCTGGCTGTGCCGGCCAGGGGGCCGACCCCTGGAACCCCGATGGCTAGCTGAGGCCCCGCTCCTCCGTCACGGGGCCTCAGCTGGCCTGGGCCGGTGGCGGGTCGCCCGCGGTGAGGTGCGGCATGTCCGGGCCGCGCCCGTCGGCGTCCGCGGCCACCAGGGATTCGTCGATCTCGAAGAAGTCGGGCCACGGAGCGCCGCCGGCCAGCCGGAGCAGCCGGACCAGCCAGCGCCGCCGGGCGGCGCGGGTCGCGGCTACCGCGTCGTTGTAGAACTTGCGGGCCAGGAATACCTGGTGGGCCGCGCCCTCGAGTTCGGCGAGCGCCTCGTCCCCGCCGCTGCGCGCGGCCAGGTCGGCGCGGAACCCGGGCTGGGCGAGCGCCGCCCGCAGGGCCCGGGTGAGGTCGCTCTCCGCCCGCTCGTTGGGCTCGCCTGCCGCCCGCGCGTCGTGGGCTGCCTCGGCGATCAGCAGGCTGGTCGCCGGGTCGAGCAGGCCGCAGGCCGCCAGCTCCCCCGAGATGGAACTGCGCCGGACCAGCGCCGCGTCGAGCGCGGCCCGCGCGGCCTCGACGCGGGCGTGCAGCCGGTCCAGCCGTCCCGCGCGCCACGAGACGTACACGCCGACCAGGATCGCGGCGATGATGATCAGGATCACGCTGGTCAGCACGGCCGGCCCCGCTCACCCGCGGCCGCCGGGCGGCTCACAGTGCCACCGTGACCTTGCCGACCGCCGAGGGCACCACGGCCTCGTAGACCTTGACCACGTCACGGGCCACCAACGGCCAGTCGTAGGCGCGCACCGCGTCGGTCGCCGCGGTGGACAGCCGCCCGCGCAGCGCCGGGTCGTCGAGCAGCCGGCTCGCCGCCGCCGCCAGGGCGGCCGGGTCGCCGGCCGGGAACAGTTCCCCGGCCCGGCCGCCCCGCAGCACCAGCCGGAACGCGTCCAGGTCGCTGGCCACGATCGGCGCGCCGGCGGCCATCGCCTCGATCAGCACGACGCCGAAGCTCTCGCCACCGGTGTTCGGCGCGCAGAACACATCCACCGAGTGGTAGAACCTGGCCTTGTCCTCCTGGGTCACCTGGCCGAGCAGGATCAGCCGGTCCCGGAGCCGCTCGGGCACCCGGGAGCGCGCGTCGTCGAGGTCACCGGGACCGGCCACCAGCAGCCGCAGGCCCGGCCGCTGCCCGGCCAGCAGCCCGAAGGCCCGCAGCAGCACGTCCAGCCCCTTGCGCGGCTCGTCCATCCGGCCGAGGAAGCCGAGCACCCCGCCCTCGCCGGGCCAGCCGGGCAGCGCGCCCGCGTTCTCGTACCGGCTGACCGTCACCCCGTTCGGGATGAGGACCGCGTCGCCGCCCATGTGCTCCACGAGCGTGGTGCGCGCCGCCTCGGACACCGCGATCCAGCCGCTGATCTTCTCCAGCGCGGTCTGCAGTGCCAGGTAGGCGGCGTGCATCGCCCGCGAGCGGCGGTTGGCGGTATGCACGGTCGCGACGATCGGCCCGTCCGCCACCCAGCAGGCGAGCAGGGACAGGCTGGGCGCGGCGGGCTCGTGTACGTGCAGCACGTCGAACCCGCTCTCCTTGACCCAGCGGCGGACCCGGGCGGCGGACAGGGGCCCGAAGGCCAGCCGGGCCACCGACCCGTTGTACGGGACAGGGACCGCGCGCCCGGCGGGCACCACGTAGCCGGGCAGTGGCATGTCGTCGTCGGCCGGGGAAATGACCGAGACCTCGTGGCCCAGGCCGATGAGCGCCTCGGCCAGGTCCTTGATGTGCTCCTGGACCCCGCCGGGCACATCCCAGGTGTACGGGCAGACCATGCCGATTCTCATGGCTCGCTCCCGCCGGGCTCCGCCCGCGGGCCCGCACCGCCGGACAGGCCGTCCAGCGCGGCATCGTCCACCTGGCCATTGTGCGCCGCCCGGCCCTCCGCCGCGGCCGCCCGGCCCTCCGCCTCCGCCGCGGCCGCCCAGCTCTCCGCCGCGGCCTCGGCACTGGCTTCCGCGGCGCGCACCCCGGCCTCAGCGGCGGCGAGCCGGGCCAGGTCCAGGTCGTCGGTGAACACCCGCTGGAGCATGTGCCAGTCCTCGGGGTGCGCGGTGATCCCGGCTTCAAAGACCCGCGCGACCTGCTGCATCATCGCGGCGACCTTCTCGCGCCTGGTGCCGCTGTCCGGCACGGGGATCTCCTCGTGGATGTGCGCGCACCAGAGCGGGCCGTCGAACCACAGCGTGACCGGCATCAGCGCGGCACCGGTTTGCACGGCCAGCGCCGCGGCACCGCCCATCATGTGTGCCTTCTCACCGAAGAAGTCGACCTCGATGCCGCCGCCGGTGACATCCCGGTCGGCGGGCAGGCAGACCAGCCCGCCCGCGCGCAGCCGCTGCGCGAGGACGCCGAACCGCTGCACCCCGCCGGTCGCCGGGAGCACCTCGAAGCCGAGCCCCTCCCGGAACGCGAAGAACCGCCGGGCCAGCGACTCGGGCTTGAGCCGCTCGGCCACGGTGGTGAGCCGGGGCACGCCACGGGCGATGATCCAGGCCCCGGCCTGGTCCCAGTTGCCCATGTGCGGCAGCGGCAGCACCGCGCCGCGGCCGGAGGCGAGTGTGGCGTGCAGCCTGTCCTCCCCCTCGCAGCGCATGTCGGCGACGAGCCGCCCGGCGCTGATCACCGGGAGCCGGAACACCTCGAACCAGTACCTGGCGTAGGAGCTCATGCCCGCGCGGGACAGCGCCCGGAGCTCCTTGCCGGACGCCTCCGGGCCGATGACCCGGCGCAGGTTCGCCTCCAGCACCTGGACCCCGTGCCCCTGGCGCCGCCAGGCGATCTCGCCCGCCTGCTGGAACACCCAGCGCCCCCACGATTCGGGCACGTGGCAGGCCAGCCACCAGGCGAGGGCGTACGACGCGGCGGTCACGCGGCCCCTCAGTGCGGACAGCGCGTTGCTCATCACGGCACTCCGGTGTTCATGACGGTGCTCCCGCCTTCATCATGGCGCTTCCGCGTTCATGATGGCGCGGCGGCCGGCGGGCCATCCGGCGGTTCGCCACCATGGTCCTGCCCCCGGCTCCCGGCCGGGACCGGGGCCGCCTGGCGGCCGGCCGCCCCGCGCCGGACCGCGTCCACCCGCTGGCCGAATGTCACCAGTGTGAGCACGGCGAGCGCCCACAGCCCGATGGCGAGCACGTACGGCACGCCGAGCCCGGTCAGCCCGGCCGCGACCAGGGTGATCAGGAGCCGTTCTGTGCGCTCCGCGACGCCCACGTCGCAGCGGATGCCCAGCCCTTCAGCCCGGGCCTTGGCATAGGACACCATCATGCCCGTGACCAGGCAGAACAGGGCGACCCAGGCGAGCGCGTCCTGCCGGGTGCGGACCAGCCAGATGGTGAGGCCCGCGAACACCGCGGCGTCACCGATCCGGTCGAGGGTGGAGTCGAGGAACGCGCCCCACGCGCCGCTGGTGCCCTTGACCCGGGCCAGCAGCCCGTCGAGCATGTCGGTCAGCACGAAGCCGGTGCACACCCAGGTCCCGGCGAACAGGTGGCCGGTGGGGAACAGCCACAGCGCGCCCGCGGTCATCCCGGCGTTGCCGGTGATCGTCAGCGCGTTGGGCGTCACCGGCGTGCGCGCCAGGGCGTCGGCGACCGGGGTCAGCAGGCGGGTGAGGGCGGGCCGCAGCACGTTCAGCATGGCCGTCCGATCCTACTGACGCCGGGACGGGCCGGGCGATTCTGGCCGGGGGCTTGTGGTGCGGTGGCCAAGGGGTAAAGGCTGATCGTAGTGCAGTCGAACGGGGCGGCCCGCCGAGCAGGCCAGCAGCAGCCGAGCTGCCACAGCAGCCGAATAGAACCACCCAGGAGGCGATGATGACTGACAGGAGAGGATCGACAGCCACAGGCGGTGCGGCACCGGCCGACCAGCCCGGCGGGGTGCGCAACGTCGCGCTGGTCGGCCATTCCGGTGCGGGCAAGACAACCCTGGTCGAGGCGCTGCTCAGCGCGACCGGTGCCATCCAGCGGATGGGCCGGGTAGAGGACGGCACGACCGTCAGCGACTTCGACGAGGTGGAGATCAGGCAGCAGCGCTCGGTCAACCTCACCGTCGCCCCGCTCACCCACGACGGGGTCAAGGTGAACCTGCTGGATACCCCCGGGTACGCCGACTTCACCGGCGACCTGAGGGCCGGGCTCCGCGCGGCGGACGCGGCCCTCTTCGCTGTCTCCGCGACCGAGGGCGTGGACGGCCTGACCAGGATGCTCTGGGACGAGTGCGCCGCGGTGGGCATGCCCCGCGCCGTGGTCATCACGAAGATCGACCACCAGCGGGGCGATTTCGAGCAGGCCATGGCCGCGTGCCGGGACGCGTTCGGCGACGCGGTGGCCCCCCTGTACCTGCCGGTCGGCGGCGCGGGCACGGACCTGCAGGGCCTGATCGGGCTGCTGTCGGGCCGCATGTTCGACTACTCCGGCGGGACCAGGGCCGAGCGCGACCCCGACCCGGCGCTCGCGGACCGGATCGAGGAACTGCGGGGGACCCTGATCGAGGGGATCATCCAGGAGAGCGAAGACGAGAGCCTCATGGATGCCTACCTCGAGGACCCCGCCAGCATCGACCCCAAGAGCCTGATCGACGACCTGGAGACGGCGGTCGCCCGGGGCACGTTCTACCCGGTGCTCGCCGCGTCCGCGCCGCACGCGGTCGGCATGCTGGAACTTCTCGAGGTCATCACCCAGGCGTTCCCCGCACCCCAGGAGCACCCGCTGCCGGCCGTCACCTCGGTGGACGGCAAGGCGGTGACCGGCCTGTCCAGCGACCCGAACGGCCCGCTGCTCGCCGAGGTCGTGAAGACCACCTCCGACCCCTATGTCGGCCGGGTCAGCCTGGTCCGGGTGTTCTCCGGCACGCTGCGCCCGGACACCGTGGTGCACGTATCCGGGCACGGCATGGCCGAGCGCGGTCACGCCGACCATGACGCCGACGAGCGGGTCGGCGCGCTGACCTCGCCGCTGGGCAAGCACCAGCGCACGGTGGCGGCCTGCGCCGCCGGGGATATCTGCGCGGTGGCGAAGCTGTCCAGCGCGGAAAGCGGCGACACGCTCTCCAGCAAGGAGCGGCCGCTGCTGATGGAGCCGTGGAACATGCCCGAGCCGCTGCTGCCCGTGGCGATCACGGCCAAGTCCAAGGCGGACGAGGACAAGCTGTCCCAGGCACTGAACCGGCTGGTGGCCGAGGACCCGACGCTGCGGATGGAGAACAACCCCGAGACCCACCAGCTGGTGCTCTGGTGCATGGGCGAGGCGCACGCCGACGTGATGCTCGACCGGCTGTCCTCGCGGCACGGGGTCGCGGTGGAGACCGTGGAGCTGCGGGTACCGCTGCGGGAGACGGTCGCGGGCAAGGCCCACGGGCTGGGCCGCAACGTCAAGCAGACCGGCGGCCACGGCGAGTTCGGCATCGCGCACATCGAGGTGGAGCCGCTGCCGTCCGGGTCCGGCCTCGAGTTCGTGGACAAGATCGTCGGCGGCGTGGTGCCGCGCCAGTTCATCCCGTCCGTGGAGAAGGGCGTGCGCGCCCAGATGGAGCAGGGCGTGCTGGCCGGGTACCCGATGGTGGACATCAGGGTCACCCTGTTCGACGGGAAGGCGCACTCGGTGGACTCCTCCGACATGGCCTTCCAGAAGGCGGGCCGGGCCGCGCTGCGGGACGCGGCGGACAGGGCGAAGGTGTCCCTGCTCGAACCCGTGGACGAGGTGTCGGTGCTGGTGCCCGACGACTACGTCGGCGCGGTCATGTCGGACCTGTCCTCCCGGCGCGGCCGGGTGCTCGGGACCGAGCCGGTCAAGGGCGGGCGGACGCTGGTCAAGGCGGAGATCCCGCAGCTCGAGATTACCCGCTACTCGATCGACCTGCGGTCGATGTCCCAGGGCACGGGCTCGTTCAGCCGGTCCTACCTGCGCTACGAGCCGCTGCCGTCGCACCTGGCCGACAAGGTCGTGAGCGCGGCCAAGGAGTAACCAGTGCCGGCCCGGGGGCGGCCCCCCGGGAACCCCGCTGGCCCAGGGCCCAGTTCCCTCGTCACCGGGCCTTGGCTGGCGGGCCGGGCCGGCGCGCGCCGGCCCCGGGCCGCCTGCCGGGTCAGCACCCCCAGGCGGCCGCGATCATCTGCCTGGTCTCGCCCAGGAGCTGGGGCAGCACCTTGACGCCGGCCACGACCGGCATGAAGTTGGTGTCGCCGCCCCACCGGGGCACCACGTGCTGGTGCAGGTGCGCCGCGATGCCCGCGCCCGCGACCCCGCCCATGTTCATGCCGATGTTGAAGCCCTGCGCGCCCGAGGCGGCCCGCAGCGCGGTCATCGCCAGCTTGGTGTGCTCGGCCAGTTCCGTGGTCTCCGCCGGATCCAGGTCGGTGTAGTCGGCCACGTGCCGGTAGGGGCAGACCATGAGGTGCCCGGAGTTGTAGGGGTAGAGGTTCAGCACCGTGAACACGGACGTGCCGCGCGCCACGATCAGCCCGTCGGCGTCGGGCAGCTTCGGCGCCCGGCAGAACGGGCACTCCTCGGGGCTGTCGCCGGTCGCCCGGTTCTCGCCCTTGATGTAGGCCATGCGGTGCGGCATCCACAGTCGGCGGAACCCGTCGGGCTCGCCGGCCCCGTCCTGCCCGAACGGCTCATCCACTACCGGATCAGACATGGTTGCAGCTTAGGGCTCACCTTCAGACCTGGATGCGCTCGGCGACGGCCTTGACGATTTCGGCCACCGCCTCGTCCACGGGCACGCCGTTCTTCTGCTCCCCGTTGCGGTAGCGGAACGACACCGCGCCGGCGGCGGCGTCGTCGTCCCCGGCCAGCAGCATGTACGGCACCTTCTGCCGCTGCGCGTTGCGGATCTTCTTCTGCATCCGGTCGGCGCTGTCGTCGACCTCTGCCCGGATCCCGTGCTCGCGCAGCCGGGCCGCCACCTTCTCCAGGTAGGGGACGTGCGCGTCGGCGATCGGGATCCCCGTCACCTGCACCGGCGCCAGCCAGGGCGGGAACGCGCCGGCGTAGTGCTCGACCAGGATCCCGAAGAACCGCTCGATCGAGCCGAACAGCGCCCGGTGGATCATGATCGGTTCCTGCCGGGTGCCGTCGGCCGCCTGGTACTCCAGGCCGAACCGCTTGGGCTCGTTGTAGTCGAGCTGGATGGTGGAAAGCTGCCAGGTGCGCCCGATCGCGTCCTTCACCTGCACCGAGATCTTCGGCCCGTAGAACGCCGCGCCGCCCGGGTCGGCGATCAGTTCCAGGCCGGATTCGGCGGCCGCCTCGGCGAGCATCGCGGTGGCGTGCTCCCAGTCCTCGTCGCTGCCGACGAACTTCTCCTTGGCCTCGTCCCTGGTGGACAGCTCCAGGTAGAAGTCGGCCAGGCCGTAGTCGCGCAGCAGGTCAAGGACGAACTTCAGCAGGCTCTTCAGCTCGGCGCCCACCTGCTCGCGGGTGCAGAAGATGTGCGAGTCGTCCATGGTGAGCCCGCGGACCCTGGTCAGCCCGTGCACCACGCCGGACTTCTCGAACCGGTACACCGTGCCGAACTCGAACAGCCGCAGCGGCAGCTCCCGGTAGGACCGGCCCCGGGACCGGTAGACCAGGATGTGGAACGGGCAGTTCATCGGCTTGAGGTAGTAGCGGGCCCCCTCCATCTCCATGGGGGGGAACATGCCTTCCGCGAACCAGCCCAGGTGCCCCGAGGTCTCGAACAGCTCGGACTTGGTGATGTGCGGGCTGTTCACGAACTCGTAGCCGGCCTCGATGTGCCGCTGCCGCGAGTACTCCTCCATCACCCGCCGGATCGTGCCGCCCTTGGGGTGGAACACCGCCAGGCCGCTGCCGATCTCCTCGGGGAACGAGAACAGGTCCAGGTCCTTGCCGAGCTTGCGGTGGTCGCGCCGCTCCGCCTCCGCGAGCAGGTGCAGGTAGTCCTCCTGCGCCTGCCGGGTCTCCCATGCGGTGCCGTAGATCCGCTGGAGCTGAGGGTTCTTCTCGCTGCCCCGCCAGTACGCGCCGCCGGAGCGCATCAGCTTGAACGCCGGGATGTGCCGGGTGGTGGGCAGGTGCGGCCCCCGGCACAGGTCCGTCCAGCACAGCTCCCCGCTGCGCGGATCCAGGTTGTCGTACATGGTCAGCTCGGTCCCGCCGACCTCCACAGACTCTTCCGCGTCCGCCGCGCCGCCCTTGAGCCCGACCAGCTCCAGCTTGTACGGCTCGCCGGCCAGCTCGTCCCGGGCCTCGCCGTCGCTGACCACCCGGCGCGCGAAGCGCTGGCCCTGCTTGACGATCGCGCGCATCCGCGCCTCGATGGCCTTCAGGTCATCCGGGGCGAACGGCTTGTCCACGTCGAAGTCGTAGTAGAAGCCGTTCTCCACCGGGGGGCCGATGCCGAGCTTGGCCCCGGGGAACAGCTCCTGCACGGCCTGCGCCATCACGTGGGCGGTGGAGTGCCGCAGGATCGCCCGGCCGTCCGCGCTGGCGATGTCCACGCCCTCGACCTCGTCGCCGTCGGCGAGCGGGGCCGCCAGGTCACGCAGCGCACCGTTGACCCGGGCGGCGATCACCGCGCCGGCCGCCGCCTCGCTGATGCCGCCGGTCCCGCCGGTGCCGTCCGGCCGGAGAATCGCCTGGCCCGCGGTCGTGTCAGCATCCACCACGAGCTCGCGGCCGGCGAGGGTGATGTGAATCGGCTGGCGTGACACGGTTGTCTCCTGGGACGGATGATATGGACTAGGGCGGGTGCCCTCGTGACTCCCCCGATGCTATCGATGCCACCGGGCGCAGCACGCCGCATGACCCGCGTCACGGCCACGGACCTTCATCGCCCCGCGGGCGGCGCCCAGGTTAATGTAGCCGGGCGGCGGCCGCCCCGGATGCCCGGATAAGCATGCTGGGCGGTGATCTCGACCCGTTGCCCGGCTGGCAGGCCGGCGGCGGCGGCCACCGCCGATCGCCGCGGCCCCGGTCAGCGGTCCAGGCGCTGGATGCGCGCGGCGGCGGCCGCGTGCCGGGCCAGGATCTGGTCCGCGCCGGGCACGGTGAGGGCGCCGTCGCGGACGATCACCCGCCCGGCGACCACGGTGTGCCGCGCGGCGGTGGGCCCGCAGCGCAGCCAGGCCTCCACCGGGTCGGTCAGCGCCCCGGCGAACGAGATGCCCTCCTGCGGCCAGCACACCAGGTCCCCGGCGGCACCCACGCTGAGCTGGCCGATCTCCCCCTCCCTGCCGAGGCACCCGGCGCCGCCGCGGGTACCGATGTCGAGCACCTCCCGCGCGGTCATGCCCGCCGGGCCGAGCCGCTGCCGACCGAGCGTCAGCGCCGCCCTGGCCTCCAGCCACAGCGAGGAGGTGTCCGAGGAGGAGGACCCGTCGCAGCCGAGCCCGACCGGGCTGCCGGCCGCCCGCAGTTCCCGCACCGGCGCGAACCCGCCGCCGGCCAGCAGCATGTTCGAGCTGGGGCAGTGCGCCACCCCGACGCCCGCCGCGCCCAGCCGGGCCACCTCCGCCTGGTCCGGGTACACGCAGTGCGCCACCCAGGACCGCGAGGTCAGCCAGCCGACCTCCGCGTACTGCTCGACCGGCCGGCGGCCGAACCGGTCCAGGCAGTAGGCGTCCTCGTCCGGGTCCTCGGCCAGGTGGGTGTGCAGCCGGACGTCGAGGCGCTCGGCCAGCTCGGCGGTGCGCCGCATGAGGTCCGGGCTGACGCTGAACGGGGAGCACGGGGCCAGCGCGACCCGCACCATGGCCCCCCACCCGGGGTCGTGGTGCGCGGCGACCAGGCGCTCGCAGTCGGCGAGGACCTCGTCGTCGTCCTGGACCACGGAATCCGGTGGCAGCCCGCCGTCCTTGGCCGAGATCGTCATGGAGCCCCGGGTCGGGTGGAACCGCAGGCCCATCTCGCGGGCGGCGGCGATCTCCGCCGACCACAGGTCGCCGCCCCCGGCCGGGGCCACGTACAGGTGGTCGGTGCTGGTGGTGCAGCCGCCCAGAGCCAGTTCCGCCAGCGCCACCCAGGCGGACAGGTACGCCGCCTCCTCGTCCACGCCCGCCCACAGCGGGTACAGGCCGGACAGCCACTGGAACAGGGTGCCGTTCACCGTCGGCGCGTAGGACCTGGTCAGGTTCTGGTACATGTGGTGGTGGGTGTTGATCAGGCCCGGCGTGACCAGGCAACCGGAGGCGTCCAGCGTCTCCCGCGCGGCCGGCCGGGGGCCGGTCGCGCCGCCTGCCCCGCTGATCAGCCCGCCGGTGACGGCCACCCAGCCGCCGGCCAGTTCGCGGTGCTCCGCGTCGCAGGTGGCGACCAGCTTGGCGCCGGTGACCAGGAGGTCGGCGGCCGGCTCCGGGGTCACCACTGGTGCTCCGGGTCGCCCGCCGGGGCACCGGCCCTGGACACGGTCCCCTCGATCAGCCCGTAGGGCCGGTCCGCCGCGTAGAACACCTCACCGGGGTTGTCCAGGCCGAACGGGCCAAGGTCCACCAGGAAGTGGTGCTTGTTCGGCAGGGACAGGCGCACCTCGCACACCTCGGGCCGGGCCGCGAGCACCGCCTCGCCCATCGCGTACAGGGTCTGCTGCAGCGACAGGCTGTGGGTGACGGCGAACGCCTCCGCCAGTGCCGCCCGCGCGCCGCGGAAGCACTCCCCCCAGTCGGCGTCTGCCGCTGACATACGCCACCGCGTGGCAACCGCCGTCGCGAGGATCCGGTCGTCCGTGGGTGCCAGGGTCGTGTACCGCTCCGCGAGGAACCCGTGGAACTCAGAGCCGGTGGATTTCAGCAGGATCAGGTCGTCCACACCGGCCACGACCTCGGCGCGCCCGCCGTCGTGCGCGCAGGCGCTGACGATCTTGGTGCCGGCCAGCCGCTCGAACGAATGCGGGTGCGGGGTGCCCCCGGCGTCGATGCGCCGCCAGCCGTATTCCTCGACGCGCACCTGCGCCCGGTCCACAGTGCCGATCCGGGTGAAGTGCCTGGCCAGCCGCAGCGCGAACGCCTCGACAGGGCGTACCCCGTCCCTGGCCAGCGCGTAGACGGTGTTCTTCTGCGCGTCGGTGGTCAGCACGCCCGAGTTGTCGCCGGTCAGGTAGGTGGCGTCCATGTCGCCGGCCAGGGTGACGGTCACGTTGAGGTCGGTGATCTCGTGCCGCGGCGAGGCGCGGTCCACGTGCAGCAGGCGGACCTCGGCCTTGCCGTACCGGGCCTGGCTCAGTACCACCCGGGGGGTTTGGCGGGGCATGGGCTAGCTCCCTCGGTAGGTGGAGTACCCGTACGGCGACAGCAGCAGCGGGACGTGGCAGTGCTCGCCGGGCCCGGCGGTGAAGGCGATCGTGATCTCGGGGAAGAACGCGGTGCCGTGGCTGGCCAGCAGGTAGTCCCGGACGGCGAACACCAGCCGGGCGGTGGCGGGGGCATCGGGGCCGAGCGGGGGCAGGTCGGTGATCCGCCCGTCGGGGCCGGTCACCGAGCCGCCCGCCGGGACCCAGGTGCCGCCGGACCAGAGGTCCAGGGTGACCGGCACCCCGGCGGCCGGCCGCCCGGCCGTCAGGTCGAGGACGTGCGTCGAGACCGTGGTCATGCCATGACCAGCCTCCGCAGCCGCAGTTCGTTGATCTTGCCGATCTCCGCGGCCGCGACCTCGCGCTCGGCGGCCGGGTCGTGCGACATCCGGCGGTTCAGCTCGGCCAGGATCTCCGCCGGGCCGCGCCCGGCGGCGCAGATCAGGAACACGTGCCCGAACCGCCGCTCGTAGGCGGCGTTGCCGTCGGCCAGCGCGGTGAGCATGCCGGGGTCCGCGCCGGCCTGCACTCCGGCCTGCTCCCGTGCCGACCAGCCGGACAGCCGCCGCTCGCCGATCCGGGGATGGCCGGCCATCGCCGCCTCCAGGTCGCCGGGCTCCCGCGCGGCCCAGGCGGCGCCGGCTACCCCGAGCAGGTCCGCCAGGGACGAGTAGGGCCGCCCTGCGGTGACCCGCCGGGCCCAGCCGGGCGCGGCGCAGCAGCCGAGCAGCAACTCCTCGAAGTCCCGCGCTGGCAGCGCGTTCAACTCGGCAAGACCGGGCATGTCACAACTTTCCCCCGCGCACGCCATCGGCACACCCGCCACCGTAACCCGCTCCCCGCGCCATGCCCCCAGGGCCGGCGCCCGCGACTCCCGGGGTCAGTGCGCCCACCGGGACAACTGTGACTGCCCCGGGGTGGTCACCGCCCGGGCCGTTTGTCGTCGTTGTGGCAACCACGACATTCTTTTGTCGTGGTTGCCACAACGACGACATTTGATTCCGGCCGCGGGCGGCGGGTGGGGAGGTCCGGGTCATGGCGGAGTACGAGCTGGTGATCCGGGCGGAACGGGCGGTCACCCCGGACGGGGTGCGGCCGGTGACGGTGGCCATCCGCGACGGGCGCATCGCCGCGGTCGCCGGGCCCGGGGCGGCCCCGGATGGCGTCAGCGTCGAGGAACTGCCCGGCCACGAGGTCCTGCTGCCCGGCCTGGTGGACACCCACGTGCACGTCGACGAGCCGGGCCGCACCGAGTGGGAGGGCTTCGCCACCGCGACCAGGGCGGCCGCCGCGGGCGGGGTGACCACGCTGATCGACATGCCGCTGAACAGCCTGCCGCCGACGACCACGGCCGCCGCGCTGGCGGCCAAGCGGGCCGCCGCGGCGCCGTCCGCGCACGTGGACGTGGGCTTCTGGGGCGGCGCGGTGCCGGGCAACCTGGCCGACCTGGCCGGGCTGCACCAGGCCGGGGCATTCGGGTTCAAGGCGTTCCTTGCCGATTCCGGGGTGCCCGAGTTCGGCCCGCTTGACGCGGCCGGCCTGGACGCGGTGCTGGCCGAGACCGCCCGGCTCGGCGCGCTGCTCATCGTGCACGCCGAGGACCCGGCCGTGCTCGCCGCGGCCCCGGCCGCGGCGGGCCGGGCGTACCCGGGGTTCCTGGCCTCGCGCCCGGCGGCGGCCGAGGACACCGCGATCGCGGGGCTGCTGGCCGCCGCCGGGCGGCACGGTGCCCGGGTGCACATCCTGCACCTGGCCTCGGCCAGCGCGCTGCCGCTGATCGCGGCGGCCCGGGCGGGCGGTGCCGGCGTCTCGGCCGAGACCTGCCCGCACTACCTGAGCTTCTGCGCGGAGCAGGTGCCCGACGGCGCGACCGAGTTCAAGTGCTGCCCGCCGATACGGGACGCGGCGAACCGGGACGGCCTGTGGGCGGGGCTGGCCGGCGGCCTGATCGGCACCGTGGTCTCCGACCACTCCCCCTGCCCGCCGGCCCTGAAGCGGCGGGAGTCCGGCGACTTCGGCACCGCGTGGGGCGGGATCGCCTCGCTGCAGCTCGGCCTGCCCGCGGTGTGGACGCAGGCGCGCCGCCGTGGCCACGGCCTCACCGACGTGGTCCGCTGGATGGCCGCCGGGCCCGCGGCGCTGGCCGGGCTGGCGGGCAAGGGCGCGATCGCCCCGGGGCACGATGCCGACCTGGTGGCGTTCGACGACGCGGCGGCGTTCACCGTGGATCCGGCCCGCCTGGAGCACCGGCACCCGGTGACGCCTTACGCTGGCCAGGCACTCACCGGAGTGGTGCGCAGGACCTGGCTGCGCGGGCGCCCGACCGGCGCGGCCCCGGCCGGAAGGCTGCTGACCAGGCAATGACTGACTCGCATGTGAACCTGGCCGCCCGGCACCTGGGTGCCGGGGTGATCGCCGCCAGCGACGAGTTCTTCGGCGAGAAGGAGAACCTGCTCCGCGCCGAGCGGCCCGCGTTCCGCCCGCGCACGTTCGGGCACAAGGGCCAGATCGTGGACGGGTGGGAGAGCCGGCGCCGCCGGGTCCCCGGCCGCGACTGGGCCCTGATCCGGCTCGGCGCCCCGGGCGTCATCCACGCCGTGGTCGTGGACACCGCCCACTTCACCGGGAACTTCCCGGCGGAGTGCTCGGTGGAGGCGTGCGCCGCCGAGGGCTACCCGTCCGCCGCCGAACTGCTGGCCCCGGGGCGGGCCTGGGTGCCGGTCGTGGCGCGCAGCCCGCTGGCCGGGGACACCGAGAACCGGTTCGCGGTGACCGACCCGCGGCGGTTCACCCATCTGCGGCTGACCATCTACCCCGACGGCGGCGTGGCCAGGCTCCGCGCCGACGGCGAGGTGGTCCCGGATCCGCGGCTGCTCGACGGGCCGCTCGACCTGGCGGCGCTGGAGAACGGCGGCACGGTGGCCGACGCCAGCGACCGGTTCTACTCGCCGCCGGAGAACATGATCAGCCCCGGCCGGGCGGCGGTGATGGGCGACGGGTGGGAAACCCGGCGGCGCCGTGACCCCGGGCACGACTGGGTGCTGCTGCGCCTGGCGGCCCCCGGGCACCTCAGCCAGGCGGTGCTGGACACCTCGTGCTTCCTCGGCGACGCGCCGGGCGCGGCGGCGCTGCATGGCTGCGACGCCGGGGCGGCGGGCCCGGGCGCGGCCGAATGGTTCGAGCTGCTGCCGCTGACCGGCCTGCAGCCCGACACCCGGCACCGGCTGCGCCTCGGGGCGGCGGCCACCCGGCTGGTCAGCCATGTCCGGCTGGAGATCCACCCGGACGGCGGGATGGCCCGGCTGCGCCTGTTCGGCGCGCTGTCCGCCGACGGCCGGGCCCGGCTCGGCCTGGCCTGGTTCGACCGGCTGCCCGACGATCACGCCGCCGCGGTGCTGGCCGGCGAGTGCGGGCTGACCGGGCAGGCCGCCGCGGACCTGGCCGGGCAGCGGCCGCTCACCGGGCCGGCCCGGCTGCACGCGCTGCTATCCGGCGGGGAACTCGCCGCCCTCGACGGTGCCAGCGCCGCCCGGGTCCGTACCCTGATCCTCGGCTGAGCCGGGGCCGGCCAGCCGCAGCGCGAGCAGCAAGGCGGCCTGGTCCGCCAGCGAGCCCAGGTCGCGCCCGGTCAGCTCCTCGACCCGGCGTATCCGGTACCTGAGCGAGTTGACGTGCACGAACATCGCCTCGGCGGCCTTGGTCCAGGAACCAGAGCAGTCCAGGAACACCCGCAGCGTGCGGACCAGTTCCGTGCCGTGGTCCGCGTCGTAGTCCAGCAGCGGGGACAGCAGGCTCGCCCGGAACGCCTGGCGCGCCTCGGCCGGGGCGGTGGCGAGCAGCAGCCCGATGGAGCCCAGCCCGGCCGCGTCCACCACGCGGACGCCGCCGCCGGTCAGCGCGGCGATCCGCCGTGCCTGGCGCGCCCGGGCCAGGGCCCGCGCGAGCCCGGCGACCGTCCAGCCAGCCGGGGCGCCACCGGGACCGGCACCCGCGGGCGGCGCACCGTCGCCGGCGGGCAGCACGCTGACCCCGAAGGCCAGGCCGGGCACGCCCCGGGCCGCCCCGGGCTGGCCCGGCGCGGTGGCACCGGGCCGGGTGGCACCGGCCAGCGTCCCCGCCACGTCCCGGATCCGGTCGAGGACCTCGCCGCCGCCCGGGCAGAGCGCCACCGCCTCGCAACCGGACACGCCGGCCACGGGCGCGGGCAGCATCTCCTCCAGCAGCACCCGGGCCACCTGCGGCCACACCGGCTCTCCCGGGCCCGGTTCCGGCCACGTCACTCCCGGCAGCACGGTTCCCGGCGGCGCGGCCGCCGGCGGGGAACCGTCCGGCCGCGCGGGCCCGGCGGTCAGCGCGACCGCGACCAGCGGCCGGCCCGTGGCCAGGCCGCAGCGCCAGAGCGCGGCGGCGGCCTGCGGATCGTCCGGCCGGTCCCCCGGCGGGTGGTCCAGCACCCGCCGCAGCGCGTCGTCGGCCGCCCGGCGCACGGCCCGCTGTGCCTCCTCGTGCCGGGCCCGGTGCCCGGTGGCCGCCGCGGCCAGCTCCGCGGCGATCCCGCGCCGGTCGGCGTCCCAGCCGGCCTGATCGCCGGCCAGGGCCACGAACCACCCGGCCAGCCGGTGCGCCGGCCCGCCGGTCACGCCGAACAGTGAGTAAGGCACGCCGTCGGCCAGCACCGTGACCGGGAGGGTGGCCGCGCCGAGCCAGGCGCTGGCCAGCGCGGCCCGGGCCCGCGGGGACGGCGCGGCGGCGCCGGCCACCAGCCGTCCCGCCGCGGACAACACCCAGCCGGGGACGCCGTACTCCCGGGCCGCCACGGCGAACACCTCGGCCAGGCCCGGCGCGGCGCCGGGCTCCCCCGCCCCGCCGCGCCCCGTGGCCAGCGCCCGCAGCCGGGCCACGGCGGGCCCTGGCCCGGCAGGACGCAGCCGCGCGGCCAGCACCTGCTCGGTGATGGCGGCGAACGACACGTCCACGGGCACCTCGAACAGCGGCAGCCCGTGCCGCTGGCAGGCGGTGACCAGGTCGCCGGGAACGGACCCGAGTGCGGCGTCCCCGGCGGCCAGCGCCACCGCACCGGCCGCCACGACCGCGGTCACGAACGTCTCTGAGTCCGCCGCGGCACGCCGCCACATCAGCCCGGTCAGCACGATCTCGCCGCCGGTCAGGTACCGGCGCGGATCCAGCAGGTCGGTGGTGAACACCCCGTCCACCGGACGGTCCAGGGCGTCCTTGCCCACCAGCACCCGCAGCCGCAGGTCCGGCGCCTCGGCCAGGCCCCGCAGCAACACCGTGCACCTCCTCCAGGCTCGCAACCCGCAGCGCGCGCGGCAGCCAGCCCACCGGCGTGGCGGGTGATTGTCATGGCTGCGCCAGCCATCACAATCTTTGTGATGGCCGCGCCAGCCATCACAAACCCAAGGCCCGGATCCGGGCCGGCCGGGCGCGGGCCGACTAGCCGCTGGCTCAGCCTAGATCACGGTTTGTAGGAAAAGACGAACAACCGCCCGGTGACCGCCGCCGGCTTCGGTGTTTCTGTGCCTGGCTCGCGGGCACGGCGGGGGTTCTACTGTCCGTCATGGAGTTCTTCCGGCCTGCGACCTGGGCGGACGCCCTTGCCCTCAAGGCGGAGCGGCCGGGCGCCCGGGCGATCGCCGGCGGCACCGACCTGATGGTCGAGATCAACTTCGACCGGTCAAGGCCGGACGCGCTCCTCGACCTCACCGGCATCTCTGAACTGGCCGAATGGTCGGCCGACGGCCCGGTCATCCGGCTCGGCGCGGGCGTGTCCTACACCCGGGTGATCGGCGAGCTCGGCGACCGGCTGCCCGGGCTGGCCATGGCCTCCCGCACGGTCGGCTCGCCGCAGATCCGCAACCGGGGCACGGTCGCCGGCAACCTCGGCTCGGCGTCCCCGGCCGGCGACGCCCATCCCCCGCTGCTGGCCGACGACACCGTGGTGGAGGCCGCCTCGGTCCGGGGCACCAGGGACATCCCGATCCGGGACTTCTACACCGGGGTGAAGCGCTCGGCCCTGGCCGGCGACGAGCTGATCGCCGCGGTCCGCGTCCCGGTGGCGGACGGCCCGCAGCAGTTCTCCAAGGTGGGCGTGCGCAACGCCATGGTCATCGCGGTGTGCTCGTTCGCGATCGCGCTGCACCCGCCGCGCCGCAGCGTGGGCACGGGGTTCGGGTCGGCCGCGCCCACGCCGCGGCCCGCGACCGCCGCCGAGGACTTCCTCGCCGCGGAACTCGCCGACCGCGGGCTGTGGGAATCCCGCGGCCCGCTGGCCGAATCGGCCATACGGCGGTTCGGCGAACTGGTGGCGCAGGCCGCGGCGCCGATCGACGACGTGCGCGGCACCGCCGCCTACCGGCGGCATTCGCTCGCCGTGCTGGCCCGGCGCACCCTGGCCTGGACCTGGCGGGACTATCGGGAGGAGCAGCGGCGATGCGCGTGACGTGCACGGTCAACGGCTCCCCCGCGGCCGCCGACGACGTGTGGGAGGGCGAGTCGCTGCTGTTCGTGCTGCGCGAGCGGCTCGGCCTGCCGGGCTCGAAGAACGCCTGCGAGCAGGGCGAATGCGGTTCCTGCACGGTCTACCTTGACGGCGTGGTGGTGTGCGCGTGCCTGGTCGCCGCCGGGCAGGCACAGGGGCGGGACATCCGCACCGTGGAGGGGGTCGCGGCCGGCGGCACCCTGGATGAGCTGCAGCAGGCGTTCCTGGACGCGGGCGCGGTGCAGTGCGGGTTCTGCACGCCCGGGCTCATCGTGGCGGCCGATGACCTGCTGCGCAGGCTGCCCCGGCCCGCCGACGCGGAGATCCGCGAGGCGCTGGCGGGCAACCTGTGCCGGTGCACCGGCTACGAAAAGATCCTCGACGCCGTCCGGCTGGCGGCGTCGCGAAGGCCCGGCGGGGTGGCCGAGGGGGGTGCCGGGTGACCACAGTCCCCGGCACCCCCGCTCCCGCCTCCCCGGCCGGCGTCACCGGGCGGGCGGCCGGCGCGGGCGTGGGCGCCAGCGCGCCGCGCCCGGACGGCACCCTCAAGGTCACCGGCGAGTTCGCGTTCTCCTCCGACCTGTGGATGTCGGACATGCTGTGGGGCGCGACGCTGCGCAGCCCGCACCCCCGGGCCCGGATCCGGTCCATGGACATCACCGGCGCGCTGCGGATCCCCGGCGTGGCCGCCGTGCTGACCTGCGACGACGTGCCGGGGCGGAAGACCTTCGGCCTCGAAGCCGCCGACCAGCCGGTGCTGGCCGGCCCCGAGATCCGCTACCAGGGCGAGCCACTACTGATCATCGCGGCCGATCACCCGGAGACCGCCCGCCGCGCGGCCGCCGCGGTCAGGGTCGGCTACCAGGTGCTGACCCCGGTCACCGACGCCGAGGCCGCGCTGCGCACCGGCGCGGAGCCGGTGCACACCGGCGGCAACCTGGTCAGGCACGTGCGGATCCGGAGGGGAGACCCGCAGGCGCACGCGGACATCGTGGTCTCCGGCCGCTATCGGGTCGGCATGCAGGACCAGGCGTTCCTCGGCCCTGAGTCCGGCCTGGCGGTGCCCGCCGAGGACGGCGGCCTCGAGCTGTACGTGGCCACCCAGTGGCTGCACGTGGACCAGGCGCAGATCGCGGCCAGCCTGGGCGTGCCCGAGGACAAGGTGCGGCTGGTGCTGGCCGGCGTCGGCGGCGCCTTCGGCGCCCGCGAGGACCTGTCCATGCAGATCCACGCGTGCCTGCTCGCGCTGCACACCGGCCGCCCGGTGAAGATGGTCTACTCCCGGGAGGAGTCGTTCTTCGGGCACGTGCACCGGCACCCGGCCACGCTCTACTACGAGCACGGCATGACGCCCGAGGGGCGGCTGGTCTGGCTCCGTGCGCGCGTCTACCTCGATGGCGGGGCGTACATGTCGAGTTCTCCCGCGGTGGCGGCGAACGCGGCGACGCTCGGCGCCGGGCCCTATGAGATACCCAACGTGGCGATCGACGTGTACGCCGCGTACACCAACAACCCGCCGTGCGGGGCGATGCGCGGCTTCGGCGCCGTCCAGGCCTGCTTCGCCTACGAGTCGCAGATGGACGAGTGTGCCCGCCGGGCCGGCCTGGACCCGGTGGAGTTCCGGATCCGCAACGCGATGTCCGAGGGCTCGGTCATGCCGACCGGGCAGGTGGTCGACTCGGCGGCGCCCGTCGCCGAACTGCTCCGCCGGGTGCGGGACGCGCCCCTGCCTGCCCGCCCGGTGCCGGCCGGGCAGGCCGGGGGCGGCGCGCCGGACCTGCGCGACCTGCCCGGCGGGGTATCCAACGCCACGCACGGCGAGGGCGTGGCCCGCGGCGTCGGGTACGCCATCGGCATCAAGAACGTGGGCTTCTCCGAGGGGTTCGACGACCACTCCACGGCCCGGGTCCGGCTCGGGGTGGTCGCCGGCGAGCCCGCGGTCACCGTGCACACCGCGGCCGCCGAGGTGGGCCAGGGCCTGGTCACCATCCAGGCCCAGATCGCCCGCACCGAACTGGGCGTGGACCAGGTCGTCATCCATCCCGCCGACACCACGGTCGGCAGCGCGGGCTCGTCCTCGGCGTCCCGGCAGACCTACGTCACCGGCGGCGCGGTGCGGGCCGCCTGCGCCGCCGTCCGCGCCGGGGTGTTCGCGCTGGCCGCGCGCGGCTTCGAGGTGCCGCCGGAAGGCCTGTCGCTGGCCGGCGGCAAGGTGGTCTCCCAGGCCGCCGGGGTGCTGACGGACCTGGCGACGCTGCTCGGCGACGAGGTGATCGAGGAGACCGTCACCTGGCGGCACCGCCCGACCCATCCGCTTGACCCGGAGACCGGCCAGGGCAACGCGCACGTGCAGTACGCGTTCGCCGCGCACCGCGCCGTGGTGGACGTGGACACCGAACTCGGCCTGGTCAAGGTGGTGGAACTGGCCACGGCGCAGGACGTGGGCAAGGCGATGAACCCGCTCGCGCTGGCCGGCCAGATCCACGGCGGCACGGCGCAGGGCCTCGGCCTGGCGCTGATGGAGGAGATCCAGGTGTCCGGCGGGGTGGTGCGCAACCCGTCGTTCACCGACTACCTGATCCCGACGATCCTGGACATGCCGCCGATGAAGCTGGACATCCTGGAACTCGCCGACCCGCACGCCCCGTACGGCCTGCGCGGGGCCGGGGAGCCACCGACGATCTCCTCGACCCCGGCGATCGTCGCCGCGATCCGGGCCGCGACCGGCAGGCCGCTGCGCCGGATCCCGGTCCGCCCGGACGACATAGTGCTGGCCCGGGCGGCAAGCCGCCCCCCGGAACCCCACGTGCTGGCCCGGGGGGGCGACCCCCCGGAACCCCCCGATGGCCGCAAGGCCCCGTGACTCCGTCACGTCGCCTTGGGCCGGCTGGCCCTGGAAGGAGGCGGCCGTGGTGCTGATGTTCCTGACCGGTGACGGGATGCGGGGCGGGCCGCTGCACCGGCACATCGAGGGCGCGGAGTTCCTCGGCGCGCGGCGCACGCTGCCCCGGTACCGGTTCTACTCGATCCGGGACGAGTTCCCCGCGCTGGCGCCGGTCGGCGAGGGCGGCCACGCCATCCTCGGGGAGCTGTACCAGGTGCCGATGCCGGCGCTGCACGGCCTGCTCGCCAGGGAACCGCCGGAACTGGAGCTGTCCATCGTGGAGCTGGCCGCCGGGGATCCGGCCGGCTCCTCCGCCGCCCCGGACGGCGATGCGGCCGGGGAGCCAGGGGACGTGGAACTATCGTTCGGCATGATCTTGCGGCGCGGTGCGGGCACGGGCGGCCGGCACGCGGACATCAGCCACAGCGGCGGGTGGCGTGCCTACCGCGGCCTGGCTCAGCCGCCGACGGTGTAGGCCTGCAGGCCGAGCGGGCCCTGGCTGGCGGTGAGCAGGTAGCCGTCCGCGAACACCGGCTGGGCGAACGTGCTCGACGTGCCATAGGAGATCTTCTTGAGGATCTGCCCGGTGGCGGCGCTGATCAGCCAGAGCGCGTTCACGCCGCCCCGGGAGCCGAAGGAGGACGCGGCGATCACGCCGGCCCCGTCGATGGTGGGCGTGCCGATGATCTTCCCGGTCAGGCCGGTCTGCCAGACCACGCCCCCGGTGGCCGGGTTGACCTTGCGGACCGAGCCTTCGTACCTGACGCCGCCGATCGTGGTGCGAGTGGCCGCCAGGAACAGGTGCGTGCCGTCGAACACCGGCGCCGCGACGTTCCCGCCGCCCTTGGCGATCGCCCGCTGCCACACCGGCCCGGCCGGCAGCGCCGACGTCTTGAAGGCGTAGAACGTGCCGTTCTTGTTGGACGCGCCCACCAGCGTGGTCTTGACGCCACCGATGAACGCCGTCCAGATTCCCGGGGAGCCGCCGAAGTCGCTGTCGTCCACGAGCTGGTTCGACGGGACCCTCCAGATGCTCTCCTGGGCCAGTGACGGGCTGAGCTTGATGACCGAGAAGCCCAGGCTGTCCTGGTCGCCGTTGCCGGTGGTGACGTAGATCGACTGGCCGTCGGTCGCCGCGCTCGACCAGATGCCTGCGCCGACCGACTGCGGTGGCGTGGTGAAGAACGTGTTCTCCAGCGCCCCGCTGGCCTGGCTGAACTCCGACAGGCCGCCACGCACCAGCGGCACGTCGCACTGCGAGCTGATCCCGACGTAGATGTTGCCGCCGGTGACCAGCGGCGAGCTCCACGCGTAATAGTCGTTTACCGTGGTGGACGTGATGGCGACCGCCGCCGGGGGCCACACGTCGGTCCCGTCCGCCGCGCTCATCGCGTACAGGTACCCGGTCGCGCCGTAGACGTAGACCGTCGGGTTCCCCGTGGCCGGGTCCGGTGCCACGGTGGCCGTGGACGTGAAGCCCTGCCTCCCACAGGTCAGCGGCGGCACAATGCCGATGAACCGCTTCCAGATGACCGCGCCGGTGGTCTCGTTGAGCGCGTAGAAGAAGCCGCTCTTCGAGCCGATGTAGATGACGCCGTTGTACACGACCGGGCTGGACAGGAAGCCGCTCGTGGCCGGGCTGAACTGCCAGGCCAGGGTCAGGCTCGCGGCGTTCGCCGGGGTGATCGTGGTGGCCGCCATGTTGGCCGAGGAGTGCGCAGGCGAGTAGAGGTACTGCGGCCAGTTCACGAACGTGGTCCCGGTGGCGCTGTCCGCGCCTCCCGCGCCGAGAAGCCCCGCGGCCAGCGCCGCGGCAAGCCCTGCCGACGCGAAAAGACGCCACCGCCCATGTGTCCCCCTAGCCCCGCTAGGCCCGGTTTGAGGAACCCATCCCAGCGCAATCCGGTGGCAAAGTCCAGCAGGGCCGCGCCGGGCGGTCAGCCCATCTGGATCACCGACAGGACGTTGCCGGCCGGGTCCTTGAACCAGGCGATGAGCGGCCCGCCCTGCCGGTTGATCCCCTTGGGATCGACGAAGTCGTAGTGCTCGAACTGCACGCCCCGGGCGGTCAGCGCGTCGACCGCCGCCTCGATGTCGGGCACCGGGAAGTTGAGGATGGTGAACGTCGCGGGGACATGGTCCTGCTTGGGGTAGACGATCGTGTCGCGGTCGCCGGCGATGTGCAGCGTGAGGATGCCGTTCTCCTCGGACACCGGGATGCCCAGCGTCTCGCCGTAGAACTTCTTCGCCGCCGGGATGTCGTCCGCGGAAAACCCGCTGAACGCCTTCGTGTGCTCGAACATCGTCGTTCCTCCCTGTGGCTCGGGATGACCTGACTACCCAGGTGAAGACGCTACGCCGGGCGCGGAGTCATCGCGGCGGCCGCGGCGGCGCCGGGTGAGGTTCCCGGATCCGATTGACACCCCCGTCCCGGGCGGGGTACTCATGCGGGTCATGCGACCACTGCGGCGCTTGGCGGCGATGCGGCGCGCGTCGGTCGCCGTGATCCTGGGCCTGCTGCTGACCGTGGCCGCGTGCGCGACCGCGGCGCCGCAGGGCCAGGCCCCGGCGGCCGCGTCCCGGCACCGGCACGGGCCGGCCAGCCCGGGGGGCGGGCCAAGGGTCGAGCTGGCCCGGGATCGCGGACTCCACCGCGATGAACGCGGACACCGCCTACGCGATCTGGCGATCCTGTTTCGACGGCTACGAGACGTGGCTGAACACCGTCGAGCACGTGGGGACATACCAGGCCGGCGACGAATGGGGCTGCGTCGGCCGGTGGTTCGCCGGGCGCTGGCACACCGCGCTCGCGCAGCAGTACATCCGGTTCGTCAAGAAGTACCTGCGCGAGCGGATCTGGACGCAGCCCGACTTCCAGAGCCCTAGCCGGGCCCGGGGCCCGGGGCGGGCGCGCCGGGCGGCGCGGGGGCGGGCGGTGCGGGGGCGGGCGGCGCGGGGCGGGCGATGAAATCGCGGCACGGGATACGTCAATACCTCAGGCAGTGGTGGTAGCACTGGAGAAAGCTGAGGTCAGGAGCCTGGTCGTGGTAGCGGCCGGGCCTGGCCGCGTGGAAGGGAGCCGCGATGAGCCGGATTCGGGTACTGGTCGGGACGCGCAAGGGCGCGTTCGTGCTTAACGCCGACGGCAAGCGGGAGAAGTGGGAGGTCAGCGGGCCGTTCTTCCCTGGCTGGGAGATCTACCACGTCGCCGGGTCACCCGCCGACCCGGACCGGCTGTTCGCGTCCCAGTCCAGCGGCTGGTTCGGGCAGGTCATCCAGCGCTCCGACGACGGCGGCGCGACCTGGGAGCCGGTCGGCAACGAGTTCAAGTACGAGGGCGCCACCGGGACCCACCAGTGGTACGACGGGACGCCGCACCCGTGGGAGTTCGCCAGGGTCTGGCACCTGGAGCCCGCGCCGGACGACCCGGACACGGTCTACGCCGGGGTGGAGGACGCCGGGCTGTTCAAGTCGGCCGACGGCGGCCAGCACTGGGCCGAGCTGCCGGGGCTGCGCACCCACCGCTCCGGGCCGTCCTGGCAGCCCGGCGCCGGCGGGATGTGCCTGCACACGATCATCCTGGACCCGCGGCACCCGGGCCGGATGTACGCCGCCATCTCGGCCGCGGGCGCGTTCCGCTCCGACGACTGGGGCGAGACCTGGCAGCCGGTGAACCGGGGCCTGCGGTCCGAGGGCCTTCCCGACGAGGACGCCGAGGTCGGCCACTGCGTGCACCGGCTGGCGATGCACCCGGCCCGGCCGGAGGTGCTCTACATGCAGAAGCACTGGGACGTGATGCGCACCGATGACTCGGGCGGGTCGTGGCACGAGATCAGCGGCAACCTGCCGACGGACTTCGGCTTCCCGATCGGCGTGCACGCGCACGAACCCGACACCGTCTACGTGGTCCCGATCACCAGCGACTCCCACCACTTCCCGCCCGAGGGGAAGCTGCGCGTCTACCGCAGCCGGACCGGTGGCGACGAGTGGGAGGCGCTCACCCGGGGCCTGCCGCAGCAGCACTGCTACGTCAACGTGCTGCGCGACGCGATGGCCGTCGACTCGCTGGAGGACTGCGGCATCTACTTCGGCACCACCGGCGGGCAGGTGTACGCGTCGCCGGACGCCGGGGACAGCTGGGCGCCCATCGTCAGGGACCTGCCCGCGGTGCTGTCGGTCGAGGTCCAGACGCTGTCATGATCCGGGTGGTGCTCCCGGCCCACCTGAGGACGCTCGCCCGGGTGGGCGGCGAGGTGGAACTGCTGGTCGAGGGCGAGGTCACCCAGCGGGCGGTGCTCGACGCGCTGGAGGCACGCTACCCGGTGCTGCGCGGCACGATCCGCGGGCACGACGGCGGGCCGCGGCGGGCGTTCATCCGGTTCTTCGCGTGTGAGCAGGACCTGTCCCACGAGTCCCCGGATGCCGCGCTCCCGGCCGCCGTCGCCGCCGGCGCGGAGCCCTACCTGATCGTGGGGGCCATGGCGGGCGGCTAGCTACCACGAGGCGACAACTTAAGATTGACGATGCCGGGCGACAACGTTAAGTTGTCATCCATGGATGCGCTGAGCCTGCCGGACCTGGTGCGGGCGGTCAGGCAACGGGCCGGTGCCGAGCCGCTCGACCGGGTGGCGGCCGCGCTGCGGGTCGGCGAGGAACTGGCATCGGGCGCCGACGACCTGATCGGGCACTTCGTCACGGAGGCGCGTGACGCGGGGTACTCGTGGACCCAGATCGGCGCCCGGATCGGCGTGTCCAAGCAAGCCGCCCGGCAGCGTTTCACGACGCCGCCCGCCCCCGCCCGCCTGGCCGGCCTGGAACAACAGCCCAGGCTGGCCGCCTGCCTGGCGGCCGCCGCCCGCGAGGCGGCCGCCGACGGTGCCGCGGAAATCGGCACCCACCATCAGCTTCTCGGGCTGTACCAGGAAGGCGTGGCCGCGGCCATCCTGGAGAAGCTCGGCATCGAGGCCGAGGAGGCACGGCGGGCCGCGCGCACCATGTTCCCCGGCGGCGGCGAGCCGGGCGGGGACGCGCCGCCGGAGTCGGCGGAGGCCCGGGCCGCGGTCGAGGGGGCGGCCGCGCTGGCCCGGCGGGCCGGGCTCGACCAGGTGGGCCCGGCGCAGTTGCTGGGCGCGCTGGCGCTGGACCCGGGATCGCGCGCCCGGCGGGTGCTTGGCCACCTGGGCGCCAGCATCCCCGCCATCAAGAAAGAACTCGAGTGCTACATCAGCCCCGGCAAGCAACGCAGGCGTCGCGGCCGCGGGAAGACCGGCGGCCAGCGGTGCTCGTTCTGCGGCAAGACCGCGGCCAGCGGCGTCAGCATGGTCGCTGGCCCGGGCGTGTGGATCTGCGCGGAATGCGTTGCCCTGGCCGGCGAGATCCTCGCCGAACGGGCCAGCGCCCCGGGCGGGCCCCGGCCACCCGAGTGACGGCACCCCCCGGGCCGCCCGGTCCGGGGGGTGCCGTCCTCGCCGACCTGGTCGGCGTCCAGCTCGCGGCGGCCCGCGAGGCGCGCCACCTTGTCACGCTGCTGGCTGTGCGCCTCGCAGTGCCCGGCATAGACCCGCCGGGCGATGCCGAACACCCAGGCGCGCACTGCCCTTGGCCGGGTCGAAGCCACCGAAGGAGATGATCACCTGGACGAACGTGTCGGCGGTGAGATCGGCCACGGTCTGCGGATCGGCGCTGCGCCGGGCGAAGAACGCGGTGACGGCATCCACCTGCGCCCGGTAGATCCGCTCGAACTCGGCCGCCGCCTGACCGCCCCCGGCCGCCGCAGGACCGCCGCCGGCCGCCGCCTCACCGCCGGGCGGGCGTTCCGCTAGCTCCCGCGGGCCGGGTGGCCGGCCGACGGGGAACGCCGTTGTTTCGCTCACATCCCTAGTTGCCGATCCGCCGCCGTTATGTCACACCTGTCAGTACCTGGCGCGCTCAGTACCTGGCGCCTTGGGGAGCGGGCAGGGCGTCGAGCTCGGCCAGGTCCGCGGCGCCCAGCTCGAGGCCCGCCGCGCCGGCGTTGTCCGCCAGGTATCCCGGGGTCTTGGTGCCCGGGATGGGCACCACGTGCCGGCCCCTGGCCAGCACCCACGCCAGCGCCACCTGGGCCGGGGTGGCCCCGGCCCGCCCGGCCACCTCCCGCACCCGGCCGACGATGGCCAGGTTGGCGCGCAGCGCGTCCCGCTGGAAGCGCGGCAGCCCGCGCCGGAAGTCGTCCTGGGGCAGGTCGTCGAATGAGGCGAACCGGCCGGCCAGGAACCCCCGTCCCAGCGGCGAGAACGGCAGGAAGGCGATGCCCTGCTCCCGGCAGTACGGCAGCACCCCGGCCAGCGGGTCCCTGGTCCACAGCGACAGCTCGGACTGCACCGAGGTCACCGGGTGCACCGCCTGCGCCCGCCCGATCTCCGCCACGGTGACCTCGGACAGGCCGAGGTACCGCGCCTTGCCCGCCGCCACCGTTTCCGCCATCGCTCCCCAGGTCTCCTCCAGCGGCACCCGCGGGTCCACCCGGTGCAGCTGGTAGAGGTCCACATGGTCGGTGCCGAGCCGGCGCAGGCTGCCGTCGATCGACCTCCGGACATGCTCCGGGCGGCCGTCCCGGCCGGCGCCGGGCGAGTTCCCGCCGGGGTTCGCGACCTCGACGGAGTCGGTGAGCAGGCCGACCTTGGTGGCCAGCACCGCACGGTCCCGGTGCCCGCCCGCCAGCGCCCGGCCGACCAGTTCCTCGTTGGTGTACGGCCCGTACGCGTCGGCGGTGTCGATCAGGGTCATGCCGAGGTCGAGTGCCTGGTGGATCACCGCGATCGAGGTGGCCTCGTCCCGTGGCGCCTGCATGTCGTAGGAGAACGTCATGCCCATGCACCCCAGGCCGATGACGCCGACCTCGGGGCCCGCACCGCCGAGTGTGGTGGTTCGCATGCCTGCTGCCCTCCGGGTTCGCGTGCGCTCGCTCAGCGTGGCACGAGCCTGAGCGTCATCGGACCTTGGCCGGCTCGCCGAGCGGAACCAGCCGCCGCCGCGGCTGCTCAGCGGTGCTGGAGGCGGGCCCGGTAGAGGTCGCGGAGTGCCTGCCAGTGCCGGGTTTCCGCCGCGGTGTCGTAGGTCGGGTTGTCGGGCACGGCGAAGCCGTGGCGGGCCGGGTAGAACTCGATGGTGTGGTCCACCCCGGCGTCGGTGAGCGCGGCCGCCAGCAGCGCTGCCTGCTCGGCGGTGAACGAGCCGTCGTCCTCCGCACCGGCCACGTAGACGGTGGCGGTGATCCGGTCCGCGGCCAGGTGCGGGCTGGCCGGGTCGCCGGCGACCGCCAGCCTGCCGCCGTGGAACGACGCCGCCGCGGCGATCGTATGGCCGAGCCCGCCTGCGGCGACCAGGGACATCCGCCCGCCCAGGCAGTATCCGGTGGTGCCGATCGCGGCTCCGGTCACCTCCGGCCGCGCCAGCAGGAAGCCCGCGTAGGCACCGGCGTCGGCGATGATCCGGTCGTTGGTCAGCACGCTGGCGAGGCTGGACATCCGGGCCCGCTGCCGCTTGTCGGTGAATACGGTGGCCACGTCGAACGGCGCCCAGTCGCCCGAACGGTAGTAGATGTCCGGGACCAGCGTGACGTAGCCCAGGCCGGCCAGCCGGTCCCCGATCTGCCGGAACGTCTCCCGGACCCCGCCGGCGTCGGGAAAGGCCAGCACGCCCGGCCACGGGCCATCCCCCTCAGGGAGGTGCAGCGTGGCGTCGCTGTGGCCGTCTGGTGCGGGGACCTGAACATCCAGGCGCCTCATCCAGCCGCCTCCTCCCCCGGGCTCCCGCGGAACGGGTCAGCCGAACGTACCACCACGGCGGGTCAGCCCCGCGGGTGCCTGAGTCCAAAATTGCGTTGCGGCGCTGCCCGGCCGGCGTGCTCGGCCCGGCCCCCCGGTATCGGCAACCGCCGCGTCATCGCCGCCATCACCTGCCTCCGGTCTAGAGCGCCCCGATCCGGAGCAGGGCCTTGATGGCGCGCCGTTCGTTCATGGCGGTGTAGGCGCCGGCGATACCGGCGAGGCCGGTGGCGTAGTCGAACACGCGTCCCGGGTTGATCGTGCCCGCGAGGACATCGGGAAGCAGTTCGGGGATGTACCGGCGGACCGGGGCGACGCCGCCGCGCAGCCCGATGTTGCGGAAGATCACGGTGTCGATCGGCACCTGGACGTCGTGCGGGGCGCCGATCGCGCCGACCACGGAGCCGACGCGCGCGATGCTGAACGCGGTGGCCATGGACTGGCCGGTGCCGACGCATTCGAGCGCCGCGTCGACGCCGATCCCGCCGGTCATGTCGAGGATCTTGGCGGTGGCGTCGTCGCCGCGTTCGGGGACGATGTCGGTCGCGCCGAACTCGCGCGCCAGCGCCTGGCGGGCAGGATTGCGGCTGAGGGAGATGACCCGCTCGGCGCCGAGGCGCCTGGCGGCGATGACCGCGCACAGGCCGACCGCACCGTCGCCCACGACGGCGACCGTGTCGCCGCGCTTGACGCCGCCGCTGACCGCCGCGTGGTGGCCGGTGCACATCACGTCGGAGAGGGCGAGCAGCGAGGCGAGGGTTTCTGCGGAGTGTCCGTGGCCGGGGACGGGAACCAGGGTGGCACCGGCGAACGGGACCCGCACCGCCTCGCCCTGGCCGCCGTCCACGCCGTGATTGCCGAAGGAGCCGCCGTGCAGGCAGTTCGACGGCCATCCGGCGAGGCAGTTGGCGCAGGTGCCGTCGCAGAAGGTGAACGGCGCGACGACGAGGTCGCCCTTCTTGACGTTGCGGACGCCGGCCCCGGCCTCCTCGACCACGCCGATGAACTCGTGCCCGATGGGGCCGAGCGCGTGCGGCGACTCGCCCCGGTAGTACCACAGGTCGGACCCGCAGACGCAGCCGAGCACGACCCGCACGATCGCGTCGCCCGGCTCGCGGATCTGGGGGTCTGGCCGCTCGCCGAGCGTGATGTCGCCGGGGCCGCCATAGAGGGCTGCTCGCATGAGGGTTCCGCTCCTTCCGTTCCAGGGGGACTCGGGCTACGTGCCGCTACCAGTCAAACCGGCTGGCCCCCCGCTGCGGGAGTTCCTGTCATGAGGGGTAATGGCGGTACCTCCCGGCGATGGCCAGCGGCGAAGTACCGTCGAGGCGTGGACAACCGCGCCGAAGTACGCGACTTCCTGGCCAGCCGGCGGGCCAGGATCACCCCGGCGCAGGCCGGCCTGCCGGCCTACGGTGACCTGCGCCGCGTTCCCGGCCTACGGCGCACGGAGGTCGCCATGCTGGCCGGCGTGAGCGTCGAGTACTACACCCGGCTGGAGCGCGGGAACCTCGGCGGCGTCTCCGAATCGGTCCTGGAGTCCCTGGCCCGGGCGCTGCAGCTCGACGAGGCCGAGCGCGCCCACCTGTTCGACCTGGCCCGGGCCGCCGCGACTCCGGCCCGGTCGTCGGCCCGCCGGAGCGCCCGGCCGAAGGTCAGGCCGAGCATCCACCGCATCCTCGACGCGATGACCGGTGCCCCGGCCTACGTGCGCAACGCGCGGATGGACATCCTGGCCGCCAACCACCTGTGCTTCGCCCTGTACGCCGACATCCTCACGCCGCAGGCGCTGCCGGTGAACCTCGCCCGGTTCCTCTTCCTCGACCCCCGCTCGACCAGCTTCTTCGCCGACTGGGAGACCGTCGCCGACGACGCGGTCGCGGCGCTGCGTGGCGAAGCCGGCCGCAACCCGCTGGACCGCGGCCTCAGCGACCTCGTCGGGGAACTGGCCACCCGCAGCGAGGAGTTCCGCGCCCGCTGGGCCCGCCACAACGTCCGCCTGCACCGTACTGCGGTCAAACGCATCCGCAACCCGATCGCCGGCGAACTCACGCTCACCGGCGACGCGCTGGAACTGCCCGGCGACGGGCTCACCCTCGTCACCTACACCGCCGAACCGGCCAGCCAGGCCCAGCAGCAACTCGACTTCCTGGCCAGCTGGAGCACGAGGCACTCCGCTGCCGCGCCGGCCGGCGACCACACCGGCGACGCCCGTACGATTTAGGGGAGGCAAAGCCCGGCGCCGTGGAGGTTGGCTGATGACCGGTGAGACGATCCGCGACCTGCTCAAGCCCCTCATCGGTAAGTCCGGGTCGATTTCCCTGGTTGTCGGCAGGTCCGGTCATCTCGGGTTCGTCACGGCCGAGAACCGGAAGCTGACCGGCGTGGAGGTCCGCCCGGACGGCCTGGTGCGCCTTGACCGCGAGACCGGGTGGGCCGTGATCGACCCGGCCGATGTCGTGGCCGTGGTGTGGGACAGCGAACTCGAGACCTCGGTGGGCCAGTTCCTTTAAGCGGCTGACCGGGAAGGACGCGCGCCTGCCCCGGCCACCACGCGATTCATCGGTGCCGGATCGACTCGAAGGTCGGCGCTCCGGTTTCCAGGGGTACCCGGGTGGCGCGGGCCACAAAGCTGATGGCGTGATACCAGCCGCAGAGCAGGAGGAGGTCGAGCAGGTACGCCTCGCTAAAGGCGGCCGCCAGTGCCTGCCACAGGCTGTCCGGGATGTCGGCGTCCTCATGGAGAGCGTCGACGGCCCTGATGAGCAGGCGGTCTTGTTCGCCGTCCCAGCACGGGTCAGCAGCGGTCCCGGATGCCAGCGAGGCGATCTGATGCTGGTCGAGGCCCGCGCGTTCGGCGAAGAACGCCACGTGGACACCCCATTCGTACTCGCAGCCGCAGCGGGCGCACGTCCGGTCGATCACAATCTCCCGGTCGCGCAGTGGGAGCGACAGTGACCGGCTCAGCTCGTACGCCCCCCAGCTGCCCATCGCCTCGGTCATCGGCAGGTTCCGCACGAAGGTGCGGAACAGGGCGATCGGCGGGACGCCTGAGGGCATCATCTTCGACAGCTGGGCGGCGATCTCAGGCGCGTAGGGCGGGCTAAGGGGCGGGATCCTCGGCGTTACTATTTCCGTAACCATGGAACAGGAGCGTATGTTACGGATATCGAAACATCAAGCGGCACTCCGCGCCGGCCGGCTCGTCCCGGCCAGCCCGTCCGGGGGTCATCGAGCGGCCGGCCGCTCATGGCTGCCCTCGATCTCCTTGGCCGCAGGTGGTCGCTGCGGGTGCTGTGGGAGCTACGGAACGGCCCGGTGGGTGCCCGCGCCCTCCGGGACCGGTGCGACGCGATGTCTCCGAGTGTGCTCTACCAGCGGCTCGCAGACCTCACCGATGCCGGCCTCGTGGCACAAGGCGATGACCAGCAATATGAGCTGACTGAGATCGGCCGGGCCCTCGGCGCAGCGCTCGAACCCCTGGACAGGTGGTCGCGCCACTGGGCCCAGCAACTCTGAAGCCAGGCCGGATTTTGTGACGACGACCTCTGGACAGCGACGGCCGGCTGTTTCGTGTTCGTGCCCCACGACCGGCTGCATGGGTTCACCGTCACCAGCAGCGGGCCCGCCAGGGCGCTGGTAATCACCGGGCCATCGCAGCTTGATCGCCAGATCGCCGCACGGGCAGCACCTGCCACCAACATCGTGGCTGACGGCACAAGCCACGGCTGAGCGCGCAGAAGCCCAGTTCTGACGGGGCACCGGACCACAATGCCCCGCATCAGGACCGCGCGCAGAAGGCGGCCCGGGTACGCGGGTGCGTGGATGATCTGTGGCCAAGCATGACGGGCGAGCTGATCATGGGTCAGGCGCCCGGCCCGCAGCAACAACGCCCGGCACCCGCGCCGCAATCGCCTCCGTCAGGCCAGGCAGATGCCCGGGACGGCGACCTTGGTGAAGAGGTGTGGGGCGGCGACGGTGCTGTCCGGGTAGCGCGCGGCGCGGGCCTGGAACTCCGGCGAGCCGAACGCCCGGCCGAGCGCCCGGGCCGACTCCCAGACGGCCACGTTGATGAAGGTCGTGCTGCCGGCAGTGCCGCGGTGCAGCTGGGTGGCGATGAACCCGGGCTGCTGCCTCATGTAGGCGGCGTCGTCGGCCCACACCTGCAGGAAGCGCCCGGCGTCGCCCGGCGCGAGGTTGAACTGGTTGATGAGCACGACCGGGCCATCGTCCTCCTGTAGCTGCCGCAGGTAGGTGACCTGGTCGTCCATCTCACGGAACATCATCGTCGTCATTTCTCCTTCGGCCGGTCTGGGGCGTGATTTCCAGCCTGTCGCTGAGGTCATGCAGCACACGTGCGGCGTTCGCGAGGTCTGAGACCTTCAGCCCAGCGGAAAGCTCATTGATCCAGCGGATCTGCCGCCGGTCAACCGCTGCATACTTCTGACGGCCAACCTCGGTCAGCGCGATGAGCGGCGAACGGCGGTGATCGAGATTCTCGCCGGTTTCGACCAGCGCCTCGCCGAGCAGCCGGTTGACCGATGCCTGCACTGCCTGCCGGGTCAGGCCCATCCGCCGGGCGATCTGGGGAACAGTGAGCGGCCGCCCAGCCAGCGCCACAGCTCCGAGCACCTGCCCCGCAGCGCGTCCGGCCCACGGTGCAGCGCGTCCTGGACTCGATGAGCGGCACGCCCGCGTTCGTGCTCAACGGACGCCTGGACATCCTGACCGCCAACGACCTCGGGTATGCGCTTTTCTCGCCGATCTACGCCGACCCGGTCAGGCCGCCCAACAATGCCAGGTTCATCTTCCTCGACCCACACGCGGGCGAGTTCTTCCGCGACTGGGACAAGATAGCCAACGACACGGTCGCCCTGTTGCGCGCCGAGGCCGGCCGCGATCCCTACGACCGGGGACTCTCGGACCTGATCGGGGAGCTGTCCACCCGCAGCGACGAGTTCCGGGCCCGATGGGCCGCCCACCACGTCCGGATCCACACCACCGGCGTGAAACTCATCCACCACCCGGTCGTCGGGGACCTCGACCTGGCATTCGAGTCTTTCCCGCTGGCCGCCGATCCCAGCCAGAGCCTCCTCACCTACACCGCCGAGCCCGGGTCGCCCTCCCAGGACGCCCTGAGCCTGCTGGCCAGCTGGGCTGCCAGCACCGCGCACCACCGTGCGAGCAAGCAGGAGGACCAGCAAGAACGGCAGGAAACCCGGCAGCACGACCGGGGACACGACCAGCGCGGCGGGGGGATGGCGGCGGCGGGGGGATGGTGACAGCCAGGGAGGCAGCGACATGTCCAGCGCGCAGTTGTATGACACCATCGGAGCCACTTACACCGTGACGCGGCACACCGAGCCGCGGATCGCCGCGAGGATCTGGGCTGCGCTCGGCGATGCGCGGACGGTGTTGAATGTCGGCGCTGGCACCGGCTCCTACGAGCCCCCCGGCCGTGATGTAACCGCGGTGGAACCGTCGGCGCTCATGCGCGCGCAGCGTCCCGCAGGCGCAGCGCCGTGCGTGGCTGCCGTCGCGGAGAGCCTTCCGTTCGAGGACCAGTCCTTCGACGCCGCGATGGCTTTTTCCACCGTCCATCACTGGCAGGACCCGATCGCGGGCCTGCGCGAGATGCGGCGCGTGGCTCGCCGCGTGGTGGTGTTCCAGTTCGACACCAGTGACACCGGATGGCGTCGTCGGTTCTGGCTTACTCGCGACTACCTGCCTGAGGTCGCTGACCTCCGCGCAGGGCGGCCTTCGCTGGCCGAACAGGCCCGCGCGATCGGAGCCCGCATGGAGCCGGTGCTCATTCCGTGGGACTGCGCTGACGGCTTCTTCGAGGCCTACTGGCGCCGGCCCGAGGCATACCTGGACGAACATGTACGTCGCGGAATATCGGTGTGGGCCAGAGTCGGGCCGGAGGCCGAGCAGCGGGCGGTGCGCAGCCTCCGTGATGACCTTGTCTCAGGCCGGTGGGCCGAACGCAACCGCGACCTCGTCGCTCTCGATGCAGCGGAGCTTGGCGCTCGCCTGCTCGTAACTCCGGCTGAGCCGGCACTTGTGTTTGCCGTGCGCGAGGCTACACCGTGACCGGTGCCGTGGATCGGTGGAGGGCCATGCGCACGATGTCGGCGAGTTCATTGCGGTTTGGGCCGGGTGCGGGGGATGGGCGCCAGCCGTGTGTGTAGAGCGCGCGTGCGCGGGGTTCGACGGCACCTAGCGATGAGGGCAGGGAGGTCATGCGCAGGTAGCCGGCGGTAGCAGCGCGGATGCTGGGGTCTGCCTCGGCGGCAGCGAGGATGCGGTCGGATGGCAGAGGCTGGCTCAGGTTGATGTCCTCGCCTGCCCAGCGGCGCCGGGTCGCTTCGTCCATGTGGACGTGGTCGTCGACCCATGGCTTGATCTGCTCGGTGCACCAGGCGCCGAAGCTTTCACCGATCGCGTCTGTGTCGGTGCCGTGCTCGTCGATGAGCTGCAGTAGCTGCTGAGCCTGCAGCACCGTGGTGGTGATGCCGCGGCCGAACGTCGGCGTCGTGGTGGCCACGGCATCGCCGACGAAGACCAGTCCTGGCAGGGCGAGATGCCCATCGGGCCCGGTCTGGCCGCGGTAGGCGTTGAGCAGTGGGCCGCCAGGGAGCACGGGGGTGATCGGCCGGGAGCGGGCGGGGTCGACCCAGTCGGCCAGACCGGGGATGGCCTGGCACGCGGCGGAGAAGGCGGCCTCGTGGCGGAGCTGGGACAGGACCGGATCCGCGGTGGGTCGTACCAGCAGGACGGAGAAGATGCCGTATTCGTGGAGGAAGATGATGGCCTGGTAGCCGTCGAGATCGGCTTGCCAGGCGATCGGGCTCATCAGCGGGCCGGGCTCAGCGCCGGGATGCAGCTGGTATTGCCGGTCGACGTAGGCGATGCCACACGGCCCGCCGCTGGCCGGCGCAGGGCGCAGGGAACGGGTCACTCGGCCGGCGCGTCCCGATGCGTCGATCACCAGGTCGGCCGCCAGGTCTGTCCCGTCCACCCGGATACCGTGAGCCCGCCCGTGCCGGCGCGTCACGTCCTCGGCATGCCCGCAGTGCACCTGCACGCCGGACTCGTGCAGGGCCGCCGCGCGCAGCGCCCGCTCGAACGTCATCCGGCGGGACCGCACACCCATCGGGATCTCACCCCCGTCCGGCAGCCGCATCCGGACCGGCTCGGCGCCAGCCGCAAGCCACCGCTGCAGCGCCTCGGGCAGTTCCTGCTCCAGCGCCTGCACGACCTGATGCCGGAACGCGTGGGCGTGGTGGAACTGCATGACCCCCCGCCGCGGCCAGGACCCATCCGCCGCAGGCCCGGGATCGCGTTCCACGCTGATCACCTTGTGGCCCCGGCGCGCCAGGCCCGCACCGACGAACAGGCCGGCCGGACCAGCGCCAATGATGGCTACGCGCACGACAACCACCCATCTTCGGTATACTGATGATGCTATGACTGCACCTATAGTGCAGCCAAGTTAACCGAAACGTCAAGGCCCGGAGCCCGCGGTGATGAACCAGCCAGCCAGGCGCTACACATCCGAAATCCGCGACGAGCAGGCCCGGCGCACCCGGCGGGCGATAGTCACCGCGGCCCACGATCTGTTCCTTGCCCAGGGCTACGCCGCCACCACGATCGACGCGATCGCACAAGCGGCACACGTCAGCCGCCGCACCGTCTTCAACTCGGCCGGCGGCAAGGCGACCCTGCTCAAGCTCGCCTTGGATTGGGCGATCGTCGGCGACGACGAGCCGGTCCCACTGGCCGACCGCCCGGCGGTCAAGGCGATCCAGGCCGAGCCCGACCCGCGGACGGCGCTTGCGCTGTGGGCGGAGATGGTCGTCGAGATCGCCGCCCGGGTGGCACCGATCAGCGAGGTCCTCACCGCCGCGGCCGACGCCGATCCAGACGCCGCGCAACTCGTCGCTAAGGCCAATCACGACCGGATGTTCGGCGCCACCGCGTTCATCCGGTACCTAGCCTCGCTAGACGGTCTCGCCCCCGGCATCACCCAGCAACACGCCGCCGACCTGTGCTGGGCCCTCATGGACGCCCACCTCTACCGCCTCCTCGTCACCGAGCGCGGCTGGACCGCCGCCGACTTCACGCAATGGCTGTCCGGCAGCCTTGCCGCAACCGTCCTGCGCACATCACTCAAGTAGTTGGCCAGGTGCGGCGCGTCAACGCGGCCACCGCCACCGGGCTCGCCGCGCTGGGCGCCCGGGTCGGCATACCGGCCGTGATCATGCGCGCGCGGTGGCGGCCGCGGTTGGCATCCGCGCCACAACGGGCAGCCCGGCGATGGATGTGTTTGCCGCGGACATATCAGTTCAAACCGGGGTGCGCCGGCTGGCCGCTCTGGTGCTCGACACCTACCCGCGGCTGGACGTGCTGGTCAACAACGCCGGCGGGTTCTGGGCTCACCGGCATCTCACCTCCAGCGTGGCCAATGATGGCAGTGACCAGGCAGATGCGGCGTATGAAGACCTGCTCCCGGGAATCAGCGGGCAGCAGGCCGGCGCGCCCCGGGCGGCTGTGCACAGGGACGGTGGCAATCCCGGGCTGAGGTCGATCCGAAGGGCCTGGGGCCCACGACCTTGCGCGCGGAGCCGACCGTCCTCATTCGCGGCTCAGCTTCCAGCGAGCCTTTCGGCGGCGGTTCGGCCGGCGTCGGCGGTGCGGCGCAGGAAGTCGGCGAGGAGCTGGAGATCGTTGTCTTCGTAGTGGGCGCAGATCTGGTCCATCGCGGTGTTCATCCCCGAGTCGACCAGGTAGAGGCGGAGGATCTCCGCGCCCCGGCCGCGGGCCGCCTGGACGACGACGGCGCGGCGGTCGGCGGGGTCACGGCTGCGGTCGATCCAGCCGCCGCGTTCGAGCCGGTCGAGGATGCCGGTCATGGTGGCGGGGTGCAGCCCGGCTCGCCGGGCCAGGGCGGTCGGGCTGATCGGGCCGTTCCGGGTGATGAGGTCAAGGCATTCCAGGTCGGTGGCCTTGAGGTCGAGGCGAGCGCCGACGCTGTGGTTGAGCAGGGACAGCTGGGCGCCCAGGTCCCGCAGTGACTCCTTGATGGCGCGGTTCAGCCGTCTGCGGTGCCGTGCCGCATCCGGCTCGGAGGGTGGTATCGATTCCATATGATATGTTTTCCGTATCGTATGAGTTCCATATCCAACGTACCAGAAACCGGTCTCCTCTGCTGGGCACTGTGGCATCCCCGCTATGCCCGCACCCCGCGCTGGGGCACGGCGGCAACCTGAACCTCCCAGAAAGGCGAACACGATGAAACTCACCATCTTCGGCGCGACAGGCGCCACCGGAACCTGCCTCACCGGCCAGGCGCTCGCCGCCGGCCATGACGTCACCGCGGTCGTCCGCGACCCTGCGCGCCTGGCAGTCCCGGCCCACCCGCGGCTGCGGACCGTCGTCGCCGACGTCTTGGACCCGGCCTCGATCACCCCGGCCATAGCAGGCGCGGACGCCGTCATCACCGCAGTGGGCCCGCGCGGAACCGGCCCCACCACGATCATCCAGGACAGCGTGCGCAGCATCATCCAGGCCATGCAGAAAACCGGAACCCGTCGGCTCCTGGAAGTCAGCGGCTCCGTCGTCACCGACGAAGGCGAAAGCCCCTACCTGCGCTACCTGCTCAAACCCGTCGCGCGGCGCACCTTCCTCCGCCACGTCTGCGCCGACATGCGCCGCGGCGAGGACCAGATCCGGGAAAGCAACCTGGACTGGACGATCGTCCGCCCGCCCGCGCTGACCAGCAAGCCGGCCACGAGAACCTACCGAACCGCGATCGACCGCAACCTGCCCCACGGATTCACCGTCTCTCGCGCCGACCTGGCCGCCTGCATGCTCACCCTGCTCGGCGACCCAGCGACCGTGCACCGGCACGTCGCCATCGCCAACTGACACCGATGGTCATGACCGGCGCCGCTGGCGCCGGCCCGGCCAAGCCGCAACCACGCCTCCCGCGGGCTTTCAGAACGGTGCCTGGGGCCAGGTGGCACCGGCTCTGCAGCAGCCGCGCCAAGTCCGAAGAACACGACGGCATAGCCTGGGGCATATGCGGCGCTGGCCGTGGCGCGATACGCAGCGATATTGGCCCGCTCAGGAAGGACACGGGCGGTCAGGAGCCTCTCACCCTGAGATGTCAGGATCTGGGCGTCGATGCGGGAATCGCTGGGGCAGGGGTTCATGGGCGGCAGCAGCGGGAGGACGGCATGAGTGACACGACGCCAGCTCTGGATGAGGCGTTCGAGCGGATGGCGGCGGCCAGCTTCGAGCTGCCGAACGGGTTCGTCAACCACGGGGCCATGGCCTGTGAGGCGCTGGCCGTTCTTGATTGCACCGACGACATCGACAGCTGGGCGCGCCGGTTCGCCCGGGCGGGCGGGGCATCGGTCGACCCGGTAGTGCCGGCCGGGTTCGAGTGGCGGCAGGCGCTCGGCGACTACCACCGGCTGCCGGAGTGGATCGGCTACTTCACCCAGGCCATCGATGACGATGGCTGGCCGGCTGTGGTCACGGCGTGGGTGCCGAGGCTGATGCCTGCCCTAGCCACCGCACTGTTCCACGGCGCCATCCGGACGGCCCATGCCGTGCGGGCCGTGGACGCGGTCGACACACCGCCGCGGCGCGGCGAGCTGGCCCGGGCGCTGGGTTACTGGGCGGCCCGCTACCGCACCGGGCAGCCGGCCACCCCGCTGCCCCAGGCCGGTGACCTGCGGATGGCGGTCATACAGGCCGCAGCCGACGGCGCCCGCCGCTACCTGGCCCGGCCGGACATCTTCCACTTGCACGGCGTCACCGGCGCGATGGCCGTGGAGATCCTCACCGCCCACATCCCCGCCAACGACGGCGCCGCCGCGCTGGCCCACGTGCTCGCCGAGCACGCCGCGCTGTACGCGGCCACCGAACCGGTAACCCGGCCTCACCCGGCCAGCCCGCCAGGCAGTGAGCTCACCGTAGCTGCCGTGCGCAGCCTGGACCCGCACCAGGTCAAGCTCGTCGAGGCTTGCCAGCGCGGGCACGCGGCCACCGGCGATCCCGCCTTCGCCGCCGCCGCGGAAACAGTCACCGGCCTGCACGCCTGACCGGTTACGCCGGACAGCGCAGCGGCAGCACGACCTGCGCAGCGGAACCGCCTACCGACCGGGCGACGACTGAGGAGAACCCGAACCGGCACCCGACCAGGCACCGAAGACACCGCCCCAAGATGCCGGTCGCCCGCGGCATGCCGCCGTACGTGACCGAGGCCTGCCTGAGAACAAAAGGCCACAGACGGACCTGCCAGCGTCCTCAGCGCGTGGTTGCTCAAGCACTTCGGCACCGTCCGGGCGGGGACGCCCGGTCATCACGCATGTGAGCGTCGGTGGGACGTCAACGGGCAGGTGGACGGCAAGCCCGGCGTCCCGCGCCGCCGGTGAAGCCGGCCGGATCGATGCTGTGGTGCCGGAGGACGGCCACGTGGGTTAGGCCGAGCCCTCATACCCTGCGTTTCTCAGCATCCGGCGCAGGTCCACGACCATCTGCGCGTCGATGTCCTTGCCGGCGGGCGGCTCGAGGAATTCCAGCTCGGACCCGATCTTGACCGCCACCTTGCCGTCGTGGCGCACCGTGACGCCGCCGACAACCTCCAGCAGCGACATCACCGCCCGCCACTCGATGTTGTGGCCCGCCGGATGCCGGAAGATCTGCCGCAGCGTATCCCGGTGATGGCTGTCAAGGTGTTGCGGTTGCGTCATGGCGCTCCCTCCTGACCTGACCCTACGACCCGGCGCTGATCACGGGGCACGCTCGCGGCCCAGCAGCGCGGCCGCCCGGTCATCGGCCAGTGGCCCGGTGCGGGCCGGTAGCCGCACGGCAATCACGTCCCGGCAGAGCGCGGCCCAGATCAGCCCGTCATCGAGCGGACCCGGGACGCCTTCGCCGCAGTCACCGGCGAGGAGCCCGGCCGGTGGCTCCCGACGCGGCAGCCCGGGCCAAAGCCGCCGCCGGAGGAGATGCCGGCAGCCACCAGCAGCACGCCGGCCCGTTGATCGGCTAGCTGCTCCGCGGTGGCTCCGGCGCCGCGAACCGCGGGGTCCGGGCCGCCGGGCGCCGCAGTCGCGGCATGCGGGCCGAGGGCGAGGTTGCTGGCCTTCGTCTGGCCTACCGGGCCTGGCCAGCGGCTAGTGTCCGGGCTGGTTGGCGGGCGCCGTTTGGCTGGCGTGGTGGAGCGGCGGGCACGTCAGCCGCGGCCGGGCTGCCTGGGGCGCCGCGGAAGCCTGGGGAGTAGGCCAGGTGGAACCCGCGGGTGGGCACCGTGGCACCTAGCTGGGCGAAGAGCCCGGCGGCCGAGAGCGTCGCCCGCCATACGAGGGCGTATTCCCGGGGCGGTGTCAGCTTGCGCAAGGCCGGGGCGAAGCGCGGCGCGGTGAGGTGGGCCATGAGCCCGCGCAGCCAGGGCCGGGAGTAGGTGAAGCTGCTGGCGGCCGCGGTGGCTGCGATGGGGTGCAGCAGCTCGACGATCAGCTGCGGATCGACCTGGGCGTCCGGGCCGAGCGCCCCCGCCTGCCGGGCCAGCCGCGTCGCGGCCGGCCCGTCCCCGGCGAGCACCGCCGCGGCGAGCTGCCCGAACTGCGCCGGGATGCCGCCGGGCGTGGCGGCGACCGCGCCGAAGTCCAGCATGCCGAGCCGGCCGCCCGGCAGCAGCAGGAAGTTGCCCGCGTGCGGGTCGGCGTGCATCCAGCCAGTGCATGCTGCGGGCGCGTAAATGGCGTGGCTGAGCAGCCGCGCGGCCAGGTCCGCCGCCTCGCTGCGGCCGAGTTCGCGCCAGCCGGCCGGAAGCAGGTCGGTGCGCCCGTCGAGCAGCGTGGACAAGCTCGCCCCCTCTAGCCAGCCGGTGATGAGCACCCGCGGTGTTGCGGCGTACACGGCTGGGACCGTGACGCTTGTCCGGCCTGGCGGCTCGCGCACCCCCGCGGCGCGGGCGACAGCGAGGGCCTCTGGAACGCGGTGGGTGAACGCGGCCGTGACTTCTGTCTGGACGCGCCCCTCGCGGACGTAATCCAGCTCCTCGACAATCCGGCTGGCGAGCTCATCCGCCAGCCCGGATATGTTCAGCCGGGTGAGCCGGGCCATCACCCGTGCCAGCAGCCGGGCCTGGCGCAGGTCCGACCGCAGCGCCTTGCCCACACCCGGGTACTGCACCTTCACCGCGACCTCGGCGACACGGCCATCCTCGGTCCGCCATCGCCCGCGGTGCACCTGGCCGATCGAGGCCGCCGCCACCGGTGTGCCGTCGAACGCCACCAGCCGCTCCCGCCAGCCCGGTCCGTAGGCGGCCGCGAGGTCAGCCGCGACGATCCGGCGGGCGGCCTCGGCCGGCATGGCCGGCGCCGCGTCGGTAAGCCGCCGCAACGCTGACCGGTAGGGCGCCGCAACCTCCTCTGGCATCGCCGCCTCGAACACCGACATCGCCTGCCCCAGCTTCGCTGCACCGCCCTTGAGCTCGCCAAGGGTGCCGAACACCTGCTCGGCGGTGCGGGCAGCGACCTCGTTCGTAGCGGCCCTGGAGAGCCGGCTGGCGGCGGCGGCGGTGCGCGCCGCGTGGCGTAGCGGCAGCGCGGCCAGCCTGCTGGTACGCCGGAGCGCGCCGGTCGGCAGGACTGGCCGTTCCAGGCTTCCCGCTGCTTCCCGTGGCCATTGCGGGCTCGGGTGTCCATCGGTCATCTCGCTCATCCCTCTTCTTCTTCGCTGCGTGCTGCCCGGGCGGAGGGTTCCGTGGTGTTGCCGGCTGGCGCCGTTGGCGTGACCGCCGGCGCTCCCGGCAGTGTCAGTAGCCGAGGCCGCCGGAGCGGCCGGGACGGTGCTTCCCGGCGCCGAGGACGCGGTGACCGGAGCTGGGCTGGGGGTGGCCACGAAAAAGTTCTGGAACCCCTGGCCCGTCACCTGGCCGTGATGTGGACCATATATCTACATCTACTAGCACGAATAGTAGAGATGCCGTGTTCACCGGCAGGCGGGTTATTCGGGCGCGGGGAGTTTTCCGGCAGGTGAGGACGGCCCCCGGGTGGCCTGCCACCCGCGAAGGGCAGCCGCGGGGCGCCAGCGTGGCCGGCGGCGGATGCGGGGAGGTGGGTGGCGAGCTGGCCATCGAGCCGCTGGATGCTTCGCGGGCGAAGACGATCGCTGGCTTGCCGCCGATGGTCAGCCGCGGGCCGGGCGTTTAGCGGTCTGCAGCCGGGTGGCCGCCTGGCTACCGGCAGCTTCGGCGTTCGATTGGCCGCCTCGCCTGGTCCGGGGATTGGCAGGATTGGGGCGGTGGTATCGCGCCGGGCGGGGCGCTGGTGTCGCAGCCACAGGAAGATCAGCCAGCCGGCGAAGGCAACCAGCCAGAAGCTGGCGAGGCGGTGGAGCAGGACCGCGGCCAGTGCCTGGCTGGCCCGCAGCCCGGCGGCTACCAAAGCCACAGCGAGGGTACCTTCGGCGACCCCGAGACCGCCGGGTGTGATGTTGAGGCTTTGCGCGGCGATTCCCGAGCCGTATGCCCGGACTTGGCCGGCGACCCTCAGCCAGGCTCGTCTACTAACACGGATAGCAGGCAGTGGCTGTTCATCGTAAGCAGCTTCCGATCGGTAACGCGCGGCACCGCTCTAGCCGGCAGAGGTTGTCCCTCGCCGGGTCTCAGCCAAGGTCGCGAGTCGTTGCAGCGCGGCTGCCGCCGGCTGCCCCGTTGCCTCCTGCAGCTCGTGAAGGAGCATCTCGGATACAACGTGCAAGCCTGCTATGAGGTCACCCAGACCCTCTGCGTCCCGCGGGATCAGGGCTTCTACCGCCCATGCTTGCAACTGTGGTGAGTCCAGGCTCGAGGTGAGCAGCCCGATGGCGAGCTGCACGGCGCCGGCCGTCGTCTGGCCGCCATCCGTACACGCTCCTGGCGCGCGCCGGGCTGGCCGGTGGTTGCTGCGGCGGCGCGGCCACCACCAGTGACGGCGCCCGCCCGGGGTGTTTGTCATGTCGTCCTCCCGGCGCGGCGCGGGCTTGCCGTTGTCACGTGGTGCGGATATCTGGGAACACGAGGTGGCGTGGCGGATTGTTCATCTGCCGACGGGGCGCCGTAGCTGGAGGCGCACCTTTGGGTTGCAGAACGGCCTGCGGCGGGCAGTCGGCCATCCGGCTGTGACCCCGGCATCGTGGTGGCCCTGCCGGGCCGGCCGGCTAGGCAGCCGGAACCCGTCCCAGCGCCAGCGCCGCCGCGGCCGGGGCCATGGCCAGCAGCACCGGGGCCAACGCGAGCGCGGCGGCGGTGGCGCGCAGCAACTGCCGGCGTGCCCACCCCAGCGGTTCGGCCGGGCCGAGCAGCCGGTGGATCCGCTGTACCGCGTCGGTGGCGGCCGCGGCGAGAGCGGGCTCGGGGCTGGCGCCGGTGGCGAGGACGACCAAGGCGGTGGCCAGTGACCGGGGATCGCTGGCCCTTGTTGCCGCATCGTCGGCGTGCAACTCCACCAGCCGCGCCACCTGTGCATCCGCGTCCCGCATCAGCGGCAGAAACGGCAGCACCTGGCCGGCGATCCTGGCCATGGCCAGCAGCCGGTGGTGACGGCCGGCCAGGTGAGCTCGTTCATGCGCCAGGACCGCCCGGAGCTGGGCGGGGTCCAGTGCCGCCACGGCGCCGGTGGTCAAGATCACCGTGGGGCGCCGCCCGGCGACGCAGTAGGCGGCAGGCTCCGGATGCTCCACCAGGACGGCCCCCAGGGCTGGTTCGGGATGCCCGACCAGCCGGGCGGTTTGCGCGTGCCGCCGTGCCTGCCGCCCGGCAGCATGCAGGTGGCTGACAGTGGTCAGTGCGGTGCGGGCCATCACAGCGCCCGCCATGATGAGGCCAAGCCCGGCGATGCTGGCGCCCCCGGGCGTGGCGTACATGGCGCGAAGGCGCAGCACGCACGCCCCGATCAGGTTGCTCAGGCCTCCCCCGAGGGCGGTCGCATGAACCGCGAGCGTCACCCCGGCCAGCCCGGCCGCGGCCAGCACCGACCAGCCGGCGGCCAGGTAGGTGACGATACCCAGCAGCGGCGCCCGGGCCATCCACCCGGCCCGGCTAAGCACCCGTGCGCCGAGCGTGCCGACGCACGCCGCATAGCCCAGCAGCACCGCGGCAATGGTCACCCGGCCTGTCCCTCCTCGGATTCGGGCCGCGCCCGCCCCAGGGCATCCTGCAGCAGCGCCGCGTCGTGCGTGCTCATCTGGAGCACGAAATGCGCCAGCGCTGTCCGCCGGTCTGGGCTGGTGCCCAGCGCGCCGGTCATCAGCGCTGCGGTGTACCCAGACCGGGAACCGGTGGGCTCATAACGCCACGCCCGGCCGTCCCGCTCCCGCCGTAGCCACCCCTTGCGGTGCAGGTTCTCCATCACCGTCATCACGGTGGTGTAGGCCAGCGGCCTCTCACCGCGCAGGTCCTCGACCATCTCACGGACCAGCACCGGCCGGCCCCACTGCCACAACCGGTCCATGATCACAGCCTCTAGCTCACCGAACCGCCGCATCACTCACACTTCCAGCAGACAGCCAGCACCCACGTCACGTCACGCCGCTACCTACTATCACGCATCGAGGTAGCCGGCGGTTCACCCGGCATGCCGCTTGACCACGGCAGGGCTGAATAGAATTCCTTCACTATCCGTGATAGTAGATGTGCTTGCTCTCGCGGACGCCCCCTGCGGCGATCGCCCCGGCGACGCCGATGCCGCGGTCCGCCAGCTGTACTTCCCAGCATGCCAAGGCCTTGCACAGCTACGTCCGGCGGTTCTGTCCAGATCAGGCTCTTTCCTGCTGAACTGCCGGACAAGACCGCGCTGGCCAGCTTGATCCTCGGCAGCGGGCACCGGCCCGGGTTCGTCTTCGCCGGCGTCGCCGCTTTTGCGCTCCACGTTGCCTTTGCAGTGGCCGTGGGCTGCTTGCTGGCCCTCCTGCCCCACCGGCGGTGGAGGTGGTGGTGGTGGTGGTGGTCGCCGTCTTGTTCCTGGCCGGTCCACTGCTGCTCTTGCGGGGACGAAGGGGCCACCGGGATGACTACATCGGTGTGAGCGGAGCCGTACGAGGTTCTGGGGGTCGCGGCTACCAGCTTCACGGTGATTCTCGTCGCCGAATTTGGCGACCTCACCCAGATCCTCACCGCGGGCCTGGCGGCCAGGTACCACGATCCGGTTGCGGTCGGAATCGGGTCAGTGCTGGCACTATGGTCGGTCGCTACGATGGCGATCGCGGTGCGCAGGGGTTTGCTGAAGGCCATCCCGCTCACGTCGATCACCCGGGCCGCCGCGGCGGCGATGCTGATCCTCGCCGGAGCCAGTCTCGCCGCGGCAATCTGGTGAACCGGCCCGCAGAAGCGCGGGTGTGGGCCGCGCCCTGCGCCGCAGCGGGCAGGCCGGAGCCACCGAAGCCCGCATCTACCCAGCATGTCAGCGACCACAACCAGAACTTGACAGGCTGGGGGACGGGCGCGGCCGCGCAGGGCGCCGGGGCGGCCCTCGAGCGGGTGGTGCCGCCGTTGGAGGCTCGCAGCGGGCGTACCTGGTGACCCGGGCCCGCAAGGCCCGATCGGAGAACGAGACGGGCGGCGGCGGATACGGCGGCCGGGCAGCCGCCCTGTTCAGGGTGTGGGCGGTCGGCCCGGGATCCGCCGGCGCGGGGGTGCGCGAAATGGCCATGTGCTCGCTCCCTTCCCGGACATCGGGTGCGGTGGGATACCTAGCCGCCGGCGAAGCTCTCACGCCTTGTTAGTGCCTTGGCAGGCACCGGGTCTTACCCTCGCGGGCCGGATCGGGCCTACTTGCCGGTCACCCGGTGCGCCGGGCGTCGTCTCGCTCGAGGTGCTGCTTGCCCGGCGCTTGCTCGCCCCGAACGGAGCGCGGGCCGGCCGCGCCGTCTGCGGCCGGCCGCGCTGGGATAATCACCGGCGGCATCTGCGGCGGCCCGGCCGCTTCTCCCGAGGCTTCTCCCAAGGCAGCGGGGGTTGGAGCGCTGGTTGGTTCGGTTCGCCGGTCACCGAACCCAGACGCGAACGCGTCTAGCGCCCGAGTCAGTTCGCTGGGGATGAGCCAGGTGTGGTTGCCGTCGCCGTTCGCCAGCTTGGGCAATGTCTGCAGGTACTGGTAGGCGAGCAACTGCGGGTCCGGGCGTCCCTGGTGGATCGCTTCGAATACGGTGCCGATGGCTTCGGCCTGCCCCTGGGCGACCAGCACCTGAGACTGCCTCTCGCCCTCGGCAGTGAGGATGGCACTTTGCTTGGCCCCCTCCGCGGTGAGGATCGCGCCTTGCTTAGCACCTTCGGCGGTCAAGATCTGGGCCTGGCGGGCGCCTTCGGCGGTGAGAATTGCGGCCCGCTTGTCCCGCTCGGCGCGTAGCTGTTTCTCCATCGCGTCCTTGATCGAGCCGGGTGGGTCGATGGCTTTCAGCTCGACCCGGTTGACCCGGATGCCCCACTTCCCGGTGGCCTCGTCCAAGACCCCGCGCAGCTCGGCGTTGATCTGCTCGCGGGAGGTGAGCGTGCTTTCCAGGTCCATGCCCCCGATCACGTTGCGGAGCGTGGTGACGGTGAGCTGCTCGATGGCCTGGATGAAGTTAGCGATCTCGTAGGTGGCCGCCCGCGGATCGGTGACCTGGAAGTACAGCACCGTGTCGATGTGGACGACCAGGTTGTCCTCGGTGATGACCGGCTGGGGCGCGAACGACACGACCTGCTCCCGCAGGTCCACCCGCGCCCGGACCCGGTCGATAAACGGAACCACCGAGTTGAGGCCAGCGTCGAGGGTCCGGCTGTAAGAGCCCAGCCGCTCGACGACATAGGCGCGGGCCTGCGGCACGATGCGGACCGTCCGGCCGAAGCCGATGAACATCAGGGCGGCGACCACGGCGACGACGATTATCAAGATCATGTTGTTTCCTCTGCATGGACGAGCGCGGTCGCACCCCGGATCTCGAACACATCGACGACGGCCCCGACCGGGATGACTTGTTCGGGGACGTAGGCACGGGCCGACCAGACTTCGCCGCCGATCCGCACCCGGCCGTGTTGCGCATCCACAAGCTCCAGGACCTCGGCGCTCTGCCCCACCAGCGCCGCAACCCCGCTCCGGGGGCGGCCGGTCATGCTCCGGGGGCGGCCGGTCATGCTCCGGCGGTGCCGGCGCAGCGCCGGAAGCAGGATGGCGATCGATACACCACTGGTGACCGCAAACGCGGCAGCTTGTCCTGCGCCGCCTACCCCGAGCGCCGCCGTCGCTGCCGCCGCGACGGCGGCGACCGCCAGCAGCCCGGCGACGAGGGTGAGGCTGAGCATCTCGACACCGCCCAGGACAGCGGCGACGATCACCCAGACCAGCCAGGCAGGCATCTCGTCACGCCTGCCCTCTGGCCGGGTCGCTGCCGCTCCCTGGCGGATACTGCCGGCGCCCTGGTACGGATGTTCGAGGACTGCCTGCCCTGGGGCCCGCCCGGGGCCTGGGGTTAGGGGCAGAGAGGCCACCTGTGTGCGGTTGCGGTGCGATCATTTCTTCGGCCGGTACCGACGCGCCGCCGCGGCGATTGCGCCGGCAGCGGCGATCACCAGCAGCGTCCACAGGGTGAGTCGTCCGAAGATGACCAGCGCAACGCCGCTGAGCACCAGGGCGGCCAGCGCCTTCCGACCCGGGCCGCGCAAGTGCCGGCGCGCGGCCGGACGCCGGGGCGGGTCGCTGGTTTCGATGTCGTTCACGTCTACTAACACGGGCAGTAACTGCGTTCTTGTTCACTCTTCCGATGGGCAGACGCGGTGTAAGGGTGCCCGCCACCAAGGGGCCCGGTTGTCGAGATCGAGCAACGAGACAGCTCTGGACCCGCCAGCGGTGTTGAGAGGGCGGCACGCCGCAGCGGCTGATCAGCTCGGCGTCGAGCAGCGTTTCCGCCTGTGGTGGATCCATAGTCCCGTCGAGAGGTTCTTGGCTGTGGGACATCCACAAGGTTGTCCTCTGGTAATCCACAGCAACCCTCGCGCAGGGTCAGGCGGCGGTAAGGCCGGGCCGGGGGGTGAGGGTGACTTTCTGGCCGGTGAGGTGCTCGAGTTGGCGGATGAGGTCACGTTGACGGCGGCCTTTGTTGATGTTCGATTCGTAGTAGCCGGACCGGAGGTCGTGGTAGCGGGCTTGGGGGTCGGACAGCAGGTGCCAGATGATCGTGACCATGGAGTTGCCGGTGGAAGATCCGGCCAGCCCAGGATGAGGCGCACAGCCTCACCTTCGGGACGGGTCGCGTCACGGCAAGCTTGTCCACGCCGATCGCGACGCCGCCGACCGGCCATGGGGAACCCCCAGTGAAGGCGCACCCCGGACAGAAGCGCCGACAACGGCCCTCTGGTCACCGGTGGCGTGAACATCTGATGAGTCCTATCCGTGATAGTAGAACGAGGGCTGGCATAAGCCGGCCAGGCCCAGTGCCCTGCAAAGCAGGCGTGTGCTGCCGGAGAAGGGGTTGTTAACAGTGATTACCGCCATCCTGATCATATTGGTGATACTTGCCGTGGCCGGCGTGGTCACGGTGGGCCGTTCGGTGCGGGTGGTGCAGCAATTCGAGCAGGGCATCGTGTTCAGGTTCGGCAAGATCCAGGCGCCGCCGCGCAGCGCGGGACTGACGATGATCAGGCCGGTCGGCGACCGCATGCAGAAGGTCAACATGCAGATCATCGCGCTGGCGGTCCCGGCTCAAGACGGCATCACCAAAGACAACGTGACCGTGCGGGTGGACGCGGTGGTGTATTTCCGGGTGGTAGATCCGATCAAGGCCACGGTGAACGTGCAGAACTACTTGTTCGCGGTCTCCCAGCAGGCGCAGACCTCGCTGCGGTCGATCATCGGCCAGTCCGAGATGGACCAGCTGCTGTCGGAGCGGGACTCGGTCAACCGCGAACTGCGCCGCATCATCGACGAGCCGACCGAGGGCCCGTGGGGCATCCGGGTCGAGCGGGTGGAGATCAAGGACGTCTCGCTGCCCGAGAGCATGAAGCGGTCCATGTCGCGGCAGGCCGAGGCGGAGCGGGAGCGCCGGGCCAGGATCATCACCGCCGACGGCGAGTACCAGGCTTCCAAGCGGCTGGCCGCGGCGGCGAACGTGATGGCCCGCGATCCCGCGGCGCTGCAGCTGCGGCTGCTGCAGACCGTGGTCGAGGTCGCCGGGGAGAAGAACAGCACGCTGGTCATGCCGGTACCGGTTGAACTGCTGCGGTTCTTTGAGAAAATGACGCCCGCCGGGCCAGATGCCGGGCCTTCGGCCTCACTCGCCGACTTCGGCGATGCCGAGGCGGGGGCCGACGCCGAGGCCCACCCAGCCGCCGCCGGGCCGGGGACCATACCGCCGGCAGAGCCGACCGCCATACCGCCGGTGGAGACGATCAGCATCCCACCGATGCAGGCACCGGAGACCAAAATTCCCTACATCACCGCGGACACCGAGCACGCCGTACGGCCGTAGGCGGCGGCAGGACAGGAGCCTAGCCATCCCGCGGCAAGAGGACCCACGCCCGGCACGCGCCACCGAAGACCTTTAAGCCCACTTACGAACGAGCCGCCGACCGCACCGAACATCCTGATCCGGATGCCACCCGCGGTCATGACCCAAGTCCACAGTCAGCCATTCGCCGTCCACCCCGCACCAACCAGGGGCTCGACCGCTCTTGGTCCCGATGTGGCGCTCCCGTCTGTCTGCCCGGTCGGCTGCCTGCACGTCGAGCACCCCGGTATGGCCTCGGAGACCCCTCCGCAGTCCTTGCGGATCAGCCGCCGCGGCGCCGATGCCGTTGGCGCCGCCGGTGACCAGGGCCACGGCGCCGTCGAGGTCGATGGCCATCAGGGCTCCCGCCGCCCGGCGGTCACAGGGGTGCGGTGAAGCAAGTCGAGCCCGCGGAGCAGGGCCTCGATGGCGATGACCGCGCGGCCGACGCCGGGGGCACGGTCGGCGATCACCTCGGTATAGAGGAAACCATCGGCGACCCGGACGATCGCGAAGGCCAGCGTGGGGGTATCCAGGCTGGCGTCGAACGCGCCTCGTCCGCGTTCCAGGTCGATGAGGTTCTCCAGCGCTGCGGCCATGCCCTGGTGCACCGTGCTGCGGCTGCCGGTCAGGACCCGCAGCGCGGTTTCCGGGTCGGACTTCAGGAACAACCGCACCGGCCGGTCGGTTCCGATGGCGTGCAGCACACCGCCGATCACCGCGGTGAGCCGGTCCGTCCCGGTCAGGTGCGCGCTGGCCCGGACCTGGTCGGCGAGCAGCCGACGGGCCCGCCACCACAGCACCTGGTCCAGCAGCTGTTCCCGGTTGCCGGCCCGACGGTACAAGGTGGCGCGGCCCACCCCGACGCGCCGGGCCAGGGACCGCATGTCCAGCCGCTGACCGGCCACGAAGGTGTCCAGGGCTGCCGCGAAGATCGGGCCCGGAATAGTGACCGGCGTCCCGGTCCCCTGGGGCAGCACCCTGCTGACGTCGTCGGTCATGGCTCGGTTTGCCCGGCGGCGCGCTTTTCGGCGGCCTCGGCCAACAGCGCGAGCTCGTCGGGCAGGTAGCCGGCCAGCTTATCGATGTCCGGGACCAGCTCGCGGGAGCTGACCAGACCGAAGTGCAGCTGGCCGAGGTACCCCACCAGGGTGATGTTCAGGCCCTGGCCGTCGGTGACCACCGACATCGGGTAGTGCGCGACCAGCCTGGCGCCGCACATGTAGACCGGGACGTTCGGGCCGGGGACGTTGGAGATCGTGACGTTGAACGGCGGCAGCCGGTGCAGCAGGCCGGTGGCGAACACCACCCGGGCCGCCCGCGCAGTCAGCGCCGGCACGGCGAAGTCGCTGATCTGGTCGACCAGGCCCTGCGGGATCTCCGCCTGCTGGGCCTTGGCCGCTTGCGTCGCCGAATGGACGATCTGCAGCCGCGGGCCAGGGTCGGTGACGTTGGTGGGCAGCGGGGCCAGCATCGCGGACACCCTGTTGCCCAGCGCCCCCTGGCTGGCCGGGTCCCGCACCGACACCGGGATCATCGCGACCAGCGGCTGGCCGGGCAGCGCGTCGTGGTCGATAAGCCAGCGCCGCAGCGCCCCGGCGCACATCGCCATCACGACGTCGTTGACCGAGACGCCGAAGGTGTTCTTCACCGTCTTGACGGTGTCCAGGTCCACGCTGCGGAACGCGAACCGGCGGTGCGGCGTGATCGCCTGGTTGAACGGCGTCGCCGGCGCCCGCCCCGGCCGGGTGGCGATCACCGCGCCGTCGCCGCGGTTCAGCCCGAGGATCTCGCCGACCAGCCTGTTCACCGTCGGAGCCAGGGTGGGCAGGAGCCTCACCAGCTCGTTGGTGATCCGGACTGTCTGCACCGGGCGCCAGGCCAGCCGCATGGCCGTCCTCGCGGCCAGCACCGGCAGGGGCGGCGGTCTTTCCGGCTGGAACGGCTCGGCTGCGGGCAGGTCACGCCCGGCCGGCGTGAGGTCAAACAGGACGGTCAGCAGCTCGGTGCCGGAGACGCCGTCGACCGCGGCGTGGTGGATCTTGCTGTAAACCGCGGCGCGGTCCCGGGCCAGCCCGGTAATCAGGTAGAGCTCCCACAGCGGGCGGCTGCGGTCGAGGGGGCGGGCGTGCAGCCGGCTGACCTGTTCGGTCAGCTGGGCGTCGGAACCCGGGCGCGGCAGGGCGATCTCGCGGACGTGGTACTCGATGTCGAAGTCGGCGTCGTCGATCCAGTAGGGCTGGTCCAGGCCGAGTGGCACGTTCAGCAGCTTGCGCCGGAGCACGGGCACCAGCGGCAGCCGTTCGGCCATGACCTCGGTGAGCCGGGCCAGGGTCAGCGGTTCGGAAGCGGTACTGGGATCGAGCACGCTCAGCCCCCCGACGTGGCCGGTGGTGTTGGCCGTCTCGAGGGCGAGGAACGAGGCATCCATGCCGGTGAGCTGCTGCATTTCCGTTCCTCCTCGTGGTCCTCAGCGTGTGCCGGGGGTGATCTTTCCGAGCCAGTCCCGCACGATGCCGATGACATTATCCGGGGCCTCGAGTTGCGGAGTGTGCCCGACTCCGGGCAGCATGACCGTCTCCCAGCGCGGGTTGCGTGCGGCCGCCTGGCGCATGGCCGCCGGCGGCACCAGCCGGTCGGCCTCGCCGCCAATGAGCAGGACCGGGACACGCACCGCGGCCATCATCTCCCAGTAGCGATGTCGCTGGCCGACCACCCTCATCAGGGACCGCGAAGCGGCCAGGAAGGCGGCTGCGTTGGGGTGTTCCTTGCGTTGGCGCTCGGCGGCCAGCGCGATGGACGCGGTGAGCATGGCGGGGTCGGCCCGGGACGGGTCGGCGAAGCACAGCTCGATCACGCGCTGGACGACCAGTTCTGGCGGCCGGCGTGACATCACCGCCCTGACGTAGAGCTCGCCGAGGCCGGGCAACGCGTACAGCAGGAACTGGCCGGCCACCTGGCGGTCCGGGGTCTGCCGGGGCAGCGGCAAGGCCGGGTCGATGAGCACCAGCCCGTGGACGGTCTCGGGCGCCGCGGCCATCTGCATGAGGGAGATCAGCCCGCCCATGGAGTTTCCGACCAGGATCACCGGCGTACCGGTGACCTCCCGCACGAACCGGTCGAGCAGCCTTGTGTTGCGCTGCATCGTGGCGGTGGCGCGGGTGCCCGGGGTCAGGCCACGAGCTCGCGGTCTCGGTCATCCCGTAGCCCTCGAGCACCTCGATGCGGTACTTGTCCTCGAAGGTGCGCATGATGTCCTCCGGCAGCGACGCGCCGCCGGATACCGCCACGCGCAGCGCCGACAGGTCGCGGCCGGCGATGTCCAGCTGCGCCAGGGCGTGCAGCATGGTCGGCACGCCGCCGATGACCGTGCACCGGTCGGCCTCGATCGCGTCCAGCGCCGCGGCGGGCTGGAAGCGCGGCAGGATGGACAGGCAGCCGCCGAACCGGACGAACACGTTGATCACCGACGACAGCCCGAACACGTGGCTCGTTCAACCGGCCCGGCGACCGGAAAGGGCTGTCGATCGGCAGGCCGCTGTGGGGCGTGCAGATGCGGGTGGCAGATTCCTCGGGCCGTCCGCTGCCCGCCGGGCGCGAACACGTCGGCGAGATCCTCATCCGCGGGCACAACGTGATGAAGGGCTATCTCGGCCGTCCCGAGGCCACCGCCGAGGCACTGCGCGGCGGCTGGCTGCACAGCGGCGACCTGGGCTATGTGGACGAGGACGGCTTCTACTTCATCGTCGACCGGGCCAAGGACCTGGTGATCCGCGGCGGGTACAACGTCTACCCCAGCGAGATCGAAGAGGTCCTCTGGACCCACCCCGCGATACTGGAGGCCGCCGTGATCGGCAAGCCGGACGAACGCCTCGGCGAGGAGGTCGTGGCCGTGGTCGCGCTGCGGCCCGGTCATGACGTGAGCGCCGAAGACATCATCGCCTACACCAGGGAGCGGCTGGCGGCGTACAAATACCCTCGGGAGATCCGGTTCATGGCCGAGCTGCCGAAGGGACCCACAGGGAAGATCCTCAAGTCCGCGCTACACGATGGTTAGGCCGAGCCCGGCTGGTAGCGGCCCGGTTGCCGGAGCCGAACGTCCGGACGTAGACCACTGGCGTGGCGCCGGTGCCTGGACTGGACCTGGCGCGGTTCGCCGCGTGGTTCGAACGGGCCTGCCCGGGAGCGTGACCGGGCCGTTGCGGGCTCGGCTGCTGGCCGGCGGCCGATCCAACCTGACCTACGAGGTGAGCGACGGCACCTGCAGCTGGATGGTGCGCCGGCTGCCGCTGGGGCACGTGCTGGCGACCGCGCACGACATGGGCCGCGAGTACCGGGTCATCACCACAGGCAGCTTGGACGCGCCTGGGAGCGGTGGATGCCTGGGGTGGGCATCCGCCGCTCCCATGGGAGCGTCTTTCTCAGCGGGTGCTGTCTGGCGCCGACCCGAGGTGGGTGAGCGCGAACTGGGCCACGTGGTGGCCGAGGTGCTGGCCGGCCACGAGGTCGATCATGGTGTGCTGGCCGGCGAAGAGCCTGCTGAGGGTGGCCTCGTCGGCGGCGGCCTGGAAGCTGCCGAAGGACCGGGTGACGCCTGGGTCTCCGTCGGAGGTGACGGTCAGCTGCTGGTGGTCGCCGTAGAAGGCTGCGAGCACGGTCGCGGCTGCCTCGCTGATGGTGGCGTGGGCACCGGGATAGGACGGATCGGCCGCGGTGACCGCGAGAGGGAGCCAGGTCGGGTCACCGGTAATGCCGGGGTTGCCGATGGTGTCACCGAGCTGGATCGCGGTGACCGGGCGCCACACCAGGTAGTGGTATTTCGCGTCGTACATCGCGATGGTGGCGTCGGCCAGGGTGAGGTCCAGGTTCTCGAACACGGTGGTCGTCCGCTGCAGGCTGGCGTGCCGGGCCACGGCGAGCTTCTGGGCGATCTGGTTCCATACGTTCCAGATGGGTGATGCGCCCCAGAACTGTGCTTGCGTGGTTTCGTCCGCGGTGCGGGTGGTGCTGGTGTCCTGGCCCAGGCTCTGGACCTGGTTGAGCGCCCGCGCGTAGGCGGGGCCGGTGATCGGCGGCGGCGCGGGCGGGCGGAACTGCTGCCCGCTGTCGAGCACGAATGGCGTGATCGTGCCCCAGTTGGTGAACACCGGCGCCGGGAAGTTCGGCGGAGTCGGCCGGTAGTCACCAGGCTCGGTGCCGGGGACAAACGGCGGGGGGGTCACCGCGGACCCGTCGGTGGACCGGAGGGCGGCGAGCAATCTGGCGACGCTGGCGCCCACCTCGATGCCCTGCTGCTTGCCAGGAGTGTCGGGGATCGCGGCGAGTTGCCCGGCGAGCATCTGGTCGATCCCGCTCTTCTGCGCGGGGTAGAGGGCGGCCAGCACGTCGTGCGCGGCCTGGTCGGCGGCGGCGTCCGGCCGGGCGCCGCGCGGCGCTGGCACCGAGAACAGGTACGGCGGCGCCGCCTGCGTGATGGAAACCACCGCGTCGTACTCGGCCGCCTGCAGAAGGGCGAAGCTGCGGGTTGGATGCACGGTCGCGGGCTGAGCCCCGGGCGTGCCGAGGATGGTTATCAGCTCATGGTTCCAGTCGACCACCGATTGCCCAGAACCGGGCGCGAAGGCGACCGACGCGGGTGGACCAGCCAAGTCCCGGCCGGTGGCCGCCGTGGCCGGAGCCGCCACACCGGCGACCACGGCGGCCGCGGCCAGGAAGACCGCCATCATTCGTGTCTTGCGCATACTCAGGTGTCCTCTCAAGGGCTGGGATCGGCTGGGGTATCCACCAGCAAGGCCCCGGGCCACGGCGGCGCAGGACCACCTACTATCACGAGTAGTACCTGAGGAGTGTTCAACCAGCCCGGTGAAGCTACCTCATGGCGGGCCATTCCGGGGGGCCCGCTGGCGGACTACCGGGAACGCAGCCGCAGCAGGGGCCGGCCCACGTCTGAACAACTATCACTGACCGCTCGTGCTACTAAGAGAGGCGGTAGTCGCGGACGGACCCGCCGGCGCGGCCGCACGCCCCGGCGAAGGGGACGTACCGGCCCGGCGCGGTGACGGTCCGAAGACTTGGGGATCTTGTGAGGCAGTATCTGCGGTGGGCTGTTTGTCTCGGCTCTATCAGCCTGGCCTTGGGCCTGGTGCTGACGGCGTGCGCCCCCGCCGCTCGCCCGCCGCACGGGCCTGTGCTGCCCGGGCGCTGGGCCCGGTTCCGGCATGTGGCCGGAGTCGTGGATCTTGCGGGCCCGCGCAGCGATGGCTCGTTCATCGTGGCCGCGGCCGGGCACCTATTCACGTTGACCCGGGCGGGCGTGCTGCGGCCGTTTGCCAGGGGGCCGGGCGGCTACTCGACCGCGATCGGGCCGGAGCCCTATATCGCGATGGCCGACGGTGAGCGTGTCGCTGGGGCCGGTTGCTCATTCCCCAGCGGCATGATCTTCGCCCTCCAGCCCGGACCCCGCCCGGGCATCATCGCAATCACGCCCGACGGCCGGGCGTCGCGGTTCACCAGCCTGCCCGCCACGCTCACCCCGGACGGCATCACCTTCGACACCACCGGCCGCTTCGGGCACCGGCTCGTCGTCACCGCCAGAAACCACGCCGCGACCACGGTGCTGGCCATCGACTGCGCCGGCGCCGTCCGCACGATAACCTCCCGCGCCCCGGCCATGGAAGGCGGCATCGCCGTGGCACCGGCGTCGTTCGGACACTACGGAGGCGACCTGATCGCCCCCAGCGAGACATCCGGGCGCGTGTACGCCATCCGCCCAGATGGCACCGTGGCGACCGTTGCGGTGTCTGGCCTGCCGCACGGCGGCGACATCGGCGTCGAAAGCGCCGGGTTCCTGCCACCACGCTTCGGCGCCGGCGGCGCCGCCTATCTCGCCGACCGGTACTCCAAAGGGAACAAGCACCCCGGTACCAACAGCATTTTGCGTCTGCCCGGCTCGCAGCCGCTCAAGGCCGGTGCCCGCCCCGGTGACCTGCTGGTCGCAACCGAGGCAAGCGCACACACCATCGTCGTGCGTTGCGCCAACACGTGCACCGTGCGTTACATCGCCGCTGGCCCTGCCATCAGCCACGCCGAGGGACACGTCGTGTTCACCACCTGATGCCGTGAAGAAGCGGGCCTCCGCTTCTGGCGGATGCTGGACGTTGCAAGCATCCGTCTCCACCAGGCAGGGAGGCCCTTATGGCCGAAGATTACGCCGGGCGGCAGGTCGCCGGTATTGCATTACCGCTGCGGCGGTCACCGGGCCTCTCCTCCATCGGGCTCGGGCCCGGCCCGGTCGAGCGCCTCGCGTAGCAGCGCCGCGTCGTGCGGGCTCATCTGCAGCACGAAATGCGCCAGCGCCGTGCGCCGGTCGCTGCTGGTCGTCAGCGCGTCGTTCATCAGCGCCGCGGTGTACCCCGACCGGGAGCCGGTCGGCTCATAACGCCACGCCCGGCCATCCCGCTCCCGGCGCAGCCACCCCTTGCGGTGCAGGTTTTCCATCACGGTCATCACCGTGGTGTAAGCAAGCGGCCGGTCCCCGCGCAGGTCCTCGACCATCTCACGGACCAGCATGGGCCGGCCTTGCTCCCACAACCGGTCCATGATCACAGCCTCGAGCTCACCGAACCGTCGCATCCTTCACTCCCACAGATCGCACCAGCGCGCGTCTACCTACTATCACGCATAGAGTCAGCACCTGGTTCAGCGGGCACGCGTGATTCCTCCCACGCACCACCGGGGCTTAGCAAACGCTGTGAACAGAACAATCTTACTATCCGTGATAGTAGATGTGCCTACAAATGCTCATGCTCCTCGCAGCGATCTGCTCGAGGACGCGGACGACGCGATCCGCCAGCTCTACTCCCACCACGCCAAGGCTCTGCATGGCTACGTCCGGCGGTTCTGCCCGGATGAGGCCAGCGCCGATGACATCGTTCAGGAAACCTTCATACGCGCCTGGCGGCACCTGCCGCAGCTCCGCGCGGGCGGGCGGCCGACCCGGCCGTGGTTGTTCCGGGTCGCGCGCAACCTGCTGACCGACGCTGACCGGGCTGCCCGGTCACGGCCGGTTACGGTCTCGGTGTCATCGGCCAGCGACCTGGGCGACGATTCAGGACTGGGCCAGGTCCTGGACCGCCAGCTTGTCGTCGATGCCCTCCAGCAGCTGTCTCCTGCGCACCGGACGGTCCTGGTGGAGACCTTCTACCGGGGCGGATCCACGACCGCGGTCGCCCGCCGCCTTGGGATCCCTGGCGGCACGGCGCGGTCGCGGCTGCACTACGCGTTGCACGCGCTGCGCGAGCACCTGCAAGACGAGTGCGCGGCCGGGTGCCGGTGACCCACCGCGCGCCCGGGCCTATGCCGAAGGTGGGCGCTGATGCAGGACCGAGGGCCTCGGCGGCCGAAGGCCGGGCCGCGCGGCGCCTGATCGCGGGGCTGCTGCTCGCCGCGGCGGCCCTGGACCTGGCCCGCTGCGGCCTAGTCATGGCCACCGCCCGGCACCCGGCCCCAGCCGCCGGGCTGATCACGGCCGGGCTCGCCGCCGCCGTGCTGAGCAGCTGGACCGCGCGGGGGCACCTGCGCGGGCGGCGCTGGCCGGCCTGGGCCGCCGTGCTGATCGGCACCGCGTCAGCACCGCAGGCCGCCGCGGCCGGCTTCGGCGCCCCGTACACGATCCCCGACACCGCCACCGCCGTCCTCGGGATCCTGCTAGCCGTGACCGTCCTGGCCACCGTCGGCGGTTCTAGGCCGGGACAACACACCGAGAATCCGTGCGCCGTCAACAGGGAGTGTCATCGGCCTGGAGCACAGCCTCCTGCATCCCGGCGGAATCCGGGTCGAATGGCAGATCCGGGAGGCCGGCGGCAGGTTTTACCGGCTCCCGCCGAAGGACGACTCCTACCGCAGTCCCGACTGGGAACCCTGCCTCCCGATAGACCTCCCGCCGTTCCTGGCCACCCTGCTCGCCCGCCAGGCCCGGAGCAACCCGCGCCAGCGGTGCACCTGCGCCGCGGAACACGGCGGCAGCGGCCGGTACCTGTTCCCCTCCCCCGACGGCAGCCACCACCGGCGGAGCAACTACGGCCGCCGCGTGTTCCGGCCCGCCTGCGACGGGCGATGCGAGCCGGTCGACCCGCGGCCGCCCCGGATCGTCACCGTCGACGCCACCACCTGACCCGGCGTCCCGCTCGCCACCTGGCCTGCCGTCACACCGGGCGACGAGGCCCGGAGCAGTCCGGAGGGCTACGTTCCGCCGCGCGGGCGCGGAATCCGGATCATTCCGGACGGCATTCCGGTGGCCTCCTGGTTTCCGCTAGTGCCCGGCCTGACCGCCCACGGCGCCTCGGCCACGAGGTGCCGGGCATGCGCGGCCTCTATACCCACGTCTCGGACCGGATGCGCGAGACCCTGGTCAAGGCCCTTCAGGCCCGCTGGGAGGACTCGCTCAGGGCCCGGGCGGCGATCCGCCCCACTCCCCCGTCCCCCTGCTCGACGAACTGCTGGCATCCCACCGCCGCCACCAGGCGGACGCAGGCCCCGCCATCGGCACCGTCCGGCACCTGGCAACCCGCACCACCCCTGGGAGGCAGGGAGAAGTTGATCTCCCAGATTCCTCCCAAACAGCCTGAAGGCCCCGTCCCCTGACGTGGGGATAGGGCCTGTCTCGGAGTCTCTGACGCCATGAAGACATCCGATGCGATTAGTTGTCAAGCTGCGACGGTGCGTGTCGGCGCGGTGAGGTTAGGGAAGGCGGTGGCCTCGTCGTAGTGCTGGCCGGTGGCCAGGCACTGGTGCAGGCAGCCCAGCAGCCGCCCGAACAGGTT